>Ga0070710_10000242_pt1 | contig 25632 bp, 50 predicted proteins | sample LARL52metaG_FD_65454 | JGI IMG/M metagenome (GOLD analysis project Ga0070710, IMG submission 65454) | Corn, switchgrass and miscanthus rhizosphere microbial communities from Kellogg Biological Station, Michigan, USA - LAR L5-2 metaG | ecosystem: Host-associated > Plants > Roots > Rhizosphere ...
CAAGGGCCTGTCGCGTGCCGCCGACCTGCGCGTCTACATCAAGCGCGAGATCGCGGCCCACAAGCGCCGGCTGCGTGACGAGTCCGCCGCCGCGAACATCGCGAAGTCGTCCGACTGACACGTCCCCTCCTCCTCTCCTCTTCCTTGGCCCCGCGGTTTCTGCCGCGGGGCTTCGCGTTGTCAGTGCTGGGGGAACCAGATGCGCCTCATGGCGTGCTCCTTTCGGCTGGGTGTCCGGTGGCTTTTTGGCGCCAGGTGCGGACGGCGTTCTGGAGGCCGGCGATGGTGGCGCCGTTCGTGCGCTGCTGGTCGACGAGGTGGCGTATGCCGGCGCGGAGCACGGACGCTTCGTCTGGGGTAAGGCGGGTGCGTTCGGCCCGGTCGACGAGGATCGTCAGGACGGCGAGCTGCTCGGGGGTCGGCGCGCTCATGCCGCGACCTGGTCGGCGTCGGCGCCCGCCTTCTCGGGGTGGCGTGCCATGGAGTGGTCGAGGTGGCTGAGGGTGATGCCGAGTCGTTCGGCGATCTGGTGCCGGTCGTAGCCCTGGGCGAAGAGTTCGGCGCCGTCTTCGGCGATGGCGGCTTCGCGGCCGGCGGCTTGGGCGCGGGCTTTGCCCATGACGCGGGCGCGTTCGGCGGCCGTCAGTCCCGCGTTGGTGGCCCGCCACTGGTCGTGGGCTTCCTGGCAGCGGGGGCACGGCGTTTGTCCGGCGGTGCGGTGGGTCCACCATCCGCGGTCGGTGCCGCAGTGCCCGGTCCAGTCCGGGTGGGCGTCGGGGTTGTCGATCGCAGCGTCGTCCCAGGCGGCGGGGGGTGCCCAGCCGTTGTTGCGGGCCTGGTTGCGGAAGCGGTTGGCGGCTTGGGCGGTGACGCCGTGGCGCTCGGGCGTTCGGTCCCAGAGCTGGTTGTAGGTGACGGCGAGGGCGTGGGCGGTTGTGGCGTAGACGGTGGGGGTGCGCTGGATTTCGCACACGTAGTGGGGGTGGAGGCCGATGTGGGTGCCAAGGTGGCTGGGGGGCCAGCCGACGGCCATGAGGGCTTGTAGCCGGCGGGTTGATCCGGTGGCGTCGAGTCGACCGGTGACGACGTGGTGGGCTTGTACGGCGAGGATGCGGCGGGCGTTGTCGTGGTTGAGGCGTTGGGTGCAGCCGCGGTTGGGGCGTTCGTAGAGGAGGTGGTTGATGGTGGAGGTGGCGACGCCTGCGGTTTGGGCGATGCGGGCGTAGGCGACGCCTGCGGCCATGAGTTCGCGGATGTGGCGGCGGGCGGGTTCGGCGTCGGTGAGGTTTCCGGTGCGGGTCATGGCTGGTCCTCCTGCCTGGCGGGCTGGTTGTAGATGTCGTGGGCGGCTTTGCGTAGGTCTTCGTCGGTGCCGGGGTTCTGGTCGTCGAGTGCGGCGTTGGCGGTGTCGGCGGTGGTTTGCCGGAGGTGGTCGAAGGGGGTGCGTGCGGAGGCCCGGGCGGTGCGTTGGATGCGTGCGGTTTCGAGCCGGTCGACGACCAGGACGTACAGGTGCCGGCCTTGCCAGGTGATGACGGCGGCGATGGCCACTGCGGCGGCGATCGCAACCGCGAGGCAGGCGACGATGGCGACCATCCATGCGGCGTCGGCTGCCATCTGGGCGGGGGTCATGGCTGCCTCCGGTGGTCGCGGGCGTGGGTGATCGCGGCGGCGGTGAGGAGGATCAGGCCCGCGGCGGTGCAGGCGCCGGAGATCACCCAGTAGCGGGTCTCGGGGTTCACGGCCTCACCTCCCGGACGGGGATTCCGGCGGTGCGGGCGGCTTTGATGCAGTGGGCGACGCCGTGGGAGTCGTGCGGCCGGGGCTTCTTGCACCGCGCACTGGTGCAGGGGGCGATGAACGCGAGGACGATCAGCGGGCCTTGGTCGACCATCTGCTGGTTGCGCCTGTGTCCGGCGGTGGGGCAGTAGGTGCGGTCGTGGGCGGGCTTGCGGTGACCGGGCGGGCAATCAGCCGCGCAGTGTTCCCATTGGGCGGGCATGGGGTGGTGGGCGACGCCGTGCTGCTGGTTGGCGCGGGCCCAGTTGCCGGCGATGCTGTCCGCCCCGTTGGCCTGCCCCTCGATGACCTCGATGCCGGGCCAGCCGTCTTGCCGGGCGTCGTGCCAGGTGTCGAGGAGGGTGTTGTGGATGAGCTCGACCGCATCCCAGGAGCGCGATCCGGTGACCAGGACGCCGGCGAGGTAGTCGTTCATGCGGCACCTGCTTCGGCGGTCGGGTCGTCGCTGTCCTGGCCCCAGGCGTGGATGAACCACTCGCTGCCGTCCCAGGCGTCAGCTACCGGGACGCGCTTGAGGCCCATGTCCCGGGCCAGGACGGCACGGTGGTGGCCGTCTACGACATGCCGTGCGTTGCAGCACGTGGGGTGGCCGTAGCAGAGGCGAATGGGCTCTTCGATGCCCAGCTTCTCGATGCTCCGACGGAGCTTGGTCATGCGGACGGGGTGGTTCTCGTACAGCCAGGCGGCTTCGGTTTCCCAGCCGTGGTCGGGGGTGACGGTTTGCTCGGTCGGCGCGAAGAGGTGGAGGAGCTTCGCGACGGACATGGTCTTCTGGCTGCTCATGCGGCCCTCCCCTGCCGTGCTGCGGCGGTGCCTTTCCAGGTGCGGACGCCGGAGTGGTGGGTGGTGGGGCGGCTGCTGCAGGTCCATCCGGCGTGTCGTATCCAGCCCTCTTCGCGGAGGAGCGACAGGAGGCGCCCCCAGTGGTGCGCGCTATCCGGCGGTTCGGGCAGGTTGTTGTCGTGGGCGACGTCATAGGCGGTGAAGGTGCGGCCGGATGCGGCGGCCTTCTCGAACGCGGGCCTCACGGCGTTGATCCACGTCTCGTAGTCCTCGGACCGCTGGACGGCGGGCGGGGTGGGCGGCTCGGGCATGCCCGGCAGCGGGGTGGCGGGGGTCTTCATGCCTGCACTCCACGGCACGGCACCGACGCCGGAGGGCCCGTCAGTTGTTCCACGATGTTCCACGATCTTGGTCATTCGGAATCTCCCCTGGTGGAAGCGGTGAGGGTGTCCTCTGCGTGCTCGCACCACGCCCCGTCGCAGGCGTGCTCGTTCAGCGGCGTGCGGGTGTCGGCGTGGAGCCGGTAGGTGTCGAGGACGTGGTCGAGGACGTCCCAGTCGGTGTCGTGGCGCTCGTCGAACCGGTTCCGCTGGGCCTTCAGCCACGTCTCGACGTGGTCGCCGCGGGCCGGGAGCGGGGTGGGCTGGTAGCCGGGGCCGGAGTGCGTCAGGGCGGCCAGGAACTGGCGGAGGAAGGCGCGCATCAGCGGTTCACCGCCGCGGGGTGCTGCATGACGGTGACGGCGACAGTGCCGGGCTCGTCGGCTTCGACGTACACGAGCCGCCAGGTGCCATCCCATTCGCAGGCACACGGCTGGTCGGGGTGGGGGTGGCGGAGGAACACCGCCCAGCGCTCAACGGGGGGCAGGGTGCGCCCGGCGACCGCCGGTGGTTCCTCTCGCGGGTAGCTGTACAGGTCGAGCCAGCCCCACACGGTCTGCATGTAGGTGGCGGCGCCCTCCCACATCGCGGTCCAGGTGTGGCCGTGGCCGATGGCAACGAACTCTGCGGGCGGCTCTTCCTCCTCGCCGACGCCGGTGATGAGCAGCCCGCTATGGTTGACGAACCCGTTCTTCACGGCGTCATCGGCGATCGGCGTCCACAGCAGTTCGGCGGCGTGCGATGTGCCGGACTCATCCTCGACCGTGGCCAGCTTGTACGCGGTGGTGGTCATTACGTGGTCTCCTTGGTCTCGGCCGCCTCCGCCTGCTTCGGACGGGCGGAGGCGGCCACAGGGGTGGGCTAGAACGGGGGTTCGGACGGGACGTCGCCAACGGTGTGCCGCCGCATCACGTCGGTGATCTCGTCGCCGAGGTCGATGCCGACCTCGCGCAGCTCGTTGACAAGGCCGCGGGCCCATGTGCGAACTTCGAGGCTCTTGCGGTCGATGAATGCCTCGGCGAGGTGGCCGGCGACGACCCGGCGGAAGTCCTGCAGCTTCTGGATTTGCGGGTCCGGCGCCCACGGGTCATCCACCGGCGCGGCCGTCGCCGACGACCAGTCGACTTTGGGTAGCTGCTCGTTGAGAAGGTCGTCCACGCTGGCGTCGGCCTCGTAGAGGTCACGGACCAGACGGTGGGCGGCGCGGGTACGCGCGGGGTCGGTGCTGACGAGGCTTTCGACGACATGCGCGGCGATCAGCTTTCGTATCGCGGTCTCGCGACGGCGGAGCAGGGTGAGCGCGTCGCGCATGTCGGCGCGGATGGCGCCCTGCTCCTCGTCGCGGGCGAGGGTGGCGTGAACGAGGGCGGCGGAGACTTCCAGGCGTGCGCCCTTGAGGTCGCCTTCCTGCCGCTGGTAGTCGCTGGCGCGTAGCCGCTCTACGGCTACGGCGCGGTGGTTGATCGTCATGTGGCGTGATCTCCTTGAGGGAGACCGGCCCGGATAGGCCCCGGGCCGGTCGCTGTCCGGGGCTACTGCGGGATGTGGGCGGTCTCGGGCCAGCCGCCTGCGGGCTCCAGCTCGGCGTCGACCGGGCCGTCGTCCTCGTCGGGGTCGGCCTCGATGAGTTCGCTGGCCGGCGGAAGCGGCAGGGCCGGGAGGTCGGTGCGCTCCAGGACGGCGGTGCGCTTCTCCGCGGAGGTGGGCACCCACTTGCCGAGTCGGCGGGCGGCGGTCTTCAGCCACATCGCTTCCTCGTCGGTGCGCCACGGGCTGTACTCGGTCTCGGCGCCGTCGGACTTGGCCTTGGCGCGGGCGATGTGGGTGCGGTTGAGGACGACGACCTTCGAGGTGGCGCCGCCCTGCATCACGGCGTAGGCGTAGGTGCCGACGAGGTCGCCGCGCTCGCCGAACCAGTCGGCCTTGTGGACGGGCCGCTCGTGGACACCGGGGATGTACTCGAAGATGTCGTTCGAGCGGACGACCTCGACGACGACAGACGATGCGGCACCCGCGTTGTAGATCAGCTCGACGATGCCCTGGTAGCCGACGATGCCCTGGACTTCGGGCTGCCCCTTGCGCTTGATGGGCCGCAGGTAGAACTGCTCGGTGCCCGGCTCCAGGCCGAGGCGGGCGGCCGTCATGAGGGCGCTCATGAGGGAGCCGGGGTTGTTCTGGGCGGCTGCCATGAGCTTGGGGTTCTGGCGGAGGACACCGACGGCGAGACGGGCGAACACGTCGGCGCGGACATGGGACGGCATGACGAGGGCGAGGTCCGCCTTGTACTTCTCGATCATCGCGGCGGGGCCGTTGTCGCGGACTGCGACGGCGTTGGAAATGGTCTGGTCGGTCATGCTGCTGCCTTCTTTCGGGCGGGCTGGAGAGCGAGGGTCGTTCCGTCGGCCTTGACGGTTCGGTAGGCGATGCGGCGCTGGGCGACGGCGGCCCAGCGGTTGCCGCCAATGGCATCGAGGACCGCGGACTTGGCGCCGGTCAGCTCCGCGGCTGCGGCCTTCACGGCCTCCTGGGCGGTCTCGTACCGGGCGGCCATGGCGGGCGGGATCTCCACCTCGACGTCTTCGCGGCCTTCGGTTTGGCGGCGGATCGTCTCGTAGGTGGCGTCGGAGGTGTCGATGGGCGGCCGGTTGTCGTTGCGCACGTCGTGGAGGAAGGTGGCGGCCATGTCCCGCATGAGCTCGGCGTCTTTGGGGTCGTACTCGACGACGTACTCGCGGTAGTCGTGGCCGGACACCAGCAGGGCGACGTGGCAGGTCTTCAGGCCGAGGGTGTCGAGCTGCCACTGGATCTGGCACCGGTAGTGGACGGGCAGGCCGTCTTCCCAGCCGTCGCCGTAGGGGCTGGTCTTGGCTTCGAGGAGGGCGGTGGGCTGGGCGGCCACGTCCACGGCGCCGGGCCAGTCGGTGGGCGCCGAGACGGGGTAGAGGAGTTGGTCGGGGGTGGCGCGCTGCCATTCCCGGTCCCGGTTGCGCCAGGTGCCCGCGGGGGCGGTCATCCACTCGGGGTGTTCGTCGGCGAACTTCCCGACGACGGCGGCTTCGAGGCGGTTGCCCCACTCGATCGCCGGCGTCATCTCGAACGGTGCGGTGGGAAGCCCGGACTTCTTGTGCCACAGCGAGAACCGCGACGCCCACGGGGACAGGCCCATGACGGCGGCGATCTCGGTGGCGGTGACGCACAGGCCACCGCGGGCGGCGTCCCACTCGGGGGTGCCGGGGGCGAACTCGCCGAGGAACAGGCCCTCGGGTGTCGACCGGGTAGGGGTGGGCGCCTCGTCGGCGCGCGTGCTGCTCATGTCTCCTGCTTCCTGTGGTCAGTGGTGGTCCCCCGCCGCTCCGGGGGGGAGGTGGCGGCGGGGGACCTGCGGCGGACGGAGCGGGGGGTGCTCGACGCCCGCCGGTCTGGGGGTGGTTAGAGGTCGTCGATGACGTCGGCGAGGAACTCGAACGCTGCGGGTCCGGCCCAGGCGAGGAGGGCTCCGAAGATCGCGGCGACGGCTGTCCAGGTGGCGTTGTGGCCGACGGCGTAGGTGATGCCGCCTGCTGTGGCGCCGAGGGCGATCCCGGCGAGGAAGCGCCTCACCGGACGATTCCGGCTGCGGTGGCGGCACTGAGCCAGCCCGCGTACTCGCGGGTGATGCCGTCGTACAACTCGGCGTCGGACACGCTCAGCGGGTTGCGGGCGTGGAAGAAACTGGCGTTGTCGACCTTGCGTCCGCCGAGGTCGTCGAGGCGCTCCAGGAACTCGATGCGGTCGCCGAACCCGATGAACGCCCAGAACAGCGGCAGGCTGCTGGCCTCGCGCAGAACCTTCTCGGCAGCGGCCCGGTTGGTGGGCGCCCCGTCCGACTGGAAGACGCACAGCCCCGGGTCGACTGCACCCGACTGCTCGTGCTCGCGGATCACGGCCCGCATCGCGGAGGCGTAGTCCGTCATGCCCCAGTGGGCGTTGACGTGGGTGGCAGCCACGACGCCCTGGTAGGTGTCGAGGAGGACGTCGACCGGGGGTTCGGCGTAGTCGGCGAAGTAGATCAGCGGGACGGTGCCGTCGTCGTCCAGGTTGGCGGACAGGGCGAGGGTCTGTTCGGCGAGGCGCTGCACGCTGCCGTTGTTGTAGAACGACATCATCGAGCCGGAGTGGTCGAGGACCAGGTACACGGCGGCCCGCTGCCCGGTCAGGGCGGCCTTCTCCAGGCTGACGGCGGCCGACTTGACGAGGCTGACGAGCCCCGCCGGAACCTGCTCCGGGGTGCGGGCCGGGGCTGTGTGGCGGGCTGGCGGCGGGGTGGCGGTCTTGCGGAACAGGGACACGGGTGTCTCCAGGTGGGTGACGTGGCGGGTTGGGTATGCGTGTGTGGTGACCCGGGGGCTGGGCGGGGTGGCCACGACCAGCCCCCGGGCGTCAGTGGGGGTGGCGGGCGCGGTAGGTGCGCTGCCGGGAGGTGCAGGGGCAGACCTCGACGAGCTCGGGCGCCTGCCTGAAGCAGCAGTTGGCCATGTGGTGCAGGGGCCGCGGGGCCTGCTCCCGCACCAGGGGCTTGACAGTCCGGGCGTTCCAGGCGCGCCGCGTCTCGTCGTAGAACTGGCCGTCGGCGCCGACCACCACCACGTCCGGGGCGCTCACGACCGGGCCCCGAGTGCGACGAGCGACATCACCGGGATGCTCAGCGTCGCCTCCCCGTCAGGCAGGGGAATGTCCTGGGTGACCTCGGAGTAGATCGGCGACGGCGTGTCCACCGAGTCGACGTGCGGGCCGGCGATGGCCTCCAGGTCGGCGACCTTCTTCTCCGCGGCGGCGAGCTGCTTCTCCAGGCAGGCGACGACGATCCCGGCCTCCCGCGCCTGGTGGCCGACTTCCACCCACCGGTCGTGGAACCAGTCGCGTTCCTCGCGGGCGTCGTCGCGTTCCTTCGCCGTGGCGGTCAACAGCTCGTCCGCCGCGGCCAGCCGGTCGGTGAGGGCGGCGAGTTCGGCCTTGAGCTGTTCGACCTCGCGGCGCAGCTCGCGGGGTGTCTGGCGGCGGGCCCCGGAGGCCCGGAACGGGTTGAGTCTCATGCGGTCCTCCGGATGTCGTCAGGGCTGAGTCCGAGCTGGTTGAGGAGGTCGATCAGGTCGGCCCTGGCGCGGCGGTCGTAGGCGATGGAGCGTCCGGCGTTGGCGGGGTCGTCGGTGTCGAGGAGGTGCGGGTAGTCGGCGGCCACCCGGTCGGCGACGTTGATGGCGGCTGCGCGCTTCTGGGTGTCGCTGGTGTCGGTGCGCCCGTGGGTCTCGACGGGCTGCGGCTGCAGGCCCATCACTGCCTCCTGCCGTGCTTGGCGTCGTCCGCGCGGGGTTCCCGCGACCGGGTGCAGAACGCGACGAGCCCGATGGCGGCGCCGATCGCGAGGAACGGTATGGACCAGTTGACGATCACGGTCAGCGCCGTGCTGTGGGCGATGCTCACGGCCCCTCCTTGCGGGGTTCGGGCAGGTGGACGACGGCGGGTGCGGGGCGGGGCGCCCTGGTGGGCTGCTGGCCGGTGCGGGTGGCCCACTCCTCGACGGACTCGCCGAGGCGCGCTCTCTGCGTCGCGGCAACGTCCCGGACGAAGGTCGGCTCCACGGCCTCGCGCTCGATGCAGTCGGGGCCACCGCACCCGACGCACCCCGCACACCGCTCGTCCTCGTCGCCCACCAGCGGGGCGGCACCGGTCAGTTCGCGGACGCCCGGGATGTGCGCGGAGCAGATCGCGAACACGGCGACGAACGCGACCAGCAGCAGCAGAAGCGACTCGACGATCAGCACTGGTCGCCCTCCCCCGGCACGGCGCGCTCGTCGAGCCCGGCCCCGAGGTGGATCGGCAGCAACTCGTTCCGCCACCGGTCGCGGGACACCAGCTCAATCCGGTAGCCAGCCGCGAGGTTCTTGATCGCCTCGTTCGGGCCGTCCCAGAACTCGCGGGCCGCCTTCACCGGGTCGTCGCCGGTCTTCGCGCTGCCGTTCATGACCCCGGACGGGAAACCGTCAGGCATGAACACCACCCACACGCCCTCCGGGTACGGGCGCTGCTCACCCTCGATCGCGACCAGCTTCCGGGCGCTCATGCGGCACCGCCCTCAGACTCGCCCTTGAGCCGGGCGATCTCAGCGCGGGCTTCCACGAGCTCGTCCTCTGCGGTGCGCTGCCTCTCGACGTCCGCAACCACTGCGTCACGGAACTGCTGGACTCCACGCAGAATGCTCTCGGCGATCTTCACGCTGTCAGCCGCGGAGACTCCGTTCGGGATCTGCAAGGTGATGCAGCCGGGCTGGTGCCACCCGTCCGGCTCGATGTACAGGACCGGGTTGGGCAACCCGTTGCCGCGAGCGTTCGTCTTCGCGGTCAGGAAGAACGTGGCGTTGTAGCCGCTCATGGATCAGCCCTCCTTGGGCGTCGCACTGGTGGCGGGCTGGCCTCCGGCGAGGAGGCTGCGGAGCTTGGTGACGGACTCCGATGTGCGGTCGGTGCCGTTGATGAGCTGGGCGAGGGTGGTGGCGGCACCCCACATCTCGTAGCCGCCCTCGTGGGGCCGGTACGGGGCAAGCCAGGCGAGGGCGTTGGCGAGGGCGTTGAGCAGGTTGGCGACGGCGACGTCTTCCGGGTTGCCGCTCGCGCGCTTGGTGGCTGCGGCCTGCTGAAGTTCGGCAGCCGACGGCCATGTCGTGCGGGCCTCAGCCAGCACCTCAGCCTGGTAGGCGTCGAGAAGCTGCTCGGTACGGGCCTTCGCCTCGTCGTCGTCCGAGCTGGGCACGGACCACCACAGGAGGCTGGCGATGTTCTGGCGGGCGGTCATGCCGTCAGCCCCCAGTCGTTCTCCGGCCGCGGCACGAGACCGAGGACGACGGCCGACCTGCATGGCCACGCGATGCGCAGCGGCTCCGGGTCGTCACCGCCGATCTGGATAGACACGCCCCGCTCGGTGCAGCGGGCGCATACAGCCGTCGGACGCCCCCCGAAGCCGATGTGGCCCGTGAGCACCTGCTCGTGCCCGAAGGTCTCGCCCGTGGCGGGCAGGGCGAACTGGGAAGGAACGCACACCCAGCAGGCGGTGTACCCAAGCAGTGCGGCGCCGAGATTCGAGCGGGTTCGGGCTGCGTGGATGCGCGGGGACCGGTGGCGGCAGTACTCGTCGCAGCCGCAGTCCCAGTCGTTGAGACCCTGACCAGCGAGTAGCGCCCGGCAGTTGCGGTCGAAGTGGAACCGGCGCCTGCGGGTAACGGTGTAGACGGTGGTGGTCATGACGCCACCTCGAACCGGTCCTGTGCCGCGTCGTGTGCACGGATCGCGACCTGTGCGGACGTGATGCCCAGGGCGAACCCGAGGGCCTCCAACTCCGCGGCGTGAACACCCGCGTCGTCGCTGCCGTCGTAGTTCCGCTCCGCCCACCTGGCGGCCACAGCCCGCAGACGCTCCGCCTCCTGCTCCAGCTCGGCGGCCGGCTTCCCGAACGCCGCCTGCAACACCGCCTGACGGTGCCCCAAGGCCAGCAGCGGGAAGTCCTCCGGCGACATCAACTCCGCGCGCTGCAACGGGGCGAACGCCTCATCCGACGGCGGCAAAGCCGTCAACCACAGATGCGCGGTCACAGGGTCACCTGCTTCACGCCCTTGTCGAGGCACACGAACGGGGGAACCTTGCTGTCCGGGTCCGCGTCGTACAGAAAGTGCCGCTGTGCCATAAGGGCTCCCTCCCGCAGCCGCTCCTCAACGTCGGCCAGCGGCATGTCCAACAGGGCCGTCGTGAGCTGGTCGGCAGTCATGCCGCACCGCCGAACTCGCCCTGGAGCGGGCCGGCCGGGAACTGGTCCGCGTAGTAGCGGTCCCAGGTTTCCTCGAACAGGTGCAGGTGGCGGGCCGTCCACGCGTAGGTCTCGCGAACGCTGCCGTTCGGCAGATCCGACTGACGCTTCCCCGGCTTCTCGCCGTGCTCCGCCTCGTACAGCGACGCAGCGCGCCGGCCGAACCAGGACTGCACCGATTCGATCTGCGCCCGCTTGAGGCCCTTGCCCTTGAGGAAGTCCGGGACGTACAGCGGCACGTCCATCGGGTCCAGTTCCGGCTCCTCGCCGAGAGCGCGGGCGGCGACCATGCGGCCCTTCGTCTCCAGCCAGGCCGGGTCGACGATGCCGGAGAGGATCGACAGCACCTCGGCCTGCTGCTTCGCGCGGGCCACCAGCGAGTCGAGCTGGTCCTCGGTCGCACGGGGGTTGATCGCGCCGCCCTGGGTCCAGTACGCCTCGATCGCGTCCGCGGTCTCGTTCTGGAAGGCGATGAGCGTCGGGCGGACCGAAGCCTTGACGCGGTTCTCGTTCACCGTGGCGAGCAGCATCAGGAACGTGCGAACCGGGACGACCGCCATCTCGCGGACCTTGCCGTCCTCGGCAACCATGGGGCTCTGCCCCACGGAGGCCCAAGAGCGGGTCTTCAACTTCGCGAGCTGGGTCGAGTAGTCCAGGCCCAGGTCTTCGATCGCCGGCCTCAGCACTATGTGCGGAGCGCCGTCAATCAGAGTCGTGTGGATCGAACCGGCGGAAAGGTCGAGCTGTACGACCTCGCTCGGTTCGGCGAATGGGACCATGGTCATGGTCCACCTCTCTCTTCAAGGGGAATCAGTGGTGGATCAAGGGCCGTCTGCCGGGATCTGGGAAGTTGCCGGTGGGCGGCCCGCTGCCGTCTAGGCGGCGGAGGCGTCGCGCAGGCCGGTGGCCTTACGGGGGCGCCGAGGGCGGCGGCCGGGCCGTGTGGCCGGGTTCCGGTTCAGGCGGGCGATCTCGATCAGGTCGGAGTCGCTGAAGACGAGCTGCCCGCTCATGCGGTGATGCGGCCAGCCCTTCAGGTTCACTCCGTCGCGCAGCCACCGCTGGCCGGCCTTGTCGTCCGGGTCGTTGGGGTCGGACAGGCCGAGCTTCTCGGTGGCCCGCTTCACGTTGTGGTAGCCCTCAAGGACGGAGGGGGGCGTCTTCTGAGGTGCCATGTCAGGTGCTCCTTTCTGTGTCTGTGTCCTCGTGGGGGCCGAGGATGAGGTCTTCGGTGGTCGCGCCGAGGTGGTCTCGGACTGCGGCGAATGACGCGGGTCTCATGCGGCGCCGTGAGCCGACCTCGATGTGGCTGAGGTAGCTGGCGCTGATGCCGGTGGCTGCGGCCAGTTGTGCGATGTTGAGGCCGGCTTGCATGCGGAACCTGCGGAGTGCCGCCCCGTCCACTTCGAACGTTGGCTTGGCTTGGTGCATGCTCTGAACCTAGCGGGAGTTAGCGGCTGCGTCTAGCGGTTGTTGGCTACTGTCCAAGATTTTTTAGCGTGTATTAGCGGCCATGATCCGCTAACACGGGGGCGCACGGGGGCATATTTGAGTCGCATTCCCCCTGGTCCTGTTCGGTCCTAGCCGGTCCTGTCAAGATGGGCCCATGGCCACAGACCTGGAACGCCTCGGCGAGCGTGTTGAGCTGCGCCGTATCACGCGCGGCCTGGGTATCGAACCCGCGGCAAGACTCGCGGGCATGAGCAAGGACACCTGGAAGCGCGTCGAGGGCGGCAAGCCCGTCCAAGGCACGTCCTACGCGAAGGTCGACCGGGCACTCGGCTGGGCTGTCGGCGGCTGCATGGACATCGTTGCCGGGCGGGAACCGATCGAGGTCGAGTTGTCAGCGGACGGCGTTCAGCGCGCGAAGCTCGACCCGCGGGAGATCGAGGAAGCCGTGCGACAGGCGGTGCAGAGTGCGTCCATTGCGACGACTGAGTTGAGTGCGCCGCAGATCAGAGAGCTGACGTCGACCGTCCTGGACGACCTGAAGCAGCGCGGCGTGATCTGAAAATAGTACGACCGGGCTACAACCTTTCCTCTTTACCGATTCGTAATAGAACACGGGGCCCACCTTGGTCCCGAACGGTCCCAAGTCGCCCTAGGCATGGCAAAGTCTGACTCACACCTTGGGGGGTTCTCCCAACACCCAGACGAGGGGAGAGCCATGGTGCACAGTGAAGCTCTCATAGCTGACTACGGCCCGACATTTGTCGGAATCCGGGTCAGGGCGAGTGCGGGTGTTCTCTGTGTTGTGTCACCCCGTACTGCCGACAGCGCTCCGGCGAGGGCGGCGATGCGGGCGATCGTGAGGAGTGATGGGGGAGACTGTCGGGCATGCGGCAAGTGCCTCGTGGCGCGTAGCTGACCACAGTCCAGGCGGATGCTCGGCGGCAGGGGTGCTACGCCGGGCGCCCGCCTCCACCCCCAGGGAGCGGCATGCCTTTCGTGGAGTGGCGGGGAGAGACCTGCCGAGTGCGATGGGACACCGGGCGGATCAACCCGGCGACCAAGCGGAAGATGTACGACAGCAAATCCGGGTTCACCGACGAGGACGAGGCGTACAACTACGGCCTCGACCAGGAATCCAACATCCGCAACGACCGCTACATCAGCCGCCGCGATGGCGCAATGAAGGTCGAGCAGTTGACCCTCACGTGGCTTGAGGTCCAAGACCTCGCCTACGACTCGATCCGCGCTTACCGCACCGCGATCACATCCAAGATCAACCCCTATTGGGGCGACAGGGCCGTCTCGGACGTCACCGTGGCCGGCTACGACGCGTGGGCCAAGCACATCCGCGCCACCTGCTCGGTGAACTACGCCAAGACGATCCTCATGGTGTTCGGCCTCGTCATGGACTACGCGGTCGCCTGCGAGTTGCGGAAGTCCTCGCCGATCATCAAGCGCCCGCGGCGCGGCAAGTTCGTCAAGAAGCCCAAGGAGCGCAAGCGCAACCTCGACGTCGCCACCGTCCACCGGCTGGCGATGAACGCCCACCACGTCTGGGGCTACCCCGGCTACGTCTTCTTCCTCACCGTCCCCTTCACCGGCATGCGCCGCTCCGAGCTCTACGGGCTACGCCGCGAATACTGCTCCCCCACCTGGCCGGCCTCGGACCCCCGCGACGACCCGGACGAGGCCGAGCGCTACAAGGACGACATGCTGCGCTACGGCACCGGCGACGACCGCATGCCGGCCCTGCGGGTGCAGTGGCAGCACCACCGGATCAACAGCGAGCTGCTGTTGATCCCGCCGAAGTACGAGAGCACCCGCACGCTGGTCCTGCCGCCGTTCCTGTCGGAGATGTTCGACATTCTCCTCAAGTCGCACGACAGCGAGTGGGCGTTCCCGGCGATGGGCGGCGGATCGCTGATCATGGCCAACTGGTCGGAGAGCTACTACAAGCCGATCGTGCTGGGCGCTGAGGAGCGGAGCGGGGCGCGGGCCCGGCCGGGGGTTCCGGCGGTGCCGGAGTGGATTCAGGCGGACGGGAAGCCGAAGCGTCTGCACCTTTTGCGGCACGCCATGAAGGAGTGGCTGCAGGAGGACAACATCCCCGAGGTGGCGTCCGAGGCGCGGATGGGCCACGAGATTCAGGGCGTGCGGGGCCTGTACGGGAACGTGACGCCGGGCATGGAGCGGAGGATCGCCGAGGTGCTGCAGGAGCGCTGGGAGACGTTCACCGGTTCCCTGGAGCCCGGCTGGGTGTCACCGTCTCCCAACCGTCTCCCAGTTGATCAAGTGGAGGGGTAATAGTGGGAGTTCAGAGCTTGATCAGATCCTGTCGCTCTGACACCTCGGCCATGTCGAAGCCAAACTGCATTGTTGCTGCATAGGGCTGCGACCTGGGAGAAAAGCCCAGGTAGGCGCTTTGGCAGATAGCTGGAGTTAGCGGATGTTCGTGTGAATCTGCGCCGGGAGACGAAGATCATCTCCCACTCGTCTCCCATCGGCTCCCGTAGACGCACGAAACCGGGCCCGAGTCGCGCTTTCACCTTGGGGGGTGGACTGCGACTCGGGCCCGGCTCCATGTCCAACGAGCACGTTGGGCCTTGATTCCGGCTGGTCACGTCACTCGATCGAGTGAACCTTTGGCCAGTGTTGACGGGTTGACAGCAGGGGGTACCCACCCGCCGCCGAGGGGGTGCTAGCGGCGGACAGGCTCCCTGCGCGGTGCCGAACAAGTCCCCGGACGACACCGAGCTTTCACTTTGACGCGCCCAACTCACCGCGCGCGATGCCTCGATATATCAAGCTCCGGCCATAGTTCTTACCCTGGCGCCTCCACATGTGATCTTGGCCGCCAGAGGACTCGATGCCCCCCGCCGTCGCCACTCACCGGCGCATCGCCGCAGACATCACGCGGCGCATCGCGGGTGGTGAATGGCAGCCAGGCGACCCCCTGCCTTCCCGCGCCGAACTCGGCCGCCAGTACCGGGTCCACGAACAGACCATCCGGCTGGCCGTCGTTCTCCTTCAGGACCGCGGAATCCTCGAATCCCAGGGGCAGCGCAAGCGCGTTGAGGTGGCGCATGCTCCTACGGTGCAAGTCTTCGCCTACCCGGACGAACCGTGGCCACACGGGTCGGAGACCTCGCCGGGGCGCACCGTGGCCGCCACGGACGACCTCGCTGCCCGGCTCGACACCAACCCTGGCGTCAGGCTCAGCTACGAGGTGCAGGAGTGCTTCGATCCGCAGGGCCGGTCCGCGCTCGTCATCACCACGTGGTGGCGGGGTAAGCGCCGGCGCCCGCACGTGAGTTACACGGCAGACGTCGATACGGTCCCGCTCTCCCATGACCAGGCGGCTTCCCTGCGGTTGCCGGTTGACGCGGTGGCGCTGCGGATTGTGCGGACGCGCCTGGATGTTGGCGGGCGTCCAGTGGAGACGTCTGATCTGGTCCTCCCTCGCGACAGATGGCGGATCCGGCTGCGGTAGGGCACGACGGCGCCCAGTTCCGGAATGCGGGTTCCGGTCGGTGGGGGGCTTCTACCCTCCCGCTACCCAAGTAGATGTATCAAGTCAAACAACGAAATCCGCGGCGCATATTTGCACCGTCCGGCATCTGGCGGAAGTCCCGCCGCCGTGCCACGGGGGGTCGAACAACACGGCGACGGGACGAGGTTGCGGGCGGCCAACGCCACCCGCAACCGGCTCAAGGGTGGGCGCGGGCCACGTGCTGTGCGAGGAGCACCAGGGCGTCGGACTGCGCCGACCGGTCCCGGTCCCTGCAGGCCACGGTCTTGGCGTACACCAGGCGTTCGCACTCCACGCACCCGTCGATGGGCACCGGGGCGTCCGGCCAGGTGTGGCGGTCGTCTTCCCGCACCGTACTCACTGCGCACGCCCCACGGCGTTGACCCGGCCGCGGTCACTGCCCGGCTGGTCATCCTCACCCGTGGCGGTCGCCGTGTACCCGCCCGCAGTGGTGATGCGGGCCCGGAACGCCTTCTCGGTCTCCGGGTCGCGGGACAGCCGGTACCAGTCCGACACCAGACACACGACCTGCCGACCGGCCGTTGCCTCGGCGCGCATCGCCGTCAGCATGGTGTCGAACTTCGGGCGGTGCGCGTCCTCCAGGGCGTCGTCGCCTTCGTCGACGAACTCGTCGGCCACCTGCCAGCCCAGCTCTTCCGCCCGCATCCTGCACGACTGCAGGCGCAGCAGCAGGATCGCCACCGTCGGGGAAGCGTGGCGGTCGTACAGGAAGGCAAGAGGTGGCTCGCTGCTCACTGGATCAGCCCCTGGCGTCGTCGATCGGGTCTCTGACCAGCGTGACGGACCGGCAACGGTGTAGTTCTCACAGTTTTGTGAGAGCCCGTGAGAACCGCCTACAGGCCCACCCAGGCGGCCATGCTGCTGAGGGTGTCGGGTGCGCGGCGGGCGATGTGGACGAGGCCGCTGATGGTCTCCCGGGCGCCCGGGTGGTAGCGGGTCTGTTCCGGTGCGGCCCGGCGTGCTTCGACGAGGGACGTCAGGGCCGCTTCGGTTTTGCCGGTCTCCATCTCGGAGCGGGCTTTGTCGATCAGGAAGTGCGCGCGGCGCGATGTGGCCAGGGCGGCGGGGAGGTTGATGCGTCCGGCCTGGCGGACGGCTTCCCCGTACTGCCGCATCTCGACGGCGGCCGACATCCGGTGCAGGGCGACGTTGGCGGGGCCGAACGACAGCCAGTGGACCTCGGAGGCGTCCCCTACCTGGTCAGCGCAGGCTGCGGCTTCCAGAAGGTGCTCGGCGACCGCGTCCTTCCTGCCGGCGCGGGCGGAGATGACGGAGGCTCCGAGGTGGAGCTGCCCGGCCACGGCGACCGTCGCACGGTCCTGGGCGCCCTGGCTGAGGATGGTCTGCCCGGAGTCGACCAGGCGCAGCCCCGTCCCGTAGCCACCCTCGCGGAAGTACACCAGGGCGCGCATGTACTGGCGGACCGCGGCGAGCAGCGGGTCGGAGGCTCGACTGGCAGCCCACTCCATGCGGTCCAGGGCGACGCTGCTCAGGTCGTAGTAGCCCAGCTTGACCGACACGTCGTGCGCGGTCCGGTACGTGCTGCCGAGCGCCTGCCACAGCTCGGTGCTGGGCGTCTGCCAGGCGGCGGTGGTCAGCTCTGCGATCACCCCCGGCAGGTCAACGGCCGCGTTGCGTAGGCGTGTGGCGCGCACAGTGCGGCACAAGCCGTCGGCCGCGGCGATGAGCTGGTCGGCCGGGCGCACCACAAGGTCCGGGTCAGGGCCCAGGTCGTACAGGTCGAGGGCCTCGCGGATCGGTCGCACGAGGGCGGCGAGGCGGTCTTGCTGGAGCTCGGTCACGTAGGGCTGTCCCGTCAGGGTCGTGACGTCAACACGGAGGGCGCGCGCGACTGCTGCGATGAAGTCGACGCTGGCCGGGCGCGCACCGCACTCCACCTGCGTGAGCAGGCTGTACGAGAACGGGATGCGGTCGGCGAGCTGCTTGAGGGTGAGCCTGGCCAGCTTCCGCTGTTCTCTGATGCGGGTACCGGTGTGGTCGTCGTCCGATCTCGGCATAATGGGCCTCGTTCCTGGGTCGCACTTGGAACGCTACCCGCTGCAATTGCAGCCGGGTATGGGATCGCCCCCGATGCCGCCCGGATCGGGGGCGGTTGCATGCCCGGGGCTGGTCGCGGTTGGGTGGCGGGCATGACGCGCACCCTGTACTTGTTCGGCTCTGCTGCCCCGCCCGTACACGACGCGCATCGCGTCATCGAGGAGGCGCAGGCCGCCGGGTGGGACGTGTGCTTGGGGTTGACGCCGACCGCGGCCCGCTGGCTCGCCGACTCCCTCGACGGCCTGACGGTGCTGACCGGGCACCCGGTGCGCTGGGACTACAAGCTGCCCGGGGAGCCCGACGTGTGGCCGCCGGCCGACGTGATCGCGTTCGCGCCGGCCACGTTCAACACGGTCAACGCCTGGGCGCTCGGGCTGACGGACCGGTTCGTGGTGGGCGTGGTCGCGGAGGGCATCGGGAAGGGAATCCCGATCGTGGCGATGCCGTGCGTGAACGCCGCCTACGTTCAGCACCCCGCTTTCGAGCGGTCCGTGGAGACCCTGCGCAGCGCCGGGGTGCAGGTGCTGTACGGGGAGGGCGGGTTCGTGCCCAACGCACCCGGCAGTGGGAAGCCGGCCGACTACCCGTGGCACCTGGTGCTCGCCGCGGCCGAAGCAGCCCTCGACTGACGGCATATGCCATCCCACCTGCGGGTTACGCCGCTGTCACACCTCCCGCATAGGCTTTGCTCATGCCCGCCACCCCCGCCGCAGAAGGCCCCGTGCGCCCTGACGCCGCGTGGTGGAACCGGCGCATCCGGGCGTACAGCCGCGGCCGGTCGTACTGGTCCCGGGAAGCGTTGGCCGAGTTGGGCGCCATGCAGGCCGCGTACCTCGCCGCACAACGGGACGAGGAGCAGCTACGACGCGGGGACGTCATCGAGGCGGCGTAGGTCGGAATCGGTCGACCATGCCTGCGAAGAGCGCTCCGGCTGCGTCGACGTGGGCGGCGTTCCGTTCGTCCCTGACCTGGCGGTCCACTGAGGCTCCGAAACCGTCCCACGCGGAGCCGTACTGCTCCGTCACCCCGAGCATGACGGCTGGTGGGCGCTCCCGGTAGGCAATGAACACTGGCGCGCTCTGTAGGCCCTCTGCGGTGTTGCAACTGGCGCAGAGCAGTCCGCGAATCAGCCCCGTCCCGTGGTCGTGGTCGACAAGGAGGCGGCTCCTTGTTGCGCTGCACATCGCGCATGCCCCAGCCTGCCAACGGCGGAGGGCTCCGGTGGCCGTCAGGTGCGATGGCAGTTCCCCTGGGGGTATCTCCCAGACGTGACAGGACGGGATGCCCTGCCTGTCCAGCACCTCCGCCTCGGCGAACGAGGGACGACCCTCTGTACTGCTGCCCAGCCAATCCCGCTCAGCAGCTTCCTGACGGCGCCCCTCTTGCTCCGCCCAATCTGCATCGTTCGCTGTCACTTCGCGCACACCTTCGTCTCGTCGTGCATCCGGAGGGCCTGCGAGATCGCGCCGACGCTCGGGTTCTTGCCCTTGCTCGCACCCTCCGCGATCCGAAGGTGCGGCTGGATCTGCCGGATGGTGAATCCCTTGTCTCTCAAGGCTGCGGCCTGGATCGTCAGAGCCTCCGTCATGACGGGCTTGCGGCCACCAACTCGGCCTCGCTTGCGGGCTGCTTCCAGGCCGTCCTTCGTCTTGCGGACGATGTCACGGCGCCTGTCCTCGGCGAGGGCGAGCGCGAGATCGAGGATCAGGGAGCGTTCCTTGTGCTCACCTGCCGCGATGCCCTCCAGCACCTTGACGGAGATGCCGCGCTCGAAGAGGTCGTTGAGGACGATGAGCCCTTCCAGGAGGTTGCGGCCGAGGCGGTCGACCTCCTGGACGCAGAGCATGTCGCCTTCGCGGACGTACTCGATGGCGGCGACGAGGCCGGGGCGGTCGTCTACGGCGAGTTTCCCGCTGATCTTCTCCTCGAAGACCTTGATGCAGACCGAGTCGAGGGCGTCGTGCTGCCTCTCGGTGTTCTGCTTGTCGGTGCTGACGCGGACGAGGCCGACTAGCGCCATCCCACTCCCCTTCGTTCATCAAACGTGACTGTCGAGTTCCTGAACTCTACCAGTAGATGAACGAGTTGCTGAACAAGTCGACCTGCGACAAGGGAGATCCGGAGGTGATCCCGTTCAGGTTCACATCCCGACCGATTGGTGAACAGCCGTACACGGCCACCCACCTGCTCAACCAGTCCGCCGCGCCCGTTGTCTGACCTCCGCCGTATCCTCCCCCCATGCCTGAGATCACCTTGCCCGAGCCCTTGGTTGACCTGCAGCGTGCCGTGTACACGGCGGAGTCCGCGGTGGAGGCGCACCGGCGTGGGGTAGATGCGCGGCGGCGGGCTGAGGCTGTGCCGGTGCGGGATGCGCCGAAGTGGATGTCGCCGGTGCTGCCGCCGTGGACGCCGGAGGATGACGCGGAGCACGGCCGGCTGATGGGCGCGCTGAGGGCTGCGGCGGAGGCGCGTCGTGCGGGTCTGCTGGCGGCCGGGTTGGGCGACGGCTACGGCGTGGTGCAGACGCTCCACCAGCAGGCGCGGGCGGTGTAGGCCCCGCCGCTCAACCAGCGGGGCCACCCAGCGCAGTCAGCGGGAATGGGTTGAGGCCAAGGGTACGGGCGGGCGCCGACAGTGGCCGGGCGTAGCCTCGGATCATGACTTCCCGCCGGCCTGACCCGTCTGATATGCGCCCGGACATCCCCGCCCATGCCCGGAAGCCGCGCGCGTTCCCCGAGGACTGGGTGCCGGACCCGGTCGGGGCCAATGGGTCCATGGGCGCCCCGGTTGGCGACGAACGGATCTGGTGGCGGTTGCAGCCCGGGGTGCGCGGGGCGGACGGGACCATGGAGCGTCGCAGTGTTATGCACGGCGGGACGTGTGCCGACTACTCGGCCGGGCGACACCCCGAAGGCTGGTCGTTCCACACCCGGCCCCAGGTCCGCACCTTCCTGTCCCGGCCCGACGAGGTCATCCCCTGCCCGAAGTGCAGCCGCGGGTGGATCAGCACGGTCCGGTAGCACTCCGGGCTCTGGCGAGGCTGGCCCTGTCGGACGCCGAGCGTTCCCGTCTGGTGGACCTGTGGGCGGAGTGGTGGGATGCGGACGCCCGGGAGCGGACGGCCAGGGAAGCGGAGTTGGCGGCGTAGGAACGACGAAGCCCCCGGCCGGGAAGGCCGGGGGCTTTCGTATCCCCGCGCTGCGGGGAGCATCCTCCGCTTTCGCGGAGACGACCTGAGCGACCGTAATGGCCCGCCGATCAGGATCGGTTCACCTCCGCTTGCGCGGAGAGGCCCGCTCTCGCAGGCACGGGACGATGCTGCCACACGGGGCCGATGGCGCGCAGCGGAATGAGAGTGTGGCTATCCGAGCCGTCGTACAGCTTGACGCTGTACAGCGTGAGGCTGTAGCTTTATGGGTGTCGGGACAACATCCACCAAGGGGGACACCATGCAGGACTTCTACGACAACGAGTTCGACCAGTTCACCGCCGACCTCAACAAACTCGAAGCCGCCATCGGCAACGAAGACCAGCGCCTCGACGGCCTGGACTACCTCGGCACCATGGCCAAGGAACTCGGCGGCATCCTCAACGCCATCGCCATTCAGGAGCGCACCCCCGACACCCGCGACTACACCGACGGCTCCGGAACCGACACCCACCACGCCGCGACCGCCGAGATGATGAAGGACCTGGCCGCCTCCGTCCGTGACGCCGCCGACCGCTCCGAGGCCACCCTGATCGTCGCCACGGTCCTGAAGTCCGTCATCAACCTGACCCGCGAACTCACCGACTGGAACGGCGCCCCCGCGCAGATTGCGGCCAAGGAGGAGTCGAGCCGCGAGGGGATGACGCGGGACCAGGTCCTCGCCTACCTCGCCTCAAAGGGGAGGGCCATCAAGCCGGGCACCTGGTCCGGTTACGTGGCGCGCAACCAGGCGCCGCAGCCGGCGCGGAAGGTCGGCCGGACGCCCCTGTGGGACCCGACGGCCGTGGCCGCGTTCGCGGATGGCACCTGGAAGGCGTAGGGCTGATCGGCCGGGCGTTGGGTACCCCGCCCGGCCGTCACGGAAGTTGTTCGCCGCTGGCTGGGAAACCGTTCCGTACAAAAAAACCCCCGCCACGAGGACGGGGGTGGGTTTGGCGGAGGCCCTGGGTTCGACCCAGCCCGGGAGCACGGGGTTCGCGCGGGCCTCCATGGACCGCCCGGCGATCAACCGGGTGGTGCTCCATCCCGCCCAGTGTGGCATAGCGCAACGCCCCGCCCGGCGAAGGACGGGGCGGCGGGGTCAGGCCGTGGTTGCCGTCTCTGCCAGGGCGTGCAGGCAGGCGGGGCAAGTGACCGGAGCGTTCCGGCCCTTCTTGATCTGGTCGTCGATGCGGCGGTCCCCGACCCATCGGCCGCACGCGGTGATGGAGTTGTTGATGCCCTCGGGGCGGGCGGCGTGCGTGAGTTTGTCGCCGAACCAGCACTTGCGATAGCGGCGCGGGAAGTCGCTCACGTGCTGTTCCCCTCTCGTTCCGCGTGTTCCCGGGCCATCCGGGCGTTCTTGGCGCTCAGGTACTCGTCGTACTGCTCGGTGGTGACGAGCGGCCCGAACTCGGCGAGGACGTCCCGGCGGAGCATCGGCCGCATGTCGCCCGCGAAGGGCAGCATCACCGTGTCGCCATCGTGGGCGTGCGTGGTGTGCGACCAGGGCTCGCCGTCCCGGTCATAGAAGACTGGCCAGCCGGTAGGACGCCCTTCGCGGGTGTCCGCGTAGACGTCTTCGCAGACCTCGGCGGGCACCGCCTCCCCGGTCACGTGCTGCTCCCCGGGTCGGACGAGGCGGCGGGGATCTCGACGCGGGCCGTTACGACCAGCCGTGTCCCGGGCGGGAAGTCCTTGGCGTGAGCCAGGAAGCCGGGGCCCTGTTCGATCCCGGCGTGGCCCTTGTCGGCGCCTTCCGGCCCCCAGAAGTACCCGACGAGCTTCGGCGGGTCGCCGCGGTGGTAGGCGTCGATGTAGCGGGGGTGCAGGGTCAGGACGGCTGTGGTCTCCGTGTTGTCGGCGGACAGCACCCGGTCCGGCTCGGCGTGCCGCGTGCACTTCCACGTGGGGCTGACCCCGTCCAGTTCCCGGCGGGCCGTGTACTCGATGAACGACTGCTCACCGCAGCCCGCATGGGCGCAACTACGGCGGTACGACTGACGGCGCGGCATGTCAGTGCTCCTCGGGTGCGGGCGGGGCGGGGGTGGGCGGGCGTTCGCGGTGCTTCTTCTTCACGAGGTCGTGTAGGGCTTCGATGACCAGCTCGGAGTTCGCGCGGCCTTCTGCTGTGGCGATGGTCTCGATCTCTTTCCAGAGCGGGCCGGGCGGTCGGAAGGTTTTGACCGGCGTCTGGCCGGTGGCGGGGCGGGCCATGGCGTCTCCTCGGGTCTGTATTACAGGAACACCATCTCATCTGGGGTTGGGGGTTGACAAGCCTAGCGGGAAGGAGCATTCTTGTAATACAGAAACGGACGGCAAGCAGGGGAGACGGAAATGGCGATCAAGTCCCGCGAGCAGGGCGCGACGAACGTGCTGGCGATGGCTGCCAATCTCAACGACGAGGCGCTGTGCCTCGCCTGGATGGCCACCGAGGGCAAGGCCGCCACCAAGGAACTCGCCATCGTGCGCGGCTGGCTCATGGAAGAGCTGAACGCCCGCCTCGGCGACGACTTGTTCGACGAGTGGCTGATGGCCGACGAGGACGGCGTCAACCCGCTGGCCTACTTCACCGCCAAGGCGTGACGGTGCTGAACAACCCGAACCGGGCGGCGTTCCTGTCCGCCGAGCAGTCCGACCCGACCGCGACCCCCGACGAACTCTGGCGTCACACCGGGTTCGTGCGCTGCACCGACTGCCAGCACGTCATGCGCGCCGAGACCTTGACTGCCCTGCCCGAGCACTACTGCACCCAGCGGCAAGCCATCCGCCGCAACAACACCTGAGGAGCCACCGTGGACGACGACATCAACCGCAACATGCCGTGCGGAGAGTCCGGCTGCCTGTGCTACGGCGTCGGCGAGGAGCACACCGACTGTGCGTGCGGCTGCGACTGCCCGCGATGCCCCGAGTGCCAGCAGCGCCCCGAGTACTGCAACTGCGACAACTGACCCGCCCCGCCTGACCCCCGCCCGGGTGCACGGTCCCCCGCCATGCACCCGGGACGAACAGGCCGAACCGACCGCGTAGGAGCCCGCCATGACCAATACCCCCTGGTGGAACTGCCGTCAGGCCGCCACCCGCACCTTCACCCCCGACGAGGTGACCGTCGACGAGCGCGGCCACGAACACCGCAGCCTGGTGTTGAAGCGCGCCTGCAACGGCTGCGGCGCCTCCCTAGGCGACACCATGGACCGGGACGTCGACAGGCACGGGAACCTCACCGACATCCGCGGCGAGTGCGACAACTGCACCCGCATCTCCCCGGCCGACCTCCAGGTCGGTGACGTCATCACCTCCGACCCGCGCCGCGACTTCACCATCCGCGCCCTGGACCGCGACGAGTTCGGCGACGTGACCATCAACCCCGGAACTTCGGACAAGGCATTCATCCACGCCGATCAGACCGTCACCATCCGTCCCCGCCACGCCTGAGGAGCGCCCGATGACCGAGCCGACACTGTTCGACGCCGAGCCCACCACCGAGCCTGTACCCGCGCCCGGCCAGCGCCTCGCGTTCACCGGTGAGGGCAAGCACTGGCACGGCACCGTGACGCGGACCTCGACCCGCCCCGACGGCAGCCCGCGCATCCACGTCTCCGTCGACCCCAACTCCGGCGGCCTCAACTCCGTGGCGTACAAGAACGGCCCCCACTTCCGCCCCACCCACAAGGGCGAGCACTGCCCCGACTGCGGCAACCCCGACCGCGGCCAGCCCATGTACGGGCGGTACTTCTGACCGCCCCGCCTGACCCCCCGCCCGGGTGCGCGTCCTCCCCGCCGCGCACCCGGGCCGGGCGACCCGACTCCGCCGCCTACCATCTGACCACCGCAGCAAGGAGCAGAACATGATCAGCAAGTCGGGCCGCTACTGGGCCACCGGAATCACCGTCACCTACGCACCGCTCGCCGAACGCATCAACGACGAGCCCTACGGCGGATGGCACGCGTCGCTCGACTACCACGATGACGGATTCGCCAACAATGACCCCGACACCGGGGAAGTTTCCACCGAAGGCACCATGGTCACCCGCTACCCGGTCCGCAACGCCAAGATCCGGTCCGGGCTGTCCGTCGCCATCGACACCCTGGTCGCCGACGCGAATCGGCTCGGAATCGACTTCATCGCCGTGGGTGGCCTGGCCGCGCCGTTCCTCTACTACCGCGGCGACGGCGAGGACGAGAACCACCCCGGCCCGGACGGCTGGCGGGACATGCTCCGCACCGAAGCGGCGCGCATCGGCTGGATCACCTACGCCACAACCTGACCCCGCCCCGCCGTCTCGGGCCGTGCCGCCGCTCCCCCGGTGACACGGCCCGAGGTGCGTGCGGTCCGTGGTGCCGGGTCCGCACTCCAGGACCCGACCCCACTCCGCGCCGTTGGGCGTGCGCGTCCGCCGACAGGAGCATCGCAGCGGGGTGTGACAACGGCGGGTGGGCAACGCAAAGAAGCCCCACCCGCCCCGAAGGGCAGGTGGGGCTGAAGATCTCGGGCGGGATGGTCGCGAAGATTCCACCGGCTCCCACTGGCGATGCAACGGGCCGCCCGCACAGGGCACGCTACGCCGACGACGCCCGCAGGTCGACCG
>Ga0070710_10000243_pt1 | contig 25537 bp, 25 predicted proteins | sample LARL52metaG_FD_65454 | JGI IMG/M metagenome (GOLD analysis project Ga0070710, IMG submission 65454) | Corn, switchgrass and miscanthus rhizosphere microbial communities from Kellogg Biological Station, Michigan, USA - LAR L5-2 metaG | ecosystem: Host-associated > Plants > Roots > Rhizosphere ...
CCTTGAACACACCGGGATAGCGCATCAATTGTGCCAAGTCGAAGCGCTCAGATGAGGGCAAACAATGGCGAACCAAGGGCAGATCACGCAACGGGGCCTTGAAGGCCTGACCGTCGCCGCCCGGGAGGCCACCAACGCCAGCCCGGTCGGCAAGGGGTTGCCGCCAGTGCATTTATGGAATCCGCCGTTCTGTGGCGATCTCGACATGCGAATCGCAAGGGATGGTACTTGGTTCTACATGGGAACGCCAATCGGACGCCCGGCGCTGGTGCGGTTGTTCTCCACCATTTTGAAGCGCGAGAACGGCAAGCATTTTCTGGTCACTCCAGTGGAGAAGGTCGGCATCCGCGTCGATGATGCGCCGTTCGTGGCGGTCGAAATGCGAAAAGAGCGCGATGAGCGCGGTCCGCTCCTGCGCTTCCGCACCAATGTCGACGACTGGGTGGATTGCGACGGTGACCATCGCCTGCGCTTCGAGATCGGTGCGGCGGGCGGGCTCACGCCCTATCTTCACGTCCGTGCCGATCTCTGGGCGAAGGTGACGCGCGCACTCTACTACGACCTGGTTGACATCGGTGAGGAGCGAATGATCGATGGCCGGGAGATGTTCGGAATCCAGTCGGCAGGGGAATTTTTTCCGATGGCCGATGCGGTTGAGGTGAGGGCTGCGCTTTGAACGAGCCGATGGTGCGGACGGCGCCGGCCACGATCGATGCGGCGGATTTTTTCGAGCGCGCGCACGCGCGCCTGCGCTTCGACGTTCCGCCCGCCCTGCACGATCCGGACATCGTGCCGACCAGCGGCGATGCCGGGACCGACCGCATGCTCGAGATCGTTGCGCGTGAACAGCCGATCCGGCCTGCCGCGGTGCTGATCCCGGTCGTCGCGCGTCCCGAGCCCACCGTGCTCCTGACCCTGCGTGCCTCGCATCTCAACGATCATGCCGGCCAGATCGCTTTTCCCGGCGGCAAGATCGATCCGGCCGACGCCAGCCCGCGCGACGCGGCGCTGCGCGAAGCCTTTGAGGAGGTCGGGCTCGATCGAGGCTTCATCGATCCGATCGGTTATCTCGACGTTTATGGCACCGCGTTCGGCTATCGCATCCTGCCGACGCTGGCCCGTGTGTCGCCCGGCTTCGAGCTCAAGATCAGCCGCGACGAGGTCGACGACGCCTTCGAGGTGCCGCTCGCCTTCCTGATGAACCCGCTCAATCATCAGCTTCACAGCAAGGAATTCCGCGGCATGGAGCGGTTCTATTACGCCATGCCCTATGCCGGACACTATATCTGGGGCGCCACCGCCGGCATCCTGCGCCTCCTCTACGAGCGGATTTTCCTGCCATGATCCGTCCGGTGCTGACCGAGATCGGGATTTTCCTCATCCCTTTTGCGGTCTATGCGGTGTTTCTGCTTGCGACACGGTCCGGGCTTGTGGCGCAATCCTCCTGGCCTGTGCCTTTGATTGCCAAACTCTTGTTGGGATCGTTGCTCCTGGTGATTGCGAGCTTCATCATGCTGGCGAATTTTTCCGGTGCGCCGCCGCACTCGACCTACATCCCGGCGCATATCGAGAACGGCAGGCTCATTCCGGGAGCCGAGAAATGAGCCAGTTGGCGCCGGACGATGCGCCCTGGCTGACCGCGGGCGCGACCGGGCGCGTGCTCATGCTCCTGAATGAGGGAGGTGAGGAAGCGCGCGTCGTCGGCGGCGCGGTGCGCAATGCGCTGTTGAAAATTCCGATCGGCGACATCGACATCGCGACCACCGCGTTGCCGGAGGAGGTGATGCGGCGTGCCAAAGAGGCGGGCATCAAATGCGTGCCGACCGGCATCGATCATGGCACAGTGACGCTCGTGGTCGACGGTCAGCCGTTCGAGGTGACGACCCTGCGCGAAGACACCGAGACTTTTGGTCGCAAGGCCAAGGTCGCGTTCGGCCGGGACTGGGTGGGCGACGCGCACCGGCGCGATTTCACCATCAATGCGCTGTCGCTCACTGCCGACGGTGTCGTGCACGATTATGTCGGCGGCCTCGATGACATCGTCTCACGGCGGGTGCGCTTCATCGGCGATCCGGCGGAGCGGATCGCCGAAGACTATTTGCGCATCCTGCGCTTCTTCCGCATTCATGCCGCCTTCGGCGCGGGCGAGGTGGATCGGGCCGGCTATCTCGCCTGCATTGCCGCGCGCGAGGGCCTTGCGACGCTGTCGGCCGAGCGCGTGCGCACCGAGCTGTTGAAGCTCCTGATCGCCGATGGCGCGGTGGCGGCCATCACGGCGATGGCCGACGGCGGCCTGCTGCTGCCGATCCTCGGCGGCGTCGCCTATCTCGGGCCGTTTGCGGCGATGATCGCGGCCGAGCGAAGGCTTGCCTTGACGGCGGACCCGGTACGCCGCCTGGCCGCGCTCGCGGTCGCCGTGACCGAAGATGCGAGGCGCCTGACGCTGCGGCTGCGGCTCTCCAATACGGAGGCCAAGGCGCTGGATTCCATGGGTCACCGCTGGTGGCGGCTCGGCGGCATGGATGAGGCGACCGCCAAGCGCAGGCTCTATCGTCTCGGCACTGACCGCTATCGCGACCGTCTGCTGCTCGCCTTCGCGCGCGCGGGGATCGCTGCCGATCCGGTCCCCTGGCTCGAACGCGCCACGCTGTCGCAGCGCTGGAGCGCGCCGAAATTTCCGCTCAAGGCGGCCGACTTCATCGCGCGCGGCGTGGCGGAAGGCCCCGCGCTCGGTCGTGTCCTGACCCTGGCCGAGGATGCCTGGCTCGCCGCCGATTTCCCGCTCGATGGTGTCGTGCTCACCGTCATCGCCGACCAGGCAGTCGCCCGCATCAGTCACAGCACGAAAGACATCCGGCCTTGACCGCCCGTCCGGCTACTGCGCCGGTTGTGCGGCGGTCGCCGCGCCTGGCAGACTCGGACGGCGGTAGATCGACAGGCCGATTACGCCGATCGCGGCCGCGAACAGGATGTAGTAGACCGGCGCCGTTTTGTCGCCGGTCGCCTGCACCAGCCAGGTATTGATGAACGGCGCGAGCCCGCCGAACAGCATGACCCCGATATTGTACATCAGCGACGTGCCGGTCGAGCGTACGCCGACGGGAAAGATTTCGGTCATGAAGGCCGGCATCGGGCCGGCGAGCGCGCCGAGGAAGATGCCCATTGCCTGCAGCTGCCAGAGGTGGACGCTCGAGGGCGAGGCCACCAGCCGATGCAGCATGACATAGAACAGCACGGCGTAGAGCACGAGCGCGGGGATCATGAGGGCACGGCGGCCGATACGGTCGGACAGCGCGCCGAACACCACCTCCAGCACCGCGATCACGAGGCTCATCACGAACACGCCGAGCTGAGCGTCGGCCAGCGGCAGCTTGAGCTCGGTCGCGGCATAGGTCGGCAGAAACACCGCGCCGACATAGTTGATCGCGGTGCCTCCGGCGATCAGGCAGAAGGAGGCGATCAGTTCGCGCGGATGTTCTGACACCAGTTGCGCGAGCGTCGTCTTCCGCTGCGGCTGTGCGGTCCTGGCCTTTTCGGCGAGGTAAGCCTCGAACTCCGGCGACTCATCGCACTTCTTGCGCAGGTACCAGCCGACCGGTCCGATCAGGATGCCAAGGATGAAGGGCACGCGCCAGCCCCAGCTTGCAAGCGCATCTGCAGTGAGGTTGCGGCTGAGCGTAAACGCCATGGCGGCGCCGATGGCGAAGGCGAGCCCCTGCGAGACCATCTGGAAAGATCCGTAGTAGCCACGCCGGCCTTCGGGTGCGAATTCGATCAGCATGGCGCTGGCGCTGCCGAACTCGCCGCCGGCGGAAAATCCCTGGATCAGCCGCGCCAGCAGCAGCAAGAGCGGCGCGGCGATGCCGATCGCGCCATAGGTCGGCAGGAAGCCGAGCAGGCCGGTGCCGAACGCCATCAGCGTGATCATGATGATCAGCGCCGCTTTCCGCCCGTGCTTGTCGGCATAGAGGCCGAACACCAGTCCGCCCAGCGGGCGCGCGGCAAAGGCGATGCCGAAGACGCCAAAAGCCTGCAGCAGCGAGGAGGAGGGATTGTCGGCGGGAAAGAACAGTTTTCCGATGATGCCGGCGAACAGTCCGAACACCGTGAAGTCGAACCACTCCAGCGCATTGCCGATGGTCGACGAAATCACCACACGACGGCGCATTTGCGCCATGACGTCGGCCTGCATGCTAGCTTTGTCCATTATTCAGGTTTTTCCGCGCTGTTTCCGCACGCGCGGTCGAGCTCGATTGCGAAGCGGTCAGGTGCGGGGGGCAAACGGAGAGGCCGTGACCCCTCACCCCAGCCCTCTCCCCACCGGGGAGAGGGAGCGCACCTCCGATGCGGCTTCCAGTGCAACGTCAATGTCATTGTGTGCTAGCCGGCCGGCATCGTCTTCTCGACCAGCCGCACCCAGTACGATGCGCCATGCCCCAGAATGGCGTCGTTGAAGCGGTAGGCCGGGTGATGGCATTCCTCGCCGCCGCCCATGCCGAGAAACACGAACGCGCCGGGCCGGGCCTGAAGCATGAAGGCGAAATCCTCGCCGCCCATCAATGGCGCGGTGTTGTCGTTGACCCGCTCGGGACCGACGACGTCGCGCGCCACCTCGGCGGCGATGGCCGTTTCGCGCTCATGGTTGACGGTCGAAGGATAGAGCCGGGTGTAGGTGGTCTCGGCCGATCCGCCATAGGCGCGGGCGATGCCGTCGGCGACCTCGGCGATCCGGCGCTCAACGAGGTCGCGCACCTCGGGATCCAGCGTGCGCACCGTGCCCTTCAGTGTGGCCGTGGGCGGAATCACATTGGCCGCACTGCCGGCCTGGAAGACGCAGATCGAGATCACGGCGGTCTTGATCGGATCGACGTTGCGCGCCACGATCGATTGCAGGGCGCTGACGATTTCCGAACCGATCAAGATGCTGTCGACCGCCTTGTGCGGGCTCGCGCCGCCATGGCCGCCCTTGCCGCGCACCGTAATCTCCAGCTTGTCGGAGGCCGCCAGCAGCGGCCCGGGCCGCATATGGAAATGGCCCTCGGGCAGGCCGGGCATGTTGTGCATGCCATAGACCTCCTGGATGCCCCAGCGGGTCATCAGGCCGTCCTCGACCATGGCCTGGCCGCCGGCGCCGCCTTCCTCGGCGGGCTGGAAGATCAGCACCGCGGTACCATCGAAATTGCGCGTCTCGGCGAGATATTTGGCCGCGCCCAGCAGCATGGCGGTATGGCCGTCATGGCCGCAGGCATGCATCAGCCCCGGGGTTTTCGAGACATAGGGCACGCCGGATTCTTCCAGGATCGGCAGCGCGTCCATGTCGGCGCGAAGCCCGATCGTCTTGCCGGAGGCACTCCTGCGGCCACGGATCACGCCGACCACGCCGGTGCGCCCGATGCCGGTCACCACCTCGTCGCAGCCGAACTCGCGCAGGCGGTCGGCGACGACGCCGGCGGTGCGGTGCACCTCATAGAGCAGTTCGGGGTGCTCGTGAAAATCGTGACGCCAGGCGGCCATTTCGTCCGAGAGGGACGCGACGCGGTTGATGATCGGCATGCAAGGATCGGTGTGTTCGCTCGAAGATCAGGGATCGGAGCGCCGGCCGGTCGGTGTTCGGCGGACTCGGCGCGGCTTGTGACACAACTATGACCTCACGGGCGCGCTGAAGCAAGGCAAGCCTGTCGATCGCTACGGCATGAAGGGGCTGTCGCCCCGTCATGCCTGCGCGGTCGCCACGGTGCCGCAGATAGAAGCGGGGCGCGTTCGCATGCCTTCATCGTCAAATGACGGATCGGCCTTCGATGCGAAGCGGCGAATGATGAAGATCGCGAAATGACGCGGCTGTGGTCCGGCCTGGGACGACCGCCCTTGCAAGGCGGCCATCGCAAGGCCGCGATCAGGCAACCTTGTCCTCCTCCTCGTCTTGGTCGTCCTCCTCGAGCTCTTCGTCCTCGTCGTCGAGAGGATCGATGTCGACACGCTCGAGAACCGCAACCGGCAGCGTTTCGCGAAATAGGTCGCCATCGGCCCCCATCCAGAGGCACTCGACGGCATCGTCGCCGACTTCCGCAACCGTCAAAGGCTGCCCGCCCGATTTCAACATCACGACGTCGCCTGGTTTCAATTTCATGATCTCTCCTTCGCTTCAAAATATTTTTCGCAGTCGTGGAAGCGGGCTCGCGGACACGGCATGCGGCAGCTGGTGCGTTTACAACGCGATCTCTCGTCGTCGATACGCCATGTGTATCAGATCGCGCAGTTTTGAGGCTATCGTTTGGTGATGACAAGCCGATCACGGCCGCGTCGTTCCGCGGCCTGACGCGCGCATTTTCCGAACCCGGCAAGTTGCGAATTGTCCGGGTGCACGGCACGCGATAGAAATCTCGTTTTGAGGCCCGGTAGGTCCGATGCGCTCGCTTCGCTCCAGATTGCTGGCTCTCTGGGTCATGCTCGTCCTCTCCGGAACGGCAACGGCCTATCTTTTGGTCGAGTCTTTCCAGCAAAGCGCACAGGCGCGTGTTGCGCGGTCGGAAGAGCGGGCGGCGCGCGCCTGTCGGGACATCGTTGATCGCTTTCGCCTCGTCGTCTCCAGCGGATCGCTGGTCGGCGATATCAGCAGGAGCGAGTTCGCGAGCGCCGTGCAGGCGGCGCTGGCGCCGGCCAATGGGGTGGAAGGCGGAATATGGCAGGACGGCGCGGGGTCGCTGGCCTATGCGTTTCCGACCTATGAGGGAACCGGGCCGAAGACCGACGTTCCCGCCGCGGAATCGGCTGCGATCAGCGAGGTGAATGGTCAGGCGCTGCGGACCGGCCGGCCCGCGTCGATCCGCCAGAGCGGGCGATCCCAGGTCCTGCTCGTCCAGGCCTGCCCGCTTCCCGGCCCGTTGCCGGGCCTGACCGCCTGGACGATGACGCGGGTCTTCACCTCGGAAGGTCCGGGCTACGGGCAGTTGCTGGCGGGACTTGCGCTGATCGCGCTCACGATCTTTGGCTCGGCCGCCTGGCTCGCGTGGCTGCTCTATGCATGGTCGCGGAAGATCGCGCTGGTCGAGCGCTCGCTCGAAACCACGGAGCATGCGGCCGCGGATCTGCCCAGGCTGCCGAACACCGGCGAGCGGGAGCTCGATCGCCTCGTCGACGCGTTGAACGCGACCGGCGAGCGGCTCTCGCTCGAACGGCGCCGCGCCGCCGCGGCCGAGCGGCTCGCGGCGGTCGGCCGTTTCTCGGCCGGCCTCGCCCACGAGATCAGGAATCCGATCGCGGCGATGCGGCTGAAGGCGGAGAATGCGCTGGCCTCGGGCGAGCCATCGCGCAAGGACGGCGCGCTGCAGTCCATCCTCGGCCAGATCAGCCGGTTGGACGGCCTGCTCAGGGATCTGCTCGAGATGACCCAAAGCCGGCCGCCCGATGCCAAGGAGGTCGACCTGCAAGCGTTCCTCAAGGCCGTGGTCCAGATGCACGGGGATCTCGCGGTGAAGAAGAACGTTCGCCTGGCACCCGGAACCAACTGGCCCTCCGGGCCGTTGCCTCGCTTCGACCCGTCTCAACTGCAACGGGCCATGGACAACCTCATTCTCAATGCGATCCAGAACACACCGGAAGGCGGCGCGATTACGGTGGACGCGTATCGCGAGGCGGACAAACTGGTCTTGCGTGTTTCGGACTCCGGCCCTGGCGTGAGCGCCGAGATTCGCGACAGACTGTTTGAACCGTTCGTGACCGGCCGCTCCGACGGCACCGGGCTCGGTCTCGCCCTGGTGCGCGAGATCGCCCGCAATCACGACGGCGACGCGCGGCTTGTGAGTACGCCGCAAGGCGCCTGCTTTGAAATCGAGCTGCCATGGCGAACGTCCTGATCATCGATGACGATGCGGCGCTGCGCGAGGGCCTTGCGGAGACGCTCGGGGATCTCGGCCACGAGACGCGCATCGCGGCGACCGGCCGCGAGGGCCTGGCGGCGCTCACGGACGATATCGACGTCGTGCTGCTCGATCTCAGGATGCCCGGAGGCCTCGATGGGATCGAGGTGCTGCGCCGGATTCGCGCGCGGCACGGCGCGCCCCCCGTCGTGATCCTGACCGCTTATGCGAGCTCGGAAAACACCATCGAGGCGATGCGGCTCGGCGCCTTCGATCACCTCACCAAGCCGATCGGGCGCGAGGAGCTGCGGCAGCTCCTGCTGCGGCTGCCGTCTCGCGCGACGTCGCCGATTAATCCGGTGCGCGCCACTGCGGATGCGCTGATCGGATCGAGCGATGGGATCAGGCGGGTGCAGAAGGCGATCGGGCTGGCCGCGGACAGCGCGGCGACGGTGCTGATCTTCGGCGAGACCGGGACAGGCAAGGAAATGGTGGCGCGTGCGCTCCATGTTCACAGCCGGCGGGCCGATCGCCCGTTCATCGCAGTCAACTGCGCCGCGATCCCCGAGGATCTCCTGGAAAGCGAGCTGTTCGGTCACGTCAAGGGTTCGTTCACCGGGGCAACGACCGATCGCGCGGGAGCGTTCGTCCAGGCCGCAGGCGGCACGTTGTTTCTCGACGAGATCGGCGACATGCCGCTTGCGATGCAGGCAAAAATCCTTCGCGCGCTGCAGGACAAGGTCGTGACGCCTGTCGGCGGCAAACCGGTTGCGGCCGATGCCCGGATCGTGGCGGCGACGCACCGCGATCTGCCTGAACTCGTTGCCGCGAAGGCATTTCGCGAAGATCTGTACTATCGCCTGAACGTGATCCCGATCGCCGTACCGCCGCTGCGCGACAGGGGGGCCGACATCGTGCTCCTGGCGCAGCACTTTCTTGCGCTCTGTGCGATGGATGGCGTGATGAAGCAGCTCGGTACGGAGGCTTGCGAGAAACTGAAACGGCATGGCTGGCCCGGCAATGTGCGCGAACTGCGCAATGTGATCGAGCGCGCCTGCGTGCTGACCCGAAGCGATCTGATCGGCCCGAACGACCTGGACCTCTCCGGTGATCAGGCGTCGTCGCCGCGGCGTACGGCCGCGGCCGACAACGATCTCCCGGCCGCGGTTGCCCAGCTCGAGGAAGCCATGATCCGACGGGCGCTGGACGCGAGCGGCGGCAACCGCGCCGAGGCGGCGCGGCGGCTGAGCATCAATCGCCAGCTGCTCTATGCCAAGATGCAGCGCTACGGGCTGTCAGGCGAAGTGTCAGGAAACCCGACGGACCCTGTCGGCAAAGACGACGGCTGAGCGACCGGCCTCTTCCGTTTTCTCCTTTCGAATCAACACCGCCCTGAGTGGCACGGCTGTTGCTGATGCCTCTGCCCAAGGGGCGATGAGATTCGAACGGAGAATTGCAGTGCACTGGATTGATCCCGAGAGCCTGCCGGCCGCGGCCGGTATCGTCGAACGTTTCGTGCTGAATCCGCATGGTGAGGTCGACGGGTTCGTCATGAGGTTCGGACCTGACGACGTCCTGGTCCATACCCCGCCGCACATGGAGGCCGAGCTCGTTCGTCGCATCAAGCCCGGCGAAACCGTCACCGTGCGCGGCGTGCGCCCACGCGGTGCGGCGCTGCTGGCAGCCGTCGCTGTGATCGCCAAAGACGGCCATCGGATCGACGATCACGGTCCGGACAAGGATCGCAAACATCCCAAGGTCGAGCATTGGACGATGACGGCCGAAGGCACAGTGCGGCTGTCGCTGTTCGGACCGAAGGGCGAGTTGCGCGGCGCCCTGCTTGCCGACGGCACGAGCGTGCGCATCGGGCCCAAGGAAGCTGAGCACATCGAGAAGCTGCTCGCACCGGGCAGCACGCTCGTCGTGCGCGGCGATGGTCTGGAGACGAGGCATGGTCGCGTGATCCACGCCAGCGAAGCGGGATCGACGCGCGATGAGCTCGCTCTGGTCAAGGCGCCGAAGCCAAAGGACAAGCCGCGGCCCAAACCGACGGGGGACGCCCGCGCGGCCGAGTGAGCCCGGGGGCAGGGGATTCCTCCCACACGTCGAGAGCAGTTCGATGTCACGACAAGCCGATCGCAAGCGAGCCGGCCACGCGCTGGACGCGGCCAACTTCTTCCTCGCCGATGTCAGGGACGGGCTCGGTCCCTACCTTGCCATCTATCTGTTGACCGAGCAGCATTGGAACGAGGCGCGCATCGGCGTCGTGATGTCGATCGCGACGGGCGCCGCCATCCTCGCGCAGGCACCGGCCGGTGCATTGGTGGACGCGACGCGGGCCAAGCGAACACAGATGGCTGCCGCTGCGATCCTGGTCACCACGGCGTCGCTGCTGCTGCCCTGGCTGCGGAGCTTCGGGCCGGTCGCGGTGACCCAGGCCATCGCGCATGCCGCCGGCGTGGTATTTCCGCCGGCGCTGGCCGCGGTGTCGCTCGGCATTTTCGGCCACAAGGCCTTTGCGGCGCGGATCGGGCGCAACGAAACCTTCAATCACGCCGGCAACGCTGCGGCGGCTGCGCTTGCCGGTGGCGGCGCCTATTTGCTCGGTCCGACCGTCGTCTTCTATCTTCTGGGCTTGATGTCTCTTGCGAGTCTGGTCAGTATCCTGCTCATTCCCGGTGAAGCGATCGACCACGACCTCGCCCGCGGCCTCGGTGGCCAACAGAAGGCCAGGGGCTCGCAGTCCGATCAGCCGGCCGGCCTCGCCATCCTCCTGACCTGCCGCCCGCTGCTAATCTTCGCCATATGCGTCACGCTCTTCCACCTTTCCAATGCGGCAATGCTGCCGCTGGTCGGTCAGAAACTGGCGCTGCAGGACAAAAATCTCGGCACCAGCCTGATGTCGGCGTGCATCGTGGCCGCGCAGATCGTGATGGTGCCGATGGCGATGCTGGTCGGCGCCCGCGCCGATCGCTGGGGCCACAAGCGCTTCTTCCTCGCGGCGCTGGCTATCCTGCCGATCCGTGGTGCGCTCTACACATTGTCGGACTTTCCCGCCTGGCTGGTCGGCGTGCAGCTGCTCGACGGCATCGGCGCCGGTATTTTTGGCGCGATCTTTCCCGTGATCGTCGCTGACCTGATGCGCAACAGTGGACGCTTCAACGTGGCGCAGGGCGCCGTCATTACGGCGCAGAGCATCGGCGCGGCGCTCTCGACCTCGCTCGCCGGCCTCGTCGTGCTCAAGGCCGGCTACAGCGCGGCCTTCCTCACGCTTGGTGCCGTTGCGGCCCTCGGTCTGGTGATTTGTGCATTTGCGCTGCCCGAGACGCGCGGCAGCGCTGATCCGGCGTCAAGCCCGTCGGGTGGACACGCTGACCTCCCGGAGATCAAGAATGCCAATCACGCAGCATGACGCCGTATGGGCCTGGAGCATCGTCGCGCTGGCGACCGCCGGCGTGATGATCCGGCCATTCCGGATTTCCGAGCCGGTGTGGGCGCTCGCCGGAGCGGCCGCGCTGGTCGTGCTCGGTTTGCTGCCGGTGAGCGATGCGCTCGCGGGCATGCGCAAGGGCATCGACGTCTATCTGTTCCTGATCGGCATGATGCTGATCGCCGAACTGGCGCGGCTCGAAGGCCTGTTCGACTATCTTGCGGCGTTTGCGGTCGAGCAAGCGCGCGGTTCGCCGCAGCGGCTATTCCTGCTGGTCTATCTGGTCGGCGTCCTGGTCACGGTGCTGCTCTCCAATGATGCCACCGTGATCGTGCTTACGCCGGCCGTCTATGCCGCGACCCGCGCCGCCGGTGCCAAGCCGCTGCCTTACGTGTTCGTCTGCGCTTTCATCGCCAATGCGGCAAGCTTCGTGCTGCCGATTTCCAACCCGGCCAATCTCGTCGTATTCGGCGCGCGGATGCCGCATCTGCTGGACTGGCTGCGCCAGTTCGCGCTGCCCTCGCTCGCCTCGATCGTCTTGACCTATGTCGTGCTCCGCCTCGCCTTGCGCCGCGCCTTGAAGGAGGAGGACATTGCGCGCAGCGTGCCGCACGTCAAACTCTCGCCCGGCGGGCTGCTCACCGCTTGGGGCATCGGCGCGGTCGGCGTGGCGCTGGTCACAGCTTCCGCGCTCGACATCCAGTTGGGCTTGCCGACCTTCATCTGCGGCACGGTCACGACGGCGCTGGTGCTTCTGCTCGGCCGCCAGTCGCCCTGGCCCGTTTTGAAGGGGGTGTCCTGGGGCGTCGTGCCACTGGTCGCGGGACTGTTCGCGATGGTCGAGGCCATGGTGCGGACCGGCGTGATCGACACGCTCAGCGATCTGCTCCACCAGGCCGTCGCGCAATCGGTTGCCTACGGAGCCTGGAGCGCCGGGCTGTCCACCGCGATCGCGGACAACGTCGCCAACAATCTGCCGGTCGGTCTCGTCGCGGGCTCGGTTGCGGCCAGCGATCACCTGCCGCCGTCGGTGATCAGCTCCATCCTGATCGGTGTCGACCTCGGACCGAACCTGTCGGTCACCGGATCGCTCGCCACGATCCTGTGGCTCGTGGCGCTACGCCGCGAGAAGATCGAACTCAGCGCGTGGTCGTTCCTGAAGCTCGGGGTGCTGGTGACGCCGCCCGCGCTGCTCGCGGCGCTGGCGATCGCAATAAGGTGAATCAAAGCTACGCCGCCGTGGCCATTGCGCGCGGGCTCAGCGTATATTCCTTCAGCACCTTGCCGCCGGGATCGATTTCGGCGAGCCGGACATCATAGCTCCAGAGATCGGCCAGGTGCTGCAGCACGCGCTTGGCGTCGGCCTCGTTCAGTTGCGCCCCGTTCAGCACGGCGTGGGTCAGCATCAGGCGGCGGTCGCCGGCGAGATCGACGTCCACGACCTCGATATTCGCATCGGTGAAGCCGACATCATATTCCCGGGCCAGCTCGCGACGGACCCGCTGATAGCCGCGCTCGTCATGGATGGCGCTGACCCTGACGCCGGCACGCTCCGCAGGATCGTCGCGCAGATGGAACATGCGAAGCTGCCGGATCAGCCGTGGGCTGAGGAACTGGCTGATGAAGCTCTCGTCGCGATAATTGGCCCAGACATGGCGCAGCACGCCCATCACGTCGCCGCTGCCGGCGATATCGGGAAACCATGTGCGATCCTCGTCCTGCGGATCGGTCACGATCCGCGCGATGTCTTGCATCATGGCAAAACCGAGTGCGTAGGGATTGAAGCCCGAAAAGCGCGGATCGTCGAACTCGGGCTGGAACACGACGTTGGTGTGCGACTGCAGGAACTCGAGAAAATTGCCATCGGAGATCCGGCCCTGTTCGTGCAGCCGCTGCATGATGCGGTAGTGCACATAGGTCGCGGTCCCCTCGTTCATGACCTTGGTCTGGCGCTGCGGATAGAAATATTGCGCGATGTGCCGCACGATGCGCAGCAGCTCGCGCTGCCAGGGTTTGAGGCGTGGCGCGGTCTTCTCCAGGAAGTACAGCAGGTTTTCCTGCGGTAACCCCAGCAGTTTGCGGCGGCGCTCGATGCCGAGCGTCGCTACGCTCTTGGTCGGCCCGCTCGGGACGGTGCGCCACAAATCGTTGAACACGCTCTCTTCGTGAGCCCGGCGCTGTCCCGCCCGTTTTTCCTCGGCGCGAAAGTCGAGCTTCTTCTTGCCGGGATAGCGGTCGATGCCGTGCGACATCAGCGCGTGGGCGGCGTCCAGCGTGTGCTCCACCGCCTGCTGCCCTTCGCGCTCCTCGCATTGCGTGACGTACTTCTTGGCAAAATCCAGGTAGTCGAGGATGCCGTCGGCGTCGCTCCACTGCCGGAAAAGATAGTTGTTCTTGAAGAAATGATTGTGGCCGAACGCCGCGTGGGCAATGACCAGCGTCTGCATCGTCGCAGTGTTTTCCTCCATCAGGTAGGAAATGCACGGCGAGCTGTTGATCACGATTTCATAGGCGAGCCCGGTCAGGCCCTTGCGGTAGGACGCCTCGTGAAAGGCGAAATGCTTGCCGAATGACCAATGCTTGTAGAATAGCGGCATGGCGATCGATGCGTAAGCATCCAGCATCTGCTCGGCGGTGATGACCTCGATCTGGTTGGGATAGACGTCGAGGCCGAGCTCGGATGTCGCGATCCCCTCGCAGGCATCGTGGATGCGCTGGAGCGTGCGAAAATCCCAGTCCGCGCCCTCGAACAACCGTTCCATCGACGCGGTCATGGCACCTTCTCCTGCTTGCCGCGGCGCTGAAACAGGTCGTGAAAGACCGGAAAGATCTGGTTGCGCGCGTTGACCTTGCGCATCGACAGCGGCGCGCCGCCGCTCCGCAGGCGCTGGTACAGCGTCCAGATCGAGGATTCCGACATGTAGTAGGGATTGCTGGCGGATTCGGCGACTTCGAGATAGGCGAAGAACTGGCTCACCGGCAGGATCTTCTCCATCAACAGCCGCCCTGCGACTTCCCCGTCCGCCACCGAGTTGTCTCCGTCGGAGGCCTGGGCCGCATAGATGTTCCAGTCGGCCGGGCGAAACCGCGAGCGCACGATATCATCCATCGCCTGCAATGCGCTCGACACCAGCGTGCCGCCGGACGCAGGTCCGTAGAAGAAGGTTTCTTCGTCGACCTCCTCCGCCCGGTCGGTGTGGCGAATGAAGACGATCTCGACGTGCTGGTAGCGCCGTTTCAGAAACACATAGAGCAGCATGTAGAAGCGCTTGGCGAGGTCCTTCATGTGCTCGGACATCGAACCGGAGACGTCCATCAGGCAGAACATCACGGCCTGTGCGACCGGTTTTGGCGTCGTTTCGAACCGGCGATAGCGAATGTCGATCGGGTCGATGAACGGAATCCGCCGGGCCTTTGCCTTGAGCGCCTCGATTTGGGCGAGCAGCTCGAGGCGGCGCGGCTCGTCGCATTCCGCCAGTTCCGCTTCGAGTTCCGCGATGGTCTCCGGCCGCGGCCGTCGCAGCGCGACGCGGCGCGCCAGTGCCCGCGTCACGGTGCGGCTGACCGAGATATTCGCCGGCGACCCGCTGGTCGCGTAGCCGGCGCGGCGCAGCCCTTCACTTTCGGCTTCGGCGAGCTTGCGCTTGGCGAGGTCCGGCAATTCCAGGTCGTCGAGGAACAGGTCGACGAACTCGTCGCGGCTCAGGACGAACCGGAACGCGTCTTCGCCGTCGCCTTCACCTGGTCCGGACCGCCTTGCACTGCCCTCGCCGGACCGCGGCAGGATGTCGCCTTCGACGAACTTCTTGTTGCCGGGAAGCACGACGTCGCGCGTGCCACCCTCGCGTCGGAAACGCGGTTCGCCGATCCCTTCCAGCGGGATGGCGACTTCGCCGCCCTCCAGGACATCCTTGATGTCGCGATCCTGCGAGGACTTCTTGACGGCACCTTGAACCTGGGCCTTCGCCCGACGCAGGAAACGCTGGCGATTCTCTAGGCTCTTGCCGCCCGGATTCAGGCGCCGATCGATAATATGAATGGCCACTTTTGCATCCGTCTCAACCGGCCTGCTTCACCCGCATGTACCACTCGACAAGCCGGCGAACCTGCCGCTCCGTGTGGCCGCGCTCGACCATCCGTGCGACGAACTCGCCATGCTTCTTCTCGGTCTCGCCGTCCTTCTTCGAGCCGAACGAGATCACCGGAAGCAGGTCCTCCACCTGGGAGAATATCCGTTTTTCGATGACTTCGCGGATTTTTTCGTAGGAGGTCCAGGTCGGGTTCTTGCCGCCGTTCTGGGCGCGCGAGCGCAGCGAGAATTTGACGACTTCGTTGCGAAAATCCTTCGGATTGGCGATCCCTGCCGGCTTTTCGATCTTGGTCAGCTCCTGATTGAGCAGCTCGCGATCGAGCAGCTGGCCGGTGTCGGGATCCTTGAAGTCCTGGTCCTCGATCCAGGCGTCGGCATAGTCGACATAGCGGTCGAACATGTTCTGACCGTAATCCGTGTAGGATTCGAGGTAGGATTTCTGGATCTCGTTCCCGATGAATTCGGCATAGCGCGGCGCGAGCTCCGCCTTGATGAATTCGAGGTATCGCTTCTCGACCTCGTCGGCAAGCTGCTCGCGACGGATCGCCTGCTCGAGGACATACATCAGGTGAACGGGGTCGGCGGCGACTTCGGCGGTATCGTGATTGTAGGCGGCCGCAAGAACCTTGAAGGCAAAGCGCGTCGAGATGCCGTCCATGCCCTCGTCGACACCGGCCGCGTCCCTGTATTCCTGCACGCTGCGGGCCTTGGGATCGGATTCCTTCAGGCTTTCGCCGTCATAGACCCGCATTTTCGCAAACAGCGTCGAGTTTTCGTGCCTGCGCAGGCGCGACATGACCGAGAAACGGGCCAGCGTGTCCAGCGTGGCCGGCGCGCAGGGCGCCGATGCCAGTTCGGAGGCCTGGATCAGCTTCTCGTAGATCTTCCGTTCCTCGGTCACCCGCAGGGAGTAGGGAACCTTGATGACGCAAATGCGGTCGATGAACGCCTCGTTGTTCTTGTTGGCCTTGAAACTCCGCCATTCCGACTCGTTCGAATGCGCGAGAATGATGCCGCCGAAGGGAATCGCACCGATATTTTCGGTTCCGATGTAATTTCCTTCCTGGGTCGCGGTCAGCAGCGGATGCAGCATCTTGATCGGCGCCTTGAACATCTCGACGAATTCGAGAATGCCCTGGTTGGCGCGATTGAGGCCGCCGGAATAGCTGTAGGCGTCGGGATCGTTCTGGGCGAATGTCTCCAGCTTTCTTATATCGACCTTGCCGACCAGGGAGGAGATGTCCTGGTTGTTCTCGTCACCGGGTTCGGTTTTCGCAATTGCGATCTGCCGCAACCGCGAAGGCTGGATCCTGGCGACGCGGAATTGCGAGATGTCGCCGCCGAAGGCTTCGAGCCGCTTGTAGCACCAGGGGCTCATGAGCCCGCTCAGGCGACGGCGCGGGATGCCGTATTTTTCCTCCAGCATCGGCCCGAGCGTGTCCGGATCGAACAGGCTAAGCGGGCTCTCGAACACCGGGCTGATCTCGTCGCCCGCCTTCAACACGTAGATCGGATGGACTTCCATCAATGATTTGAGCCGTTCGGCGAGCGACGACTTGCCGCCGCCGACCGGTCCCAGCAGATAGAGGATCTGCTTGCGCTCCTCGAGCCCCTGCGCGGCATGACGGAAGTACCCGACGATCCGCTCGATGGTGTCTTCCATCCCGTGGAAGCCCGCGAAGGCCGGATAGGTGCGGATCGTGCGGTTGGAAAAAATACGGCCAAGGCGGGGGTCCTTGGCCGTGTCGATCATCTGAGGCTCACCGATCGCGGCCAATAGTCGCTCCGCGGCATTCGCGTATTTCATCGGATCGTTTCGACACGAGTCCAGATATTCCGCCATCGACATGTCGGTCTGGCTTCGCGCCTCGAAGGACCGGGCGAAGGCATTGAACAGGGAGTCGTTGTACATGTCTCTCTCCGCGCATGTGTTCGGCCTCACCACAACATCGCCGGAACTGCGGCGCAGCCGAGTCTTCCGAATCGGGGTGAGCGCATTGCCCCTGATTGGACACTCGACCCATTCATCGACGCAATGCACGACCTAGGCATCGGACGATTTACGAACAGGCAACTGCCCGCTTTCTGGGCGAATCGGAGCCCCGACGCCCTGATTTTCGGCGAATGTAGCCCGCCCGCAACATGCGTAAGACTACGAGGATCGCCCAGAATGAAGTCCGAAGCGAATGGGAAAGTTCCATTCTTGCACGGGATTGCGTCGGCGGTTTAGGCGCCCGCCACCAAGTCGCCGCACGTTTCCGTGCGCTGCAGGAGCTTCGAATTTGAGCCAGGCGAGGCGGGTCTTGGCGCGCACGATCAATTGCACTGCACGCTCCCTGAACTGAAGGCCGGAGCTTTCCAAATGCGGCCGCTTGCGAACGCTATCCCTGCCCATTGTGACGGGTTTGACGTCGATCAATCTCTCTTTTGGCCGGATCGGTTCGTTTCAATGGGATCGCCGGCTGGTTTTCCTGCATTGCAATGGAGGCCACGCGGACGATCACCGGCACATGTGTCGCGGTGCTGCGCCGCTTCATGAACTTTGCCGCGCCTCGTTCGTTCCATCGGCCCGGCGCACCGGCGCGGTGCGGATCGGCGTGCAGTAGTTCGAGAACAGGTCGACGAACGGCGTCGCGAACGGAATGTGACACATGAAACCAACTGGTCGGTATTTGACTCCGATGTTTTCCATCTGGAACATCGCAAGGCTCATGAAGGCATTGAGCCGGACGGCCTGACTCGCGAGGCCGTCCGATGTATTCGCCTCCTTGGCGATGAATTTGGCCCTTTGCTCCGGGCTGAGCGAGCTTTGCGACGCCCACTGGCGTGCCGGCAGAAGCTGGCCGTGCAGCCGCTCGAAGCAGTAGTGCATGGCCAGCAACTGGTGCTTGGCGCTGTACCAGTGCAGCGTGAGGGCGGGCTTGTCGGCAACGATCTTGCCGTTTTCCTTCGCGCATAGCCTGACATAGCTGCCCGGCGGGTCAAAGATCACCTCGGTCGGGTCATGGCGGCAGGGCGGCGGATCGGGCGCCAGCTGCAGCCTGTTGCCACTCTCGTCCAGCATGTTGAAATGCGGAATGTTAGCGGCGTCGTCGCAATCGAAATTGTAGGCGCCGAGCAGCAATTCGTTGAGCGGATCGGTGGTCGGGGTCTTCGTGTCCGCCGGGTCGCGGCCAAAATCGCTCGCCCAGTCGATATAGATTTCCGCCTTGCGTGCGAACAGGTCGCCGTTCTGTCGCAGCACGATGCGGGCATGCTCGTAAGGTGCGTAGATCGCCTGCGCATTCTTGGTCTGGATTGCCTGCGCGTCGCCATCGGCATCGTTGGCGAGCGCCGCCGTGTAGTCGAAATAGAGGATCTGCTGCAGCATCTGCGCCTCGGAAAAGGCATCCGCGATACCCGAGAAGGTGCTGGTCGCCGCGGTCATGTCCTCCTTGGCCTGCGCGCTCACCTTGTCCTGATAGGCGGAGAGGTACTGGAAATAGCCGACCAGCAGGCTGCCGATCAACGTGATGACCGGCAATCCCTTGGCGTAGGACAGGATGCCATTGAGGCCGTCGAAGAAGGCCCGCGCCCTGGTCCACTCGCTGCCGCCGGAAGCAGCCGCAGCGCGGCTCTGGACCTTCTGGTCGGGCACCTGCAGCGGGGTGCTGATGTCTGCCATGGCAAAACTTTAAGGGTTTGCGAACAACGGCCAGCTTAGCACAATCAAAGATTGTTGTGTGTGGTGCGGTTCACAGACGCGGGCCGCGAGCGGGGTCCTTGCGGTCGATCAAGGCGGCGGTCGGCGGAAAAAGCTACGATAAGCTGTTCGGAGGCTTGCCGTGGCAAAACGCATCGCGATCATCCAGGGCCATCCCGATGGTGCAAGCCGCCATCTGCTGCACGCCATGGCGGACGCCTATGCCGAGGGGGCCGGCTCCGCTGGTCACGCGGTGCGGCGGATCGAGGTCGCGCGGCTGGAGTTTCCGCTGCTGCGGACGCAGGCAGAATTCGAGACTGGAGCCCTGCCGCCCGCACTGCAGCAGGCGAGCTCAGACATGCGCTGGGCCGAGCACTGGCTGTTCCTGTTTCCGTTGTGGCACGGCACGATGCCGGCATTGTTCAAGGGGTTTCTCGAGCAGATTTTCCGGCCGGGTTTCGCGATGGAGTATCAGGCGCGCGGCCTTCCCAAGAAGCTGCTCGCCGGCCGCTCCGCGCGCATCGTCGTCACCATGGGCATGCCGCCGTTGATGTACCGCTGGTATTTCGGCGCCTTTGGCGTGCGTGGCTTCGAGCGCAGCATGCTCGGCTTCGCCGGCATCAAGCCGATCCACGAGAACTTTTTCGGCCTGACATTTTCCGATGACAAGAAGCGCGCCGGCTGGCTCGCGGAGATGCGCCGCTACGGCGCCCGCGGCGATTGAGCGCCACGAGCGGGCAATTCATCATCCCTGCGGGTCGTCATCCGGAGCTTGCGCCGATATCATGCGAAAGCAACACTCCAAGGTGCGATGGCGAGCTAGCCTGACCCGGTTCGTGTTCAGTCGCAGACGCGCACGCGGCGCCAATGGTGACCGGTGCGAACGGACTCGACATGACAGCCGTACTCGTAAGGTCCCGAGACCGGACCGGGCTCCCAAAATGGACCAGACCACCCGACCGGAACGCCGTAATAGCCGTAATGGTAGTAAGGATAGAAAGGCGGAGAGGGGCCCCAATGAAACGCACCGACCGTCACCCCGGCGGCGATCCGGCCATCCTGCGCCTGTGCACCGCTTGGCACCATCATGGCCATTGCCAGCAGCGCGGCGACCGCGACACTGTTCAGCCGCTTCACGACACTCATTTCACTCCTCCGTGCTCGATCAGAGGGAAAACGTAGCATGTCACGTGCGGCATTGCACGGGAGCAAACATGTCGACGGTCACATTGAAGGTGTTGGCGAGCGGCTTTCGACCACGGCATGCCGGCTTCGCGTCAAGCTGCTTCGCGAGGACTTTTGTGGCCTGGAACATGTCCCGATGATCCAAGGTGCGCCGGCGGGCTCGCCGCGATGCGGCGATGTGGCGCGAGGTAACTCACTTACTCCTCGCCCGGCAATAGTTCGGCCAGCGAACGGATGATGCGGTCGGGGCGGACGGTCGATCCTTCGGGCAGGCCGTCGCCATGAGTGTCCATCCAGATCGCGTAGATGCCGAGCCGCTGCGGCGCCTCGACCTCCCACTCCAGATTGTCACCGATCATCCAGGTGTCGCCGGCCGCGACTCCGAGCGCGTCCATGGCGTGGTGATAGGCGCGCTCCTCCGGCTTGCCAAAGCCGTGCTCGCCCTCGATCTGGATGTGGTCGAAGCGGTGCGCGAGCGCAAAGCGCTCGATCTTGGCGCGCTGGATCGCGGCAGCACCATTGGTGACCAGCGCAAGGCGGATGCCGCGCGCCTTCAGGGCATCGATGGTCGCATGCGCGCCGGGGAAGACGAACATCTGTTGGTCGCGATAGGCCGTGAAGCGGTCGGCGAGCCGGATCGCGAGATCCTCGCTCAAGACAGGGCCTGAGGCCGCGAGCGCGGCGAAGCCACCGCGCACCACTTTCTGCCGGGCTTCGCGGAGCTTCATCCGCCACGCGGCTTCCGCGGTCGACCAGAACGCATGGGCCGACTCCACGATCGCAGCAGCCACCTGCTGCGGCGCGAACGGTGCAAATTCCGCGGCAAATTCTCCGGCGATGACGTTCCAGGCGATCTCGGGCCGGCCATAGGCCGACAGGATCGTATCGTCGAGATCGATCAGCATTGCACGTGGAAGCTGCATCATCCGGCCATTGTCCTGACATCGAACAACGCCCCCTGATGTCCTGATTCCGACACTTGGATCATTATTTGTTCTTGCCGCGCTTGGCTTGTGAAATGTCGGAAAACGAAGGAACTGGGAAATCTACGTCTCTCGTCGAGATACGGTTTCAGAAATCTCCGAAAATGCCTGGTCGCAAAAATACCAAGCGAGATTTGCGAACCAGGCGGAGCCAGCATGCCGGCGGAACTGCGGCAACTTCAGGGCCATTTCACCTCCGGCGGCAGCGATGACAGGATGGCCTCCACATTGCCGCCGGTCTTCAGCCCGAATGTGGTGCCGCGGTCGTAGAGCAGGTTGAACTCGACATAGCGCCCGCGCCGGATCAGCTGCTCGTCGCGATCCTGCGCCGTCCAGGGGCTTAGGAAATTGCGGCGGACCAGCTCGGGATAGACTTGCGCGAAGCTGCGGCCGACGTCCTGCGTGAAGGCGAAGTCGGCTTCCCAGTCGCCGGAATTGTGGTGGTCGTAAAAAATGCCGCCGACGCCGCGCGCTTCCTTGCGATGCGGCAGGTAGAAATATTCGTCGCACCATGTCTTGTACTTCTGATAGTCGGCGACGCCATTGGCGCCGCCACAGGCCGCGCGCATCGCCGCGTGGAAGGCGATCGTATCGGGGTCCTCCTGGGTGCGCCGGCGATCGAGCACCGGCGTCAGGTCGGCACCGCCGCCGAACCAGGTCTTCGTCGTCACGATGAAGCGGGTGTTCATGTGGACGGCCGGGACGTGCGGGTTGCGCAGATGCGCGATCAGCGAGATGCCCGAACTCCAGAACCGCGGATCGTCGGCCGCGCCAGCGATCTGGCTGCGAAACTCCGGCGAGAACTCGCCATGCACCGTCGAGCAATGCACGCCGACCTTCTCGAACAGCCGTCCGTGCATCATCGACATCACCCCCCCGCCGCCGGGCTTGCCGGTGTGATCGGTGCGCTGCCACGGCGTACGGATGAAGCTGCCAACGTCGGTCGGATAGAGTGCCGCCGGCGCCTCGGTCTCGAGCTGCTCGAACGCCGCGCAGATCTGGTCGCGGAGCGTCTCGAACCAGGCTCTTGCACGCGCCTTTTGATCCTCTGTTGTCGCGATGTCCATGCGTTGACCTCTAATCCAGCGGCCCGAAATAGGTGCAGCTTTCGTTGCAGCTGTCACGATGGACGCTGACGCGGGCGACGCGGCCGAGATGCTGGATGCGCTCGAAGATGAAGCGGGAGAGGTTTTCCAGTGTCGGCAGGCCGAGCGCCTCGATCCGGTTGAGCAGCTTGTGGTCGAGCATTTTTTCGACCTCCGCCATGCTGCGCGACAAGAGGCCAAGATCGATGAGCATGCCGGTCTCGGGATCGGGCGTGCCGCGAATGGTGACTTCGGCGCGAAAAGAGTGGCCATGAATTTCCTGGCTCGCCTCGCCGAGCGTGGTGCCGGGAAGCGCGTGCGCTGCCTCGAAGCGGAAGGACTTTGTCAGTTCCCACATCAGTTGAATTCCGAACTCTTTCTCATTTCTCTACCTGATCCCGAGCGTCTTGTGGGTCTGCAGGCTGAGCCGCCATTTGGGATGTTTCAGGCAGTAGTCGATCGTGCGCGCCGTGTTCTCCCTGATCTCGGGCCCGTCCATCGGCTGCAGCGAGAAGCGCGCGAAGGACAGATCAGCAAAGTCTTCGGGGGGCGCGCCTTCCTGCGGATAGACCAGCTTCAGCTCGTGACCCTCGCGGATCACGATCTCGGCTCCGGCCTTCGGGCTGACGCAGATCCAGTCGAGGCCGTGAGGCGGAGCTATCGTGCCGTTGGTTTCGATCGCGATCGCAAAGCCACGCGCATGCAGCGCCGCGATCAGGGTAGCGTCGAGTTGCAGCAGCGGCTCGCCGCCGGTCAGCACGGTGAAGCGGTCCGCATCCTCGCCCGTCCACTGCCCGGCTATGGTGTCGGCGAGCGCGTCGGCGCTGGCATAGCGGCCGCCGAGCGTGCCGTCGGTGCCGACGAAATCGGTGTCACAAAATCGGCAAATCGCGCTCTGCCGGTCCTGCTCGCGTCCGCTCCACAGGTTGCAGCCGGCAAAACGGCAGAACACCGCGGCGCGGCCCGCCTGCGCACCTTCGCCCTGCAGGGTCATGAAGATCTCTTTGACCGCGTAGCTCACGAAACCGTGCCTTGGTTGAAAGAATTGGTTTGCCGCAGTGCTTCGCCGACCACCATCGCCGCGGCCACCGCAACGTTCAGGGAGCGCAAGCCGGCGCGAATCGGAATCTTGAGCCTGGCATCGGCCGTGGCAAAGACCTCGTCGGGCACGCCCCTGGATTCACGGCCGAACAGCAGGATATCGGCGCCATCATACCGGAAATCGAGATAGGAGCTGGCCCCCCGGGTCGTGAGCAGCAACAGGCGATGGCCGGCTTGCCGCCGCCAGTCCTCGAAATGTGACCAGGAGTCGTGACGGGTGAGCCTCACCTGGTCGATATAGTCCATGCCGGCCCGGCGGAACAGCCGATCGGACAACGGAAAGCCTGCCGGCTCGATGATGTGGGCGGCGACGTCCAGGCAGGCGCAGGTGCGCAGGATCGTCCCGGTGTTCTGGGGAATATCGGGCTGGAAGAGCGCGATCTGCATCCGAGGGGTCCGACGGAAATGGTGTAAAAAATCCGCATCTTCGTGCATTGCGGCAGCTGGGGCCGATAGCGGGCTTGCGCTCTTTCGGCAAGGGTGCCAATAGAACGATTCTGGACCGCTTATTCTGCCCGGGGCGGCGGGATAGAGCGGTTATCTGCCGCCGCGGGGGATCGCGGGCGCCGGCAGTCCTTCCCGGTCAGGTGCTTCGTTGCGTCCTCTGGGCAGTTCTCCGGCTGCAACATGAGAAAGGGTACGGAATCGTGACCATCGCGTCTTCGGCTGATCATCCGACACGCCGTGATTTCCTTTTTGTTGCAACGGGGGCGGCTGCCGCGGTCGGCGGCCTGGCCACGCTGTGGCCCTTCGTCTCCCAGATGAACCCGGACGCTTCGACGATCGCGGCCGGCGCGCCGATCGAGGTCGACCTGACCCCGGTCGCCGAAGGCCAGGACATCAAGGTGTTCTGGCGCGGCAAGCCGATCTATATCAGCCACCGCACCAAGAAGCAGATCGACGAGGCGCAGAAGACGCCGCTGTCCGACCTGAAGGATCCGGCGACCGACGAGTCGCGGGTCAAGCAGGGCCACGAGCAGTGGTTGGTCGTGATCGGCATCTGCACCCATCTCGGCTGCATTCCGATCGCGCATGAGGGCAATTACGACGGCTTCTTCTGTCCCTGCCACGGTTCGCAGTACGATAGCTCGGGTCGCATCCGCCAGGGGCCCGCGCCCGCCAACCTGCCTGTGCCGCCCTACCAGTTCGTTTCCGACAGCAAAATCCAGATCGGCTGAAGATTTTTCGGGGCGCGCGCATCTCGCTCGTGCTCCGATCCCTTAGCCTCAAGCCGCCGACTTTATTTCCTTCAGGATCGCATCAATGAGCGGACCATCCGACTACCAGCCGAGCCATCCCGTCTTGAAATGGATCGAGCGGCGCCTTCCGATTTTTGGTTTCGTCCACGGCTCGTTCGTGGCCTATCCGACGCCGCGCAACCTGAACTACTGGTGGACGTTCGGCGCCATCCTGTCGCTGATGCTCGGCGTGCAGATCCTGACCGGCATCATCCTGGCGATGCATTACACGCCGGAAGCGACCATGGCCTTCCACTCGGTCGAGGCCATCGTCCGCGACGTCAATTACGGCTGGCTCTTGCGCAACATGCACGCAGCCGGCGCCTCGATGTTCTTCTTCGCGGTCTACATCCACATGCTGCGCGGCCTCTATTACGGCTCCTACAAGGAGCCGCGCGAGGTGCTGTGGATCCTCGGCGTGATCATCTACCTGCTGATGATGGCGACCGGCTTCATGGGTTACGTGCTGCCCTGGGGCCAGATGAGCTTTTGGGGCGCCACCGTCATCACCAACCTGTTTTCCGCCATTCCCTATGTCGGCGACTCCATCGTGACGCTGCTGTGGGGCGGCTATAGCGTCGGCAACCCGACGCTGAACCGCTTCTTCTCGCTGCACTATCTGCTGCCGTTCCTGATCGCCGGCGTGGTCGTGCTGCACGTCTGGGCGCTGCATGTCGTCGGCCAGAACAATCCGGCCGGCGTCGAGCCCAAGTCCGAGAAGGACACGGTGGCCTTCACGCCGTATGCGACCATCAAGGACATGTTCGGCGTCTCCTGCTTCCTGCTGCTGTACGCCTGGTTCATCTTCTACATGCCGAACTATCTCGGCGACGCCGACAACTACATCCCGGCCAATCCGGCGCAGACGCCGGCCCATATCGTGCCCG
>Ga0070710_10000244_pt1 | contig 25500 bp, 19 predicted proteins | sample LARL52metaG_FD_65454 | JGI IMG/M metagenome (GOLD analysis project Ga0070710, IMG submission 65454) | Corn, switchgrass and miscanthus rhizosphere microbial communities from Kellogg Biological Station, Michigan, USA - LAR L5-2 metaG | ecosystem: Host-associated > Plants > Roots > Rhizosphere ...
CAGCCGCCCCCGCCCCACGATGCGCCCGGTGACGGGGCAGGTCGAGCTGGCCGATGTCGAGTTGCAGCACGTCGCTGGCGGGTCCTCCCGCGTCGTAGAGCAGACGCCAGAACGTGTGATCCCGCAGGCTCGTGGTGGCCTGGAACAGCGCGGCGACCTGGCCCGGCGTCAGTGGCGGCAGCGCGGCCGCCGGTGTGGCCAGGTGGCGCAGCCCGGCGGTCGGGTCGGTGCGGATCCACCGCTGGTCCTGCCACCAGCCGGCGGCGCTGCGCAGGGCGGACAGCTCACGGTTGACCGTGCGTGCGTCGGTGATGGCGGCACGGTCTGCGAGCGCGGCGGCGAGCCTGGCACCGGTTGCCTGGTCATCGAGCAGCGCGAGCGGCACGACCGGGGGCGCCGCGCCGCGCCGCCGATCGCCGTGCGGCGCTCGCTGGCCCACCAGCGGCCAGGCCCAGGCGGCCAGCGAAATCCGGTACACCCTCCGGGACGCCGGGCCGAGGCAGGCCTGGCCGAGGTACCGGTCGACCGCGGCCGCGTACTCGACCGGCGCGGGCATCCGGCCCCCGGGTTCCGATGACGCTGCATCCACGGCCGGCCTCCACGGTCCTGCGGCCTACGTCGCGGGCGCCTCACCCGCCCCCATCATCGTAGCGTTTCCGCTGAGTACATTTACTGCGGGAACTATATCCTCAGCAGGATGGCCGGTAAGAATTGATCACCCTCTCAATGCAAGGCTGGCTTGGCATTCTGCACAGCTTGATGGCATGGTAAATGTCGTGTCTGCTGGTTATAGGCGCCCTTTTAGTAAGCGCAGTAAATCGCTCACTGCTCGCCGAACCGAATTCGCAGTAAATCGCTTGGCACCGCTGCGCGAGCGAAATTTCCGCCGTTTCTATGCGGGGTACGTGACCTCGCTGCTCGGTACCTCGATGTCCGGGGTCGCGGTCATCTTCGCCGTGCTCGGCAGTGGCGGGACCGCCGCGGATCTGGGCTACGTCGCCGCGGCCGGGATAGTCCCGCAAGTGGCCTTCATCCTTGCGGGCGGGGTGCTCGCCGACCGCCTCGGCCGCCGGCTGGTGATGCTCTGCGCCGATGCGCTCCGGTGCTGCGCTCAGGCCGCGCTGGCCGTCGCGCTGTTCTCCGGCCATCCGCAGATCTGGCTGTTCATGCTCCTCGCCGCCCTCGTCGGCACCGGGGAGGCCCTGTTCAATCCGGCGCTCGATGCCCTGACCGTCCAGATCGCGCCGGAGGACGCGCTGGTCAGCGCGAATGCGCTCACCGGCGCCGCGTCGTCGGCCACGAGGATTGCCGGGCCTGCCCTCGCGGGAATCCTGGTCGCGCTGGCCGGCCCGGCCCCGGTGATCGCCGCGGACGCCGCCAGTTACGGGGCGAGCATGCTGGCACTCGGCATGCTGCGGCTGCCGGGGCCACGGCCGGCGCAGGCCCGCCCGTTGCTGCGCGACCTGGGGGAGGGCTGGCGCCAGTTCGCCGGCCGGGCGTGGCTGTGGCTGACCACCGTGCAGTTCGCGCTGTTCAACCTCATCACCTGGGCGCCCTACCTGGTGCTGGGGCCGGTGCTGGCCAGGAACTATCTCGGCGGAGCCCGGGCCTGGGGCCTCATCCAGGCGGCCAGCGGCGCCGGTGCGCTGCTGGCCGGGCTGGGGCTGCTGGGCCGCAGGCCCAGGCGCCCGATGCTGGCCGCGACCCTGGGCACGTTCGGTTACCCGGTCCCATGCCTGCTGCTGGCGCTGCGCGCGCCTGGTCCCGCGGTTGCGGGCGGTGCGTTCCTCGCCGGGGCGGGCGGCGCGGTGTTCCTCACGTTCTGCCTGACCACGATCCAGCAGCAGGTGCCCACGGATTCCCTGGCCAGGGTGTCGTCGTTCGTCACGTTCGGCACGTTCGGCCTGGGCGCGGCCGGGCTCGCCCTGGCCGGGCCGGTCGCACAGGTGGCCGGGATCACCAGGGTGCTCGGCGCCGGTGCCGCCTGGGCCGTGCTGAGTTCCACGGTGGTCCTGGCGCTGCCGCCGACCCGGGCGGTGCGCTGGCGGTCCGGTGACAGCCGCGGTGCCCCGGATCGTGACCCGGGGCACCGCGGCGACCGCTCAGGCGGCGGTTGCGATCAGCAGGCGCCCCCGGTGTCGTAGGCGCCGATGTCGCAGCCGCGGGTGGTGGCGTTGCGGCTGTGACCGCGCTGGTCCTTGCCACCGATCGGCGCCCGTTCGCAGGTCGCGGCGTCGGCGGCGCCGATGGCCGGGCTGCCGGCCGCCAGCGCGAGGGTGTTGGTGCCACTTAGCTGCAGGGCGTGCGGCCAGCCACGACGGTGGGGCGGCCGCACGCGGCCTAGTCCCCCTCGCCTGCTCCGTCGGGGCCGGCGTAGGGCAGCCATTGGTCGGCGGCGGTGAGCCAGGTGCCGTCGGGCTGGCACCGCGCGACCAGCGCGGTAGGGCCGGTCAGCGTGACCGCCACGCCATCAAGGCCGGTCCCGGTGAGCGTACGTGTACCGGTGATCAGCGCCAGCGGCCCGGCCCGGAGTACCCGCACGGCCCGGGCGCGCAGCGGCAGCCGCATGTCCATCACACCGGCGAGAACCCGGCGGATCGCCGTATGCCCGGCCGCCGCGTGGTCCTGACCCCAGGACAGCGTGGCGTCCGGTTCGTACAGGGCCACCGCGGCCTCAAGATCACCATCGGTGAGTGCGGCGCAAGCCAGCAGCAGGACCTCGGCCGGCTCGCGGGCAGCCGGTGGCTCGATCAGATCCGGTGCCTCGGTCAACCGCCCCTCCCATTCACGCCGGCCGACCCTATGGAACCGCTGCGGTACCCCGGTGGCTGGTCCAGGGCACCGCAGCGGGCTTTCTAAACCCGGATGGCCATGCTGATTGGTGGCAGCGGCAAGTTCCTCAGCGGGCAGCCAGCCGGGACACCCCGGGACGCTACGCGGGGCTTGGGTGGGAATCGCGGGGGGCGCTGTGGGAATCGCGGGGGGACGACGGCACGGGCCGGGTCAGTGGGAGGCGTCGCGCAGCCGGGCGTAGAGCGCCGTCGTCTGCGCGGCCGGGGCGCCGCCGACCTCGGTCCGCAGCAGTGCGCGAAGCTCTTCGTAGTGCCGCATGGCCCGGGCGGACTGGCCGGCCGCGGCCCAGCATTCCATCAGCGCGCGGTGTGCCGCCTCGTCCAGTGGTTCGTGCGCGATCGCCCGCCGGTACACGTCGATCGCCTCGCGCACCCGGCCGTCGGCCACCAGCAGGCGGCCCGCCGCACCCAGCGCGCGCTCGTAGGCCCGGCGCAGCCCGGCGCGCCTGGTGGCAGCCCAGTCCCCGGCAGTGGTGCCGGCCAGGAAGTCACCACCGTAGGCCGCGATCGCGCGGCGCAGGTGGCCGAGCGCGGCCGCGGGCGGCTGCGCGGCCCTGGCCGCCGCGAGCGCCTGTTCGAAGTCGTGCAGGTCGCAGTCCAACGGCCGCGACTCATCCAATGCGTAACGGCCGTCGGTGAACCCGATCCAGCCCCCATCGCCCAGGGTGCGCCGCAACTGCCGGAGCGCGCTGTGCAGTGCGTTGCGCAACTGGCCCTCGGCCAGCTCGGGCCACAGCGCAAGGCCGATCTGCTCCCTGGCCAGCGGCGGCGAGCTGGCGAACAGGCAGAGCAGCTCCCTGGGCTTGGCATAGCCCCAGTCGGCGGGGGTCAGCAGGCGGTCGGCCAGATGCACGGTCGCCTGGCCGAGCAGCCTGAGCCGCAACACCCCAGTTCCAGCCCGTGCCACGGACGGCTGGTCCGGTGGGCGCTGGTCAGCGGGGGCAGTGCGTTCGGCAGAAAAATCGGTGCGGGGGACGGCCGATGCGCTCGCATCCCCCCGGGGCGGCGCGGGATAGCGCGCCAGCACGTCGTCCAGTGGCTCGGCCGCGCCCGCCCGGAGAAGACCGGCGAAGGCGGCCTCGCCGAGCGCCGCCCGCGCCGAGGCTTGGGTCCCGGCGTGGTCCGCGCGCTCGCAGGGCGCGACGGCGGTGCCGATGACCTCCCTGATGTGCTGTGCCGCCCCGAGCAGCCGCGCAGCCCTGGCCGCATCGGGTGGCTGCCCGGCCAGCGCCGCCGCGGCAAGGTCGTCGAGCACGCTCGCCACCCGCCACCGGTCGCCGAGGTCGCGGTGGATCTCCAGGGCCTCGTGCAGCAGCGCGGCAGCCCCCGGCTCGCCGCGCCGCACCGCGAGCAGGCCGCGCTCGTGCAGCGCCCACGCGACGCCCTCGCGGAACCCGACCTGCTCGGCCAGTTCCCTGCTGCGCGCGAGCGCGGCGGCGGCGGCCTCGTGATCGCCCTGGTACATGGCTGCCACGCCCAGGTTCAGTTCCGCGCCCGCGGCGCCCTCCGCGTCGCCGAGTTCGGTGAACGCCGCGAGCGCCTGGGTGCATTCGGCCGTCGTGGTGGCGAAGTCACCCTCCAGCCACGCGGCGAAACCGAGCGAATCGCGGGCACCGGCCATGCCACGGCGGTCACCGAGCGCCTCGAACTCGGCGAGGGCTTCGGTCTGCAGTTCCCTGGCCCGGGCGTACCGGCTCTGCTCCCTGGCGACACTGCCCAGCGACGACAAAATCCCGGCGACGCCCCGCCGGTTGCCGAGTTCGCGGTAGAGCGCGAGCGCGCCCTCCAGCCGGCGCACCGCCGCCGGGTACTCGCACTGCAGGTGCGCGAGCATGCCGCTGCCCTGCAGCCCCTTGGCCCGCACCTCGGCGGGTGCCCCGTCGGGGGCGGCGAGCGCCCAGTCCAGCCAGTCCCTGGCCTCCCGGTAATGCCCGCGCAGGTACCAGAACTGCACGAGCGCGGTGGCGAGCCGCAGGGTACCGGTGAGGTCCTTCCGGTCGCGCGCGGCCTGGAGCACGGCGCGCAGGTTGTGCGCCTCGGCCTGCAGCCGTTCCGCCGCCTGCGCCTGGTCGCGCCCGGACAGTTCGGTTTCCGTGCGCTCGGCCAGGTCCAGGTACCAGGCGAACATCGTCTCGCTGGCCGCGGCGAACTCACCGGATTCGGTCAGCCGCTGCGCGCCATACCGGCGCACCGTCGCGAGCATCCGGTACCTGGCCTGGGCCGGGGTGTGCTCGACCAGCAGGAGCGACCGGTCCACCAGCCGGGCCAGCAGGTCGAGCACGTCCGCCGGATCGGCTCTGTCTTTCCCGCCCCCGCGCTCCGCGCCCGCCCCCGCTCTGTCTTTCCCGCCCCCGCGCTCCGCGCCCGCCCCCGCTCTGTTTTTCCCGCCCCCGCGCTCCGCGGCCGCCCCCGCTCCGCCGAGCGTGGCGACCGCCTGCGCCGCGGCCAGGGAGAATGAGCCGGCGAACACCGACAGCCGGCGCAGGGCCGCCTGCTCCGCGGGCTGCAGCATGTCGTAGCTCCAGTCCAGCGCGGCCCGCAGCGTCTGGTGCCGGACCGGGGCGCCCTGCCTGCCTCCCACCAGCAGCTTGAACACGTCGTCCAGGCCCGCCAGGACCTGGTTGACCGCCATCACCCGCAGCTTCGCCGCGGCCAGTTCGAGTGCCAGCGGCAGGCCGTCGAGCCTGCGGCACAACTGGCCGATCAACTCCGCGTTGTCGTCGGTGATCTCGAAGCCGGGCAGCACGGCCCTGGCCCGGTCCAGGAAGAACTGCATGGCCTCTGGATCCACCAGTGGCGGCAGCGGCCAGCGCGACTCGCCGGCCGCGCCCAGCGGCTCCCGGCTGGTGGCCAGGATGTGCAGCCGCGGGCACATGGTGAGCAGGCGGTCGGCAACTTCACGGCAGCCGGCGGTGAGGTGTTCACAGTTATCCAGGACGATAAGCGCGGGGTGATCGGCGACTCGCGCGGCAATGGACTCGGCCAGATTGAGGCCGGAGGCGTCCCTGGCCCCGATCGCGTCCGCGATCGCCTGCGCGGCCATGTCGTCCCTGGTGACAGGCGCTAATTCCACCCACCAGGCCCGGCCGCCGAACCGTGCCTGCAACTGCGCCGCAACGGCCAGCGCCAGCCTGCTCTTGCCGACGCCGCCCGGGCCCATCAGCGTCACCAGGCGGCTGGAGTCCAGGGCCGTGGTGACACCCTCGCATTCCTTGCGCCGGCCTATCAGCGCGGTGACCGGCGCGGGGATGCCGGAACGGCGGGTGCCGGTCTCGCCGGCGCTGAGGGCAGTTCCAGGCCCGCCCGAGATGGCCTGGTTAGGCTCCATGGGGAAATTGTGGCATTGTGCCCCGCTGGCCGCGCCCGGGGGAGCCGGCCGCCCGGCGCGCGGGCGTAATACCAGTGGCGTTGGCCGCCCGGAGATCTAGGTTGGGACAGTGGCGGCGGCGGTGTCCGCCGGTGATCGGGAGGGGGCGCAGTGGACCTGGACCGCGCCGAGCAGTGGATAGACCGCTGGGACGCCCAGCAAGAGTGGTACATGCCCGACCGCGAGGAGCGGTTCACCGTGCTCATCGACGCGGTCGAGGCCGCGGTGGGCCGGGACGACCCGCTCCTGCTCGACCTCGGCTGCGGCCCCGGGTCGCTGGCGGTCAGGTTGCTGGACCGGCTCCCTTCGGCGCGCGTGGTGGCGATCGATACCGACCCGCTGCTGCTTGCCCTCGGCCATGCCGCGTTTGCCGGCCGTCCCGGGCTGCGGTTCGTGGATCAGGACCTGCGGCAGCCGGGCTGGGCGCCAGCGCTGGGCCTGGACCGGCCAGCGGACGCCGCGGTGAGCACCACCGCGCTGCACTGGCTTGACGCGGCCCAGTTGCGGGCCATGTACGCCGAACTGGCGACCGTGCTGCGCCCCGGCGGGCTGATGCTCGACGGCGATCACCTGAAGGAAGACGAGACGGCGGTGCCCGCGCTGGCCCGCCTCGGGGACGCCGTCAGCGAGCGTGCCGCCCACCGCCGGCTCGGCGGCCGGGAGCACCAGGAAGACTGGAAGGCGTGGTGGGAGGCGGCGACCTCAGATCCAGAGCTGGCGGGGCCCGCCGCCGAGCGGGCACGGCGCAGGCTCAGCGAGGACCATCACGGCTCGGAGTCGGTGCTGCTTGTGCAGCACGTTGCGGCGCTGCGGGCGGCCGGGTTCGCCGAGATCGGCACGCTCTGGCAGTACGGCGAGAACCGCATCCTCTGCGCCGTCACGCCCGCCTGACGGCCGTTGCCGTCGCCGCGCCCCGCGGACGTCCAGCTCCTGTCGCGGCTCAGGCGGCGTCGTGCAGTACCTCTTGCACGGTGTGCCCGGTCCGGCGCATCTGGACACCCAGCACGATCTCCGACACTCCGAAGATCAAGCTGTACAGGCCGAACAGGAGGGCCAGGGTGACCGCGCCGATGTCGGGACGGGCGCTGAGCACGACGCCGAAAGCGATCGAGATCAGTCCGGTCACGATGAACATCGCCCGGGTGCCCGCGGTCTCCCTGCTGCCGAACGCTGCGAAGATCTCGGCGAAGCCGGCCACGAACGCCCAGATCGCCACGACCAGTACCAGCACCAGCGCGGTGGGCCCGGGCCAGACGAGTGCCACCACGCCGGCGGCCAGGTCGATCAGCGCGAGCAGCAGGTGGCCGAAGACCGGCCCCGCGCTGCCGCTGCTGAACGCCCGCATGGCTTGCAGGACCGCGCCGATGAACGCGTAGATCGCGAACAGGATGATCAGCGCGGCAATCGTCACGCTCGGCCAGGCGATCGCGATAATCCCGACGATGATGCCCAGCACGCCGAGCAGTATCAACGAGTTGGATGTGGATTTGAACATGACAGCAGTCCTTCCTTAGCCTTCCGGTTCCGCCGATGTTAGGGCGGGCGCGTACGGGTGCCATTGGGCTGCGGTTACGAATCTCCGCCCGGGTGTGGTACCCGGCGCACGGCCCGCCCCTTCTGGTATCTCCCGGGGGGGGCGCAACGCCATTTCGCGCGGGTGGTCAGGCCATGGCGGGGGAGGGGACGGCGCGGCGCGGGTCGAGCAGGCCGGGCTCGGTGGCCATGAAAACATCCAGGAAATCCACGTGCCAGCCCGCGGCGAGCAGTGGCCTGGTCGCCGGGTGCGGCGCGGGCAGGCACACCCGGGCCCGGCCGCCGGCGGGATCGAGGGACGCGAGCACGGCCAGGACCGCGTCCACCGCGTCGCCGTCCCCGGCGGCCGGCGCGATGGCCAGGTGGGCGATCCCGTACTCGGCGTCCTCGCCGGCCACGGTGCCGGCCGCCAGCACCGCGGCGCCGCGCCGTGCGGTGACCGGCTGCCCGCCGGGGCGAGCGGCCCAGGCCCGGTGGTCGGCCGACCGGTCGATCCCGGTCCACTCCGCCTCCAGCGCCGCCACCTCCTCCGGCGACGTCGTGGCCACGGTCCAGCCCGGTGCGTGCGACAGCGCGCCCACATCACCGCCCAGGTACAACAGCGGCCACCAGGCGTCCAGGCCCGCCCGGGTGTACAGGGGCAGGGCATGGGCGTGCAGGCTGCTGAACGTCATGCGCGGCGAGCCAGGCTCCCACAGCTCGCCGAGCAGCGCCCGGCCGGTGCCTCGGCCGTGCGACCCCGGGTCCACGAACAGGTCACACAGCATGGTCGCCGCGCCCGGGCCGTCCCCGATCCGCCGGGTCGCGCCGAACCCGGCAACTCCGCCATCGAGCTCGGCGACCATCACCCGGCCGTGCGCCAGTAGGTGGCTGACGTAGGCGGGATCGGATCCCGACCATTCCTCGACCTGGCCCGTCGCGATCGCCACGGCCGCGATGGCGTCCAGATCGCCGCAGTCAGCGGCCCTGATGCGGATGTTCGCCATGCCCCCACCCTGCCATGTCGCCCGGTCGGCTCGGACGGGACCAGCCGGGCAGGCACTTTCATCGTTTCTTCACCGCTCGGGAGCCATGCTCACGCCGAACATCCCCGCAGCGGCGAGGAGAGCCGCATGAGGGCCAGGAGAGCCGCATGAGGACCAGGAGAGCCGCATGAGAATGAAGATGCTTGCCGTGCTGACGGCGGCCACCACAGCCGGAGGGCTAGGTGTGCTCGTTCCCGCGATGGCCGGAACGTCGGCCCCGTCCGACTACGAGCCGGTGCTGAACCCAGCGAACTTCGTCCACTCCATCACCAACCCGTACTTTCCCCTCCCGGTGGGGCGGACGCTGATCTACCGCGGGATCAGGGACGGGGTAACGCAGATCGACACAGTGCACGTGACCTTGCAGACCCGGGTGCTCGAGGGCATCACCGCCACCGCCGTGAGCGATGTCGCCACGCACCAGGGCAAGCTGCTCGAAAAGACCACCGACTGGTACGCGCAGGACAAGCAGGGCAACGTCTGGTACCTGGGCGAGCGGACCGCCGCTTACTCCGGTGGGCATGTCGACCACTCCGGCTCCTGGCTGGCCGGGGTCCACGACGGCGAGCCAGGCATCGTCATGAAGGCCAGCCCGCAGGTCCCCGACGCCTACCGTCAGGAGTTCCTGGCGGGGCAGGCGGAAGACACCGCATGGATCGTCAACCGGGGAGGCTCCATCAAGCTCCCGTTCAAGGTGGTGCACAACGTGGTCACATCGCTCGAGTTCACGGTGCTCGAACCAAAGGTGATCGACAAGAAGATCTACGCCCCGGGCCTCGGTATCGTCAAGGAGCAGGCGGTCCAGGGACCCCAGGAAGTCGCCACGCTCGTCAGTGTGCACGGATAGGGCCGAGGCATCGCAACTTCGCAGCCAGGGCGGACCAGGCCAGCGGGCCAGCCCGCGGGCTTGGTCCGCGCCCCGGTGCGGCTGGAGCTCCGGTGCGGCCGGGCCAGCCCGGGTGCCCGGCAAGCCCGGGCAGAGGCGGAGAGCGAGGTGTGACGGCGGATGCGGATTCTGATTGTTGAGGACTCCGAGAAGATGGCGCGCCTGCTCAAAAAGGGCCTTGAGCGGCAGGGATACGCCGTCGATGTGGTCGATTCCGGCCAGGATGCGGTCTGGATGGCCACCGAGAACGACTACGACGCCATCGTGCTCGACGTGATCCTGGAAACGGGCACCGAGCCGATCGACGGCTTCGAGGTATGCCGGTGTCTCCGGCGGGCCAGCCGATGGGCCCCCGTGCTGATGGTGACCGCGCGGGACGCGGTAGAGGACCGGATCCGCGGCTTGGACACCGGCGCGGACGACTACCTGACGAAACCGTTCTCGCTCAACGAGCTCCTCGCGCGCCTGCGGGCGGTGACCCGCCGCCCCGCCGGGGAACGGCCGACGGTCCTCACCGTGGGGGACCTGTCCCTGGATCCGGCCCAGCACGTGGTCCGCCGGGGCGACACCGGGATCCAGCTCACCAGGACCGAGTTCGCGCTGCTCGAGTACCTCATGCGCAGGCCGGGCGATGTCCTCACCAGGGCTACGCTGGTCCGGCACGTCTGGGACTTCGCCTTCGACGGCGATCCCAGGATCGTCAACGTCTACGTCCGCTCGCTGCGAGACAAGATCGACCGTCCCTTCAAGCGGGCCTCGCTGGAGACGGTCCGGGGCCTGGGTTACCGGATACGAGATGATGCGCTGGGCCCAGCTGCCGATTAAGTACCGGCTGTCCATCGCGCTGGGCCTCGGCATGGCCGCGGTGCTGACCGGCCTGAGCGTCTTCGTGTACGGCAAGACCGGGGCTGACCTGATCGACGCCATCGATGTGGGCTTGCGCTCGCGGGCTGAGCTGCTCATCCCGAATGTCAGGGACGACGGGCCGGCGGCGGTGAGCGTGGAACCGACGCTGATCGAAGGCGACCGGGCGTTCGCCCAGATTGCCAGCCCATCCGGACGGATACTGCGATCGACTTCGAGCATCTCGGGCTGGGCGTTGCTGCCCTCCCCGGTGATCCGGTCGCTCGGCAAGGGAGGGTTCTACGACCGGAGGATCGCCGCGGTCGACGACGTGGCCCGCATTCTCGCGGTGCCGGTCATGACCCATCACGGCAGGATTGTCCTGATGGTCGGCGTATCCATGCAGGACCGCCGGGATGAACTCGTCCAGCTGGTGACCACGCTGGCCATTGCCGGGTCGGCTGCCTTGGGCCTGCTGTCGGCCGGCGCCTGGCTGGCGATCGCGGGCGCGCTGCGGCCCGTCGAGCGGATGAGGAGGCAGGCCGCGGACATCTCGGCCTCCGATCCCGGGCGCAGGCTGTCCCTCGCCGGGGGACATGACGAGATCGCCCTGCTCGGCGCCACGCTCAACCAGATGCTGGACCGGATCGAAGAGTCTGTGGCCAACGAGCGCCGCCTGGTGGACCGGGCCAGCCACGAGCTCCGCACCCCGCTGGCGATCCAGCGCATCGACCTGGACGTGGCGCTTTCCGGCCCGCGCACCGTCGAGGAGCTGACGAACACCCTGACCAGCGTGTCTGTCGAGAACGCACACCTGACCCGGCTGACCGAGGACCTGCTCGTACTCTCCCGGGCCCGTGGCGGGGTCCTCCCCGTCCGGCTGGCTAAGGTGGCGCTGCCAGAACTGCTCGAGGACGCCCGGCGCAGGCATGGCCTGCTGAACGGCAGCGGCGTCCAGGTGGCCTTCCAGGCACCGGACTGCGTCGTCCGGGTCGATGCGGTGTGGTTCCGGCAGGCGGTCGACAACCTGGTCGATAACGCGCTGCGGCACACCCCCTCCGGGGGGCGGGTGGAGGTCCGCGCGGATCGGCAGGGTGGCATTCTCACCGTGATCGTGGAGGATACCGGTCCCGGGTTCGACGAGGCGATCATCGGCGAGGCCTTCGAGCCGTTCACCCGGTCCCCGGGAGCCCCGGATGGCCGACGCGGATCGGCCGGGCTGGGGCTGGCCGTGGTGGGCACGATCGCCCGTGCTCACGGCGGGCGGGCGTGGGCAGACAACCGTGCCGAGGGCGGGGCGCGGGTCACCATGGTGCTGAACGCGGGCGTCACCGAAGGCCAGCCGCCGGGCCCGTGACCGCGCCGCCCCCGCCGGCCGGGCCGGCGCCGCCCCGGTCAGCGGAGTTCGCGCATGCGGCGGGCCAGGTAGGCCCGCTCCGGGGAGGGCGGCTCCAGGGCAAGCGCCGCCTCGTAGGCCGCGACCGCCTCCGCGCGGCGGCCCAGGCGGCGCAGCAGTTCGGCACGGGCGATATGCAACTGCGGCCAGCGTGCCAGCCGGCCGTCACCGCCGACCGTGTCCAGGATGACCAGCCCGGCCGCCGGGCCTTCGGACATGGCCACGGCCACCGCCCGGTTCGCCACCACCATCGGCGAGGGCTCGTACCTGATCAGTTCGGCGTACAGCAGGGCGATCTCCCGCCAGTCGGTGTCCGCCGCGGTGGCGACGCCGGAATGGCATGCCGCGATCGCCGCCTGAATCTGGTAGGTGCCGGGCCGGCCCAGCCGCAGGGCCTGCTCGACAAGCATCTCCCCCTCGTCGATCATGGCGCGGTCCCAGCGGCCGCGGTCCTGCTCGGCGAGCAGCACCAGGTCTCCCGCCGGGCTGAGGCGCGCGTCCCGGCGCGCGTCGGTGAGCAGCAGCAGCGCGAGCAGCCCGGTCACCTCCGGCTCGCCGGGCAGCAGCGCGGTCAGCGCCCGGGCGAGCCTGATCGCCTGGTCGCAGAGGTCGCCGCGGATCAGCGCGTCACCATCCGCGGCCAGGTGCCCCTCGGTGAAGACCAGGTACACCACCCGCAGCACCGCGCCGAGCCTGGCCGGCAGGTCCTCCCGTCCCGGCACCCGGAAGGCGATGCCGGCCTGGCGGATCTTGCGTTTGGCCCGCACCAGGCGCTGCGCCATGGTCGGCTCGGGAACGCAGAACGCGGCCGCGATCTCGGCCGTGGTCAGGCCGCACACGCAGCGCAGCGTCAGCCCGACCCTGGCGGCCGGGTCGAGCGCGGGGTGACAGCAGGTGAAGATCAGTGCGAGCTCGTCGTCCGTGCCCGCGGCCCACCCGGTCACCGGTAGCGCGGCCTCCTCACGCATGGCCTCGGCCTCCTTGTCGGCGCGGCGGCGTTCCCGGCGCAGCCGGTCGAGCGCCTTGTGCCTTGCGGTGCCGATCAGCCAGCCGCGCGGGCTGGCCGGCAGTCCCTCGGCGGGCCACTGTGCCAAGGCCGCGGCGCAGGCGTCCTGCACCGCGTCCTCGGCCACCTCAAGGTCACCCACCTGGCGCGTGACCGCCGCGACCGCCGCCCACCAGTGGGCGCGGAGCACCTCGCCGAGCGCGCCGCTATCCGGCCGGCTGCTCAGCGGGAGCCACCACCTGGACCACGGGGCGCACCTCCACCTTGCCCGCGTGCGCCGCTGGCAGGGTCGCCGCCCACTTCAGCGCCTCGTCCAGGTCCGCACACTCGACCAGGGTGTAACCGCCGAAGTGCTCCTTGATCTCGGCCGCCGGGCCGTCGGTGAGCAGCGTCTCGCCGTCCCTGACCCGCACCGTAGTCGCCGCGGCCGGGGGCTGCAGGGGCGCGCAGTCGAGCAGCACGCCTGCGCGTGCCATGGCGCCGGTGGCCGCGCCCCATTCGGCCCGCATCCGCTCGAACTCCTCGGTGCCGGGCTCGGGGAGCTGATCCTCCGGCCGCCCGTACAGCAGGAACATGTACTTCACCATGCACCACCTCTCCTGGCCGGCCAGGAGGCCGGCTTCTGCATGGAGTCGAACGGCGCGGTCCCGGATCGACACATCCGGCCCATATGATGCCGGGCTGCTATCCGGCGCCGCCGCGCCCCGCTGCTGGCAGACTAGAGGAATGTCCGTCACCCCCCTCACCGCGCACGCTCAGGAAGGGGTGCCCGCCCTGCCCGGGCAGCCTGAGCCGTGCGTGCTGCTCAAGCTCGGTGAGATCGTGCTCAAGGGGGGCAACAGGCGGCAGTTCGAGCAGCGGCTGCACGCGAACATCCGGCATGCCATGGAGGACGCCGGCCTTGCCGTGCGGATCTGGCAGCGGTACGGGGTGACCATGCTGCGGGCCGCGGACGACGCCGGGACCGATGCCGCCGCGGCAGAGGCCGCGGTGGACAAGATCGCCGAGCGTGCCCGGGACGTCATGGGCATCGCGAGAGTTTGCAGGGCGGTACGAGTGCCCAAGCAGCCCCAGGCTGCCATCGACACCGCGGTTGCCATGATGGCGGGAAAGACCGGCTCGTTCGCGGTCCGCGCCCGCCGTCGCGACAAGCGGTTCCCCGCCACCTCCGCGGAACTGGCCACCGCGATCGGGACCCGGGTTCAGCGGGAGTACGGGTACCCGGTCAACCTGAAGCACCCGGACAACACCGTGTTCGTCGAGGTGGACCAGCACGAGGTGTTCGTCTACACCGACGGCCAGCCGGGCCAGGGCGGCCTGCCCGTCGGGATGAGCGGCCGCGCGCTGGTGCTCATGTCCGGCGGCATCGATTCCCCCGTGGCCGCCTACCGGATGATGCGGCGTGGCCTGCGCTGCGACTTCCTGCACTTCTCCGGCATGCCGCTGACCGGGCCGGAGTCGGTGTACAAGGCCTACGGCCTGATGCATCAGCTGGACAGGTTCCAGGGCAGATCCCGGCTGTTCGTGGTCGCGTTCGGCAAGACGCAGCAGCGCCTGGCGGCCTCCGGGGCCAGCCGGCTGCAGATCGTGGCGCAGCGCCGGCTGATGCTCAAGACCGCGGAGGCGCTGGCCAGCCGTCTCGGCGCGGCGGCGCTCATCACCGGCGACTCCCTCGGGCAGGTGAGCAGCCAGACGCTGGTCAACCTCACCGCGCTTGACGACGCGGTCCGGCTGCCGATCCTGCGCCCGCTGATCGGCCGCGACAAGGTGGAGATCATGGCGGAGGCGCGCCACATCCGCACGCTCGCGCTCTCCGAACTGCCCGACCAGGACTGCTGCACGCTGCTGACTCCCCGGCACGTGGAGACGCAGGCGCGCATCGACGACCTGCACCGGATCGAGGCCCGCCTGGACGCAGCGGACCTGGCGGAGGAACTGGCCGGCCTGGCCCAGGAGTACCGCCCCGACCGGCCCTGAGCCCGGCCGCTCCCGCGCAGCTACGGTGCCCGGATGGGGTCCGGCCCCGGCTCAGGCCGCGGGGCCGTGGCCCCAGATCACCGCGTCCGAGCTCCCGGACGTCTGGATGGTCCCCGAGGCCCACAGGGACGTGGTGCCGGGGATCAGCGCGATCCCGAACGCCTGGCCGGTGCCGCCCGGCAGCACATGGCTCGACCAGGTCCCCGTGGATGACCGGTGCTCCGCCACCGGCGCCTTGGACGAGGACTGGGTGGCGGTGAACCACTCGCCGCGCATGCCGTCCGCCGCCATGCCTCCGAGCTGAGCCGATGAAGGTACCGCCACGCTGGTCCAGCGCTGGCCGTTGAAATGCACCAGGCGCTGCGGCGGGCTGCCGCCCACCGTGGCGATGGCGGAGACGTCGGTGGCGGTCTTGACGAGAATCGCGGAGTACTGCAGGCCGTCCAGGGCCGGGCTGGAGATCCGCCGCCAGGCTGACCGCCGATAATCCACTGACCGGCCGGTTTTGGGCTCAGGTGGCGGGGCCGTGGCCCCAGATGGCGGCGTCCGAGCCGGGTGCCGCCGCTAGGGTGCCCGCGCCCCACAGCGACTTGGTACCGGGGATGAGGGCGAGGTTGTAAACCGTGCTGCCCGCGGCCAGTTTGGTGCTCGACCAGGTCCCGGTGGCGGACCGGTGCACGGCCCACTGCGCCGCCGTGCCGAAGCCGCTGAACCACAGCCCGCCGCTGCCGTCCGAGGTGATGCCGACCAACTGCACCGACTGCGGCACGGTGATCGGCACGCTGCTCCACTGGGTGCCGTCGAAATGCAGCAACTGCTGCCTCGGGCCCCCGCCCGGTGCGGCGGTGACCCACACGTCGGTGTCGGACAGAGCCAGGATCCTCTCGAACTGCAGCCCGGTCAGGGCCGTGCCGGTTACCTGCTGCCAGGTGGTGCCGTTGTAGTGCAGCAGGATGTCGTCGGGGGAGACGCTGTCCGCGCCGATGGCCCACATGTCCGACCGGGAGAGGGCGCTCGCGGTGGAGATGGCCCCGGCCAGCCCCGTGACCTTGCGCCAGGTGCTCCCGCGCAGATGCCAGGTGCCGATGCCGGGGAATGCCCCGGGGCCGCCGAACACCCAGACGTTGGTTGGGCTGAACGCGTTGACGCCGGTGATCTCGGTGGCGAGCTGGTGCTCCGGCCACGTCCTGGCCACCGACCATGACGTGCCGTTCCAGTGCAGTGCGTACCCGGTGAGCTGGCTGACCGCCCAGGCGTCGTTACTGGCCGGCGTGCTCACCGCGCCCAGGGTGCCGGTCAGCCCGCTGGGCAGGGTGGCGGTTTGCCAGCTCGTGCCGTTCCACCGCACCGCCAGCGGGGCACCTTTCGTGCTGCCGGACACGTCGGTGCCGCCTACCGCCCAGGCGTTGGTCTTCCCGGATGCGGCCACGCCGAACAGCCCGTTGAAGAGCGTCGATGCCCCGGTGTGCGCCTGGAAGGCGACCTGCCATCCGGTGCTGGCGGCCGCCGCACCGGGCAGCCAGGCGGCCGTGGCCAGCGCGGCTGCGGCTAGCCCGGCACCGACACGAAGTGCCGCCGAGCGGCGGGGGTAGCGATGCACGCGAGTCTCCGATCGTGCGTGGGCGGCCCCCACGGCGCTCAGCCTGCCACAGGGCTCGGCTGTTTGTCCCCGTGTTGTTCCTGGGCTGCCGCGCGCGGCGGGGTGAGGGTGCGGCCCATCAGCGGGGACAGGTTCGCGGCGACGCTGGCGAGCTGGCGGATGTCGGAATCCACCAGCGCCTGGTCGCCGTCGCACAGGGCCAGCTTGGGCTCCGGGTGCACGTCGATGATGACGCCGTCGGCGCCGACTGCGATCGCCGCGCGGGTGAGCGGCAGGACCAGGTCACGCCGGCCGCCCGAGTGTGACGGGTCCACGATGACCGGCAGGTGGGACAGCCGCTGGGCGACCGGCACCGCGCTGATGTCCAGCGTGTTGCGGGTGGCGGTCTCGAACGTGCGGATGCCCCGCTCGCACAGCACGATGTCGAGGTTGCCGCGCTGGGCGATGTACTCCGCCGCCATCAGCCACTCCTCGATGGTGGCGCTCATGCCCCGCTTGAGCAGGACCGGCTTGGCGGCCGAGCCAACAGCCTGGAGCAGCGCGAAGTTCTGCATGTTGCGGGTGCCGACCTGGAGCATGTCCGCGTAGGAGGCGACCAGTTCCACGCTGCCCGGGTCGATGACCTCGGTCACCACAGGCAGCCCGGTCTCGGCCCTGACGTCGGCGAGGATGCGCAGCCCGGCCTCACCCAGGCCCTGGTAGGCGTAGGGGGAAGTACGCGGCTTGAACGCGCCGCCGCGCAGCAGCGACGCGCCCGCCGCCTTGGCCATCCGCGCGGCCGTCAGCGTCTGCTCGTGCGACTCCACCGCGCACGGCCCGGCGATCACCGTGAGCGTGTCCGGGCCGATCGGCACGCCGCCGACCCGGATCACCGACCTGTCGGGATGGTGCTCCCGGCTGATGAGCTTGTACGGCACGGAGATCCGCACCACGTCCACCACGCCGCTGCGGCTGCGCAGGTTGAGCGCGCCGAACTGCTCCACGTCACCGACCAGGCCCACGATCGTGCGGGACACGCCGCGGCTCACGAACGCCTCACCGCCGCCCGCCCGCACCAGTTCAACGATTGCGTCCACATCCGCCTGCGTGGCCTCCGGGGCCATCACCACGACCATTGGGGTCTCCTTCAGTTGCTCTGGCCGGTCTGTGACAGACAAACAAGCCCCGGGCCTTCCGGGCCCGGGGCTTGTCATCAGGTCGTTTCGCGTCAGCGCAGAGTCTGGCGGGCGACCGTCCGGGAACCGGGCCGGTAGCCATACCAAAACTCGAACTGCGAGCGCACGAGTGCAGCCTAGCGCACGCTCACCGGGGCCTGCACCCCGGCACTGGTCACGCCGCCGGCTTGCCTTCTGGTCAGGTACCTGCTGGTCACGAACGCCACGCCGTAGAGCACGCCGATGACGATCAGCAGGAACCGGTACCCGGTGATCAAGGCGATGTATTCCAGGACCCCGCCGACCATGGCCCCGAGCAGGTTGGCGGCGAACGCGTCCCCGGAGGTCGCCACGTCGGAGAACCGCTGGGCGAAGATGAGGTTGGCCAGGTAGATCGGGGCGAAGGCCAGTGCGCTGCCCGCGAAGAAGCGGGCCACGATGGGCAGGCCCACCAGCGATGTCTGCGGCACCACCCAGGTGAGCACGAGCGACGCGATCAGCGCGGCGTAGAGGAGGGACGGGCGTGGCAGCCGGACGTGGCCGGCGGTCTCCACCGCCAGGTACACCGCGAGCAGCACGCCCGCGAACACCAGCGAGTTCACCAGCCAGGTGGTACCGAACAGCAGCGCGAACTGCACGATGTTCTTGGTCTCGAGCAGCAGGAACGCGGCCCCCATGAAGGCCAGGTCCACGTAGTTCCGCATCCGGGAGAACGAGCCGCCGCCGACCCGGACCAGCAGCAGCGACGCGGCGAAGATGGCCCCGATCATCCACAGGTACTGCTTCGGGATGTTGTTGCCCGGCAGGTAGGGGAACGGATGGTCGTCGGTCGCCGGGGCGATCCTGGTGCCGGTGTAGAAGCTGGCGCAGTTCGGCACCGGCCCGGCCGGGTGCACGGTGAGCACCGCCAGGCGGCGCCCGCCGAGCGGCGGCCCGACCTCGGTGCAGGGCGTCCGCCCGAACGCGTCCTCGATCGTGGACGCGTACCTGCTCTCCAGGAACGGCGCGTAGTAGTTGTACATCGCGAACGTGCCGCCCGGCGCCAGGTGGGCGCGCACCGCTTGGAGTGACTGCAAGGTGAGCAGGTAGCTCTCCAGCCGGATCCCGGACTGCCCGGCCAGGGCGGTCAGCGAGTCGGGCAGCGCGAACAGGATCAGGTTGTAGTGCTTGGAGGTGTCCTGCAGGAAGGCGCGCCCGTCGTCGACGTGCGCGGTCAGCCTGGGGCTGGAGTAGGGGTGGTTCGGGTGCATGTCGCCCAGCCGCACCAGCAACGGGTCGATCTCCACCGTGTCGACGTGCCTGGCGCCCTCGGACAGGGCGACGGCCGCGTCGTTGCCCGTCCCCGAGCCGATGATCAGGACGTTGCCCAGCGACGCCTTGGTGACGTGCCGGTAGGGGTAGAAGTAGAACGCCTTCTGCTTGTGCATCAGGGCCAGGGACCGTGCCGCCTGGTAGGGGATGTTGTTCGCGGACACGTACAGGGCGCCGGTCGGGCCGTGCGTCTGGTTGTACGCCAGCTTGTTGTAGGGCGACCACTCCTGCGCCGGGAGGAACGACTCCAGCAGCAGCATGGTCGCGACGCTCGCGACCGCGAGGACCTGCCACCACCGGATCCGCGGGGCGAGCAGCACAAGCAGCCCGGCACAGGCGATGACGCCCCAGGTGCCGGGTGGCTGGTCGAGGAAGGACAGCCCGGTGAACGCCGCGATCCCGGCGAGGCTGCCGAGGATGTCGAGGCGGTAGGCGCGCAGCGGCCGGAAGCGGACGAACAGCCTGGCCGTGCCCTGGCCCAGGCCCGCCATCACGCCGGTCACCAGCAGGAAGACCACGCCGAGGCTGACCGGCTGCGGCAGCGCCGGGCTGCCGTGCAGGCCCTGGAAGGGGTTCGGGCCGTTCAGCGTCGCCAGGATCACCGGGAACGCGAGCACGAAGGACACCAGCAGCAGCAGCGCCACCGGTGTCCAGCGCAGGTAGTCGCGCTTGGTCCGGGCGTTCAGGAAACCGATGCCGATGCCGAGGAAGCTTGCTAGCAGGACGAAGTTGGTGGCCTTGGTCACGAAGACGTTGTTCGCGGTCACCCACCTGATCAGGGCGAGCTCCACGAAGAGCATCAGGAAGCTGGCGAACACCAGCTTCGCACGTTCCCTGGGGGTTTCGGCGGCCACCTCGGAGGCCGGCGCTTGTGCTGCGGGTCTCTCCTGTGACCGTTCCCCGGCCGGCCCGCTGGCCTGACCGGTCGGCTGCGCCGTGACTTCCCCTTCCGCACCCGTCACGGTGCGGCCTTCTCCTGGATCATCTGGCAGGTTTCTCATTTTCACCATGCAACGGTAACTAAAGGACGCCAGCCGGGTGCGGCATCGGGGATGATTCCTGCCCTGCTCATCCGGCCGTATGCGGCTTCTTGAGCTTTGGCCCGGAACCATCCCTTGCGTACAGGGTGTAGGTGTTCATGTGCCGCACCACGTGGAAGTGACTGTCGAAATAGGCCAGGAGCGCGGGATTCCACGGAATTCGTACCGAGCTCTTCGGCGTCAGCAGCACCCAGCCAGCGGTGCTGAAGGCCTGATGCCAGGCCTGGCTCACGGCGGGCACCCGGCCGGCCCCGGAGCCCGGCCGGCGGCCGTCGCCGAGCGCCAGATCGGTGCCGAGGCTGTCCACCATCTGCGAGCAGCCCGGCACGTCAGAGGTGAACCGGTCGGCGATCAGGAGGTAGGCGGCGGAGTCGGTGAGCACGCACGAGCCCTTGGGGATCAGCCGCAGCGTCACCGACGGCACGTCGAAGCGGGCCATCGACCGGCTCGGCGGCGCCGCCTGCGCGGCCGCACCGGCCAGCACGGCCAGCCCGAGCACGATCAGGCCGGCCCTGGCCAGCCACGGCGTGGCCGCGGGCGCCGCGGGCTGATCTTGGGCCGCTGGCTGACCCCCGGTGGCGCGCCGGGACGCAAGCCCTTCGGCCAGCCGGGCCACCGGCAGGGCCAGGGACAGGGCGAGGAACGGCCCGAGGAACGCGGCGTAGTGGGACGCGTAGTAGGGCGGCCACAGAAACATGGCCACGATCAGCGCCGCGGACACCAGCGCGAACCAGTCCAGCGGGGCGGGCGGGCGCCTGGTCACCATCGACGCGGCGATCTGGGCCACGATCACGACGGCCACCACGGTGATCGCCAGCACGACCACGGTGGTGGGGGACAGCACCTTGGGCGTGCCCAGCATCGAGTTGAACCGCTTCCAGGCGGCGGTCCTGGTCCCGATCCTGGCGAGCTGGGCCACCACGACGTCGTCGTAGAAGCGCCCCGGCGCGGCGATCACGAACGGCAGGACCGGGATCAGGAAGCCGGCCGCGACCCCGCCGGCGAACACCGCGGCCCGGCGCACGTGCGGCAGGCACAGCACGATGATCACGAGCACCGGCACGATCGCCCACACCTTGATGGCGCCGCCGAAGCCGAACGCCACGCCGCCCCACAGCAGCCGCCGGGTCCGGGTCGTCGGCCGGTCGCCGTCGAACACGGCCACCGCACCGGCCAGGCAGAACAGCACAAGCCACGGTTCCAGCAGCACGGTGCGCGCGGACGCCGCGGCGGGCGGGTAGATCGCGATGATGCCGCCGGTGAGCAGGACGGCCAGGGCTCCGCGGTGACGCACAAGGAACCCGGCGAGCACCACCGCGGCGGTCCCGGCAAAGACGCACAGGAACCGGGCGATGACCAGGGCCCAGGCGGTACCGCCCAGGTAGGACTCGAGCGCGGCCGGGCTCATCAGCTCGGTGATGCCCGGCGGCTGGACGAAGGCGTAGTCACGGTAGGGCAGCACGCCGTGGATGAGCCGGACCGCGCTGCCGAAGTAAGGCCCGTCGTCGTACTGGGTGACCGACATCAGGCCGGGCGTGAACAAGATCCACAGCCGCAGGGCCAGGGCTATCAGGCTGGTGCTGATGATCGCCGCGCGGACCCCGGGAGTGCCCCAGCCGCGCGGTGCCGCGGCGTCACCGGAGGATGTGCCGGAAGCCGTCGTGGCCATCACCCCGCTCACCGCCGCCCGCTTTCCCTGTGCCTGCCCGGCTGCCCCGCAGACATGCCCGCATGCCCGGGAGAGCCGTGCGGCCGTGTCGTTCCGTCAGCCCGCGCGCAGGCCATTGCGCACGTAGAGCTGGAGCTTGCGGGGGGATTGGTAGATCACGTGGAAGTGACTGGCGAAGTAGGCCTCGAGCTGCGGGCTCCACGCGATCCGCCGGGTGTTGGTGGCGGTGAGCAGTACGTACTGTGCCTTGCTGAACGCCTGGCTCCACGCCTCGTTCACCCGTGCGACCTTCGCCGCCCCGGTCTGCGGTTTCAGGCCGCGGGACAGGGCCAGGGTGGTGCCCAGGCTGTCTATCACCTTGGGGCAGTTCGGGTCGGTGGAGACGAACCGGTTGGCGGCGAGGGTGACCGCTACCTGGTCGGTCAGCACGCACGCGCCGGACGGGACCATCTGGTCGATCGCGGCCGGGATCGGGCCGATGACCCGCGGTGCCCCGCTCTCGAGGCGGAACTGGAAGGCCGCGACCACCGCGAGCGCCACCGCCGACACGGTGAAGATGGCCGTACCGGCCTGGCGGGCGGCCTTGGCGCTGCCGGTGCGCGGCCAGGTGACGGCCAGGCCACCGTCCGGCTGGGCGCCGCCGAACAGCCGGGCCACCGGCAGCGCGATGGTCAGCGCCATGAACGGCGCGAGGAACGCGGTGAAGTGATAGTGGAACTGGGGCGGCCACAGGAACATCGCGACGATCAGCACGGTCGTCACGGCGGCGAACCAGTCCAGGAGGGGCGGCGGCTGCTGGGTCACCGCGATGGCGGCGGCCCAGGCCACCACCACGAAGATCACCAGCGCCAGCACGACCAGCAGCAGAAGGCTCTTCGACCAGCCCAGCGCGTACGGGAAGCCGACCATGTTCCTGAGCCGGAGCAGCACCCCCACCCGCACGGCGTGGGCCCGGTACCCGACCTGGGCGGTGATGAGGCTGTGGTAGAGCTGGCTCGGCCCGGCGATGGCGAACGGCAGCACGGGAATCACGAACCCGGCCGCGACCCCGCCGACGTAGATCGCGGCGCGTTTGATCCGGGGCAGGCACAGCGCCGCGAGGACGAGCACGGGCACGATCGCCCACGCCTCCACGGCGCCGGCGAAACCGAACAGGACACCGCCCCAGACAAGGCGCTTGGTGCTGGCCGTGATCCGGTCACCGTCGAACACCGCTACCGCGCCGGCCAGGCAGAACAGCACCAGCCACGGCTCGACGAGCACCGTGTGCGCGGCGGCCACGCCGTCGGAGTAGACCGCCACGATCCCGCACGTCAGCAGGACCGCCAGCAGGCCGCGGTGGCGCACGAGCAGCCCGGCGAGCGCGACTGCCGCGGTACCGGCCAGCACCGTGAGAATCCGGCCGATGGCCAGGCCCCAGGCGGTGCCGGTCCAGTAGGTCAGCAGCCCGGCCGGGCTCATCAGCAGGGTGATGCCGGGCGGCTGAACCAGGACGAAGTCCTTGTAGGGCATGGAGCCGTGCACCAGGCGGACCGCGCTGCCGAAGTATGGCCCGTCGTCGTACTCGGTCACGCCGAGCAGGAAGCCGGGGCGGGTGTACTGGTAGTAGACGCGCAGGATGAGCGCGAGCAGGGTGATGATGATGATCGTCAGGTTGACCGGCGTGAGCCAGGCCCGGCGGCGTCCCTGCTGGGGGGCCGGGGCGCCACCCTGGGACCCGTCCGCAGAAGTCCTGGCAAGCGTTTCGCTCACGGCTGGCGTCTCCCTCAACCTTTTGCTTTTTCTCACCCGTGGACAACCCGTTCGGCGACCTCGGACGCCGAACGCAGCCCGGCGTGTGCGGGGGAGGCGGCCAATAGCCCGGCCCAAAGCGGATCGTACCGGTCAGGGCGGGCATAACGGCCGAGTGTTGCGTAACTTGCAGGTCAAAGCCTGTGGAAAAAACTCTAAGCCCTGGGTCTTCTGACCTGCGCAGCCGCCCCCACGAGGCCGCAACGGGAGGCTGCGGGCGGCCATTCGTCGGCCGGTGTGGCCGGCTCGTGGCGGATCGCCGCCGCTCCGGGCGGTTTGCGGTCATATGGTGGCTGACCTGGCCGGTTGGCGCGCGAATCCGGCACGATTTCGGGGTCCCGGCAGCGCCGGCACAGGTACGGTACCTTTTGCAGCGGCATCGCGTGCGCGCTCTGGTCCCCGGGGGGATTCGCATGGAGGACGCGGGCCTGATCTGACATTTGCCGGTCAGGCGGGCGCCGCCCATCGATCAGGCGGGCGCGGCGCGCCGCGAGTCGTCTGTGCTGTCGGAGTTGAGCCCCGCCGTGCGCCGCAATGGTATGGCGTTGCCTTCGCAGGCCCGGTAGGGGCGGACCAGGTCGAGGAGATCAGTGACGACGGTCAAGGAAGCCGGGCCCGGCGCCGAGGGGACAGGCGCGGGCCAGGCGGCCCCGAGCCCGGGGACACCGCCGGTCTGGCGCCGGTGGCGCGCGGCCTGGCCCTGGCTGGCCGGCCTGATACGGCGGCACTGGATTTTCGCGAGCGCCCTGGGCGCGGCGGTGCTGCCGCGACTGGTGGCGATGCTCGGCTTCCAGCCCGCCGTGCTGTTCCGGCTGGATACCTACGACTACCTGTGGGGCGCGGTTCACGTCTCGCCGAACGTGGTGAACCCGAGCGGGTACTCGCTGTTCCTGTGGCCGCTGCGGCCGTTCCACTCGATCGCGGGAGTGGTGGCCCTGCAGCACATGATGGGCCTGGGCATCGCCACGCTGGTATACGCACTGGTCCGCCGCTACGGGCTGCCGGACTGGGGTGCCACGCTCGCGGCCGCCCCGGTGCTGTTCGACCCGGCGCAGATTCTCGTGGAGCAGTTCGTCATGGCCGACCTGCTGGCCATGGGGCTGATGGTCGGGGCCTTCGCGGTACTACTGCTGCGCAGGCCGCCATCGATGTGGCAGGTCGTGACGGCGGGCCTGATGACCGGCGCCTCGGTGACCGTGCGGCCGACCACCCTGCCGCTGGTGCTGCTCATCCCGCTGTTCCTGCTGCTGCGCCGGGTCGGCTGGCGCAAGGCAGGCGCCGCGCTGCTGGCCGGGGTGCTCCCGGTCGCCGGGTACCTGGGCTGGTTCGCCGCGGTGCACGGCTCGGTCAACCTGACCAACAGCAACGGCATGTTCCTGTGGTCACGAACCATGTCGTTCGCGAACTGCGCGGTGATCCGCCCGCCCGCCGACCTGCAGGCGCTCTGCCCCAGCGCCCAGCCGGGCCACCTTGCCCAGCCGGACCCGTCCCGGCGACTGCCGCCCAAGCGGTATCTGTGGAACCACCGCACCTGGCAATGGCGGCACGAGCACTCCGGGTTCGTGCCGGATACCGCCGCTTTTACCCAGGCCAACAACGCGCGGGCGCTGCACTTCGCGATCACGGCCATCGCTGCGCAGCCGTTTGGCTATATCGGCGTGGTGGCAAGGGAAAGCGCCGAGCCCTTCGTGTTCACCAACAACCTGCGTTTCCCCACCGTGCAGCCGCGCTCCTCCGGGCTGTCGCGGGCGAACCGGCGGTATGCGGTGGCCGCGATCAAGGGGTACACCGGCAGTGACCAGGGCGTGGCGGGGGACCTCGGGTACGACTACGGCACCCGGCTGGTGTCGCCGTACGTGTTCCTGATGAACGAGTACCAGCACATCGTGTTCCTGCCGGGCCCGGTGTTCGCGCTCATCATGCTCACCGGGCTGGCCGGGATCATCCTGCCGCGCCGCCGCACCGCGGTCGCGGCGCTGCTGTGGGCCAGCGCCGTCATCCTGATGGTGCTGCCGATCGCGGAGCACGAGTACACCTACCGGTACGTGCT
>Ga0070710_10000249_pt1 | contig 25360 bp, 21 predicted proteins | sample LARL52metaG_FD_65454 | JGI IMG/M metagenome (GOLD analysis project Ga0070710, IMG submission 65454) | Corn, switchgrass and miscanthus rhizosphere microbial communities from Kellogg Biological Station, Michigan, USA - LAR L5-2 metaG | ecosystem: Host-associated > Plants > Roots > Rhizosphere ...
TCCTCGATGTTGATCTTGGCGCCGGTCTTTTCCACGATCTCGCGGATCACCTTGCCGCCGGTGCCGATCACTTCGCGGATCTTGTCGGTCGCGATCTTGAAGGTCTCGATGCGCGGCGCATATTCGCCGAGCTCGGCACGCGCCGCGGTCAAGGCCTTGGCCATCTCGCCGAGGATGTGGATGCGGCCCTCGCGCGCCTGGCCGAGCGCCACGCGCATGATCTCCTCGGTGATGCCCTCGATCTTGATGTCCATCTGCAGCGAGGTGATGCCGCCCTCGGTACCGGCGACCTTGAAGTCCATGTCGCCGAGATGGTCCTCATCGCCGAGAATGTCGGAGAGCACCGCGAACCGCGCGCCTTCCAGGATCAGGCCCATGGCAATGCCGGCGGTCGGCCGCTTCAGCGGCACGCCGGCATCCATCAGCGCCAGCGACGAGCCGCAAACGGTCGCCATCGACGAGGAGCCGTTCGACTCGGTGATCTCGGAGACCACGCGGATCGTGTAGGGAAACTCGTGATGCAGCGGCAGCACCGGATGGATCGCGCGCCAGGCGAGCTTGCCATGGCCGATGTCGCGCCGCTTCGGGCTGCCGACGCGGCCGGTCTCGCCGACCGAGAAGGGCGGGAAGTTGTAGTGCAGTAGGAACGTTTCCTTGTACGTTCCCGACAGCGCGTCGACATACTGCTCGTCCTCGCCGGTGCCGAGGGTGGTGACGACGAGGGCCTGGGTCTCGCCACGGGTGAACAGCGCCGAGCCGTGGGCACGCGGCAGCACGCCGACCTCGCAGGTGATGTTGCGCACCGTCTTGACGTCGCGGCCGTCGATGCGCTTGCCGGTGTCCAGAATGTTCCAGCGCACGATCTTGGCTTCCAGCGACTTGAAGACGTCGGCGATGCGCAGCTTCTCGTATTTCGGCTCCTGTCCCTCGGGGAAGTAGTGCGCCATCACCTTCTCTTTGGCGGCGCCGACGGCGGCATAGCGCTCCTGCTTGACGGCGATCGCATAGGCGCTGCGCAGGTCCTGCTCGACGAGCGCCAGCATCTCCTTCTCGATCGCGCTGTCGTCAGGCAGCTGAACGTCGAGCGGCTCTTTGGCGGCCTTTTCGGCGAGCTCGATGATCGCCTTGATGACCGGCTGGAAATGCCGGTGACCGAACATCACGGCACCGAGCATGATGTCCTCGTTGAGCTCCTTGGCCTCCGATTCCACCATCAGCACGGCGTCGGCGGTGCCGGCGACCACGAGATCGAGCTGGGTCTCGCCCATCTCATCGAGCGCGGGATTGAGCACATATTCATCATTGATGAAGCCGACGCGCGCGGCGCCGATCGGCCCGCGGAACGGCACGCCCGACAGGGTCAAGGCGGCGGAGGTTGCGACCATCGCCAGCACGTCGGGATCGTTCTCCATGTCGTGCGAGAGCGCGGTGACGATGACCTGGGTCTCGTTGCGCCAGCCATCGACGAACAGCGGACGGATCGGACGGTCGATCAGGCGGGAGACCAGCGTCTCCTTTTCGGTCGGGCGGCCTTCACGCTTGAAATAGCCGCCGGGAATGCGCCCCGCGGCATAGGCCTTCTCCTGGTAGTCGACGGTCAGCGGCAGGAAGTCGACGCCCTCGCGCGGCGTCTTCGCCGCGACCACGGTCGCCAGCACGACGGTCTCGCCATAGCTCGCGATGACGGCGCCGCCGGCCTGGCGCGCGATCTTGCCGGTTTCAAGCTTGAGCGGCCGGCCGCCCCAATCGATTTCCACTGAATGAGTATTGAACATTTCGGTCTTCTTTCATCGGTTCACGAAAGAAGGGAGCCCGAATCACAAAAACCATGCGCAAGATGGCAGGACGCTGATCGCCTCGAGATCAGCGTCCTGCGATCCTGCCATGGTTTTTGGTGTTCGGATGGCTCCATCCTTCCGGTCGTACGGGCACCTTGCCCGCCTCGAGTCCCAACGGCCGGATTGCCGCTGGACACTCCATTCCAATCGGCCTGATCGTATTGGAAAACGGTTACGCAGATTTCCCAAATCAGGCCCAAACGCAGGATCGTGTCGTGAAAGCCGTTTGTCTGGGCCTTTCGCAAGATCATGCAAAAACGCGTGCCCTTTTCGGAGCACGCGGGGGTAACAAGCTCAACGACGAATGTTGTGCTTTTCGAGCAGCGCCTTGTAGCGCGCCTCGTCGGTCTTCTTGAGGTAGTCGAGCAGCGAACGACGCGTCGACACCAGCTTCAGGAGCCCACGACGCGAATGATTGTCCTTCACGTGGGACTTGAAATGGCCGGTGAGGTTGTTGATGCGTTCCGACAGGATCGCGACCTGGACCTCCGGCGAGCCGGTGTCGCCGGCCTTGGTGGCACTCGCCTTGATGATTTCCGCCTTGCGCTGTGCGGTAATCGACATCGTCACACTCTTTCATTCTGGTTGCGACCGGAACTGGCAGTCAGCCCGGTCAGGTTGAACACGCGCTTGGGGATGAGTTCGCCATTGCCAATTTCGGCAAGCGCCAGAAGGCGCCCTGCCACCGTGACATAGACTGTGCCGCTACAATTGGGCGCATCCCGTCCGCGCAACAAAACGGCTTGGCCCCGGTGGAGCCTTGCCGCATCAGCCCGAGTGACGGCCAGTGCCGGGATGTCGTCCAGCGCGGTCTCAACGGGCAAAAGCGCGTCGGCGAGGCTTCCCTCGCCGGACGCGGCTCTATTGCACAAAGCCTCCAACTGTTCCAGCGGAATCATGTCGGATTCGCCGAATGGGCCGACCAAGGTCCGCCGCAGCGCGCAGATATGGCCGAAACAGCCGAGGATCCGGCCGATGTCGCGCGCCAGTGCCCGGACATAGGTCCCCTTGCCGCACTCGGCATCGAAGATCGAGTGGCTGCTATCGCCTTGTTCGATGAGGGTTAATTCGTGGATCTCGACCGGGCGCGGGGCCAGTTCGACGACCTCGCCATCGCGCGCCAGATCATAGGCCCGCTCGCCCTGGATCTTGATCGCCGAGTAGCGCGGCGGGGTCTGCTCGATCACGCCGGTGAATTGGGGCAGCAGCGCGCGGATCGCCTCGGCGGTCGGCCTGACGTCGCTGGTCTTGACCACCTGGCCCTCGGTGTCGTCGGTATCCCGCTCCTCTCCCCAGCAGACGGTAAAACGATAGCGCTTGCGGCCGTCCATCACGAAGGGAACGGTCTTGGTGGCTTCGCCGAGCGCGATCGGCAGGCCGCCCGAGGCGAGCGGGTCGAGCGTGCCGGCATGGCCGGCGCGCTTCGCCGAAAACAGCCGCTTCACGACCGCTACCGCCTGCGTCGACGTCATGCCGATCGGCTTGTCGAGCACGACCCAGCCGTGCACGTCGCGCTTGTCGCGCTTCTTCTGCTCGCGGCCGCCTTGCGCTGTCGGGCCATTCGAAACAGGAGGCTGAGGCGCCGCGTCGTCGTGCCGTGCATCGAAGATTTTTTTTGTGGCGCCGTCGCGCGATTCAACCTCCGCTGCGCCGGGCGCGCGGTTCGCCTGTGTCATGGTCATGAGCTCTCGTCCGAATCGGGTGCGAGGTCCCTCTGCACCGCAGGTGTTCGCAGTAATTTCTCGATCCGTTCCGCCTCATCGAATCGTTCGTCGACGCGGAAGCGGATATCAGGAGCAAATTTCAAGTTAACGCGCCGCGCGACCTCGCCGCGCAGGAACTTCTTGTTGCGCTCCAGCGCAGCGACCACGATCTCGGTGTCGCGTCCGCCGAGCGGCATTACATATATCGTTGCAAGCTTCAGATCCGGCGACATCCGAACTTCCGGCACAGTAATGGTGTGCCCTTCGAGTTCCGGGTCGTGCACGTCACCGTGGATAAGAATGTCGGCAACAGCGTGGCGCACCGCCTCGCCGACCCGCAGCTGGCGCTGCGATCCGCTGCCTGCGGAAGCTCTTTTGTGCTGACGAGACATGGTCTTCTCTCAAAATCGTCGTTGGCCGAACTTATCCCGGCTATTCACATCCCGGGCGCTTGCGCGAGAACAGACGTGGCTGCCCGAGGCTCGCGCGATGATGCGCTTTGCCGCGGACATGACGACGTTGTTTCAGTTCGCAATACCCCTCGGCACGCGCTCTAAGATTTGGACTTAGAGCGAGCGCTGGATGGTTTCGACGCGGTAGCATTCGATCACGTCGCCGACCCGCATGTCGCCGTAGTTCTCGAACGCCATGCCGCATTCCTGGCCGGCCTGGACTTCCTTCACTTCGTCCTTGAAGCGCTTCAGCGTCGACAGCTTGCCTTCGTGCACGACGACGTTGTCGCGGATCAGCCGCACATTGGCGCCGCGCTCCACGGTGCCGTCGGTGACGCGGCAGCCCGCGACCTTGCCGACCTTGGAGATGTTGAACACCTCCAGGATCTGCGCATTGCCGAGCATGGTCTCGCGCAAGGTCGGCGCAAGCAGGCCACTCATCGCCTTCTTCACGTCATCCACGAGGTCGTAGATGATGTTGTAGTAGCGGATCTCGATGCCGTTGCGCTTGGCGGCGGCCGCCGCCTCCTTGTTGGCACGCACCGAGAAGCCGATGATGGCGGCGCCAAAGCCTTCGGCGAGCGTCACGTCGGATTCCGAGATGCCGCCGACGCCGGCATGCAGGATGCGCGCGGCGACCTCTTCGGTGCCGAGCTTTTCCAGCGAGCCGAGAATCGCTTCCAGCGAACCCTGCACGTCGGCCTTGATGACCAGCGGGAACTCCTTGCGGCCCGCGGTCTTCAGCTGCGACATCATCTGCTCGAGCGAGCCGCGCATGCCCGAGATCGAGGCCGCGGCATTCTCGCGCTTCTGATGCGCGCGGTAGCTGGTGATCTGGCGGGCGCGCGCTTCGTTCTCGACCACGGCGAGGCGATCGCCGGCTTCCGGCGGTCCGTTGAAGCCGAGCACCTCGACCGGCACCGAGGGGCCGGCTTCGGTGAGCGTCTCGCCCTGGTCCGAGATCAGCGCGCGGACGCGGCCCATCTCGGCGCCGGCAACGATGATGTCGCCGACCTGCAGGGTGCCGCGCTGCACCAGCACGGTGGCGACCGGACCGCGGCCGCGATCGAGCTTGGCTTCGATCACGGTGCCCTCGGCCGGACGGTGCGAATTGGTCTTCAGATCGAGGATTTCGGCCTGCAGCGCGATCATTTCGAGGAGGCGATCGAGATTGGTCTTGTTCTTGGCCGAGACCTCGACATCGACGACGTCGCCGCCGAGCGATTCCACCTGCACCTCGTATTGCAGCAGCTCGGTGCGCACGCGCTCCGGCCGTGCATCCGGCTTGTCGATCTTGTTGATCGCGACGATCATCGGCACCTTGGCCGCCTTGGCGTGATTGATAGCTTCGATCGTCTGCGGCATCACGCCGTCGTCGGCCGCCACCACCAGCACCACGATGTCGGTGACCTTGGCGCCGCGGGCGCGCATCGCGGTGAACGCGGCGTGGCCGGGCGTGTCGATGAAGGTGATCTTCTTGCCGCTGTCGGGCGCGGTCACCTGGTAGGCGCCGATATGCTGGGTGATGCCGCCGGCTTCACCGGAGACCACATTGGCGTGGCGCAGCGCGTCGAGCAGCGAGGTCTTGCCGTGGTCGACATGGCCCATCACGGTCACGACCGGCGAGCGCGGCTCGGTGTCGGTGGAATCGTCGACCACGTCGAACAGGCCTTCCTCGACGTCGGAGGCTGCCACCCGCTTCACGCTGTGACCAAGTTCCTCGGCGATCAGCTGCGCGGTGTCGGCGTCGATCACGTCGGTGATCTTGTGCATCGCGCCCTGCCGCATCAGCAGCCGGATCACGTCGACTGCGCGCTCCGACATGCGGTTCGCGAGTTCCTGGATGGTGATGGCTTCGGGAATAATCACTTCGCGGACCAGCTTTTCCTTTGGCTCGTTGGAGGCGTGACCCTTCAGGCGCTGGGTGCGGCGGCGGAACGAGGCGATCGAGCGCTCGCGCACGTCGTCGGCGTTGAGCGCGGTCACCAGTGTCAGGCGTCCGCGCTGCTTTTGCGGCGCCGGCTTGTGGGTGGTCTTGGCGGGTGCAGGGCGCACGGCCCCGCCTGGGCCGCGGCGGATCTGCCGCGGACCTTCGTCCTCCTCGGCCTCGGCGGCGACGGCCGGCGGGCGGCCTGCCGGGGCGGCGGCGGCGGTGCGCGCGGTCGTTGCGGCGGGGGTGCGGGCCTGCGCGGACGTGCGGGCTTGCGGCGCGGCTGCAGCTGCTGGACGAACGGCCGCCGACGCTGGCGTTGCCACAGGCCGCGGGGCCTCGCCTTCTCCGAAACGCTTCTTGGCTTCTTGTTCCGCCTTGCGCTTGGCCTCTTCATCGGCGCGATGACGATCATCTTCGGCCTTGCGGCGCGCTTCGGCGGCTTCCCGTTCGGCCTTCTCGGCGGTTTCCCGCGCGGTACGCCGCTTGGCTTCCTCTTCCGCGATCCGACGCTCTTCGACGTCGCGCAGGCGGGCGTCGGCGAGCGCGCTGGCGCGGGCCGAACGCTCGTCCTCGGTCAGCGTTGGCAGCACGACGCCGGAGCGGTTGCGCGGGGCGGCCGGCGGGCTGGCGGCCGGCCGCGCGCTAGCTGCTGCGGGAGCGGCCTTCGCCACCACCGGCTCAGGGGCGTGGGGAGCGTCGGCGACGGCATCGCCGCCAACGCGGCGCTTGCCGCGCTTTTCCACGACCACCTGCTTGCTGCGGCCGTGCGGGAAGCTCTGGCGCACGGTGCCCGTCTCGACGCGCGGCTTCAGCGTCAAGGTCTTGCTCGGGACACTCAGCTTCTTGTCGCCAGGCGTATTCTGATCGGCCATTCAGTCGTCCTAATGTTGTTCGTCGTGCGTTCCTGCGCACTATCGTTGATGCAAGCGTTCTTAATCAGAATTCTCGTCGCTATCAGAATTCTCAGGCACGGTTTCGGCAGTCCTGTCGTCATCCGCCAGCCGGTATCGGACCAGGGTCAGGCTGCGCGACAGGAATGTCCTGCTCGCCGGGCCCGCGAGCAGCGCAGCATGTATCACATTTGCCCGGGAAAGTGCCAAATCCAATTCTGTCGAAGTCAGCACCGCAATGATGGGGAATTCCGTCGTTTCCTTCTTGTTCCCGTCATTTTGCCCGACCAGGGCGTCGAGCTTGCGGATTCCGTCCGGGGCTCCGTCGGCGGCGTGGATCAGGGCCGCAAGGCCGGAATGGCCGCGCCCGGACCTCAGCAAAGCCTCGACCTTGGTAAAGCCGGAAACCACCTGCCCGGCCTTGGCGGCGACCGCCAGGGCCTCGACCACACTGCTCGCCAAAAGGCGCTCAGTGTCCGCCGCAAGTGTCGCCGCCACGCGGACGTCGCGCCTAAATCCTCTCGCAAATTGGTGACGCCGGACCGCTTCCGCAACCACCCGCCGCGAGGCCGAAAGCCATAATCCGCGCCCGGGAAGCTTGCGCTTGATGTCCGGCACGACCTCGCCGCGCGGGGATACCACGAACCGGATCAGCTCGCCGACCGGTTTGACCTTGCGGCTGACCGCACATAGCCGCAGCGGCGCCGACCTTTTGGTCTGCGGTCCGTCGTCGAGCTCAGGGTCAGCCAAGGCAAGCATGCGGCGGGCATCTCCCCAAAACCTTAGGCCGGGGCCTGTTCGGAGGGCTCATCCTCCGCGCTCGGCTCCTCGACCTGCTTGGCGAGATCGGCCTCGGTGATCCAGCCCGCCTTGACGCGCGCCTGCATGATCAGGGCCTCGGCGTCGTCGCGCGAGATCTCGATGCCGTCGAGGAAGCCCTTGTGCTTGGTCGGCTCGCTGCCTTCCTTGCGCTCGGTCCAGCCGACCAGATCGTCGGTGGCGCAGCCGGCCAGGTCCTCGACCGATTTGACGCCGTTTTCGCCGAGCTTCACCAGGATCTTGGAGGTGACACCGGGCACCGTTTTCATGTCGTCTTCCACGCCGAGCTCCCTACGCTTGTTCTCGAGTTCGTTCTCGAGCTGATCGAGATATTCCTTGGCCCGGCTCTGCAGCTCCTGGGCGGTTTCCTCGTCGAAACCTTCGATGCCGGCAAGTTCCTTGGCGTCCACCATCGCGAGTTCCTCAACCGAGGTGAAGCCTTCTGATGCGAGCAACTGGCCGACCACCTCGTCGACATTCAGCGCTTCCATGAAGACACGCGTGGAGTTCTCGAAATCGGCCTGGCGGCGCTCCGATTCCTCCTGCTCGGTCAGAATGTCGATGTCCCAACCGGTGAGCTGCGAGGCAAGCCGCACGTTCTGGCCGCGCCGGCCGATCGCCAGCGACAGCTGGTTGTTGGTGTCGGGAACCACGACCTCGATGCGCTCGCGGTCTTCGTCGATGACGACCTTGGTGACTTCGGCTGGCGCCAGCGCGTTGACGACGAACGTCGCGATGTCGGGCGACCAGGGAATGATGTCAATCTTTTCGCCCTGCAGCTCGTTGACCACCGCCTGCACGCGCGAGCCGCGCATACCGACGCAGGCGCCGACCGGATCGACCGAGGAATCGCGCGAGATGACGCCGATCTTGGCGCGCGAACCGGGATCGCGGGCCACCGCCTTGATCTCGACGATGCCGTCATAGATTTCCGGCACTTCCTGCGCGAACAGCTTTGCCATGAATTGCGGATGGGTGCGGGACAGGAAGATCTGTGGCCCGCGGGTCTCGCGCCGCACGTCGAAGATATAGGCGCGGACGCGGTCGCCGTTGCGGAACACCTCGCGCGGCAGCATTTCGTCGCGGCGGATGATTGCCTCGCCGCGGCCGAGATCGACAATGACGCTGCCATATTCGACGCGCTTCACGACGCCGTTGACGATGTCGCCGATGCGGTCCTTGAATTCCTGGTACTGCCGGTCACGTTCGGCCTCGCGCACCTTCTGCACGATCACCTGCTTGGCGGATTGTGCAGCGATGCGGCCATATTCCAGCGGCGGCAGCGTGTCGGCGATGGTGTCGCCGATCTGCGCGCCGGGATTGGCTCTACGCGCATCCTCCAGCGAAATCTGGTTGGCCGAGTTCTCGACGACCTCCACCACCAGCATGTGGCGCGACAACCTGAGCTCGCCCTTCTTGGCGTCGATCTCGGCATGGACGTCGGTCTCGCTGCCATAACGGGCGCGTGCCGCCTTGGCGATGGCATCTTCCATCGCCGAGATCACGATGCCGCGGTCGATCGACTTTTCGCGCGCGACGGCGTCGGCGATCTGCAGCAGTTCGAGCTTGTTGGCACTGACTGCCATGTTCAGTCTCCTCTCTCAGGATCGGTGTCGCCTCTGCGCAGCCGCTCGCCGGCGAGGCGGTGTTTCTTGGTATTGGTCGGCACTGGCTTCTTCGCCGGTTTCGACTTTGACTCACGACTGGCCGCATGCGGTGCTGCGGGCGGCTCCAGGCCGAGATCGCGCTTCAGCTCGCGCTCGGCCTGCTTGCCGCGCCGCATCGATTCCGCAATCAGGGCGTCGGTCAGCACCAGCCGTGCCTCCGCGATGTCTTCCATCGGCAGCAGGACCGCAGCCTCGTCGCCGGCGGGGATATCGTCGCGAACGAGGCGAACCGCGCCGCCCTCGACGCCACCCAGCGCGCCGCGGAACCGCTTGCGCCCCTGATGGGGGACTGCCATCTCGACCTTCACCAGGTGGCCGGTGTTGCGCTCGAAATCGGAGCGGCGCACCAGCGGCCGGTCGATGCCGGGCGAGGAGATTTCGAGGCGGTAGGCGCGTTCGATCGGATCGGCGACGTCGAGCACCGGCGACAGCGCGCGTGAAACCGCCTCGCAATCGTCGATCAGCATCGTTCCATCAGGCCGTTCCGCCATGATCTGGACGGTGCAGCCGGCCTCTCCGGAAATCCGGATGCGCACCAGCCGATAGCCCATGCCGGCGAGCACGGGCCCGGCGATCGCCGAGACCCGCGCAGCGACGCCCGGCTCGACGATCAGGCGCGGTTCGGCCAGAAGGTCGGCGTCCATGAAAGGCGCGGTTGGATCGGTCATGCCCAGGTCGGCTGTCAGGTCGGCTGTCAGGTTGCTTTGGCCTTGACGGTTCAAGGAACACTATCCCCTTTGGCGGCGTTCCGCCCCGCAGGGTTCAGGTAATAAAAAAGAGCGGGTCCTTTCGGGCCCACTCTCATCACAAGATCGTATGAGAAGCTAAGTTGACCGCGAACATAGCGACTTCTGCCGGGCCCGGCAAGGTCCCCAGCGGTAAAACGTCAAGCATTTTCGTATTTTCGGCCTTCTCCAGCGCCTAATCCTTCCTTCACCAAGCTTGCTTAAATTGATCGGACATGCCGCCGGCAGCAGCGGCGCTCCACAACGCCGCGCATGCCTTGAATGGCCATGCGAATCGGCAGGTCACCGCCGCAATCCGCTCCGCCAGGGACGCAGCAGACGGTGAATTCGCGTGTGCTTTGAGCAGGTTTCATGACTGCCTCCACCTCATTGATCCCCGGGCTTGACGACATGGTCCGGAACGGCAATCCGGAACGCCTCGCCGAGGTCGCGCGCCGCATCGCCGCGCTGTTCTTGCAGGACGCCGGCCATCTCTCGTCCAAGCATGTCGATTTCTTCGACAGCCTGCTGGTCGATCTGGTTCCGCATGCCGACCTGAAGGAACGCGCCGAACTCGCCGAGCGCCTGTCACTGCTCGGCAATGCGCCACGACATCTGGTCGGGCAGATGGCGCGCGACACCGAGATCCTCATCGCCGGGCCGTTGCTGCGCCGCTCGAGCGTGATCGACGAGAGTGCGCTGCTCGAAATCGCCCGCGCCAGGGGGCAGGCTCATCTGCTCGCGATGTCGGAGCGGCCGCGGCTGTCGTCCGATCTCACCGACGTCATCATTCACCGCGGCGACCGCGATGTGGTGCGGCGCGCGGCCGGAAATGCCGGCGCGCGATTTTCCGATCGCGGCTATGCCGAACTGGTGCGGCGCGCCGGTTCCGACGGCGTGCTGACGCTTGCGGTGGGCCAGCGCCCAGATCTCTCCGATCAGCATTTGAAGACGCTGCTGGCCGGCTCACTGGATGTGGTGCGCCATCGCTTGTTCGACATTGCAAAGCCGGCGCGGCAGGCCGCGATCAGGCAGGCCATCAGCGAACTCTCCGGCGTGTCCGAGCATTTTGACAGCCACCGCGATTTCGTGCCCGCACAACGCGCGATCATTGCCCTGCATGGCGCGGGCCACCTCAACGAGGCTGCGCTGATCGGCTTTGCCAAGGCGTTCAACTACGAGGAATCCGTTGTGGCGCTGGCGGCGCTGTCGGGCGTCGCGATCTCAACGCTCGACCGGCTGTTCTCAGGCGAGCGGCACGATCCCATCCTGATCGTGGGCAAGTTCATTGGGCTGGAATGGGCGACGGTTCGCGCACTGATCTTGCTGCGGCTCGGCCCGCATCGCGTCCCGGCGGCTGCCGATATCGAGAACACGCGGGTGAATTTCGCCCGCCTGATGCCGTCCACCGCCGGGCGGGTGGTGACCTTCTGGAAGAGCCAGCGGACCGCGTAGCGGTTGATGAGTTTAGATCGAACTGTTGCCGCGTGCGCAGGTGCGCCCCCTCTCCCCGTTCTCACGGTCCGTTCTCGCGGGGAGAGGTGATCGGCATCCGCGGCGGCAAGCAGATCTTCACACCCTGCGAAAGCGCAAATAGGTCGCGCGGCGGCCTTCGCGTTCGGCCTTCTGGCCGTAGCGCGTCATGGTGTAGCCGTCCCATGGCTGGCGCCAGTCGGCGGCGCGCTCCGCCATCCATACGAAATCGCGCGAGCGGGCGAGGTGCGCCAGCGTCCAGGCACAGTAATCGTCGATGTCGCTGACAAACCGGAATTCGCCGCCGCTCGTCAGCACGCGCGCCATCGCCGCGATGGTCGCGTCCTGAACGAAACGCCGCTTCCAGTGCCGCCGCTTCGGCCAGGGATCGGGATGGATCAGATCGATGCGCGTGAGCGCGCGTGCGGGCAGCCAGGCGAGCAGCTCCGCGGCGTCGCCCGCGAACAGTCTGACATTGCGGATCTCGTGGCTTTCGATCTGCGCCAGGATCTTTGCCATGCCGTTGACATAGGGCTCACAGCCGATGAAGCCGGTCTGATCTTGCGCGCGCGCTTCCGCGGCCAGATGCTCGCCGCCGCCAAAACCGATCTCGAGCTTGATCGCCCGGGCCGGCGGATCGAACAGGTCGGCGATATCAGTGGGCGCAGGACCGGAGATATCGAGGGCAAGCCGCGGCAGCAGGTGGGCGACCAGATCAGCCTGGTGCGCGCGCAGCCTGTGGCCCTTGCGGCGGCCGAAGAACGCGCCGCGGCCGGACGGCGCGCCGCCATCCTCATACGATCGAACGTGATTGCGCGGATCGCCGCCGAGCGCGCTCATCGCAGCGTCTGGTACAGCCCGTAGAGCAGCCGGGCCCGCGGCGCGATCGACGAAATATACATCTGCTCGTAATGGGTATGCGCGCCTTTGCCGTCGACGCCGAGCCCGTCGAGGGTTGCGGTGTGGGGCGCAGTGAAGTTGCCATCCGATCCGCCGCCCGTATAGGTGTCGACGAGCTCGAAGCCGAGATCGGCCGCCAGCGCCTTGGCGTGCTCGAACAACGCGGCGCCGGCGTTGTTCTTCTCATAGGGCGGACGATTGAGCTCTCCGGTGACGTCAACACTGAGACCCTCGGCGCGCGAGCGCAGCGCCAGGATTTTTGCGACGAGCTCCTCCGCATCGGCGAAGGAGGGAACCCGGAGGTCGACCTCGGCATAGGCCCCCTCCGCGATCACGTTCGGCCGCGTGCCGCCCCGCACCACGCCGACATTGACCGTGATGCCGCGCTTCGGATCGTTCATGGCCTCCAGCGCGTGGATGACGCTGGCAAGCTCGCGGATGGCGCTTCGCCCATCTTCCGGCCGCGATCCAGCGTGGGCAGGCGTGCCCTTGATGAAGACCTCGAAGCGCCCGACGCCCTTGCGCCCGGTGACGATCTTGCCGCCGTCGCGGGCGGGTTCCGTGACCAGCACATATTTGGCGCGCTGTCCCTCGGCTTCGATCAGCGCGCGCGAGGTCGGGCTGCCGATCTCCTCGTCGGAGGTGAAGATCTGGGTGATGCCGAGCGGCGGCCGCGCGCCATTGGCGCTGATCTGGCGGAACGCGTGGAAGGCGATGTAGGCGCCACCCTTCATGTCGTAGATACCGGGACCGAACGCAATGTCGCCCTCGGTGCGGAACGGCAGCCGCTCGATGAAGCCCATCGGATGCACGGTGTCGAGATGGCTCAGCACCAGAATGCCCGGCTGCTCCTGGCCCCAGGACGAGCGCGCCACGAGATGATCGCCGCAGCCGTCCTTGCCGGGGATGCGTTCGAGGGTGGCGGGCAGGTCGCGATAGCCGTCGGCGACAACAGTGGCAAGCTTGTTGACCTGCTCGGGGGCTTCGGTCGGCGTTTCGATCTCCACCCAGCGGCGGATGCCGTCGAGGATGGCGTTGGGGTCGAACGGATTGGAAGACATCGTGCTCCGCGGGATGGTTTTGTCGGCGGTTCGGGAACTTAGTGCATGATGCGGAAAAGTGCGAAGCAGTTTTTCCGAAAGCATGCCCGCGGTTCGACCTGGGCGATCATGCGCGAACGACAAGCTGGAGCGCGAGGCGGAGGCGACTTCGTCGCGCCGCAGCGTGGCGCGTTCGAGATTTCGCTTCAGCATGTCCATGCGTTCGACGGGCGAGCCTCGGGCAAACGCCGCGACCCCATCCGCTGAATGCTCCACGCTTCGGTCCCGGATTTCGGAACCAGCCGTCGTTCAAAAATCCCCGACGCCGCCGCGGCGACATCGGTGCGCCGACGTCAAATCGAAAGCGGCACTCAAAGCATGGATTTGGCAGCAGCCTTGAGACTTTCCGAAGTCCGCGCAAGGCGCGCGGCGACCCGACGTCGCGGACTTCGGAAAGCAGCCTTTAGCGCTTCTCGGCCGCCTCGCGCGCGGCGATCTGCTCGACCAGGTCGACGATGCTGCGCCGGAGCTTGGCATCGGTGATCTTGGTGAAGGCGCGGGTCAGCGCCAGTCCTTCCGATGTCGCGAGAAAGTCGGAGACATAGGTCGGCGAACCATTGTCGCCAAAACCTTCGGCCGACGCCGAACCGCTCGGGCCGCCCTCGAACAGGAACGACACCGGGACCTGCAGGACTTCCGAGATCTGCTGGATGCGGCTGGCACCGACGCGGTTGGTGCCCTTCTCGTATTTCTGGATCTGCTGGAAGGTCAGCCCGAGCGCCTCGCCGAGCTTTTCCTGGCTCATTCCCAGCATGATGCGGCGCATCCGCACCCGGCTGCCAACGTATTTGTCAACAGGGTTGGGTGCTTTCGACATCTCCGTTACTCCTTGTGGACGGACATTCGCGATGGCACATGCCTCGCGTCGTCACGCCGTCTTTCCTTGTCTGCAACTCAGCGGGATACAGTCAAATTGAACGATTTGACGACGTCTCGTGGAGGGACATTCAGAATGCGAATTGCACCGTCAGTCTGTCAACTAGTGCGCTCACGCATGTCATAGAATATTTTTAGGAAATGAAAAGAAACATGAAGAAGGAACAAGAATATGCAGTGATCAAGATGTGCGCTTCGTAAAACGGCGCCCGAGAACTATGAATAAAGCTAAGACAACAATGATCGCAGCCGGAATGTCTCCAACTCGTGCATAGATCGTCGGAGCAAGTGCCGACGGCAGGCGCGAATCAAGCACGCCCTCGATGCCGAGGCCGAGCTGCGCAACGATCCGTCCAAGCGGGTCGACGACCGCCGAGATGCCGGTGTTTGCGGCCCGCACCAGCGGCAGTCCCTGTTCGATGGCCCGCAGCCTTGCTTGCCGCATGTGCTGATGGGGACCGGTGGAGATGCCGAACCAGCCGTCATTGGTCAGGTTGATGATCCATCCAGGACGACCGTCGCGGGTGGCAACTTCAGCGGGGAAGATTGCCTCGTAGCATATCAAAGGTAGCGCACGTGGCGCGCCCGGAATCTCCAGCGTGTTGTGCACGTTGCCGGCGATGAAGCCGCCTTGAACCCTGGTGAGCTGTTCGAGTCCGAGCCGCTCCAACAAATCCTGGAACGGCAGATATTCACCGAACGGAACCAGGTGCAGCTTGTCGTAGACCGCGAGCACGCTGCCATCGTGATCGATGATGTAGATCGAGTTGTAGGCCCGCGTGATCCTCGATCCCGGCGGCAGATCCGGCGCGCGCACCGAACCGGTGATGAGGACGGTGTCCTTGGGGAGGAAGCCGGCGATCTCCGCCATCACGTCCGCCTCCCGGGTCAGGAAGAACGGAAATGCGGATTCAGGCCAGATCAGAATGTTGGCGTCGCGGACGCCGGTCGATTGCGGACCCGAGGCGCGGTCGGACAGGGCAAGATATTTCTGCATCACGGCCTGCTTGGCCGAATAGTTGAACTTCGCGTCCTGTTCCAGGTTCGGCTGCATGATGCGGAGCTTGACCTTGTCAAGCATGGCGGTCGGATGGATCGACAGCCGGAGTGCGCCGAAGGCGCCCATCGCGACCAGCACCAATGCGGCGAGGGCCGGCGCGAGCCAGGGAAGGCGCCCTCTCGCGCGGCCGTCGATCAGAACGGCCGGGCTCGCGAAGATCGCGACGCTGAGAAAGGTCATACCCCAGAGGCCGATCAGCGACGCGGTCTGGGCCAGCGCCAGTGGTTCGGAGAGCGCGTAGCCAAAGCTGTTCCAGGGAAAACCGGAGAGCACATGGCCCCGGAGCCATTCGCTGATGGTGAGACAGGCGGCGAGCGCAAGCACGCGCGCGGCGCCGCGCGGCCAGATCAGCCGCGCCAGCGCGAAGCCGAAGGCGGTGAACAGCGCGAGATAGGCCGGCAGCCCCAGCAAGGCGAATGGCAGCAGCCAAGCAAAGGTGGAGGCATCGACCAGGAAGGCGTAGCCGATCCAGTACAGGCCCGGCACGAAATAGCCGAGCCCGAACCAGAAGCCGCTCATCGCGGCGGCTGGTGCGCCGCGCAGCCGGCCGGCGCCGGCGCCGTCGATCAGAAAGACCATGACCGGAAAGGTCAGAAGCAACACCGGCCAGGCATTGAACGGCGCCATCGCCAGATCCGACAGGCTGCCTGCCACGAAGGCGATGGCGGCGCGCTTCCAGCCCCAACTGAGAATGATGGCCAAGCTTGCCGCACTGAGCCTCTTGGCGACAGCGCTCACTGGGGATCGGCTCCATCACCGGAGGGTGGGCTCGGATGACCGTGGCCGGGCGACAGCGGTGCCTCGGAGGCGGCTTCGCGCCGCCGGCTCTCGCGCTGGGTCCGCAGGGCGGGGCGTTCCTTGCGCACCGCGATGCGCAGCCGCTTGACGCGGCGCGGATCTGCGTCCAGCACCTCGACCTCGAAATTGGCGGGGCCGGAAATCACCTCGCCGCGCACCGGCAGCCGTCCGACGAAGCTGACGAGATAGCCGCCGAGCGTCTGCACTTCCTCGCCGGCTTCGCCGGTGACGAACTCCTGTCCGATCACGGAGCGCACATCGTCGAGGCTGGCGCGGGCATCGGCGATGAAGGAACCGTCGGCTTGGCGAACGATCGACGGCGGCTCGTCGCTGTCGTGCTCGTCGTCGATCTCGCCGACGATCTGCTCGACGATGTCCTCGAGCGAGACCAGGCCGTCGCTGCCGCCATACTCGTCGACCACCAGCGCCAGATGGATGCGCGAGGCCTGCATCTGTGCAAGCAGGTCGATCGCCCGCATCGACGGCGGCACATAGAGCAGTTTTCGGATGATGTTGGCTTCGAACAGCGGCAGGGCGAGGTCGACGGCGCGCAGATCGAGGCCGGCCGGTGGCGGCTTCTTGCGCCGGGTCTTGGTCACGTCCGGCACGCGCGCCCGCGCGGTCATGAACGCCAGCAGGTCGCGGATGTGGACGATGCCCTCGGGATCGTCGAGCGTGTCGTTGTAGACCACGAGACGGGAATGCGCCGCGCTTTCGAACAGGCTCAAAAGCTCGCCGAGCGGAATGTCGCGCTTCACCGCGATGATGTCGGCGCGGTGCACCATGATCTCGGCGATGCGCCGCTCATGCAGGTCGAGGATGTTGCGCAGCATGGTGCGCTCGACCGCGGAGAAGCCGACGTCGTCGGGGGTCGAGGCATCGAGCACGACCTGAAGGTCGTCACGCACCGAGTTCGACTTCCAGCCGAACATGTGGCGGATGGCCCGGAGCAGCCAGTTGTCGGATGCGGGACGCCCGAGCTCGCCTTGCGGCACCACCGCCGGCAGGTTGCGCGTGTTGCGCGGGTTGTCGTGGATCGGCTCGGAATCGGCCATCTCAGTTCATCCGTTCCCGCATCCCATAGGGATCGGGAATCCCGAGTTGCGCCAGAACCTCCCGTTCCAGCGCCTCCATCGCCTCGGCCTCTGCGTCGGTCTCGTGATCGTAGCCGATCAGGTGCAGGAAACCGTGCACGGCGAGATGACTGAGATGATGGTCGAACGGTTTTTGTTCCTCATCGGCTTCCCGGCGCAACGTCTCATAGGCGATGGCAATATCCCCGAGCATGCGCGGCGGATCGTCGTCGCCCGGCGGCGCGGTCGGCTGCAACGCCGGGAACGACAACACGTTGGTCGGCTTGTCGATGCCGCGCCAGTTCCTGTTGAGCGTTCGGATGCCTTCATCATCCGTCAGCATCACGGCGAGTTCCGCGCCGTCGGTGTCGGCATCGGCGGTCTCGGCCGCCGCTGCGACCGCGCGCAGGATCACGGTTTCGGCGTCGGGCTCGTCGTGCCAGCAATCGGCGGTGACGAGAACCTCGGTCGCTGGAAGGTAAGAATTGGGAATGAAGGCCTCTGACATCGTAAGCTTAAATGAAATGTTGGCTGTGCGCCTCTGACCGCTTGCGGCGTCGGCCGCCGCGCTAGGTCGGCTTAGGCTTCAGCGTTGCGGCTTGCCCTCATAGGCGGCCACGATCCGCGCCACCAGCTCGTGGCGGATCACGTCCTCGGCCGTGAACTTGACTTGTGCGATGCCCTCGACGCCGTCGAGCAGCTTTGCCGCTTCGGCAAGCCCCGAGGTCTGGCCGTTCGGCAGGTCGACCTGTGAGGGATCGCCGGTCACGATCATGCGGCTGTTCTCGCCGAGCCGGGTCAAAAACATCTTCATCTGCATCGAGGTGGTGTTTTGGGCCTCGTCCAGGATGATGACGGCATTGGTCAGCGTGCGGCCGCGCATGAAGGCGAGCGGCGCGATCTCGATCTCGCCGGTCTGCAGCGCGCGCTCGACGATGCGCGCGTCCATCAGGTCGTAGAGCGCATCGTAGATCGGCCGCAGATAAGGATCGACCTTCTCGCGCAGATCGCCGGGCAGGAAGCCGAGCCGTTCGCCGGCCTCGACGGCCGGCCGCGACAGCACGATGCGGTCGACTTCCTTGCGCTCGAACAATTGCGCCGCATGCGCCACCGCAAGCCAGGTTTTTCCGGTGCCCGCGGGGCCGACGCCGAACACCAGCTCGTGGCGCTTGAGCGCACGGATATAGGAGTCCTGGGCGGCGGTGCGGGCCCGCACCGGCCGCTTGCGCAGATTGATGATCTCGAAGACGGACTTGGCCGTCTTGGCGTCGTATTCGAACAGCGAGCCCTGTGCGATCACGGCGCGGATCGCGCCTTCGACCTCGCCCTGGTCGAGATCGTGGCCCTTGATCGCATTGGCGTACAGCATCTCCAGCACACGGCGGGCCGCGTCACAGCCGTCGCGCGAGCCGGCGATGGTGATGTGGTTGCCGCGCGAATCGACCTGCACGCCAAGCCGGCGCTCGACCAGCGCGAGGTTCTGGCCGTAGGGGCCGACCAGCGCTGACGCCGCGCGATTGTCGTCGAAGTCGATCACGACTTGGGTCTCAGGCGGAAGCTGCATGTCACGGTCGAATTTGCGGCTGGGAGCAAGCGAGGGCGAATCCGATGCGCTTTTTGGCAAGGGTTCAGGCTCCGGTGGGATGAAGAGCGGCGACCGTCGGCGCGGCCGTCGCGATGGGGGATGCGAGTTCGCCGAGCAGGCTGTAGCGCTCGAGGCTTTCGATCCGGACCGGCTTGACCTGTCCGATGATGTCGGGCGGAGCCATGACATGAGCGGGCTGCAGATAGGCGGTGCGGCCGACGATCTGCCCGTCCTTGCGGGCGGCGCGCTCGAACAGCACCTCCACGGTGCTTCCGATCGCAGCCCTGTTGAAGGCCGACTGCTGGCTGTCGATCAGATCCTGAAGCCGCGCCAATCGCTCGTCCATGTCAGGTGCTGACACCGTCTCCCGCATCTCCGCCGCCGGGGTGCCCGGCCTGGGCGAATATTTGAACGAATAAGCCGCAGCGTAGCCGATTTCCGTGACAAGCGCGAGGGTCTCGGAAAACTCGCGTTCCGTCTCGCCGGGGAAGCCAACGATAAAATCTGATGAAAATGCAATATCTTGACGTGCGGTACGGAAACGCTCGACGACTTTCAGGTAATCGCTGGCGGTATGGCGGCGGTTCATCGCGGCCAGGATCCGGTCGGAACCCGACTGCACCGGCAGGTGCACGAAGGGCATCAGCGCCTTGAGGTCGCGGTGCGCCGCGATCAGGCTGTCGTCGACATCGAGGGGATGGCTGGTCGAGTAGCGCAGCCGGAGGACGCCGGGAATGTCGGCCAGAGAGCTGAGCAGCCGCCCGAGCGACCAGGTCCGGCCGTGCGGACCCTCGCCGTGATAGGCGTTGACGTTCTGCCCGATCAGGGTGATTTCGCGGACGCCATTGTCGGCCAGCCGCTTCACCTCGTCGGCGATCCTTGCGACCGGGCGCGAGACTTCCGCGCCGCGCGTATAGGGCACTACGCAGAAGGTACAAAACTTGTCGCAGCCTTCCTGCACTGTGACGAAGGCCGAAATGCCGCGCGCGCGGATCGCCTCCGCTTTCGGCTGTGGCAGAAAGTCGAACTTGTCATCGACCGGGAATTCAGTCTCGACGGCGGGCGCGCCGGCCCGGCTGCGCGCCAGGAGTTTTGGGAGATGATGATAGCTCTGCGGACCGACGACGATATCCACCACCGGCGCGCGGCGGATGATCTCGTCGCCTTCCGCCTGCGCCACGCACCCGGCCACCGCGATCTTGACCTGGCGTCCCCTGCTCGCCGCGTGCTCCTTGGCCACGCGCAGCCGCCCGAGTTCGGAAAAAACCTTTTCGGCGGCTTTTTCGCGGATGTGGCAGGTGTTGAGGATGACGAGGTCGGCGTCGTCGACATCGGCCGTCTCGACAAAGCCCTCGCCGGCCAGCGTGTCCACCATGCGCTGGGCATCGTAGACATTCATCTGGCAGCCGTAGGACTTGATGTGCAGCTTCTTCGGCGACGTCATGGCATACGAAAGGCTGGGACCTGGACAACGTAAAACGGCCCCGAACGGGGCGCCGGGCTCAGATATAGGCTAACGCGCCGGAATACCAGCCATACCCCGTCATTCCTGGGTGCCTCGAAGTGGCGGACCCGGAATCTCGAGATTCTCAGGTGCGCGATTGCGCACCGGAGTTCGATGCTGCGTATCGCCCCGGAATGACGAAATCGATGGTTGGGTTGCCGCGGAACATCCAGTTACGACTTGTCGTCGTCCAGCGGTACGCAATAAAGTTCCAGCCGGTGATCAACCAGTTTGTAGCCGAGCTTGCGCGCGACCTCCGCCTGCAGCTTTTCGATTTCCTCGGACGTGAACTCGATCACCTTGCCGTCGCGCAGATTGATCAGATGATCGTGGTGGCTGTCGCGCATCTGCTCATAGCGCGCGCGCCCTTCGCGAAAATCATGCCGCTCGATGATGCCGGCATCCTCGAAGAGTTTTACCGTGCGATAGACCGTCGAGATCGAGATCTTGTCGTCGACCGCCACGCAGCGGCGATACAGTTCCTCGACGTCCGGATGGTCGCAGGCTTCCGCCAGCACTCGCGCAATGACGCGGCGCTGTTCGGTCATTCGCATTCCGGTCGCGGCGCAACGCGCCTCGATGCCGGAGGGCGTGGGCGCGGGGGAGGGTTTTAGGGCTGTCATCAGGATTTCTCTTCTTGGGCGTTTCTGCCACTTCGCGCCGCCGATTTGAAGCCCTTTCGCGCCCCCGGCCGTCAGTCAAAAGTGACACCGGGCTTATATTGCCGGCATCTGCGACTCATTCTGAAGTCGCGAGAAGGGCAGCGGACACAGGGTCTCGAGGGGGCGGTCTACGACAAGTCGCGGCGCATCAGAAGCGCATTCAGCTGTTCCCCGCTGGCCTGCCGATAATAGCGTTCGCGGCGCCCGACCACCGCGAATCCGGTACGTTCGTACAGCCGCCGCGCGGGCCGATTGTTTTCCTCGACTTCGAGGAACACCGTTTTGACGCCGCGCCCGGCGAGATGGCCGAGATGCGTGACAAGCAGGTTGCCTGACAGGCCCCTGCCGCGATGCACGCCGTCGATGGCGATCGACAGGATCTCAGCCTCATCGGCCCCGATCCGAGACACTGCGAAGCCGATGACATTGCTTCCCATTCGCAAGACCTGCACCAGCGTGTTGCGCTCCGCCAGCATGCGGTCGAATTCGTCCTCGCTCCAGCCGCGATGAAAGGATGCGGCGTGGATCTCGGCCAGCCGCGGCGTGTCGCGCCCGGTCGCGCCCTGGACCATGACGTTGCTATTGCCGGCCCAGAAGGCCTCGAACAGGTCCAGCAGCAGGTCGAACGGCCACAGGAACATGGCAGTATCAATCACAACACTGGCGGCGGCGGCGCCTTGACGTCGGGCGCGCGCAGATAATAGGGCCGCGGTGGCGCGGTCTCCGGGTTGACGGCCGCACCGAGCCACGCAACCCAGGTGATGTCGGGCGCAGGCAGCGCCTCGACCTTGAACGGCGGCGTTGCCGCCGCCGGCCAGCGCTGGGCCAGCAGTTGCGCGGCGTTGCCGACCAGGTGCAGCGCCCCAAAGCGCGACGTCTCCACGGCTTCGTTGATCGGACCGACCCGCGCGCGCAGCAACGAGGTGCCGTCGCCGGCGACGACCTGGAAGTATACCTGGTCATGCCGCGCGTCGATCGCCGAGAGCACCGGCTGCTCGGCGTTCTGGCTCACGACAGGCGCGGCATAGGCTGTCAGCGTGGTCACGCCGACCACGGGCTTATTGGCGGCGAGGCCAATGCCGCGTGCAGCCGACAATCCGACGCGCAGACCCGTGAAGCTCCCCGGACCCGTGGTCACAGCAACACGGTCCAGCGCGGCGAACGGCAGGCCGCATGCTCTCATGACGCGCCCGACGAGTGGCATCAGCGCCTCGGCATGGCCGCGCTTCATCGGCTGCTGCTCCTGGGCGATCAATTGGCCGGCATTGGTGTCGAGCACAGCGGCCGCGCAGGCATCCAGCGCGGTATCAATGGCGAGGATCAGCATTTTATTAGCCCGGCGCGCCTTTCGTCACGTTTGATCAGCGGGAATGATCCCGGGCCTGTTCGCTTTCGACGCGCCTGCCTCACCCGAGCCGATCCCCATGTCGCTCGGACCCTTAGCACGGTTCCGCGCGCCGTTCCTGGCAAAGCAACTCTACCAATGCGAGCGGTATCTTCCAGGTTCGTGCCCTAATCCTGATAGGGGCTGGCTCGCTTGCAACCATTAGTCGGTAAGCCATTGAAATAGCTGGAGATTAATCAAAAATTAGCCTTGCCCTGCAAAGCTTGCCGTCAGCGGACGATACATCTTCGGCAGCCGGCCGCCGTCAAGCCGGACAAGCCGAAAAGGGGGCTTCAATGTCATTCTGGCGTACGAGTTCAAAGACCAGCGAGGCGCTGGCCTTGGCGGAGTCGATCTACAAATCCCAGGCGGTGATCGAATTCAACATGGACGGAACCGTCATCACGGCGAACCAGCGCTTCCTCGACGCGCTCGGCTATCGTCTGACCGAGATCGCGGGCCGGCACTACAGCAATCTCGTTCCCGCCGCGACGCGGGACTCGGCGGACTATCGGACATTCTGGGCCGACCTCAACCAGGGCAAGACACGGACCGGCGTATTTTCCTGCATCGGCAAGACAGGCAAGGAGGTCTGGCTCCGGGCCTCCTTCACGCCGCTGGCCGACGCCAGCGGCAGGCCGGTCAAGGTGATCGAATTCGGCAGCGACGTCACGGCGCAGCGGATCCAGAGCATGGAGGACGCCGGCAAGATGGCGGCGATCATGCGCGCGCAGGCGGTGATCGACCTCAATCTCGATGGCACGATCATCGGCGCCAACGACGTCCTGCTCAAGGGCATGGGCTACACCCTCGGGGAGATCGTGGGCAAGCCGCACAGCATGTTCGTTCCGCCTGCCGAGCGCGACAGCGCCGCCTATCGCGAGTTCTGGGCCACGCTCAATCGCGGCGAATTCCGCACCGGCGAGTTCAAGCGGATCGGCAAGGGCGGCCGGGAGGCCTGGGTTATCGCCTCCTACAATCCGATCCTCGATGCCAGCGGCAAGCCGTTCAGGGTGGTCGTGTTCGCATCCGACATCACGAGACAAAAGCTCAGGGCCGCCGATCTTGCCGGCCAGATCGAGGCGATCGGCAAATCGCAGGCCGTGATCGAGTTCGACATGGATGGCGTCATCCTCAGCGCCAACGAAAACTTTCTGAAGGCGCTCGGATACGCATTGTCCGAGATCAAGGGCCGCCATCACAGCATGTTCCTGTCGGCGACCGATCGCGACAGCGCGGCCTATCGCGAGTTCTGGACCAAGCTGAAGCGCGGCGAGTTTCAGTCCGGCGAATACAAGCGCATCGGCAAGTTCGGCAAGGAGGTCTGGATCCAGGCCTCCTACAATCCGATCCGTGACGTCAATGGCCAGCCCTGCAAGGTGGTGAAATACGCCACCGATACGACGGCACAGGTGATTGCCCGGATAAAGGGCGACAAGGTGCGCGGCATGATGGAGCAGGTCGCCTCCGGCGCCGAACAGCTTTCCTCGTCGGTTCGCGAGATCTCGGAAGCGATGACGAAATCCAGGGAGACGGCGGCGATGGCGGTCGAGCGCGTGGAGGTTGCCGACCGGCAGGCGCAGCGGCTGTCCACCGCCGCCGGATCGATGAGCAGCATCGTGGAACTGATCGGCGACATCACCGGGCAGATCAACCTGCTTGCGCTGAACGCGACCATCGAGTCGGCGCGGGCGGGCGATGCCGGGCGCGGCTTTGCGGTGGTCGCTGCTGAAGTGAAGAATCTCGCCAACCAGGCCAAGCAGGCCACCGACAAGATCGGCAGCGAGATCGGCAACCTGACGGGGATTTCAGGCGACGTGGTCGGCGCGCTGAACGCCATCAAGACCGCGATCCAAGGCGTCAGCGACTATGTCTCCTCGACTGCGGTCGCGGTGGAGGAACAGAGCACGGTGACCAACGAGATGTCGTCCAGCATGCGCCGCGCTGCCGCCGAAGCCGCCAGCATCGGGCGGACGGGGTAGAAGCTCCGCTGTCAGTCATTCCGGGATGACGTCTGGACCAAATGCCCATCCAACTGGTCATCGCCCGGCCCTTGACCGGGCGATCCAGTACGCCGCGGCTTATCAACTCACCCGCTGACGGCTCTGGAATACCGGATCGTCCGCTTTCGCGGACGATGACAGTTCAGTTCCGGGGCCCGGTCACATCGGACGGACTTCGACCACCTCGGGCACGAAATGGCGCAGCAGGTTCTGGATGCCATGCTGCAGCGTCGCGGTCGATGACGGGCAGCCCGAGCAGGCGCCCTTCATGTTGAGATAGACGATGCCGTCCTTGAAGCCGCGGAAGGTGATGTCGCCGCCGTCATTGGCGACCGCAGGGCGCACACGCGTCTCGATCAGGTCCTTGATCATGTCGACCGTCTCGGCGTCGGACGCGTCGAAGAATTCGTCGTCCGCATCGCGCGCGTCGTCGCTGGCCGCGATACCGTCGGCGAGCAGCGGCGCGCCGGACATGTAGTGCTCCATGATCGCGCCGAGGATCGCGGGCTTCAAGTGCTGCCAGTCGCCTTCGTTCTTGGTCACGGTGATGAAGTCGGAACCATAGAACACGCTGGTGACCCCGGGCACTGAAAACAGCCGTTCGGCCAGCGGCGAACGCGCGGCTTCCTCCGGGGTGGTAAACTGCATCGGCCCGCCGTCGAGGACGACGCGGCCGGGGATGAATTTCAGGGTGGCGGGATTGGGAGTGGCTTCGGTCTGAATGAACATGGTTGTCTCCGGCGTCGCCGGTTCAAGGCCGGCGCGTGGGGGTCTGCATATCAGATGGCCCTCGGAAACGCACGGATCAAGAACGTTTTCAGCAGCCGCCCGGCGAAAGCCTGCCCTGCACTTGCGCTCGGGTAGACGTGTTATCGGTCGTCATGGCCGGGCTTGTCCCGGCCATCCACGGCCTGC
>Ga0070710_10000250_pt1 | contig 25355 bp, 35 predicted proteins | sample LARL52metaG_FD_65454 | JGI IMG/M metagenome (GOLD analysis project Ga0070710, IMG submission 65454) | Corn, switchgrass and miscanthus rhizosphere microbial communities from Kellogg Biological Station, Michigan, USA - LAR L5-2 metaG | ecosystem: Host-associated > Plants > Roots > Rhizosphere ...
TATAGTATTTCTTCCTAGTGGATTCATGCCTGAGAATAAGACTTGCTCTGGATGTAATGCAATATGCGGAGATAGCCTGCAGTTTAACGGTTTATTTTATTGCTGTACTTCTGAGATGAAAAAGGCTCAGGATGCTCACATTACTAAACAGGCAGAAGAGAAGGCTAGACTGGCTCGTGAATCATCTGTAGCGAAGTCGGATTAGAAAGTTCTCGATACGCTCCTTTCCTTGATAGAATATCTGTGCATCTCCTTTTCGATAGTGGATGTATTTTGTGACTAGTTCGGGAAAGATTCCTAGATGGATCTTGTCATGATGCAGTTCGCAGACTCCTATAGTTTCTTCAGGGAAATATTGTATGTGGTGTTTTATCATGGATTGAAAGGTACAGCTTACGCCGTTCTCGACTATACCACAGAGCATTAGAATAGTATGGCTTCTCTTGATTTAGGTTTTCTTGTTAAAATGTGGCAGTTCGATTTCATCTGCCATTTTTTGGAGTATTGCTGCAGACTCTGGATTCTTTTTGAAAGTGACTGCAGGAAGGCCTACTATCGGGGTTCCGCATCTAGTGCAGATCCAGACTCGCACTTCAGCTTCTGAGAATGTTCCCTTGGTTTTAGCAAGGATGAGAGCCATGTGTCCGCAGACTGGAAGATTGTCTGTTTGACTTGAGAAAGACTGAGGCTCGATCTTCTTTTTCTTCTTCCAGTCTATTGTGAATTTCATTTTTCGCTAGGACGTCTTGCTGAGAATTTGGCAGTAGTTGCTCCAGTAGCAGTGTATTTAGCTTGCAGGAGGATGTAGCTATACATGATATCTGTGTAGGTTTTACTTGCATTGGCAGTAGTTGCTACTGCTACATTAGCGTCTAATGCAGTCCATTTCTTGATTCCTACAGGATCTGAAGGAGGAATATTGTTATCTGATTCGTGGATGATTCCAAAAGTAGAAAAGGTCACTCCATTAGGACCGTCTACATAGAGATTGATGAGAAGTTCCTTTCTGTTTACCCTGCAGTCAATGACTAGCTGATCTACCATACTTGCATCAGTGATATCCAAGTGCATATCCTCAATGTATTCGTATGAATTGGTTTTTTCTGGAACTAGTGTAAATGGAACTGTGTTCGAAACGTCATAGTTTACAGTGGCAGAGTTTGCGGATGCATCAGTGGCTACTATAGGATTGTTTCCATTTGCTAGATTAGCAGGAAGATCTAATGTTCCAGTAAAAGCTCCATCTGCATCAGAAGTTACTGGAGAAGTGGGTGTAATTGGAGTTCCATTCAATGTGAATGTTATTCCTACTCCTGCAGCAAATCCTGATCCAGTAACTACTACTTCGGCTCCTGCAGGCCCATAAGTAGGATCTACTGTAATCTTTGGCTCGATTGTAAATGTAGCAGTGGCAGTGTTTGTTCCATCAGAACAAGTTACAGACTGAGCTCCAATTTCTGTAGACTCTATTGTAATAGTAGAGGATGCAGGGATAGATCCGCTTGCGTTTGCTGTAACTGTGGATGTAGCTCCATCAGTGTTAGTTACTGTAAGAGTTTGACTTGGAATATAATTATCTCCAGTGATTGTTACGACTGTTCCGACTGGACCGTGATTCGGAGTAAGAACTAGTGTAGGAGCTAGAACAGTAAATGATGTAGTAGGAGCATTGAGAGCAGCATCAGTTATAGTTACAGTTTTTGCTCCGCTTGTTTTTGTTGGAACTGTAATAGATCCAGAATAAGATCCGTTTGCATCAGTGGTAGGACTTCCTCCAGGTGTTACATCCGTTCCCGCAAAGTCTACAGTAATAGCAGAGTTTGCAGCAAGGCCTGTAGCTGAAAGCGTCGGAGTGCTTCCTATTCTTCCAGTGCTTGGAGAAATTGAGACTGCAGAATCTACAGTAAATGCTACGGTTCCAGTGTTTGTTCCGTCTGAAGCTGTAATATTGTGAGAGCCTTGAGCCTTGGCAGGAATTGTAATCTGTACTCCTGCAGGAATATTTCCAGATGCATCAGCCGTAGTCGTTGTAGTTGAGCTATCAATGTTTGTAATTGTAATTGTGGCGAGCGGGACATAGTTCGCTCCAGTCAGTGTTACTACAGTTCCTACGGGCCCATGAGTGGGAGAGCGAACCAAAGTAGGAGCGGACACTGTAAGAGTAGCTGTAGCGTTATTTGTGGCTCCGTCTGTAGCTGAAACTGTTTCTGCTCCAGATGCTAAAGTCGGAACTACTATTCCTGAGAAATCAAAATTTCCGTTGGCATCAGTGATATGTGTAACTGGAGTTTTATCGATGCCTCCTACAAGCAAAGTAATCAGAGAAGCTCCTGCAAATCCAGAACCGATTACTTCGATTGTTCCTCCTATTCTTTGAGTGGATGGAGTAAGAGAAATGAAAGGATCTACTGTAAAGTCTGCATTAGCTGTATTCAATGTTTGATCTGTAACTACTACAGAATGAATTCCCTCAACTGAGGCAGGAATTACTATGTGACAAGTTGGTAGAGTTCCATCACCTGCTACTACGATAGGAGCTTCAGTCGCAGTAATTGGACTGCCTCCATAAGTAATAGAAACTGTATCTCCAGCATTGAATCCAGCTCCAGTAATCAGAACTGAGGTTCCGACTTTGGCATGAGTCGGATTCAAAACGATGCTAGCTACCATTGATTTTTAGATTGTACTATGCCTTAAAAAGTCTGTGTTTGGGGAAAGTTGAGTCAATTTTGATTACAATAAATTCTTAATAATCATACCTAGAAAATTGTTCTAGTGGCTTCTAATGAAACAGATCTAGTAAATGCAGTTCTACCTTGGATTCTAGGGATAATCACAGTGATAGGCTCCATCTATGGAAGCATGAAACTAATCACACGATACCTGATTTGTAGGGGAAAAAATCAGGCAAACGGAGAAAATAGGATAAAGCATATAGAGGATCAGTTACTAGAGACTAGTAAGAAGCTAGAGGACTTGGAACAGTCATTTAAAGAAAAAGAAGATAAGGCGAATACCGTCCACACTGAGATCAAAGAAGGCATCGCAAAAATTAACGGTATTTTAGAGACTATGCAGAAAACACTGGAATCCTAACTGGATTCTATTTTTGAGAGAATAACAGTTACCGTATCTTCACCACAGAGTTTTACGATACTGTCTTTTAGGTCCGAGGGAACTCTGAAGATTCTTCTATCTCCATTGGCCTCACTGCCAAATCGTGCTGCCTTGACTACAAAGTTTATTCTTTCCTTCTTGTTTACCACTGTGACGTTTATCTTTTCATTTCCGCAAAACTCGATAACTTTTTTGTTCATAGGAAGAGGAACTGCAAAAACTACACTCTCTCCAGAGCAGTTAGGCTTGATTTGTAAAGTCAGTTTCAATACTATACCATGCTCAACATTACTTAATATACTTTTGTAAACCTTTACAAAAACTATAAATCAAGCCTTTTGTATTTTCTAATAGATGAGTCAGGCTACAGAAAAAGTAATCGATCCAAAGAAGATTGAATCTTTCAATGCAATCTATCAAGTATGGAAAGCAGATGTAAATCACACTATCAATAAAGATACTTTTGCATTACTGCAAGAACTAACTACGCAAGCGTGGGAGATTGCAAAAGACAAGAACATAGAAGTTGAAAAGAGAAAACAAGCTTATGAATTAATTCAGAAACTGCATGAGATGTTAAACAGAAAATTCGATGTAAACTGGATTCCGAAAGGAGATGGTAAGTCTCGTGGACAGACTTTCATAGCAACAAAGGAACAGAGGGCCGATAACTGCAATAATTTCGCTCAGTATTTGAAATCAGCTAAGATATGGGAGTTTCTAAAACCTGAAGAGCAAGCTAACGCTCTTGCGATAGTGTGGGGAAGTTTGAAACAATGACTTTGAATAATGCACAATATGAGGAAGTTTTTCATAAAATAGAATCTTTTAGTAAAAATGCAAATGATAGAGTACGATATCTCGCTCAACATATCAATGACAACAGAGGCTCGGAAGTGGATCGAATGATACAAGCTGAAGTCGATTTTACTTTTGCAATAAAACATTATCAAAAAATAATAGAAATGTTACAGATTGCAGGCAATCAATTAGGAATTAAACCATGAGAAGAGAGCAAGCAGAAGCAATCGCACTCCAGTTATTAAATCACCTAGAACTAGCTTCTCACTTTACAAAGTATGAGATCTGCGGTTCTATTCGCAGAAAGAAAGAGGAAGTAAATGATATCGATATTGTCGCCATTCCAAAAGTAAACTATGCTTTTGGAGAGCATACACTGGAGCAGGATATCGACTTCATAGATGACACTGGAAAGGCAGAAGCTAAAGCCATGGGTAAGTCTGGAGTGAAGCGATTCCTCAATGGACCATCGATTAAGCGATTCAAGTATCGAGATATTATGATAGATCTCTATCTTGCCACTACAGAAAACTATGAAGTTCTCAGACTGATTAGAACAGGCTCGGAACAGCATAACATCAAGCTAACAAGTATTGCAATAGGAAAAGGCATGAAACTATTTGCTAGTGGCCTTGGACTATGGAAGGTAACTAGAAATCCTGAAGATCCAAAGAATCCTACTCCGACAGAGTTAGTATCAAGAAGTGAGAATGAAATTCTGAAAATACTTTTGGGAAATGTTCCTGCTCCAGAGGAGAGAAATTGATTAGTGATACTCTGATTAGATGCCCTGCATTTTGCATCAAGATAGGAGAAAAGGGAGAAAGAAGTAAGGGGTATCTAGAACAAGTCGATAAAAGTAAGGACCGATGGTTCTGTACTACTTCAGGATGTCAGTTTGCTTTTAGAGATGAGAAGAAGATGGACCATTGGATAGGAGGAGTAATTCCTGCAGACTTAAGAACAGAAGAACATGAGGAGTTTAGAATCTAATGCAGACTTTCACTTATCATAATCAAAAACTAGAGTATAACCATGATACTAAAACTGCATTTACAGAAATAGATGAGCCTTTCAAGACTGCAGGCAAACAGTTAGGATGGGAAGAAAATGTTCCTGGACTAGGATTCAATCTCAATATTATGGCCTTTGTACTAAAGACAAAATGCACTCTGATAGTACGAGTGCATGGAATCGGAGGAGGAAATGATTATTTTATTTCCTATGACAAGCTAGAACAGTTTCTTAAAACCCATAACTGCGAATATGAAAAGAGCGGAGTACAGCTTAGAGTAATTTCTTGGAAGAAGTTTATCCGAGTTCCAAAACATGGAGAGATATGAAAAATTTAATCAACATAGGAACTATCCTAGATACTGGCAAGCCTGCAATAATTAATCTAGATGATATCATAGAAGATCGAGCTCTGATTCAGGCAAACTCTAGAGGAGGAAAATCATATCTCCTCAGAAAATTATGTGAAAAAGCCTTTGGATTGATACAGATCATCCTGATAGAACCTGAAGGCGAATACTATACTCTGAGAGAGAAGTTTGATTTCTTGCTCATTGGAAATAAGAAGGATGGAGCAGATATTCAAGTATCGCCAAAGATTGCAGAGTTACTCGCAAATAAACTTCTAGAGTCTGGAACATCAGCGATTATAGATCTTTCAGAACTTCTCACTCCTGATAAAATCAAGTTTGTAAAACTCTTTGCAGACAAGTTAGCCAATGAATCAGATAAGAGATTATGGCATCCAGTCCTAGTAGTGCTTGATGAAGCCCATATCTTCGCTCCAGAGAAAGGGCAAGGGGAAGCAGAGTCTCTTAATGCAGTAATGGCTCTAGCATCCAAGGGAGGCAAGCGTGGCTACGCTCTAGTCGCGGCTACTCAGAGGCCCGCTAAACTTTCCAAGAATGTAACTACAGAGCTTAATACTAAATTCATAGGACGAGCAGGAGGCTATGATGATATCCAGAGAGCAAAACAAGAGTTAGGATTGCCAAAGTCTACATCAGATTCCATGTTTAAAATCAAACACGAATTTTATGCTATTGGGCCTGCATTACAAGTCGATGGAATTATTCGCATCAAGGCAGATCCAGTAGAGACTACTCACAAAACAAATCATCTAAACTACAAGACTATAGTATCTACTCCTGCAAAGATTCGAAATAATCTCTCTGTGTTTGATAACATACCTGAAGAGGCAGACAAGGAACTAAAAACTAAACAGGATATGGAAAACAAGATTAGAGAGCTTGAAATGAAACTGCGAAATGCAAAGCCCGATACTATTGTAGTGCCGGATAAGCAGTTAGTCGATGCTGCATATCAGAGGGGATTCAAAGAATGTGAGAAGCAAATTATTCCATTTACAAATTATCTGAAAGACATTATCAAGGCTCACCGTGTTCCAGTTGAAAAATTTGTTAATGAAATAGAAATCATATTACAAAAAGGCGATGCTATACTGAAGCAGGCTCCAGATTTGAAAATACCTTTCAGTTTTGAGACTGCAAAACTTCCACTAGGATTTCCAAGGAGTGCTACGAATGAATCAAAGACAATTATCCAGTCTGGAATTTCATCAGATACAGCTCTCACAGGACCTCAGAGAAAAGTTCTAACGGCCACAGTGCAAAGACCTCATCACAGAGGAACAGAACTCCAGGTAGCATTACTTTCTCATTATTCTCCTCTAGGTTCTGCCTTCCAGAATCCACTTAGAGATCTGCGAAAGATGGGATATGTTGTATTAGAAGGAGATCAGATTGTAGCTACTGCAGAAGGCATAAAGGCTCTAGGAAGTTATGAGCCAATGCCATCAGATAATCAATCTTTACAGAATTATTGGCTAAATCATCTTGCAGGACCTGAAAGAAAAGTTCTAAAACCACTCATAGAAGCTTATCCAAATCCATTATCTCTAGAAGAGACTGGAGAAAAATCAGGCTATTCCATACAAGGTTCTGCATTTCAGAATCCAGTCCGTAATCTAAAGAAGGTAGGATTAATCGAGGCAGTTCCTGAAGGTTTGATCTGTACTAAAGAACTCTTTCCTGAGATATACAATTAGGTTTTAGTGGAAATGTATTTTTTTATTTTACGAATAAACCCCCCCATTTCCACTAGGTATTTTCTTGTGCCTGCAGTGGAAATTCACGCACGAAAAACCCACACACCAATACTTCCACTAGCTTACTATAGAAAAAAAATTTAATGAGTTTATTTATTTTATTTATTCTATTATCTTATCAGATTTCCAGTACAGATATGAAATCATGCGGAGTGGAAATAGTGGTGTGTGGGGGTATGCCTAGTGTCTGAGTGTCCTCATCTTGAGTGTGGAGAAGCCTTCCTAGAGAATGGTCAATACTGTCTCAGATGCAAGATTAGAATTCATATTGTCATGGAAGGATATTCAGTAATTAGATTCGAGCCTTGCAGAGAAGGAGTAAAACTTCCAAGAAAGTTTAGTGAACACGCCAAAAAATGTAATTGTGAAACTGTGATAAAGCTAGAGGAAGGACAGAGATTAGCATGAGTGAGGATTACATCTATCAGTATACTCTAGATGGATTCCCAATAGCACGGGCCCAAGATGTAGCTAATCGCATGAAGTTTCACAAGATCAAGCTTTACAAGCCTTGTCCAGTCTGTGAGAAGAATCAGGCAGTAAACAAGCCTAGACGAAAATGCATAGACTGTATGTTAAATCAATATGCCAATAATACACTACTTACTGAATTCACTCAGGAGAAAATAGTAGTATGATTTGTTTAAACTGCAGATGTGTATCACTAGATGAATATTGCATCTCTTGCCAAGTAAAACTAAAAATCTGGAGGCCCTCTACTAAATGACTATGAATATTATGGAAGCGATTGCAGAGGCAGATATCAACATCCTAGGCTCGGATTTTAGAGATCTAGATACTTGGTTATTTTTCAAGAATGGAAGTGAGTTCAAGATGCCGAGCAGATTTGAGATTATCAATTCTAATAAAGTCAAGTTTTTCGTAGATGTTACTGGAGTAGACCTGAAGGAGATAGAAGGCATATTGTGGAAAGATAAGAATGGATGTGTGAGGAATTATGCCTGAAGGACTGAGAGAATCATATTCTGATTTGGAAGATGAGCAGGAGTTTCCAGATAGTTATGAAACTATTAACGAATTAAAATCGCCGTTGTCTGTGTTGCACTATAATCTTCTCTTCCACTTCCAGGATAAATATCCCGCAAAGTTTCATCCAGATTTCGTAAGAGACATGATAAAACTCTATTCTAGAGAGAACGATCTAGTTTGGGATGGATGCTCAGGCTCTGGAGTAGTAGTGAGAGAATCCCTAAAACTTGGAAGAAGGGCAATAGGAACGGATGTTAATATCAAGGCTATCGAACTTTCAAAGAGACACGCCCAGGAGAAAGGATTTCTAAATGCAGATTATAGATTAGGCGATGCTAGAGTCTACAAGCTCGAGGAAAAAGCAGATCTCATCGTGTCTAGCTTGCCTTTTGGATTGAATATCATAGGCGATAAAAATCACTATTCGGAACATGAGAACGATATTTCCAATTCAAAGACTTATGCAGATTTCTTTAAAGAGTCTGAGAAGATAATCAAGAATTATTTTGATAATCTAAAACCAAATGGAATAATGATACTTGATGCAAGAGACAGATCCAAGGATGGAGAATTTTTCTATCTCATTTTTGAGTTTTATAATTCAGCTATCAAGGTAGGATTTGAGAGACTGGCTAGATATTATTACGAGCTTATTCCATATCGACAAATGACTAGCAAGGATAAAGATACTGGATTTGTCAGGCCCATGCCTGCCACTATGGACGTAATAGTAATGAAAAAGCCTGCAAATGAGAAGCTGTTTTGATATGAGAGTAGTTAATTCAAATCAACACGTTATAGATTATCTAGAAGTACAGCATGATAGAATATCTGCAAGACGAGTAAAGGAAATTAAAGCACAGCGAGGATGGAAATAGATGTGGATTTTCAAAGAAGCAGATTATGTTCATACTGTAAAAAAATACAATAAAAAACCAAAGAGAGACAAGCAGAGTATTATTCCAAAGCCTCCAAAGGTAGAGCCTCCGACAAAAGTAATTCCTGGAACTCATCCTGCAATCTTCAAAAAGGCAAAGGATCTCTAATGGGGCATAAGGACCTAGATTCGCTTCATAAAATCTATCGTGAAGTGCAAGCACTAAATAAAAAATATTTTTGGTACTTTGCGTTTAAGGTAGATGATGGTAGCTACGAGACTAGAATCGATGTAAATGATAATGGAGATACTTTTCTCGGAAATGGCAGACTGCCTCTAATTGGCTATGAGATGTTTTGTCCTGATTTGATGGAGTGGAATAGAAAATTAATCATAGAATTTGAGGAAGAAGCTAGTTCCAATACTGGATTTATGAAGGCAAAAAAGCACAAGGGCCATACTGAGTATACCAATACGAGAGACACTAGACGAGATAACCACTATAGGAAATTCACACTTCTAAAGATATGGAAGAAGGATCTCAAGAGCGATATCTGGAAGAGGAAATTACAGTCTTTCCTTTGGCTTGCATGGTTATATCCTATTACTCCTTTGTAAAAAAATACAAAGGTTTATCTAGGTTATTCCCCATAGGGTATTCATGCAACAAACAATAAAGACAATAACAAAAGAACAGACAGAAGAAATCAAACGTATAGCAAGTATGTTTGGTTATGACGATTTAACCTTCTATCATGGAGATGTAACAGTATCTTTCAAAACTACATCATTATCTCCACTAGAAGTTCAATATCTAAAATCTGCAGGGATGAAGCTCGGAGGAATCGACTGCTTCATAAATCAAAAATCAAACTTGCCATATATGCGAGTCAGTATAGAAGTGATAAACTAATGAGTACAATTACCTACAAGACTGCTACAAATCCCTCAGCTACTCTATCGATGATGGCTCCAATAGAGAAAGTAAGAACTTTTCTCGCTGAAATGATGGTAGGTATTCCATACGAAATAGTGTCAGAGGAATCTTCATGAAGTACCTAGAAGTTTTAACTGAAGCACTCAGAGACAAGTTCGATAACGAGACAAGAACAGGAGTTCACGTATCGGACCTAACTTTATGTCCTAGAAAGGCAGTCTTTAGAAAATTATCTCCCACTCCATGCACTATGAGAGATCTAAACTTCTTTACTAGTGGAAGGGCGATTCATGATTCAATACAACAATTAGCAAACTATGCAAGTGAAAAGATGAACGAGAGCATCCAAAAAATGAAGTTTGGAGAGCATAACGTAATCAGCAATAGATTCGATATCGAGCAGGCTGTAGAGTGGGAAGGAATCGTAGGCCATATCGATCTATTAGATACGACAAATAACATACCGATAGAGTGCAAGTCTGCAAGAATGAAAGAGATGGATGTTCCAAAGGCTCACTATGTTTCACAGCTAAAGGCATACATGGCTATCCTTGGCTCCAAGACTGGAACTATACTAGTACAGCTTCTCTTACACTTTGACGACAAGCCCTTCCGAGAGTTTGAAATTACCATGACAGAGGAAGAAATCAACACAGAGAAGCAGAAGCTAATACTAGACAAGGAATTCTATCTAGAAGCACTAGAAAAGAAAGATCCTATGATTGCTAGAGGAGTAGTCGATAACAAAGAGATGGACTGGCTCTGTAAGTCTTGCCCGCACTTGGAGAAATGCTGTAAGAATCAGATGGAGGAAAAGAAATCTGTATGATACTCATCGCCGTTTGTTGCAATACTGTATCGTCGGAGGCGATGAGGGAGGCACGGGGAGAGTCTGAGAAATCAGACTGCCTTTTATCTCCTTTTAGGAGTTTGATATTATGATCGATTCTGAATCATTTCAATTAACTAAAGATAATTTTGATTTAGACAATATGAAAATTCATAGTGAATCAACTATAGAGCATGATGATTCAAAATATGACCATTGGGAACTAACTATGTATCTCCCAAAGAATCTTACTAGAGAAGAAATAGAAACTTTGGTAAAGAAAATACTAGAAGGATTTGAGGCTCTAGAATGGATTAAAAAATATGAAACTTCAATCTCTCGATTATCTACTTTTGTAGTAGAGAATGAGCAGAAATTAAAAAACCTAGAAGAATTTCCGAGTTTGAAACAAATGAAAGAACGTGCAGAAAAGAAACTTGGAATATTGAAATTAAATAGTAGCGTTTGTTCTGAAGGAAGTAGAACTAAAGAAATTATTGATTCTAACATACGAGTCTGTGAGTCGATTCTAAACGGAGATTCGTCTACATGATAGAAACTATGCTAGTCTGTGGGCTTATGGCCTATTACCACGTAGACTGTATTCAATTCTATTTCTATGATAATCCATACGGAGGCTATCCGTGGCCTCATACTGATTTCACTTTTGGAGCAGATGAGGATATAGAGGCAGGAATAGGAATCATACACATCTACAATAGCAATTCAAAACTAAAGGACGCTTGCGGAAACTCCATCCTAGAACATGAGCTTCAGAGGTTCCATCAAAAAAGATTCGACTTTATGTTCTGCAACGACTGGAAGCATCATAAATGATCAATCTTCTCCGAGTTACACAGAAAAGCAAAGTTTACTCAACTTTCTTAAAATATCCTGAAGTGATATTCACGCCTGCCACAGTAGGATTAACGTGTAAAATCTCTCTTTCTCCATCGAGAAGGATATGTGTGCAGTTATGCAAGGATGGGAGAATCATAAAAGTAAAACGTGGCTTTTACAAGTTACAAACACAGGAAATTATTTGTTAGTCTTTTTTTGTTTTCTTGCTTCTGCTCTTCTCTCGCCCCTGTTCTTTGGGCCTGAGAGTTCGTCTACTTTGTGGCATACCATCAAGAATAATTCGGATTTGGCTTGTTCAAGCCCTACTATGGTTTTTCGTAGATTAACTATCTGAGTTTCAATTTCTAAAAACTTGTCTGCTGCATCTTGCAGAGTGAGTTTTTTCTGAGCAGGAGGAAGATTTTCAGGCATCTTAAACTCCTAGAATTCTCTTTGCAAGATCAATATTTGTTTCAAAGATAGTTTGTCTTTTTTCATCAGCCATGGGAACATTACCCATATCATAATCGAGAGGCTTGTCAAGTTTAGGAATCTTTGCTCCAGTCGTTTCATCAACATCGTAGCCTATTACTCGTGAGCGAACTTTTCCAAGATTTCGTATAACCATTGAAATATTATCGATTTCGATTCGTAATTTGTTCTGCAAGTCTGAGAGCTGTCCAGAATAATCATCGATCATTGAATCGTTTACTGGCATGAATAACTACAAAACTCCGTATAATAAAAGGATATACTAGAAGGAAGCCCACGTATTGACTCCATCACTGATTAGATTTGCGAAGCCCCATTGTCCAGTAATTGTAATGGATGCTCCTCCTACTATGTTATCAGAGACAGAGCCACGGTTTACTACTATATGATTTACTGAAGAGTCAGTCTTGACAAATCTATAAAATTTCCCAGGATAAAGAGAAGAGACTGCAGGAAGATTGATAGTGACTTGTCCTCCTGCACAGTTGCAGTAATAGACATGAGTTTTATTTCCCGCATTAAATATTCCACTAGTTACTCTCAAAATGGTATAGTGTTGTACTTGACCGAAAAAGATTCCATCATCCTCGATGGCAAATTGATAGGCTCCTAGATTTCCATTTCGTGTGAAGAGATGGCCTACTCCAGTGTTTGTATCATTAAAGTCGTAGATTGCATAGTGATTAGAACTATTCTTAGTTATCTGAAGGAATTTAGAAGTAGAGCCTGCTTCATAGATGTTATCTACCACTGAATGGATAAAGGACCATTTGTTAGAAGCTCCTCCGAGTTGTATATTGGAATCATTGTCAAATAGTGGAACTAGTGAGAGATTAGTGAATATCTTGTCTGAAGTCTTATCCCCTCCCTGAATCTGAAAAACTGCGGTTCCTCCATTGACAAAGAACGAGAATCCAGTGTGCGGAGTAGAGTCATTGATGTTAAAGGTTCCATCCCTGATACTTGCAGACTTGTACACTTCCATAAACTGTGTAGTGGAAATTCCCTGATAGAAGGTAGCCTTGTTTGACAAGTGCAAATTTTTCCATCTGTTAAATGTGATTGCTCCAAGACTTACGGAGTTATCCACTATTGGAACTAGATCCAGTCCAGAATAGACAGAATCTCCTCCAATAATTGAAAACAGATTAGCTCCTCCATTGACAAAGAAGGAGTGTCCAGTAAGAGTGTGAGTTCCATCTTCTACGTCGTAGATAGCTCGGTGAGTGATTGTATCTTTATAGATCTGCAAAAATGTCGATCCTGTGTTTTCATAAATGGAAAGTCTGCCTCCCATGTAGATATTATTCCATCTGTTCAAAGATACGGCTGCTCCTAGGCTTTTAGTTACATCCGTAGTGGGTACGATATCAAGCTGAGAATAAACTGCATCATTAGATATTATGGAAAAGATTGCGGCTCCTCCATTGACAAAGAACAGGTGTCCAGGCTTGGTATTTACTACATCCTCAATATCGTAGACTGCATGATGCGTAGTCTGAGATTTATAGATCTGGAGAAACTGTGCAGTTGCTCCCTCATACAAAAATGCCCTATTATTCAGAAAGATATTCTGCCATTTGTTATGTCCTGCATTATCTCCTAGATTTAGTGCAGAAGTGCTAGGATAGATGCTAACACTGGATAGGACGTCCTGAGCTTCTATTCTGAATATTTCCACATTACTATTTTTGAAATAATAATTCTCTCCACTCAATGGACCTGCTACAGTTCCTAGATCGAAAGTCATTCCAATACCTACGGGCCCTGCAATCTGTCTTAGTTTTCCATCAGATTCTCCAAATGAAATAGCAGAAAGATTTGAGAGATTAAATCCTTGCATATTTTTATTTGTATCAATGGTAATCGTAGACCAAAGAGTGGAACTCGACGAGCCTCCAGTTCCGTTTACAACATAATACCTTTCTTCTGTATCATCTTTGAATCCGACAATTTCAAGAACATATCGAGAACCATTTGTAGTAGGTAGAGTAGTCGGAAGATTGAACAGAGTAGCGGGCCAATTTATCGTAGGAAGAGAGGCTGTTCCTACTGTAATATCCAGTGAGAACAGGACTGCACGGTTTTTTATCAGATTGTTAAACTTGACTGTAATAGGTCCTCCAGGATTTGTTAAAACTAGTTTCTGATAGTGGAGAGCTTGATTTGCAAGATCGATATCGACTGTAGCTCCTTGGCTTCCTTTTTGATTGATAGGATAGAGAATAGGAAAACTTGTTCCTGCTCCAGTGTTGATTCCTCCTCCTGCAGTAACTAGAACTGGAGGAGGCGATTTTTCAGTAAATGAATATAGTTTCTGAAGATTAGATCTGAGTAGGTTTACCTGATCATATCCTCGTTTCTTGGATATTGTTACATGAGTTTCAAGATGTGTAGCTCCCATATTATGGCCCTCCTAGTCTCTTTGTCAGTATCTGAGTGCTAATGAATCCGTCTGTTTGGTCGTATGAAGTTGTATCAGTCATTAGAATTAATTTTCTAGTGTTTGGAGTGCTAGGCTTATCTTCCTCGTTTATCAAATCAATATCTTTGAGATAGACACTTTGCTCCAGAGTGAGATCGCAGTGTCCGTTTCTTTTTACCGTATACTGCTCGAATGGCAGTCCGAATACATCCTTTTCAGCCTGTGCTATGGATTGTAACTGAACATAGTTTCTAACATTTGGAGCATCTACAAATTCAGGATTTATTACTCTGTCAGTAACTACGCCACTAGAAACAAATGGAACTTTGGTAAATGCTATTGCATCAATAGTTCCTACAAACTGGATAGGAAGCAGTCCTGCTCCAGTTCGTACCATTTTATCCACATTGGCAGGAGTATATCTGAGGAACTCATCATACGAGCCTGCATATTGGATAGTGATTAGCCGGACTCTTTTTTCCTCAAAGATGTTTCTTATTTCAAGCTCTGCAGGAGATATCAAGTCTACAAGATTCTTTGTAACTGCATCAATATTGATAGGAACTCTGCTAGGTCTGTCTACACTAAATGCACTCCATGGGATCGGTATAGCTTGAGGAGTAGAGAGGAATCTGATAGAAAAGTCTGCTCGCCATACATTTCTCAGATCATCAAGAACTGTAATAGTAAATGGCATATCTCCTTGGAATCGTTGTGGAGAACCTCCATAGAGAATATCAAACTGCATGATGAGCTGAATTCCAGTAGTCGGGCCTCCCATATCTGAAACTTCCTTATTGTTTAATCCACGTAATCCAGAATGGGTAAAGTTTGCATTTATGATATCAAGAGCTCCAAATTCGCTAGCAGTTACATCTCCTCCTCCATAGAAATCTCCTACCTTTTCAGCGATTCCATTGAAAGTAGAAAAGGGATATGGGAAAGGTAAGGCATACCACCACCCATAATTCGAATAGTCTAGCGTACTCACTAGGGCTTTTTCATCATCTGTAAGTGTGAATACGTCCAAGATTTGCCCTGCTTCCAGTCCTTGGATAAATTTAGTTCCTCCTGCAATCAGCTTATCGAGAATCGACTTTCCCTTCTGATAGAGTGTAGATCCTAGATCAAACTCGTATGTTATCTTGAGTGCAGACTGTGAAATGTAACTGGAAAAATCCAGAGGGCCTATTAACTTTGGATAAAATCCATCCACTGATTCAATGCTTTTTGGATGATGCCATACGTCATTTCCTCCCTGGAGAGCTGATACGTCCTGCCATTTTGATAGTCCGACATTGGGCCCGATATACTTGTAAGGATAAACATTTGTCGAATGGATTGCTCCATAAACAAGCTGATTTACATCCACTATAGCTTTATTGTATTCGTAGGTTCTGCCTTCGATGTATACGACACATTGATCTCCTATCTGTAATAACTCAGAATCGGAGGCACTGCTAGAGACTGGAGTTCTAGTAACTATCCAGTGATAGCCATCCCATATTACAAATGAATCAGCGAAGAAGCGTCCATTGATATCTTTTCCTCCATTGGCAGCAAAGGCTCCAGTAGGTGTTCCAAGATTTGTATCTACTAGAACTGTGAATCCCTGATAGAAAGTTCCTTCCATAAGATACTTTGAGAGTCTAGAGTCTGCTTGAATGTGAGCGGGATCGATTGCTCTGCACATAACCCAGTCTCTGAAAAATATGTATTCTCCAGTTGCAGAGTTTACTCTGTCACGTATTACCATGTTTCCGTCTGGAAATGCAGGATCATCGAGGCTTCCAGTTGCAAAAGCATGATCTGGATTACTACAACTATTTTTAGTAACGATATCCTTCTGTTTTGTCCATAGAGAATAGTTTATGGAAAGTGCCTTCCAGTATGTGGGATTTGGAGGAGGCGTCGATGTTGGAACAAATAGAATAGCTTCATAACCTATATTCAGTCCTGCAGTAACGGCATAAGAAACATCACTTCCAATGGGATAGGTTTTAGTCGGATCGTATGTAGGATAGTTTGCTGCTATTAGACTATTGATTAATTGAACTGCAGTCATAGCTTGCCAATACAGAGCATTTGGAGGAGGCTGAGATAGAGGCACGAATCCCCGAGCTTGATAAACAGTTCCTCCATATTGAACTCGAATTCCTGCAGTATATGTCGATGTGGAAAGATAAGTGGGATATGATTCTATGATTTCAATGTAGGAGGAATATCTGTGCAAGTCTGGAGGAAGTGTAGATGTGTTTTGCATACCACGGACGAAAACCTGAGTTCCTTGTGGAGTGTTGTCTTGTACTGTTATGTTATGGATAGGATCTGTATCAGTTGATTCAATTACTGGAAAACTCCCAGGAGTTACTCCCTGCACTGTTCCTTGAACAAAAATATTGATAGTTACCGCATCATCCTGAGTGGCGTTATCCTGATATGTTACAGAATAATAATCTCCAGTTCCTCCAAGGTCTGTAGCTTGGTTTAGTCTGCGTACTACTTCCATTATGGCATCATGGATAGATTTTCCATCCGTAAAGTCGTAGGTATTCAGAACTGTATCAGGAGCTAGATTTGTAAGAGTGCTAGTGTCAAAATTAAATGCCACAATTTGAGGCTGAAAAGTTGCTCCTGCATTTGCGTTATAGATTGCTAGAAGATCGTCTATTACAAACTTTGGACTCTTGAACTGATAATATCCAAATGTCTTAATGTCCTGCAAGGCTCGCTCTCTTCCCTTGAGTTCCAGAGGAAGAAGTGTTCCAGTCTTTTCATTTTGCTGTTTTAGAATCTGATCTACTTCGAGATAATAGAAAGTAAAATTCCCTGCGTTATCTTCCCACTCTACCACGATTCTATCAAATTTGCTTATTATCGGTGTTAGTCCTCCGCTAGAATTTGTTATGAATTGTCCATTCTGTGCATCTAGCATTATAGTACCTGTGCGAATTCTTCCCGAGCCTTGATTATTTGTAAGAACAGAATTTATCTTATCTGAAATATCTACTGGATGAGCGAAATCCTGAGCGTATAATACTTGGTAGGGAACTTGTGCTAGAGACATACTTAGCCTCCGTTTGCTACGATTTGGTCAATTAACTCTTTTGTGTTTCCTGCAAATTGGAGAGTTATCAGAACATCGCAAAGATTTCCAAATTGCAGTAAATCATCAGTATTATTTTCTACGATCTTCCATCCTGCAGTATCTGTAGGCTGAAAATTCATCCAGACTTTTTTATCATTTCGTACTCCAAATCTTCCATTGGAAAAAACTCCTCTCACTGTTTTTTGATCTATGCCCCATCTAGCGAGAGTGCCGATGTAATCATTCTCGGATGCATCTTCGTTAAACTTGATTCCAACATAGAGAGTGATATTTGAGATTCCAGTATCAGGCTTGGATAATGCTCTAGCTTGAGGATTTGGAACATCAGTCTGTCTATCTGGAATAATCCAGTTAAAGATCATTACTGCTACGTCTGAAGTGTCTCTCATTCCATAATCCATTCCAAGGGATTCTCCATTTGGAAGATTAGCTTCAGTATCTCCTGTGTTAGTGCATCGATAGATTGCTACTTCTCTTGTAGTGGAGTTTGCCATTACCTAGTCGTAACTCCCGCGGATCTATCAGTTAAGCCTATTCGTGCGATTCTAGTCTCGGACAAGTCTAAATAAGAATTGTAGGTCCACGATGGATTATTGGGAACGAATCCTCTTTGCTGTGAGAAGATTTGCTGATCGACTCCGACTTCTTTTCGTTTTTGTAACATACGAGATAAACCTACATCAATCTGCTTATCGATCAGAATCTGGAAATCCCTGTTCCATGGGCCCCCTTTGACTGAGAGAGCCTCAACTATCTTTTGAATTACTACTGGAGTAGAAACGGCTAATCCAATAATCGCTAGAATAACTTGCCCTTCAGGGCCTGCCATGGATAAGACTTGAGATAAAGCACTCAGAGAAGCACTTGTAGGATTTGATGCAAAACTCGATAGAGTCTGCAGTCCTTTAGAATCTAGATTATTTAGAGTGGTTACTACATCTTTTTTTAATTGTTCTTTGTCTACCTGTTCCTTGAAAAAATTATCCTTCTCGAAATCTTTTACAGATCCTTCTGCTATTACTTTATTGTCGGCTGTAGTCTCTGCCTTTTCATTTTGTGTTTTATCTCCTGCAGGAGTTGATTGTTCCTGCTTGGTTCTTTTTGCCTCTTCGAGATTCTGCAGTAATTGTTTTGTTTCCTCCGAAGCCTTGGCAGTAACTGAGATCTCAAATTCTAAAATTGCATCCTCGCCTGCCATGTTAGATTCCTACCTTTTGAGACACACTATCTTTCATATCTGAGACGATATTAGACTTTAGTTTGTTCATCCCCTGCTCGATTCCCCGCTCCATCGCTAGAGTCTTTGGAACTCCTCTTACCCATTTTGCGTAGATATGTTGTCCTGTAGTTTTATCAATCCAGTGTAATCTATCTGCAAACTTTGGTCCATGGTCACGGGTTCCATAGTTAAACCATAATGCGAGAGGCTTGTCTTTGGTTCCCCAGGTGTTTATGATTTTTACAGTGAATCTTCCAGTGCGTACAAACTTGACTCCATCGATAAAGCCTTGAGGCATATTCATCCCCATAGCGATAATCTTGATTTCAGGTATTACATACTTGAACATCAGTTCGTCCAGATGATCGTCGATGTAATCATTACACGTAGGCTCTAGCATCAAAACTTGTAAAATTGATGTATCGAGCTGATCTAGTTCTTGTCTCTGAGCTACCATTAACTAACTACATAGGTAGAGTTTGCTATTCTTAAAGTAACTCTGATCGTATAGGCTCCTCGTTCTGGAGCTAGATCTTCCATGTGAGGTACGATTGCAGAGAAGGAGATAGTGATATCATCTCCAGAAACGCCTCCTATGTTTTGACCGACTACTGTAAAGGCAGTTAGTGGCAAGACTCCTCTAGAGTTCATAGTCGCGGCTGTATCAAAGGTAGTGTAGACGTCCTTAGATACTATTGCATCAAAGGTAACTTCGATTAGAGGATTAGATGGAAAGTCAGCTGCTCCTGAGCGACTATTGATTCTGTTTACTGGAAAATCTTTGAGTTTTGTTACATTGAAAATAGTGATAACTTCAGATCCACTTATTGAGAGTTTTACATTTTGGGAGTTTATTGCCTTGGCAAGATTTCCTAGAGTCATGCTTCTATTACCTTCTTCTTAGCATCAGGGTTTCCCTTGCACTCATTAACCCAATGACGAGCCATAAGCTGAGGTTTTCCATCATCATCTATATCGCAGGCCCACGGACAGTGAACTATATCTCCCTTAGCCAATATTGGTAAGTCTGTCTGCTAGATTATAAAGATATCAACTTACACAGAGAAATCTACATCTACTGGATCTTTAGGATCTTGAAAGTCTGCATCCATGGAATCTTTAGTATCTGTGAAATCTGCATCCCATACTATCTTCGGATTCTGGAAATCGGCATCAGTTCTAACTCCTCTAATTTTTAGAAGAACGGCGAGCAGAGTATCAGTTATAGCTATATTGAGTTCACTGAGCGACCTAGAGAATCTAGCTTGTCTTGAAAGATTGTCAGTAACTGCGATGTTTGATTCTGAGAGAGAGCGACTTGCCACTAGTTGCCTGATTACAGAATCTGTAATTAGGATAGGAAGTTCTATCAATGTTCTAGAAGCCTTGAGCATCCTAGTAACAGTATCAGAACCGATTACCACATTTAGTTCTGAGAGGGCCCTAGAAAATACTGCCTTGCGTGATACTGTATCTGTAACTGGAATATTTGACTCTGTTATAGTTCTAGAAGCCTTGAGCATACGAGAAACGGAATCTGTGATAGGAATTGCTGTACTTGACGCACTAAAGTTAATCTGAAGTCTTGATACTCCGTCCTGAAGTAATAGATAATCTCCAGTCTGCAAGAGTAGGAATCCAGGACGAAGTTCGATTAGATTTCTTCGTGCGATAAGTTGTCTTGCCACTGTATCAGATACTACGATATTAGTTTCTGTCATGGAACGGCTGAATTTTACATTTCTAGAAATTGAATCAGTAACCGAGATTCCAGATTCGGTTATGGTTCTAGTAGCTATGAGAGCCTTTGTTATAGTGTCTGCTCCTACTGTTACTCCTGATTCTGTCATAGTTCTAGGAACTGCTCTAGTACGAGTTACAGTATCAGCTCCTACTGCTATGTTAGATTCTGATAGAGATACATCATAAGTAACAGGCTGAAGGATGATTCGTGAAGTTCCATTCTCCTCTAGAAGATAGCTTCCAGTCTGCAGGAGAAGCAGTCGAGGAGTAGCCATTAAGATAAACTTCTATTTGTTGGTAATAGGAGTTTCTGATTTTTTAGTCTCAGCCTTGAGAGCGTTTCTTTCATCATCCATTTTTTTATTCAAGGCCTCATTTAGTGCCAAAGTAAGATAGGCGTTTACGATATTATCGATGAATTGATCAAATGAAACAGGCTCATCTTTTACTATGGTTCGAATAAAATTATCTGTCTTGCAGGCAGTCACTAAGCTAGTGTATTGAGATTCTGTGCAGAGGAAAACTCCTTTCTCTCCTTTGAGTTTTGCTTTTGCTTTTGGAATCTTGATAGAGTCGATTAACTCGTAGGAGATAGGAATTCTCAGTCCATTTGGAAGAGTTCGAAATCCTTCATGGAGATCTGTATTAGTCTGAAGAATTACTCTCTTGAAATTGTTATATATGATATCATCAATGTTTCCGTTATTTCCTAGAGCGATGAGTGCATCATAGTAAGCTAGTTTTCTTTCTTTAGTGATTCCATAGAATAATTTATGAGTCAATGGAGTTTTGTAGTTTTGTTTGTATTTAGAGTTTTGTATTTTTATTGAGGAGTATCTGGAATTATTCCAGCATCAGTCATAGCAGTTACATCAAGTGCTTTTGGTACTGCGATATCCTTGTATGCACACATTGAATTTCCGATTTGTGTAATTGTAGCCCATGCAGTATCTATATCAGCTTGTAATTGATCAAGATAAGATTGTTGGAATTTTGTTGTAGCATCAGTTTGATTTAGAATCTGTGCATTTTGATATATGATATTCAACTGTTCTTGACACTTTTCTTTTGCGTTTATTTCTGCTTGTATGTCGGTCATTGTTTTGTAATTCCTTTGAGATTAGATAAAGTTTTCATTATGTTACTGCTACTCCTCTCCAAGTGCTTGTGTTGGTGTCATAGAACCATATCTTATGATTTGTTGTATCATAGTACATAGCTACAAATCCTGTTTGTGCTGTTGGTACTCCAGTTGGAGCTCCTGCATTTGCTGGAATGTATGGAAATCCGTCTGTTGCGTTTGTTGCTATCGCTGATTTTCCTATAACTATACTCAATAGTGGTGTAGCTAACAAGGATTGTGTGCCTGCCATTCTTAAAACCCAATTCCTTAAAGTTCCAGTACCACCTTTTCTTATGTCTATTCCAAAGTTTACAGCATCAGTTACATCTGTACCAAAACTCATAGCTTCATAGTTTGTGTTGATGTCATTTGTCTTGTATATGGTCATGTATGCTACGGTAGAACTTGCAGGAGGATTAAGAGTAAACAACGTATTTCCTCCGTTATTGCGATTTTGAATGTTCCATGTTTGTGATGATACAAAGTCTGAAACTTCTGATAATTGATAATCAGTTGCTAGTATTGCATTGAGTCCAATATTTGTATTGACGTAATGAGTGATAGTATTTGCGGTATCAAATGAGAGTAGTTTTGTACCTGACATATAGACATTGAATGGTCTTAAACTTCCGCTATTTCCTTTATCAACATATATTCCAAATTCTCCCACTACACCTAAATCACTACCAATAAACATTCTTTCGTAATTTGTTACTACATCCGATGTTCTAAAAAAGTGAAATTGTGATGATCTTGATGTTCCTGAAGGAGAAATGCCAACATTCATAGGGTTATTTCCAGATTGAGGAGAAGTATATAAAATTGGATTAATTAGTGTGGCAGTTTCAAACGTTTGATAAGTTGTAGTCTTGATTTTATTTCCAGCAAGTGTAATATCTGCGGATGACATTGTTATTCCACCTGTAGATGTAATAGCTCCTGAAAATGTCTGAGCTAATCCGAGAACTGCTAGAGTGTCTGTGGCAGTAGTCAGAGGAATGTTTAGCTGTCTATTTGCTACTATAGCTCCAGGAGTAAGAGTATAAGCGAAAGTGCCTGCAGGATTGTAAATTACAAGTGGACTAGAACCTGTGTTTATTGTCAAAGTTCCCTGAAGATATGTTCCTCCTGAAGCTATCCATAGAGAATAATTGTTTGATATTGTAACCTGTGTAGATGCAATCGGAGGACCATCGATCTTTAATGACCATGCATTAGGAATTACTCCACTTCCAGGAGAGTTTACTAGAGTAGCTTGATTGATTCTTGCAGTTCCATAATCTGTAGACTGTGCAGTAGTGGCAAATGCTATAGTTCCTGTAGTAAGATTCAATCCTCCGATAAATGTTACAGATGCAGAACCTAGAGGAGTAGTAGGAGGATTGATTACAAGGCCTGTTAAAAGTACCGAGCTTATAGTTTGTCCTTTAGTGAAAGTGTTTGCAATATCAAGATATAGTGCGGATCTTGTAACCTTGCTAGAAATATTTCCTCCAGTAACATCTACACAATAAAGTAAAACAGAATTATCGATATCGCCTGTTGCTATTGCGGGTAAGTCTGTTAGTTTCTGATCTGCCATTTGGCAATCACTCCTAACCTAATGTTCCAGACCACGTTACTATTAGCTGATCGCCGACTTCCAATGTAACAGAAGCAGCCGTGTTTTCGTGATTGAGAACTCCAGAAGATACTGCAGTGAATAATCCATACTTTACGATTCCTGCAGTCTGTGCAGTTGTATTTGTAAATGTAAGTGACAAACTCCAGTCGTTTAATCCTGTGGTATGAGTTCTAGTTGTAGCCTGAGCTCTTCCCATGCCGTGATTTGTAATCTCTCCTGCTAGTACAGTGTCTGCAGTGCTTGGAGCGGTTCCATCTGCAGAAACTGCAATCCAGTTACTCGCTGCTGTACCTTGTCCGTTATGGATATAGTCCTTGTCTATTTCATCATCTCGGCCTGCGAGAGTCTGCAAGTTTTTTTTATTTTTACAGACGATGATATTTTTGTAATAACCACGAACTCCAGTAACGACGTTGAAATCGTCGCCATTTGGATCTGCAAAGAATTTTCTATGAACTGAAGTAAGATAGCCTTTTGCTCCTATAGTTGGTCTTTCTAAAATTGCTCTAGATGATTTTTTATTGACTGAGAATTTTTCTTTTATTTTTATTGGTTTTTCATTTATGATAGTTGTCATGTCTTGTTCTTCTTCTCCGTTTCTCTTTGTTGATGCTTGATAGCTAATCCTTTTAGGCAATCATCACAAAACACTGGATGAATTTCTCCTGGAACTTGCTTTCGCACTTCTCTAAATTCTGTAGGTTTTTTGCAAGTTGGATTCGCACACTGGCTCACTCCTACTACTTCATGCTCTACGTTCTCTTTATGATCGAACATCTCCTGATCTGTCTCAAAGTCTAGATTACATTGTCCACAGTGAGGCAGAGTGTGAGGATCTGTATGCGTAGTAGGCATCACTTTTTACCTGATTCTGTGGAATTTAACTATATTGTTTATCTGAGATTCACATAAACTTCGGGCCTGAAAATTACATTTACTGCCAAAAGTTCCCTCTGTTCATTGTTTTCGAGAAGCCATGGCACAGTTACCCATTGTGAGGATTTGGCAATCGGATTGTTTCCAGTATCATCTAGGAGTCTCTTGTTTTTGTCTAGTGTAGTAGTGACTGCCTGCACGATATTATTAGCCGAGATTTGAGAGTCTGCAAAGGTAGTAGTAGCAAATGCCACTACTACGATATAGAACTCTAGGGTAAAACTCTCTGGACCTTGAGCATCAATGCTATCTCGTCCTACCTGTTTTCTTTCATAGATGGGATTTCTAGATTCCTTTACGAAGATATGCGGAGGGCCTCCTCCAGTGATAGGAGTCTCATTTTGAGGCAGTTCATGGGCTATTATCTGTTTTACTAGATCTTGCTGTGTCTCATCTCCTCCTACAGAATTTGGAAAAAGCAGTGTTGATTTTGATAAAATTAATGCGATTCTATCGATATAGTCGTTATAATTTGGAGTTACTGTGAGACTCATATTCTATATTTCCGTATGCTGATCTTCGATTTCCAAGACTTGAGGCTGTTCTACAAATATCTTTTCTATTACCACTGCAGGAACTGAGTTATCCGAGACAGTCCAGTAGAACAGAACCGAGTATTTTGCTAGTGTTGCATACACTGCATCCGGCACTGGAAAATAGATCAGGCTATCGGAGGACTTGACAGAATCCCATTTTATCTCTGTCTTGGCCCCTGTTCTGTCTGCATATTCAAGATAGAAATCTAGAGGAGTGGTAGAATTGTCTACAAACTTGCTAGAGTAGATTGTTTTGATTTGAGTAACTGTTACTGGAACTTGATTAATTCTTGGAGTCATGAGGATAGGCAAAAAGACAGAACCTAATTGAGCTCGCATAAATTACTCTAGTCTATGTGCGATTTATGTATTTAGTAAAGGAAGTCTTGAGGCCATCCCTGATTCTCAGAGTATGGTATGATGTATGTATCTAGGACGTCGGTTCGTGCTACTCCTATTGGATATTCCTTCAGTGTAGGAGTCTTTGCTAGGAAGTTTCTAGCTCTCTCAATATCTCTATCATAGTCTGCCTTTGCTGCAGAAGCATTTCTGCTTCCTGCCAAATCTCTCTTCTTATACATCAGCCAATTTAACGCGGCAGACTTGGCATAGGAA
>Ga0070710_10000252_pt1 | contig 25315 bp, 41 predicted proteins | sample LARL52metaG_FD_65454 | JGI IMG/M metagenome (GOLD analysis project Ga0070710, IMG submission 65454) | Corn, switchgrass and miscanthus rhizosphere microbial communities from Kellogg Biological Station, Michigan, USA - LAR L5-2 metaG | ecosystem: Host-associated > Plants > Roots > Rhizosphere ...
GGCTATCCGATGCTCACATTCTTCAAGTCTATCGCGTACAATATGCACGAGCCATACGCATTTGCCGTAAATCCTGGCTGGCAACTCGCGCTCGATCCCGACAACGTTCCTAGCTGGTGGCTCGACTGGCTGGCTCAGTTCGTCGGCATTCCGGTCAAGGGATTCTCACTCCTCAGCAGCACCGACAAGCGCACAGAGATCAAGAACGCCCCAGGATGGCAACGCGGAACACTGGCCGCGATGATCGCGGCGGCAAAGAAGACCCTCACCGGCAACCAGACTGTGATCGTGTACGAGCGGTACAACCCGTCCACTGCTCCGGCAGATGCACCGTACCACATCACATTCATCACCTACCTCACCGAAACTCCGGACAGCACGGCTACGTTGAATGCGCTGCTGGCAGCTAAGCCCGGTGGCATTCAGCTAACACTGCTCTCGCGTGCCGGACAGACCTGGCAGACACTTCGGGATCACTACCCACCGACAACGCAACGTCTGTGGTCAACCGTCAAGAGTGACTATGCAGATTGGGAGCATGCACGTGACGTCACTTACTACTAGGAGGGCAAATGACTGAGCTGACACCACGTCTCGCGCTGCCGTATCCTGATCTGACAGATGGCGCTGATGGACCAGCAGCATTCAGGTCACTTGCGCTCGCGCTCGACAACGTCGGACTCTACGGGCAGGGCACGCTGGCAAACGCCCCGCTACCGCATACAGTCCCCAATGGGTACTTCTACTGGGCCACAGACCAGCAGACTCTGTACGTGAATGACGGCTCGAACTTCGATGCGGTCACTAGCTCTGCTCCTGTTGATGGTCCGGCAGATGTCGCCAGTCTCCGCACACTCGGCACCGGAGCACAAGAGGCTGCTAGCGGAGCAGATGCTCGTCTCAGCGACCAGCGCGTTCCACTCGACGGATCGGTCACCAAGGCAAAGATGGCATCTGCGCTAGTGCCGTCCGAGGGGGCAACAGGATCAGCAGAGGCACTACGCGCGCTCGGCACCGCCGCCGGTACAGCTGCCGCCGGAACACACGCGAGTCAGCATCAACCGGCTCACTTCGGCGGATCAGATCCCATCGACTACTCCAAGGTTCACATGGTCGGCCTGGACTCAGCGAGGCAGGTCATTGATCCGGCAACGGTGCCTAACCTGTTGTACTACTCGACCGATGTTCAAGTGCTCTGGCTCTCGACCGGATCTGCCTGGGTGCAGGCCAGTAGCTCGACAGCGATCTTCCTCAACCTCAGCCAGTTCCCGCCAGCCAGCCCATTTGACGGCATGCGCGTGTTCCTCGACCTGGAACCGCCACCGTGGAGTGGTGGGCGTCATGGCTACGTTGGGCACTTCCGATACAATGCCAGCAGCGACTCGACGTACAAGTGGGAGCACGTCGGTGGTGGGCCATCGCTGATCTCATCCCTCAACTACGTCGGCCAGGGCTACGATACAAGCTCGTGGCATCACTTCAACAGCATCGACTCCGGATGGCTCACAACCTTCGGCGGACAGCCTGGTCCCAGCATCTATGTACCGCGTGACGGCGAGTATTGGGTGCGCATGGGCGGTCGCGGCTTCGTCACCCACCAGAACGCTCGTGGCTGGCTCGGACTCAGCGGGGCAGGGATCGACCCGACGACATGGCCAACCATCATCTGGCTGCCGTACCTATACCCGGCGGATACCTACCGCGAGTTCAAGGCCACCTTGATTGGCGGGCAGACACTGTCGCTCGGCTACAGGATCTTTGACTACTTGTTCACATTCTCCACGTACTACCTGTACATGGGGGACAGATTCTTGGAAATCGTACCAATCAGAATCCGGTGAACGACTACACAGTCAAAGAAGTTATCGAGCAGTTTGTCCAGCCGCAGCTGCAAGAGATCAAGATGCGCCAGTCTCAGATCGAAACTGAGATCGGCAAATTGCTTGAGGAAGGTTCCCCCTGGGGACGCGAGCAGGTACAGAATGTGATAGCACGCGTCGATGCAAACACAAGGCGTATCAATGAAGTTGTGGAAAAGATCCTTACGCCTGATGGAGTGAGTAACCTGATTGCCCAGGCTCTCAAGGATAATCAGGCAACAGGCATAGACACGCGAGAGCGCAGAATCAGGTATGCGGCCTTTGGAATATCTGCGCTCGTCTTCCTCATACAGATCGTCTCCCTAGTGCTCTATGCCAAATATCGCGGCTGATTGGAGAAGTATGCATGCGGAACACACTGACAAAAACTGGATCGACATGATTGTCGGAATCGTTCGTCCCGTTTCGTACACCAAGATGGACAGAATCATTGTGACGATAGCCTGCATCTTGGCACTCGGGGCGTTCGCCACATCTCTCCTGATTCTCATCTTGATCATCATCGGAGGATAAGTTGACCACAGAAGAACAACGCCGTCAAAGAACTATCACAGCCCTGTGGATCAGCATCATGGCCCTCGGCCTCGCGCTAGCCGCGAACGCAGTCGGCTACTTCGCCAATGCCGATGCCATTCAAGGCAACAAGAAGTCCCTCAAAGAGGCAACCCGCGCACTCTGCACTCAGAGGCAGGAATACATCCGGGCTGCGGACGATACCAAGCTGTTCCTGCTGACACATCCCGGTGGCATTCCAGGTGTCCCGAACGCTCTGCTGATTCGTAGCGAGCGTATCAACCTCCAGAATGCCAAGGCACTCTCAGACGTCAAGTGTCCGAAGCCCCAGCCAAAGCCGACGCCTGCACCCTAGCGCATAGCGTAGGCTAGCCAGCTGAGTTCGTTCGTCAAGCGGGTGACTGCTTTCTTTGCCCAATCGCTATTCGTCTTGATACCATAGGTAGCGATGTATGCCCTTCGATTCTCCAGATGAATCTTCGTAGCCTCGTACCACTCGGCCCAGTTGAGGGCTGCTCCCCTGACTTGATCTTCATCAGTGGGCTTGCGCCAATCGACCTTAGCCCCATCCTTGCTCCAGGCTTCCAGGCTCTGTTTGAGCACGTGGAGGACGCGGCGGCATCGCTTCTTGTCGGTCGAGAGATCCTCATTCATCGCGTCCGGCCCGAGTCTTCTGGGCAGGCTCAGGGCGATGATGATGATCGCGGCGCTATCCTGTAGCCGTTCAATCTCTTCCCTATCGAAGTCGGCAGGCTTGCGCGTTAGGTCTACTTCGAGGCCGTGGTCTACGTATTCATGCAGGAAGGTCATGACAACACCTCTCCGTGGCGTACAATCCGCTATATACCCTAGACAGGGTTTCGGTCATCCTAACGGTGCACGTGGGTTGTAGGGGGCTGTACAATGGTTACAATTCCTCGGAGCACCCGCGCTCGGACATATACATCTGCCACCGCTCTTTCGACCAGCGAGGGTTCGGGATCACATCGATGGTTCCATTGCTCAGAAGGTACTCAAGATCGAGAGCCATGAGAATCTTCTCAGCAGTCTTCAGTTCGATTGTCGCCCAACGCTGCCTCATGACCGCGCGGATCTGGACGGCATCGACATCGGACTCTTCCGAGAGCCACTCTGTGAATGCGATGAACTCAGCAACCTTGCCGTAGGCTGGTTCGTGCTGCGGGTACTTCTTTTCGTGATCCTCTTTGGCGCCGGCAAGGATAGCCGCCAGCTGTTGAGTGCGTACCACGAGCGGGTCAGTCTTCGGCGTGCTGTGGTCTGCGCGACGGCGACCCTCTCGCCGACGGATCTGCGCAATACGCTCTAGCTCGCGCTCCTCATCCTGTGCTCTTTTCCGTTGTGCTGCCAAGGCCATTCTCGCCTCCCTCCGCTTACGTCGTTCGTCCTTTGTGACGGCCTCGCTCAGAGGCGGTATAGACTGTGCTACTGTCCGTGCCGCCTCTGAGCGATAGTACGACCGTCCTGCCATGTTACTTGCTCAACCTCGCTGCGATCGCTTTACCTGCCTTGCTCCGCAGGAAGGCAGATGCCTCTGCGCGAGTTGGCTTGGCGCGGGCAGCCCTGCCTGTTACGCTGGCGCGTAGGGCAACCTTTGCTGGTGTCGCAGGAGAGTCGGTCTCAGCGGTTTTCTCTTCGCCGCCAAACCCGACGTACACCTCACCCTTCTTGCGCTTCTCACCCTTCTTGAAGGCTTTGGTGTACCTCCACTTGAGCCGGCAGACACCCGGCACAGTGAAGTCGTTGCCGTCGGACAGCTCATCCTCGGCTAGCTCGGCCAGATCGTCGAGCACGCGCTTGATGAGGTTCTTGCCGATGCCGGTGTTCGCATGGATCTCATCGGCAATCTGTGTCTTGGTGAGCAAGTTGCTCCTTCCCGTTAGTGGATCAACAACTGTATCCGCCGCCGTACCATGGCGACCTGTCTCGTGCACCGTGACTGAGCTGCCACGCTGCCCTCACCTGGTACACCGGATCGTGCGTCAGTCTCCAGTAGCTGTACTGCGGGTGTCCCAAGAACTGGAACAGGCCTGCTGCACCTGAACTGGAGTTGATTGCGCCCGGATTGTAACCAGACTCGCGATTGGCAACACAAAGAGCCCAGCGAACGGCGTCGCTGCCCGCTCGACTGAACTGCTTGGCGATGAGCTGCCGGTCGAGAGACTGTAGCCGATATGTCGCGCATCCGGCACACGTTCCGGTGATACCCCCGTGTAGCGCAACGTAGCGTGCCTGCGCCTCCAGGGACGTTTGGCTTCTGAACGTGCTCGCAGTTGCTATCGCAGTGACTGGTAGGAGAGCCACTACGATTATGGCAGCGAGTCGTTTCATTGACCTCCGATCCTTGTAGTCTGATTCGGTCAGTCATCACGCAACACCCACATGCGATGCACTTTGATCTCTCTGGCTGACCTGAATCCTGGCTTGATGCCATGGACCAGAACAAGATCGTCGTTCGGTCTCAAGCCCCAGACGGCCCGCTTAGCTCGCGGGTACTTCCATCTGTCAATCCGTATGCTGACGATTTCCTCGCCATCATATCCTGCCATGAGAACCCACTCGTTCAGATGTGGGTCTGTGATCTGCTCTGGATCAAGTTCCTCACCACGGGCACGGTTGACTTCAAAGATGTCTCTCAGGTTTCTGTGGAGAACGACTCCTATCCACACAATGGGTACATCCTTGCCCCGCTCGTAAGGTATCTCCAGAGCGTTATGGGTAGGCTGTGGCAACCCCAGGTCTTCTAGCTCGCCCTTGACTTTGGCGATACGCTTATCCAGCGTGTAGATGCCGAAGGGGTCATCCTTGCTCACCCAGTCTTTGATTGAAGCAGCGGTCTTCTCGCCGAATCCTTTGACATGAATAATGTCATCCCATGTATTGACTAGTCCGGCTTCTCGGGCCTCGATGATTGCTCTAGCCTTAGCCTCTCCAATATTAGGTAGCTGCGTGAGGCCCGCAACCAGTTTACCAGGAGTTCCAGACCAGTCGAGTCCGGAAGACTTAGAGGTGGGAGGGATGATCTTGAACTTGCGTCCGTGCTTGTTGGCATCTCGAAGTAGTACGACGAGGGGATCGAGCTTCGCTTTGCTGACGGCAGATGCCTTCGCATTGCCTCCGCTACCACCTGTGCTACCAGCAGAAGTTCTACGCAGGCTTGCCGGAAACCAAACGTCTGGGTGGTGGCGCTTGAACCACATGTCGCACCAGGCGCGTCGGCCGTAGCTTGCGCTGTGGGCCGCGTTGAATGCGTAGGATCCAGCAGTAATGCACTCTCCCCAGATAGCATCCGCCTCGGCTTCATCCATGGGGTCGAGGCCAAGTCGCTCCGGAATACGTCGAGCACCGGTGAGAAACTGCTTTTTGTATCGGTTGAATGCTTGGTCTCCGTGCTTCTGGCTGATGATGATGCGGATCTGCCCTGCATCAGTCCAAGGGAAGTCACCGATGTCACGGACAATTCGTAGAATCTGCTCTTGATACACAATCTGATAGTATGTACCTGCGAGGATACGTACCAAGGCAGGATGGACGTCTCTAGGCTGAATGACACCCCGCTTAATGTCGATGTACATTTGCGCGGCGCCGTTGTGTAGAGGGCCGGGGCGAGCCAACGCGGTAATGTCACAGACTTCTTGAATAGTGTCCGGCTTGAGTGATCCGTTGAGCGAACGCACCGCACGTCCATCGAACTGGAATATACCTGTAACGTCGTTTTCATGAAACCCATGAATGACCTCCTCATCCTCCATCGGGATCTCAGACAGGAAAGAGACTGGCTTGCCGATAGCCTCACAACAGGCAGCTAGCTGCGTCATCTTCGTCAGGCCCAGGAAGTCAAGCTTGAGCAAGCCAAGGTAGACAGCGTCATACTTGTCTGCCGCGATCACCCGGCGCTCCTGCTTCTTGACTGTCCGCTGAATGATTGATGTTACCTCGTGGATAGGGCCAGTAGACACAACGATACCAGCAGCATGTACGCCAAACTGCCGCGCGTTCCCCTCCAGCTGGGTGGCAGTCCTGATCTCAGGATACTTCTCAGCGACACCGGCGGCAGACTCGAACAACTCCAGGGTGTCCTCGATGGTCGCGCTCGAACGGAGATCACCGGAGCTACGTTCAATGAGGACATCCTTGACCTTCTGCACTTCAAACTCTGGGATGCGGAACACCCTGGCCGTGTCGTCGAGCGCGTTCTTGGCCTTGTACATGGTAAACGTTCCGACGTTAGCAACACAGTCTTCGCCGTACCGCTGCACCAAGTAGTCATATACCTCGTGCCGCCTTTCACTGTCGAAGTCAACGTCGATGTCAGGCAAGTCTGTTCGGTTTAGGTCGATGAACCGCTCGAAGATCAGATGGTCGTATTTGAAAGGATCAATCTCACTGATCTGTAGCAACCAGCAGACCACCGAAGCGACGACTGACCCACGAGGATCGGCAGCGATGTTCTTTGATTTCGCAAACCGCATGGTATCAGCAACAATGAGGAAGTAATCGCAGAAGTCCTTTTGTTCGATGATGGACATCTCGTACTTGACTCGCTCGGCATATTTGTCCCTCTCTCGCTTCGGTAGCCGGTTGAGGCCACGTAGCTTCCAGCCCTCCTTGATCCACCGCCACATGAGCGCCGGTGCGTCGTTTGTCTGGTAACGTACCATTGGCATCTTCGGAAGAGTGACGTTGCACTCTTGGGCTATATCTTCGGTGTTGAGGATCGCTTCGATTGCTTGCTGTCGTGGAATGCCGGTGGCGATGAGTTTTCTGAGGAGAGTATTGTCATTGACGACGGGGCAGAGGCTCGCGTCATAGCCCCAGGAACGTACTTGCTCTTCGAGCGTTTGTTGTTTGCCGGGACGGACATTGTGAAGAACTTTTTGTAGCTCCTTCTCGGTGGGTACTGTGTAGTGGCAGTCGAGTGTAGCCACAAGCGGGATGCCTGCCTGTCGAGCGATCTTCGCCAGCTGCGGATTCGCCTTGCACGTATCAGCGAGTTCAGGGAACGCTTGAACCTCGATGAAGTACCTGTCGCCGAACCGCTTTTTGAAACGCTGAGCGACGCTGAGAGCCCGTTTGAAGGATGCATCAGTAGGGTCAATGTTCTTCCCTCCCATGAGGGATGTGAAGAGCAGTGAACCTTGGCAACCAGAGAGAATGAAGAGTCCGCTTGAATGCTCCCGCAACATGGCCCCCGAAACAGTGGGATGGTAATGAAATCCCTCGTCGTTGGCTCGCGTAACGAGACGCAGAAGGTTCTGATACCCAGCTTGGTCGCTCGCCAGAACCGTGAGATGATTCTTGACCTGTGTCCGATCATCCTCGTTCACTCCCCCACAGTAGAACTCGCAGCCAAAGATCGGTTTGACTCCCTCTTTCGCCGCAGCCTGTTCGAACTTGACGTGGCTAGCAATGTTTCCATGCTCTGTAAGAGCGAATGAGTCCATCGCCAGTTCAGTAGCTCGCCGCACGTGGGCAGCGGGCAGCGCGTAGCCGTCGAGGTACGAGTAGGTTGAGTGATGGTGAAGGCTACGAAATCGCATCGGCCGCACTCTGCTAGGTAGCCGCCTAGTTCGCCTGTCCCGTCTGACAAGTTTGGGTGACTCATGGTCGCACTCCTTCTTGAGCCGGTCGCGCCCCGAGAACGCACTGATCTGCGAGGCTGATTGGTCCCTGATCTGAGCATCGTATTCCTTGCTAGGCATCTAGCTGCTCCGTGATTGCTTCCCCATCCATGATGTAGATATGTTCCTGATCTACCCAGGACTTGATGTACACCGCAGGACGCTCGCCCGTGTCCCTCTCCATCTGATCCGCATGACTCACAGCTAGCCGCAGATTCTGAGGAGCAGCTAGGATTGCCTTAGGCACGCGGCCTCGCTGCGGTATGGTCTGCCATCCACTCGGCTGGGTCGATCTTGTCGAACTCACCATTGTTGACGCGCTCGCGGATCGTACAGAGCCGGTCGAGGTCACCCATGAACACGCACTTCCCTGCCTTGTAGCAGACTGGAGAGAACGTCTGCGCGATAGGCTTGGCCAGCAGCTCAAACTGCCAAGAGCTATTCCAGCCATCTCTGTCGTAGGCCGTATAGGTTCCCATTGCCTCCATGATGCCCAGGAAGACCTTGCGCCACTCGAACTGGGCCTGCGTACACAGACGATTCCCGGCGTGTTCGATCAGGCCTCGGAAGTTGGTCTTGTAGTTCAGCCGGGTTGTCGTCGCATGAGGCAATAGGCCGCGAGCATCCTCGGCAGGGATGCCGGCGTTGACTAGACTGTTGTATGCTTCCTCGATGCGCTTGACCGTCTGCTGCCAGATGACCACAACAGGAGTCTCGCTGTGTAGACCAACAAGGCTAGGAGGAAGCGGTATCTCACTGGCCAATCCCTCCTTGACTGCAAAGCGGAGAGATTCCTGAGCAAACACAGCAGTTCGCTGTCGTACAATCTGATGGGTGAAGGCACGCGTGACCCCCTCAATGAAGAAGTGCAGGTCGATGAACTCCCACGGGGCTTTGAGATGAGTTCGCAGGCTCTCATCCCATGCCCACTTGCGTTCGTCGTCCGTGATGTCGGCTAGATCATAGGTGGGCTTGCCGGCATACATGCGGAAACCAGCCGCGAGTGCACCCAGCGGATCAGGCGTAGCAGAGAGCAGGAACACCTTTGGCTCGATACTGAGCATGGGGGTGGCCTCGAACATTGCAGGATCCACCCACTTGGTGACTTCCCTAGACTGTTCCATCGATCTTCCTGTATGCGAAAACGGAATAGTTGATGATGTCCTCAAGCTCAGCCATCATGATCAAGCTGTGCTCTGGTGAGTGATCCAGGGCGTGTAGCACGCGCTCTGACTTGATCTTGACCTGAGTCATCTGGGCGGCTGCATTGTAACTCTTCCACAGACCGTGGCGAACCTTCTCACGGTCAATGTAGACATCACATGCGGACGAGAGCACGTTCCAGTACTGCGCCCAGTCGTCGTGACTGACTGGCAGGTCATCATTGTATCTCGTGTTGATGACGTGATTCCGATCTTCAGACGGGAGATGTGGCACCGCAGGCCTCCTTTGCTGTCTTGTAGGCGTCCGTGAGCAGGACACCGTGTTTCCATGTTGCCCAGCGACCGGCCTTCACAACTTCAGGCCAACAGTCGCAGTCTGTCTCCGTGACCTTGTACCCTCTGAGTGCCTCTGGCATTGGGATCGTTGCCTCGATAGAACACCTGTCGCCGAGGATCGACCATCTGTACCACCAGTCTTCCTCGTTGCCGTTGTAGATGCAGATGTTCCTATGCTCATCCTCAGAGGGCAGAGGCAGAGGCTTGATCCAGAATGGCGTACCGCCAAACTTGTGGATCCCGCAGCAAGCGAGACAGAAGTCAGGTGCTGGTAGCGTCGTGATCACGAGATCAGAGTTCTTGATGATCTGTGGAAGGTTGTTTGCTGTGACCTCCATGTCGGTGATGTTGTCTTCCCAGTAGTCCCAGAGTAGGTCGTACGCATGAATCAGATTCCACCCTGGGTACAGTTGGTTGTAGTTCTCCCAGCCACAGGGGTGGTTCGGATCGCCGTAGACCTTGCCGGCGTATCCCTCGCGCGTTCCCATGCGCGTGTACTGTACAATGCATTCTGGGTAATGGGAGGTCAAGTCAGGGATCGCTTCGTGTAGGTACTGGCTACCTGGGATGTAGCTCTTTGCCTTGCGGCTGTAGATGACCGGGCGTTCACCAGTCTCCTGTAGCACGGCATGCGCGCATAGCAAACCAGCAGGCCCACAGCCGAGGATCGCTACCTTCATGGCTTACCGATCCAGAGCCTAAGTTGTCCGGCAGGATACAGACCTACCTCCCGCATCTGATCCGTCGAGAACAGAAGGTTTGGAATCTTCCACCAGACGGTCATCCGTTCACATCCTCTCGTCCGGCTGCTATCACGCGCTTGCCTAGCTCGTGAGCAAGGAAAACTTCCAGCCGCGCTCCGCGAGATAGCTCCCACCCGTCGAGTACCATAACGGTATCTGCCTCACAAACCATCGGGATTGTGAGCACCATGTACGCTGCCCAGTCGGGCTGCGGTGGTAGCTCGACAGGATTGAGAACCTCGATGCCATCATAACGGAGATGCTTTGCTAGATTGTTGAACTGCCAGATATTGTGCTCGACCTGCTCCGGGTTTGTAAGCAATCCTCCGAGGCTGATTGGACCTGCGATGTAGACCTTCATGCGCCCTCAATCTCCTTGAAGGCAACGTCGTCGGATGGGCTGATGACGTAGTCCTTCACCTCAAGATCGCGGCCGGCAATACGGACTGCCGTGCCATCGCCGAACGTCAGGATCACCGCTCGACGCTCCCAGCCAACGTTGTCAATAGTCCTGACTGAGTTGACCTGCTTGCCGACGAACTTGAAGTTCAACTCAACCTGGCTTTCGATCTGCTTTGCGTATAGCTCTGCCACGGAATCAGTCTCACCAGACATGAGATCCTCGTGCATCACAGCACCACGATGCTTCGCCATGCCGTGTACGGGGCAGTCTTTGCGCATACGAATGATCCCATCAGGCGCTGGCTCTTTGGGACAGATGCAGTCATTCATTCGTTCTCCCTCAGTAGATCATGGAGCGTCGGCTCCACAATGACGTCACCCTTCACCTTCCGCACCATGCGGCGCGTCCACAGATAGGCGATAGTTGATTTTGCCTCCTCACTCGGTACGTCGAGAATCTCCTCAAGATCCTGACGGCGGAACTTGCCTGTGCCGGCCCTGAGGAACTTAGCAAGACCCTTACGCTCAGCCAAGTAGTCACGTACATCCTTGGTAAACTTCTTAGCGGTGGCAGCATCTGCCTTCGCTTCGTCGCTGCGCTCTTTGTAGCCAAAGGTCTTCATTGCGTAGATGTGATTGATGAACTTTACGGCGTCTTCTACGTGTCGCGGCGTAACGATAACCCGCTGACAATCCTTGTCCGTGGCGAACAATCGCGCGGCGAGGGCTACCGATAGTCGGGCTATCTTCATGCGTATGTCGGCTGCCTGGACCAGCGGTGGGTCGCTGACATAGGTCTTCCCGAGCACGGTGGCTAGCTCGCGGACACGCTTTTCTGCACCTGGCGCCCACACCACTTGATCAGGGGTACGAGTCCAACACCAGAGGATGAGTTGGTGACATAGTTCGGATGTATAGCGTAGTTCTTGACTAGTGTGCGGACGATTGTATTCCTCAACCGGCACATCATGCATAGTAACAGCCATAGCAAGATCGAATCGGGCGATGTCCTCCACGTTACCGATGAGCGGGCGGAGCGCGTCCACCCCGTAGGTGTACTGGCCCATGTGTCCTCCGTCACGTGGATTGGCCAGCCACAACATACGAGTACGAGCATGTGTTGCATCCTGTTGGATCTTCTGGATACGAACAATGCCGCTGCTCCGCACGTCGGACATATGGCTGATGTCTTCATAGCTGAGCCCCGTGACCTCATCGACAACTACCGCTCGTCTGTCGTTGAGGGGGATGACTCCCCAAGTAACAATCCAGTCTTTACCGCCGAGTTGCTGAAGTCCACCAACAAGTCCTGCATAGCTTGCCGACTCTCCACCGACCATTTCGCCTGCACGATAATGTCGAAGTATTTGTGCAGCTGCCTCGGACTTGCCGGTTCGAGTGTCACCGTATATGAGACTTTGCACCCACCCACGATGAATGAGCTGGTTGTCGAACTTGAAGGAGAGAATCGAGTGAAGCGTGAGATCAATGATCGCATGTAGCTCCCACCTTCCGACGATACGAGTAACGTGATTGCCCATAGCTTCGCTGATCTCACGCAGCTTCTTAGCAGGGGCAGTTGTCTGGAAACGTCTCAGTTCCTTGGCCACCTGTGGGTCAAGTTGGAAGTTGTCGAGGCTTGTATCGACCGCCTCCATTCGATAAGCCAGGAACTCGTTGGTCTGTGAGCGTGGATTTGGATGAAGTGCTCCAGTCGCAACCATAGTGTTATTCGGCATGGTGTCGTGTCTGCCCACCGACGTGATCCGAACAGTCTTGTACGACCCCGCCTGCGTCCCGTCAACGTGATCGAGACTCGGCCTCCCATACAGAACCTCCACTGATTGGTGATCTACTACGTCGATCATCAACTTGCCGCACTTCTGTGCTCCGTACTCCTTGCGGATTGCGTCGATGACCTTTTCCTCACTGGAATCAATCAGAGCCAGGACGGTGGGACTCGATCCATCGATGGTCACGGTGGCCGCGCCGTTAGCCCTCATAGGGCAGAAAGCGCATCGAGCACCCGCATCACGCGTACAGGAGAGTTCTGCTGTGCGTGGAATCGTGTACCCAGGCTCCTTCTTGCCCTTGATCGTGACCACGAGATTGACAGGCTTACCGATGCGGCGGGCATCGAAGCTGTCAAGGATCGACACCGTCTCTGGCTCTGATTCATTCACTGCCCCCTTGCCGAACGGCGTAGCGTCGGCGAGCAGCTTCTCAAACTCTTCGGTGCCATGCTCTAGCCAGAAGTCAGTGAGGTCTTTGCCGTGCTTTTCAGAAAACTCGTAGGGTAGATCAATGACTTTTACAGATCTGGCAATCTTTTCGAGTCCGCGCCCGATTTTCTTGGCTCCAATCTGACCGGCTCGATCCTTGTCTTGGCAGATGTAGATGTGCTTGTCGCGGAATAGTTCTGCCCAGGCCGGGTACCAGACGGAAGCGGCAGCTGTCCTGGTAATGGCTGGGTATCCGTGTTGAATAGTAACAATTGCATCCCACTCCCCTTCTGTAAAGATGAGGGTATCGCTCTCCAGTTGGTCGATAGGATACAGCACCGGCGTGTTCCGGCCCGTTAGTCCCCAGATCTTGCGTCGTCCCTCGGCAGGGTGTGGGTTGTAGAACCGGACGTTGCGGATGCTACCATCCTCTTCGCGGACAGGGATCGTGTAGACCTTCCTGTCCTTGTGCCACCCAATCTCGTACCTCTCGATAGACTCCTGCGTTAGTCCGCGCAACGTGCGGATCTCAGTCATCGCAGGTTCGTTGTCGAGTAGGTTCTGGTGCCAGGCAGCTACCATTGCGTTGTTGACTGTCTCTTCCGCCTGGGGCCGAGAGCGATGCCCGTTGCTGGATGCGCCGGGGGTGGCAGGGAACCACATCGGCTTGACCTTGATGAGTTCGGCTACCGTCCCACCGCCGCATCCAGCTTGGCAGTACCACTGACCGCTGTAGACGTTCAGGCTGGCTGAACGCTTGCTGTCTTCGTGGAGTGGGCAGTACATCTCCCATTCGCCGTTCTCCTCATTGGGTTTGTCACCCAGGAGATAGGGCTGAAGGAGACGCAGCTGACCTTTGCGTACGGGCATAATGTAGAGTTAGACTCGGAGTTGACCTAGAACGCTTCCTCCTTGTCATCTTTGCGGAGTGCGGCGATGGCCTTGTCCTTGGTCACGGGTGACTTGACGGTGATCTCGCGCCCCTTCAGCTCACTCTTGAGCTGGGCGAGCGACCACTCACCATAGTCATCCTCTTCCTCAGGCTCTTCGTCAGACTCTTCTTCCTCTTCCTCATCCTCAGACGGCATTACCTCTGCGATCTTCTCGCGGATGTCGTCATCGGACATGCTCTTCGTGACGCGGACGGCGAGGCTGTTCTCCTTGATGAATGCCTTGAGGTCGAGACGACTCAACTCAGAGAGGTCAACTTCTTCCTCTTCCTCGTCATCCTCTTCCTCTTCCTCAGGCTCTTCATCTTCGGCCTCGTCTTCCTCAACCTCTTCCTCTTCTGGCTCGTCCTCAGGCTCATCTGCCGGCTCGTCAGCACCCGGCTTGGCCTTCATGACGGTGCCGATCTTGGTTGTCGGCTTGCCCTCGTAGGTGTCCGCGTTGAGCTTGACACGCACGGCCTTGCCGATGATCTTGTTCAGATCGAGGCTGCCCTTCTTGCGAGCGCCGAGAGCCGTGATGAACTCGGCCATCTTCCACTCGCTGCCCGGATCGAGGTTGATGTACAGATGCTTGAAGACCTTGCCCTCACCCATGTTGAAGACGACATGGATGTCGTTCGCGGGCTCACCATTGGACTTCTGTGTCCGGTGTTCGGCCGACTGGATCTTGGCTGGATAGATGCCAGGCTTGAAGTCGTCATCAAACCCGCCTGCCTCGACGTCAGTGACGTCATACGGAATCTTTGTCAACTTGTGCTCCTTTTGACGCGTCTAGTTGTTACCTTAGCACGGGATCGCGTGCCGCCAGCTGGCTTCTTCTTGGCACGCGCAGCAGTCACTGCTTGTTCGATCTTCGGCAAGGTGGGATTGATCAGTGTCCCATTGTTGAAGCAGTTGAAGACATCCTTGCCGTAGAAGTTCTCGTTGCCTTTGAACCTCAGCCGTCGATAGTCATCACCATCCTTCCTGCTCTTGACGTCTAAGTAGCCCACCATCTGCATCATGCCGCAGATCTTGTTGGGCATGTTCTTGCCCTGGATCCAAGGCATGAGCTTGTTGACATCTTCGCCATCCTCGTCCGTCTCGCGGAAGTACGCCCAGAATGGGTGAGCCGAGACGCCGAAATGGAACAGATCGCAGCCGGTCATGTACCGGAACCACTCGGCTAGTCTGCCCATGTTGCGCCCGTACTCAGGCTTGTCATACCAGGCAGCCAAGCGATGTGGTTTGTCGGCAATGACGGTCTGCCAGATGTCATCAAGTGTTACATCCTGCATCAACGAGACAGAGTCGAGGAACATCCATTCGTAGTCTTTGAAGCCCTCAGACCGGGCCCAGTTCTTGATGTCCTCCATCTCGTCCCAGTTGCTCGCCACCCACTCGTCGGCTCCAGTGTTGATGATGGAGTCAGTGTGCTCGATAGGTGGACGTATGACGAGCCCGCGCGAGCCGGCAGTGCCCCATAGCGTCGTCTTGCCGGCCCCAGGGTCGCCATAGATCAGGATGCGCGTATGCTTGTGCTGCGCTCCGATCTTCTTGATTGCTGGGGGTTTGGTCACTTACCTCCCTTCGCCAGTAGCCGACGCCATTCTGCCTTGCCGAGAATCCGCTCCATGCATTGGCTCACAGTCCGGCACGATGGTGGTTGTTTATTGCCGTTCTTGAGCACCCACCAGCGGCCAGGGCGCTCGTACTTGAATGTGAGACGGTCAGCCATCAGCGTGCCTCCAGTATCTCGTGCTCTGCGTATGGGTCCCATGTCTTGGTTGTCTCTTCCATGAAGTCGCGCCAGTCCTGCCCTATCTCGTGTAGCTCGCAAGTGTCGAATGCCCAACATCCGCCGCAGGTGAACGCACCAGCTGTCTTGTATACAACGTCAAGACCGCCCTCTCGGACGGCCTCGATTGCGTTGTGCTCTAGCTGTACCTGGTCGTATGTCCGCTGACGTTCTGTGTCGTCGCGGAGGACCAATTTGCGCTCGAAGTATGGCGCTGGTTGAATCTTGCTGACGGTGCCATCTTTGTTGAGCTTCTGCCCTAGACCGTTGGTCGGGCGAACGTCTGGCTCGACCTTGCGCAAGAAGTTGAAGACGATCCCCGCGAGCTTCTGGTTCTTCTTCAACATGCCCTTGCGGTACAGCCACTCGACGCCAAATGTCCAGTACGCGCTTGCCTGCTCGTCTAGGAGAAGGTAGCGTGTGTTGATTGACTTGGCCGTCTTGTGGTCAACGATGTACAACTTCTTAGTGGGCCGATGGCGCCACACTCCATCGAGTACCCCGACGTACTCGAATGGCCGCTCATGCTTGATCGGCAGTCGGAAGGGCTGCTCCGTGACGACGACCTCCCAATCGCTGTCACTTCCATACGTCTCGACGTAGTTCTCCAACATTGCTACGCCAAGATCGCCGGCATCGACCCACTCTTGGTCGTCGCCTACCCTGAAGCCAAATGTCTCTGCCTCCTTGACATCAGCCAGGTACAGGCGCTCAAAAGTTTTTGCGGGGTGTGGGCCACGCTTGACACCCGGCTTATAGTAGGACGCCAATGCGGAGTGGATGAGGGTTCCAAACCTCAGCGGCGGTACATCTCTAATCGGCTTGCGATGCTCTACAAACTCCAGGTACCACTTGAATCTACATCTTTTGAAGGTTCCACGTTCGCTCGTCCGCAGTAGAACTGGCGGCACAATACCCTCCTTCTCAATATATCCGTCATTGGGAGGTGACGGTTCGCGGTCGGCGCGACCACGAGAGCGGAAGACTACCGGAACTCCATCGCCGCGTAAAGGCGAAATAAAGTTCCGGTGTTCTCCGCCGGTACGGACGCTAGGTAGGATTGGGGTCGTCCCCGAGCGTATACGCGCGCGTACATGCGCGGGAACGTGAAATGTGCAAGGAGAGAATCTAGTGTCCTCGCGGGTACGCGCGCGTATGCAATCACTTTGTGAGCCTTTTGGCCCTTCTGCGATGAACATCCAAGACGATTTCATTCACGTTGCTCTTCATGACATTCGTCTCAGCAATGTCCTGATCGATGGTGTCACGTGTTCTGTAGTAGAGCACCATCTTTGCTTCTTCTGCTTCGTCGTCGAACATTCGATCTATCAACTGTTGCTGGTCGTCTGGGTTCCACGTTTCATCGAGAACATGGGTTGCAACCGCTCTCGACAGCTTGATGCTCACGCCGGCAGCCTTGGTGTTTACGACTAGCACTCTCGGACCAACGCCTGACTGGAAGTCATGTAGGATCTGCTCACGCTGACCCTTCTTGCGTGTCTTCCCGGTCAGCACTGCGCACTCGACTCCGTGTTCTTCCAAGAACTCGGCAGCTACTTCAACAAACCTGGTGAACTGACTAGCTACGATCACAGGCTCGTCAGACTCCATCAGCCGGTCTAGTAGCGCGTCGAGTTTACAGCTGTCCTTGGTAGGCAGTGCCCTGGTCTTCATGATACGCTCTGTACCATTACACCAGATACACCGTCCGGCGTCGTTCAGTTCGTACTCGGGTCGCTGGCAGTATTGGCAGTCTGCCTCGTACTCTTCCAGCTCACAGACTGAACCTGCGAATCGCTTGAGCCACAGGTATTCCGTGAGGATGGAGTCGCCAGACAGACGTAGCTCGTCAATCCTGATCTCAGCAGCCTTATCAAACTGCTCGTATTGGGCAGTCTGTTTCTTGCCCATCTTGCACCAGACGTCAACCACCTGGTTCGGGATCTCATCCATGACTTCGCTTCGCAGGCGTCTCACGATCCAACGCGAGTGGTACCTGTAGAACGCTTCTTCACGATCTTGCCTGATCCCGCCAATGTTCTTGACTTTCTGTCTCGCACCACCGCGAACGGTGATGATCTCTTCTTCAACATCGAGCCAGGTATCGACCCAGCGCCATTTAGATGAATGTTCGACCGGATCAAGCAGGCAGAGAACACCCCAGAGGTTCATTGCTTTGCCTCCAATGGGTGTGCCTGACAAGGCCCACAGCCGTTCGTACTCCAGCTGACGCATAGCCTTGAATAGCTGGCTCTTGGGGTTTGCTAGTCCCATGAGGTGATACTCGTCAACAGTGACCGTCTTCCAGATCTGGCTGTCGGCGATACCAGCGCGTACCATGTTCGGTGTAGTGATGAACCAGTAGTAGTCGAGGTCAACCATTGACATCTTGATCGACTCTCGCTCCTTCGTGGATGTCCCACCATGAAGCGTGAACACGGGCACATCGAGGTATTGCTCCAACTCGTAGCGCCAGACCGTCTCCATCGACTGTTCCGACGGAGCGATCACTAGGTGTTTCGCTCTGTACCAGCCAGCCTCAACGGTTGCCGCGATGGTCTCCAGCGTCTTTCCTAGCCGTGGCTCGTTAGCGTTGATACAGCTTGCAGAGGCCATGTAGGCTACGTCAGCGCGTTGGTAGGGTCGCAGTGTCTCGCTGAGTTCAGGTGCGTATGCGCCAACTTGCCTGAGGATCGCGTCCTCGGAAGTTACCATCTGCTGTAGGTTGCGCTCCTGCACAATCGACTTCTTGGCCCAAGCGTTCAGGTTCGGACCAAGCTTGAGGTCGGTGCCCAACAAGGCTCTCAGTTGCCGACCAGTCGAGAGTGTCAGAGGAACTGTCCAGCAAGTGATACGGCCTTCATCTTTGATGTGACCGTAGCCACGCACCTGCTTGATCTTGCTGACTGTGACGGGATCATAGCTGAACACCAATGAGATCCTGTTCCTGATGATATCAGCTATGACAATGCCCATCTACCCTCCTTTGATTGATACCGGACGGCGCCATCTCTGACGCCACCCGCTAGCAATCAGTCTTGTGCCATTCTTCCTCCTTTGGTAGTTTGAGTGGGAGGGACGAGGAACACGGGTAGGCCTGGGTCATCTTCGACATGAAGGTGTGCCATGACCCAGGTTTTCACTTAGGCACCATGTCGGAGTCGTCAAGCAGAGCCCGTTACAGCCAGATCGCTCATCCCTCCCCTCCCACCCAACTGTGGAGCGTAGGGTGTTACCCGAGTGTCTGGGTTGCGTATCCCAGCGCATTCCACTCCCGTGATTCTTATGTGGCTACGCTCCATGAGAGACACTAGGTGGAGGGTACCAGACCTAATGCCTCTCATGCAGCGGGGCCACCGGATGATGGCCCACGCCACATTACTTGCCAAGGTCGGAGCGTCGTCTGACCTTCTTGCGACGACCGGCTCTGGCTTCTGCTCCGAGTTCAGATCTGTTCTGCGCTTTGATCAGAGCGATCTTGGCGTCAGTCAGACCCTTGATCCGCAGCACTTCTTCCGCCGACACCGTCCGCACATTCGTGTGAACATCAAATCCGTACTTAGGATCTGAGAGACGTTGTTCAAAGAACTGAATGAGCGGAACTGTGCGGAAACCACCGGAGGCTGTTGGCCCTGCCGGAAGGAACTTGTGATACTTCGCGCAATGGATCTCTTCCTCGAAGTCAATCGAGGTTTGGCCGTCGTTACTGTAGACGTTCCGCAGCACGATGAGATCACGTCCTTCCAACAGGGCCTTCAATGCCTCGTCGGTATCGACGTTGGCTAAGGGCGTGCGCCCGCCAGCGAAGCCTTCTTGCGGTTCCGGACAACAACCTTCTTGCCCTTCGCCGCAGTCGTCTTCTTGGCGGCCGTGCCCTTCTTGGCCGTGGTCTTCTTGGGAGCAGGGCTGACGCCGGACGGCATCCGACCACGCCCGATGTAGGACGTTGCCAGATCCCCGCCAGACTCGGCGAACAGCTTTTTGACCTCGGCCACCGACACGTCCATGCGAGCCGCGATGCGCTCCCAGCGAAGACCGGCATTGCGGGCCTGCTTGGCCTGCGGGCCACTTGCCTTGATCTTCAGATCGGGAAATGCGACCGGCTCGGCCCGGTAAACGATTGCGTCTGCCGGGGGAAGCGTCACCTTGCAGTGCTTGGCGATCAGATCGAACTGCTCAGTGTTCTTCAGTTCGAGCCACTTCGCCTTGCCGTACTTCTTGATGTACTGCGCCGCTTTGGTGACCAAAGCGTCCGAGATTTTCTCGGCCATTGTGAACCCTCCTTCGGTGAAGTGAACGACAGCCAGGATGAAGTATACCTGATCTGTCGCTGAAACGCTAGTGGTAGCGTTCCGCGCGGCCCACGGTGTGGGCTACGCGCAAAGCTCCTGGTAATCAGTGGATTTTCACATGCAGGTACTTCGGTTTCACGCGATAGGCCATGTACTTGCCACAACTCGGGTGGTATGCGCAAGCGACTGCACGCTGGCGCGAGACACCGAGGTAGGCATACACGCTTCCGCTCTTGTAGCGGACATACATGTTGCCAGAATCGTCCCATCCAACCATGTCGATATTGGACGACTCGACCTCACGCCAGCGTACCGGGATCGTGAAGTGGTCGCCATCTTCGAGCCGAAGACGGACAATGCCTTCACTTCTTCCGACGACTGGCATTTTTGCCTTTCTGTTCGTTGAGAGCTTTGACTGCACAGTACCGACAACATGGTTCGCTCGCGCCGATGAAGACTGGTCGCTCACCTGGCCGGTACGTTGGACACAACGGACAGTCTCTCATGATCCTACGATGATCCGGTCGATCACACCACCGCATGTGCTACAAGCGAGAACTTGGTCGCCATCTTGGCTTGGGTCCCACCATTCGTCCCAAGGCGCGTATGCACCTACACCATTGCCTTCGTTATCTGTGGCGGATTCTGGAACAAAGCCATTATCATCGCGGCCAAATCGTTTGAACGCACAATCAGGACAGTGCGTGTCCGCGTCATACGTATAGGCGATTGGATCGTGAGATCCCATATACCCTCCTTCGGTTTGTGAACACCGGGAATGGCCCCGAAGGGCCAAACCCGCTAGTCACTGTTTGCTTTCGATCTTGTCCCACTCGTGCGCTGACTTCCATTGCATGTAGCGGTCTAGCACTTGCATGATCTTGTCCACTACACGCTCTGACCATGTCAGATAGCGTTCGTTTGGTCCAAGTGGCTCTCTCATACGCGTGATGCCCATTCCTTGAGAGCTTTGCTTGGACCCTTCTCAGCCTGGATGTTGGCTGTCGGGTATCTGCCCTTGACCGGCGAGACGACCAGGTAGGTGACTTTGTGCTTGCCTTGTTTGGTCTTCAGTCGCCTGATCCTGAACTCCCTGTTGTCGATCATCACAGTCTTCTTGCCAGCCATGTTGACCTTGCGGATCAACTCTAGGCTGTTCACCCGGAGCAGAACCGATTTTGGCGGCTTCTTCTGTGACTTAGCGACAACAGCGTCGATTCGGTCTTGGGCAGCTTTCTTGCTTGCCTTGACCTTTTCCTGCTGGGCATTGTGTGACATGGTGTACTTCTTCGCCTTAGGCATCGAGTGACTCCACCGTGATCTGAACCTTGTTGCCCATCGGATCGATCATTGAGAAGACGACAGTGCCGTCACTCTCTTCGGCTGGCGGCTGAACGATGTCACCACCGCTCTTTTTGAACATCTCCGACAGCTGGTTAGCCATCGCCATGGCATAGTGCTTGTCTGCCACATACCCTCCTTCGGTCTAGTACAGCGGCTGCTGCACTGGAAGGGGGTCAATGACCCCCAACCACTACGCAGCTTGATCCTCTCTTGCCAGCTTGATCGCGCGGTCGAACCATTTAGCCGCACGTCGCTTGGCAGTCTTGCCTTCGAGGCTGTCGTTGTAGTACACGATTGCTCTGACAGCATCAGCGGTGGTCAGGCCGTCGAGCCACGCCTGAGCCTGCTTGGTCTTGCTTGCCGTGTGGTCACCTTCGTCCCAACAGTACTGATCATAGATGACGAGCGTCGGGATGGCCCGAGCCAGGTACATCGTCGCTTTGGAAGCGATATTGCTCTGGCTGACGACTTCATGTTCGTCCTCGGGAAAGATCCATTCGATGACTGAGCTGCCGACTCTGCCATGATACTGCTCGGCAGAGTATTCGTCTTGGATCTCCCATGTCTGGTAGTAGCCCAGACCCGACCACATGCCGATCAGGCCCATGGCGCAGCCCATCGGCTTCTTGTGACCGTTGAGTGCGATCGGGCACTGAAGGTTGCCACACGTCCAGCTGTTTGGAACGTCCTGGCGACAAAGCTCCAGCAGTTCCAGCGGGGTGTTGGCCGCTTTGTTGAGCCGGAAGGTGTGGGACTTCTCAGCCCGCTCGACGAGTAGGTCCATTGCTGAAGACATATACCCTCCTTCGGTGATTGTACTACACCATGTAGTACAAGAACGCGCTCAATGAGCGCGCCCTTCTAGTACACGGCCAAGCAGAGCTTCTAACCATTCCTCTGCATCCAAGCGCCGGTCGTTGATGTCGGAGCAGATGCCTGTGACATATGGCATCAGGTGTCCTTCGACATCGAATACGTCATACACAAAACCGGGGTCGAGGACAAACCATTTCAGTTCGTCGTCCTCATCGGCTCCAGTCTCGCAGACGATGTAGCCCTGGCCGTAGTTGTCGTCAACGATGTCAACGACATCGACCTTGACGCGCGTCAGCTTGACGTTGTTCTTGAGCGTCGGTGACCATGCGTCGCCGGTGTACTCGATTGTCTGCCCCATGAGGTCGTCAAGAAGCATCGGGTGACTCCGTTGTCATGATCACGAGGATCATAGACTGTGGCAGCGTGATGGTTCCGGCTTCAGGACGAGCATCGAACAGATGGTGCCCAGCATAATTGGTGCCGAGGTAGTTAGCCTCGAACGTACCAGTGCCGGCTTTGCGCCCCATCTCGTCATCCTTCTGGAACTTGACCTTGTATCTCGTTCCGACGATCACTTTGCTGCCTCTGCCCTGATGTGGGCCTTGCCGATCTCATACACGGCAGGGTGATTGGCATGGCGGCCAAGCGTTGCGCCACAGGAACACGTCACCACGATCTTGCCCTTGGTATGGACGTATGTGACGTTGTGATCCATTTACCCTCCTTCGGTTGGTGAATACACGGCGAGGCCCAAAGGCCCCACCGTCTAGTCACTCAGTACTGTTGATCTTGCCTGTCCATGCCGTCCTGTTCTTGCTTGCTCGCTCTGTGGCCGGTCAGCGCGCGGATGTCATTGAACTTGACGACATCCTTGATGTGCGGACCGATCTTGTGCCATAGCTCGATACAGATCAGTAGCAGGATGGCTGAGCAGACAATCTCTACGAACAGGTTGTACATTCAGCCTCCAGATGGAACAGATGGAGTTCGCTGGCGTAGATCTGGCCATAGTCATATAGACCATGCTTGACCGGAATACGCACTTCATCCGGTCTGGTCTTCCAGACCTGTGGCTGACCATTGACACGCCAACGCTGACATGTGCCATCAGAGTTCTTGCTGGTCTCGTCATGAAGCACCATACCTAGCTTGAGAGCTTTGGCTTGTTCGAGCGTGATCATGTCGACACCGCCCCATCTGGCGCGATGCCACCGATGATCGGCTGTCGGCCATCTGTCCAGTGTTGAGCGAAGGACAGATAGCCATCAGGCAAGCCGAAGCTACCAGCTTGGACGACCACCCTGTCGAGTAGACCCGATGGGTTGTCAGCCAGGTAGACAATGGCCTCGCGCTGTTCGTTGGTCATGATCCCGAACGCTTCCCTGGTGGCCTTGATCTCGACCATCAGAACACCTTTCCCATGCGCATTGCGGTGCCCTTCTTGAGATCGAGGGAGAAGTCGAGGTTTGATAGCACCTTGACCTGATCGACGTTCAATGACTCGGACACCGTCACGACCCAGTATTGCTCTTTGTTGTCTTTGCTAGTTGGGTAGTGCACGCTGTAGGCAATGTGTGCCACGTTTAGATCATAGCTGACTGTTGACAGCGTCTCCAGATCCTTCTCGTCTGAATGCTGCTCTGGCATATACCCTCCTTCGGTTGTGAAATACCGGACGTGTCAGCTAATGGGCCAGCTATCCAGCTGAGGTGTCGTCATTGCCCCTGAGCAACTGACACATCCGCTATGTCACATATCCCCTCCTTTCAAAGCCCCGCGCCAAGGACTCGAACCTTGGTGGATCCTTCGCGGGGTCACGTGCTAGATTCTACTACACGTCCAGATCAAGAGTAGAATCGGGACGAGGAGCGCGATGCAGCCGATGATGTAGTCTGCCTTGGTGTAGGCACACATCTCGATCAACTTGTCGATGTCTTCGTCGCTCATTTGAACCTCACAGACTTCCGAATCTCGTTGAGCCGGTCAATCTCGGCTTGGAGTTTCGGATTCGGCTTGGGGACGATAAGGAGCTTCATGCCAACTCCACGGTGCAGAACAGCTCACCGCTGAAGCCTGCTTCCTTGATGAGCTTCCACTCGTCAACGAAGCTCTCGCCTCCATCGAAGTTCTCGCCGACGTTGGTAGCCATGCGCATGAGACCGCGCGCAGACTCCTCATCGGGAGCAACGACGTAGACAGCGAAGATGTATCGCTGTTCGTCCATTGTACCCTCCTTCGGTTGATGACACCGGAAGCCCCAGCGTTACCTGGGGCAACCGCTATCATTCGTAGTGCGGCCGATCGCTTGGGAAAGGCCTGGGTGTCGGGTACTCCTCGACGCTGTACTGGTAGAACGTCGATTGACCAGAGAGCACGCTGTGGTACGGATGTGGCTCCGTCTCACGCCTCTTGTGCTCCTGCTCGTTGAGCGTTCGGCAGATCAAGGTGGCAGTGTTCTCGTCATCGAACTTGAGCACGTGCCAGCTCTCGACAGGCTTGCCGGCATCGTACCACCAACCGCCCTCTTCTGGACCACCCTTCTCTTGCCACACTTCGTGCATGTGGATGTAGAAGGTTTGGTCATCCGTCTGGCTGTGCTCATAGTCGAGCTGGTACTCGAACCCGTAGTCTTCCTCGGGCCCAAGACGTTCGCCCATGACCTGATCTGCCTGCTCTTGATTCTCGCAGACGACCCAGACCGTGTAGATGGCCTTGATCATGTACCCTCCTTCGGTTGGTTAGTGTTCATGTTGAACACCGAGCCGCGTTGGGGCTAGTTCAACGCGACTCGCTGGTCAACTAGGTGCCATGCACACCATCGTTCGTTGACTAGTAGCCGACGACCTCGGTGCCATACGTGAGGATGGCGAGTGCCAGCGCGAGACGCTTGGCTGCTTCCTCGACATCGTTGCCCATCTCGGTGGAGACGATGGCGAACTCGCGGAACGTTGACAGCTCGCGGAAGTCTGACCAGTCCATCACGTCTGTCATCGAGTAGTTGTTGGGACATGGTGACGCCGGGAACTCCAGCTTGGGATAGAGGTTGGCTTCACATGCCTTGATCATCTGCCAGAACTCCATCAGCTTGACGTTCTCAACATCGACCTTGTCATCGGCGTAGATGAGCAGTTCGTCATCATACGTCCAATACTCTCGGCCTTCGTTGGGTCGCGTCCAGTTCTGCGCCCATGCCGTTGACGAGATCCACCAGGTTGCCCCATCGTCAATGTCTTCGACG
>Ga0070710_10000255_pt1 | contig 25239 bp, 23 predicted proteins | sample LARL52metaG_FD_65454 | JGI IMG/M metagenome (GOLD analysis project Ga0070710, IMG submission 65454) | Corn, switchgrass and miscanthus rhizosphere microbial communities from Kellogg Biological Station, Michigan, USA - LAR L5-2 metaG | ecosystem: Host-associated > Plants > Roots > Rhizosphere ...
GTGGCGATATCCGATATATCGGTAGTCGCTCGCTGGATATCGCTGGCGACCGATCGGCGTTGGCGGGCCGAGGTTCCCAATATGCGATGTATTGGATATCTGGGGGTACGTCGACGGTTGTGTTGGGGCTGCGGCAGATGACAACGTTGTCATCGAAATGCGATATATGACATATCGGTGGCCGATATATTGGATATTGCTGCGGGGTCAGGTGAGTTCGCGGGCGCGGGTTTCCAAAGCACGCAGACCCAGTTCGGCGCTGCGGCGGGCGGCCTGGTCGGCGGCGGACCGGGCGTCGGAATGCCGGTCGAGGTCGTGCAACACCACGGCCAGGCCGATCAACGCGCGGACCTCGCCGGAGGCGTAGCCGATTCGGCGGGCCGTCGCGAGGGCCTGGTCGAAGAGGTCGGCCGCGGCGGCGAAGTCGGTCAGCGCGCGGTGGATCTCGCCGAGCGTGATCCGCACGGAGGTCGCCACCTGCGGGTCGCCGCCGTCGGCGACCAGTGAGAGGGCGCGCGAGGCCAAGGACAAGGCGGTCTCGGCGTCGCCGGAGGCGAGTTCCACCGCGGCGAGGTTCTCCAGGGCTTCGGCGTCGCCCGCGGGGACGTTGCCGATTTCCAGGGCGCGTTCGAAGTGGGTGCGGGCCTCGGCGAACTGTCCCTGCAGGCGCAGTGCCATGCCGAGGTAGGTGTGGCTGTCGGCGTTCGGGGCGAGCGCCAGGGCCTGGGAGAAGTGGTCGACGGCGTCGTCGATCTCGCCGAGCTCCACCGCGAGCTGGCCGAGGTTGTACAGGCCGGTGCTGACGCTGTCGGCCGAGTGCAGCATCTCCAGGCAGCGGACCAGGGCCTCCTTCGCCTCGGTCAGCTGGCCGGAGCGGCGGTGGACGAGGCTGAGGTTGTTCAGCACGCTCGCCTCGGCGTCCTTGTCGCCCAGGGCGCGGTAGAGCTCGATGGCGTGGTTGTGGTGTTCCACCGACAGCGCGTACTCGCCCAGCCGCAGGTAGAGGGTGCCGAGGTTGGCGTGCATCGCGGCCTCGGCCGGGCGGTGTGCGGACGCTTGGGCGGCCTGCAGGCCGTGGCGGGCCGTCGCGAGCCACTCTCCGACGTGCTGACCGATCCACAGGTAGCCGCGCAGCGCGTCGGCCAGCTGCCACGCCATCGGGGCCGGGCCGTGCTCCGCGGCGTGCCGGATGGCGGCGATCAGGTTCGGGCGTTCCGCGTCGAGCCACGCCAGCGCCTCCGCCGAGCTCATGATCCGGGGTGCCGGGCCGGAGGCGGACGACGGCAGCCGCACGATGCCGGGGTAGAGCAGCTCGGCGCAGCGTTCGACGCCGCGCAGGTAGTGGTTCAGCAGCGCGGTCCAGGCCAGCTGTTGTTCGGACGGGCTGTCCGACTCCTCGCGCAAGGTCGCCGCGTAGTGCAGCAGCTCGTCGTGGAACCGGTAGCGGCCCGGCACCACCGGCACCACGAGGTTCGCGATCGCCAGCACCGTCAGCAGGCCCTCGGCGTCGACGTCGGCCAGTGCGGACGCCGCCTCGGGGGTGAAGTCCGGCCCCGGCATGAGCGAGAGCAGCCGGAACAACCGCTGCGGCGCGGGAGGCAGGGCGGCGTAGGCGAGCTCGATCGGCGAGCCCGAGATCGTCACGTCGTCGCGTCCGGCCAGGTAGGCGGCCGCCACCCGCAACGCCAGCGGCAGGTGCCCGCACCGGTCGGCCAGCTCCGCGTGATCACCCGGCCCCAGCAGCTCGGACAGCAGCAGCGCGGACTCGGCGGGGGAGAACACGTCCACCGGCACGGTCCGCGCGCCGTTCATGGCGATCAGGCCGCGCAGGTCGTCCCGCGACGTCACGATCACCCGGCACGACGCCGTCCCCGGCAGCAACGGCCGCACCTGGTCCGGCGCGGACGCGTTGTCGAGCACCAGCAGCATCCGGCGGCCCGACAGCAGCGAGCGCAGCATCGTGCTCTGCTCGTCGGCGTCCGGCGGGATCTCGTCCGGCGGCACCCCGAGCGCCCGCAGGAACCGCGACAGCACGTCCATCCCGTCCGCAGGCGGCCCCAGTGAGTACGCGCGCAGGTCGACGTACAGCTGCCCGTCCGGGAACCGGTCGCGCAGCAGGTGCGCCACGTGCACGGCCAAGGTCGTCTTGCCCACACCGGGCGGCCCCGCCAGGGTCACGATCGGCACCGAACCGGTGATCAGCCCGGAGATCCGCTCGACGTGCGAGGCACGTCCGACGAAGTCGGCGATGTCGTCCGGCAGCCGCATCGGCGACGCCGGCGCCCGTTCCGGCTCCCGCTCGACGACCGGTGCGGCCAGCGACGGCTCGCCCACCAGGATCGCCTGGTGCAACGACCGGAGCTCGGCGGACGGGTCGATGCCCAGCTGCTCGTCCAGCGTCCGGTCGAGCTGCCGGAATGCCTCCAGCGCCTCCGCCTGCCTGCTGCTGCGGTACAGCGCGAGCATCAGCTGTCCCCAGAACCGCTCGCGCAACGGGTGGTCCCGCGTCAGCGCGAACAGCTCCGGCACCAGGTCCGCGTGGTGGCCCAGCGCGAGCTCCACGTCGATCCGCTGCTCGTGCACCGTCATCAGCAGCTCGGTCAGGCGCGGCGCGTGCTCCGAGTACAGCGTCTCCGAAGGCACGTCGGACAGCACCGGGCCACGCCACAGCTCCAACGCCTCGGCAAACGCTTTCCGCGCTGTGACCAGGTCGTCCGCCCCGGCAGCCACCCGCCCGCGAGCAGCCGCGTCCACGAACCGGTGCACGTCCACGGCCAGCGGGTCGACCCGCATCCGGTACCCGTCGGCAGCGGTCTGGATCAGCGACGGGTCGCCCAGCGCCGCCCGCAGCCGCATCACGTACGTCTGCAACGTTCCACGTGTGCGCGCGGGCGGTGCGTCCCCCCACACGTGTTCGACCAGTTCCGTCACGGGCACGACGCGGTTCGGCCGCAGCAGCAGCGCCGCGAGCAACGCCCGGTGCTTGCCCGCCCGCAGCACCACGGAGGAGTCGCCCAGGCGCACTTCCAACGGGCCGAGCAGCCGGAACTGCGGACCCGAAGCCATTACCCACCCCTCGCGAGCGCCGGACGACCCCCGTCTGCCGGACAGCCTATTCGCGCGCTGTCGCCGAGTGACATCGGCGCGTCAGCGATACGTCAGCGCCATGCGGCAATCTTCTTCATGTCCCGGTCGGGGGGCCGGGGCAACAAACTTCTCGGGTTCCGCGGAGATCCGCGGATCACGATCGCTGGGGGTCGAAAGGCCCAGGAGCTCTCTCGCAGCTCCTGGGCCTTTCGCGCATTGGACCCTACTTCGCGTAGATGGCGTCGATGTCCGACGCGTACGTCGTCGCCACGACAGAGCGCTTGAGCTTCAGCGACGGCGTCATCTCGCCGCCCGCCTCGGTGAAGTCCACCGGCAGCACGCGGAACTTGCGGATCGCCTCCGCCTTCGACACCGACTTGTTCGCCTCGTCCACCACGGCCTGGATCTCGGCCAGCAGCTCCGGGTCCTCGATCAGGTCCGCGACCTCGGCCGTGGCCGGCTTGCCGTGCGACTCCTTCCACGACGGGAAGAACTCCGGGTCGATCGTGATCAGCGCACCGATGAACGGCTGCTTGTCGCCGACGACCATGCACTGCGACACCAGGGGGTGCGCCCGGATGCGGTCCTCGAGCTGCGCGGGGGAGACGTTCTTGCCACCGGCGGTGACGATGATCTCCTTCTTGCGGCCCGTGATCTTCAGGAAGCCCTCGCTGTCGAGCTCGCCGATGTCACCGGTGTGGAACCAGCCGTCCTCCAGCGCCTCCTTGGTGGCGGCCTCGTTGTTCCAGTAGCCGGTGAAGACGATGTCGCCCTTGATGAGGATCTCGCCGTCGTCGGCGATGCGGATCGACGTGCCGGGCACCGGCAGGCCGACCGTGCCGACCTTCTCCTGGCCGCGGAACGTCACGCACGCCGCCGCAGACGTCTCGGTGAGGCCGTAGCCCTCGTACACCGGGATGCCCGCGCCGCGGAAGAAGTGCGACAGCCGGTCGCCCAGCGGCGCGCCACCGGACACCGCCGCGATCGCGCGACCGCCCAGGGCGGCACGCAGCTTCGCGAACACCAGCTTGTCGAACACCGCGTGCTTGAGCCGCAGCACCAGTCCGGGACCGCCGTTGTCGAGCGCGGACGAGTACTCGACGGCAGTCGCCTCGGCCGCGTCGAAGATCTTGCCCTTGCCGCCAGCGTGCGCCTTCTGCTTGGCGCCGTTGTAGACCTTCTCGAACACGCGCGGCACCGCGACGACGAACGTCGGCCGGAACTGGCCGAGGTCCGCGACGAGGTTCTTCACGTCGCCGGTGTGGCCCAGCGTCGCGCGCGAGTACACGCACGCCAGCGCCAGCGCGCGCGCCAGGATGTGGGCGAGCGGCAGGAACTCCAGCAGCGAGTTGCCCGCGGTGAGGATCTCCGGGAACCGCGTCAGCGTCGACCGCACCTCGGACAGCAGGTTGCGGTGCGTCAGCGTGCAGCCCTTGGGGCGGCCCGTGGTGCCGGACGTGTAGACGAGCGTCGCCGTCTCGTCCGCCTGCACCTGCTTGCGGCGCTCGTGCACCTGCTCGTCGGCGATCTCGGCGCCCAGCGCGGTGAGCTCGTCGACCGCGGCGGCTGAGCCCTCGATCTGCCACACGTGGCTCAGCTCGGGCAGCTTGCCGACGACCTCGTCGACGGACGCGCGGTGCGCGGACGTCTCGACGAACACCGCCTTCGCGCCGGAGTCGGACAGGATCCACTCGATCTGGTCCGCCGACGACGTCTCGTAGATCGGCACGGTGATGGCGCCGGCCGCCCAGATGGCGAAGTCGAGCAGCTGCCACTCGTAGCGGGTCTTGGAGACCAGGCCGACGCGGTCACCGTGCTCGATGCCCGCGGCGAGCAGGCCCTTGGCGACCGCCATGACCTGTGCGGCGAAATCACGCGCCGTGATGTCGACCCAGGTGCCGTCGACCTGGCGGCGGAAGCTGACGGCGTTGCCGAAGCGCTCCGCGTTGGCCCACACCATGTCGGTGAGGTTCTCCTCCGGAGCCACTGCGGCCGTGGCGGGGACGCTGAACTCGCGCACGTCAACCTCCGTACGGTGATTTGTTACTGGTGGGGAAACTTAGCGTGTGATTCCAGCGATACAAAGGTCGGGACGCCCTTCCGTTACCTTTTGACCCCATGGCCAGTGTGGACGTCGTCGACGAGACATTCCTCGCGGTACCACCCAGCGTGGTCGCCGCCGCCTTCGCCGCGCCGTCGTCGTGGCGGGCGTTCTGGCCGGACCTCGAACTCGACGTCTACGCCGATCGCGGCGAGGAGGGACTGCGCTGGACCGTCGGTGGCGCGCTCGTCGGGACGATGGAGGTCTGGCTCGAGCCGATGCTTGACGGCACCCTGCTGCACTACTTCCTCCGCGCCGATCTACCCGCCGGCTCGTTCACTCCGCGTACCGCCCTTCGTGAGGTGCAACGCCGTCAGCTCGCCGCGAAGTCCGTTGCCCTGGGCCTCAAGCTGACTCTGGAGGACGGTCGTCCCGCAGGCTGCCCGCCGCACGGGTGATCTTGCTTGGCGTGCGTCTCGCTCCCGGTGAACTAGGTTGGGAACCGTGCGGGTTCACGTGGTTTCGGATGTGCACGGCAACGCGGAGGCGCTGGCGCGCGCCGGTGACGGGGCGGACGCGCTCGTCGTGCTCGGCGACCTCATCGACTTCGTCGACTACCACGACCATTCCAAGGGGATCCTCGGGCGCGTTTTCGGGCCCGAGAAGGTGGGGATCTTCGCCGAGCTGAGACGCGGCACCAAACGCGCGGACACCGCGGGCTACATCCGGTCTCTCTGGGACGGTCTCGCCGACGCCCGCACGGTGGTGCAAGAGGCGGTGCTGGAGCAGTACCACGCGCTGTTCGCCGCGATGTCCGCGCCGACGTACGCGACACCGGGCAATGTGGACAGTCCGCAGCTGTGGCCTCAGTTCGCCCGCGACGGCGTGCACGTCCTCGACGGTGACGCGGTGGAGATCGGCGGGCTGAGGTTCGGGTTTGCGGGCGGTGGGCTGATGGTGCCCGGACTCGTGCGCAACCCCAACGCGCCATGGTACCCGTACCTCCGAACGGAGGAGGACATGGCGGCCGCGCTAGCGCGGATGGGCCGGGTCGACGTCCTGTGCACGCACATCCCGCCCGCTGTCCCGGATCTGACCTACGACGTCGTGGCGCGCCGTCCCGAATGGGGATCGCGGCCCGCGCTGGAGAAGATCGCGCGGGAACGTCCGCGCTGGTCCGTGTTCGGCCACGTGCACCAGCCGTTGGCCCGGCGCATGCGAATCGGCTACACCGAGTGCGTCAACGTCGGGCACTTCCAGCGCAGCGGCAAGCCTCACGTCCTCAATTGGTAAAGACGCGAGTAACCTCCTCACACATGGCCGACGAGTCCACTCAGTCCATCGTCATCGACGCGCCGCCTGAGAAGATCATGGCGATCATCGCGGACTTCCCGTCGTACCCGGACTGGGCGAACGGGATGAAAGAAGTGGAGGTCCTCGACGCGCGCGAGGACGGCCGCGCCGAGCAGGTCCGGTTCGCGATCGACCAGGGTCCCGTCAAGGACGAGTACGTCCTGAAGTACGACTGGTCCGCCGACGGTCTCTCGGTGCAGTGGGACCTCGTCAAGGGCACCATGCAGAAGTCGCAGCACGGCAGCTACGTGCTGGAGCCGTCCGGTACCGGCACCAAGGTCACCTACACGCTGTCGGTGCAGCTGGTGATCCCGATGATCGGGCTGTTCCGCCGCAAGGCCGAGAAGCTGATCCTCGACACCGCGCTCAAGGAGCTCAAGAAGCGCGCGGAGAAGGCGGCTTGAGCCGGGTCCTGCTCTTCACCGGCAAGGGCGGGGTCGGCAAGACGACGCTGGCCGCCGCGACGGCGGCCTCGCTGGCGGCGAACGGCCGCAAGGCGCTCGTGGTGTCGACCGATCCCGCGCACTCGCTGGGCGACGCCCTCGACGTCCGTCTGGGCGCCGCACCGTCCGAAGTAGACACAGCGGACGGTCTTTTCGCGTGCCAGATCGACCCTCGCGGTCTCGTCGACGAGGCCTGGGGCGAGCTGCGCGGACATCTTCGGACCGTGCTGGCGGGTGCAGGTGTCGATGAGCTCGACGCCGAGGAGCTGACCGTGCTGCCGGGCGTCGAGGACCTCCTCGCGCTGGCGGAGGTGCGGCGGCTGGCGTCGAGCGGGCCGTGGGAGGTCGTGGTCGTCGACTGCGGGCCGACGGCGGAGACGTTGCGGCTGCTGTCGTTGCCCGAGGCGTTCGCGGGGTACCTGGAGCGGCTGTTCCCGACGCACCGGCGGGTGGTGCGCGGACTGCTGGCCGGGGTCGCGGGGACCGGGACCGTCGAGAAGTGGGACGCGACGGCGGACGCGTTGAGCCGGCTCGCGGAGCGGCTGGACTCGTTGCGGACGATGTTGTCCGACCCGTCGTCGTGCTCGGTGCGGCTGGTGTTGACGCCGGAACGGGTGGTCGCCGCCGAGACCCGGCGCACGCTGACCGCGTTGGCGCTGCAGGGAATCCGCGTCGACAGCGTGATCGCTAACCGGCTGGTGCCCTCGCCCGGTTCCGCGCGCGGTGCGGCCGCCACGTGGCTGCGCACGCGCCGGCACGAGCAGGACGCGGTGCTGGCCGAGCTGACCGGGATCGGGGACATGCGCACGGTCGACCACCGTGCTTCCGAGCCCGTCGGCGTGCCGGCGTTGCTGGAGGTCGCCGCGCAGCTCTACGGCTCGGAGGACCCGCTGCCCGGTGCTGCCGTCGCGGAGTCGTTGCTGGAGGTGTCGGGCAGCGGACGTGGTCTCGACGCCCGATACTCGCTGCGGATCGCGTTGCCGTTGTCCGACGACACGGAACTGGACCTCGCGCGCGTGGGCGACGACCTCGCGTTGACCATCGACGGTCGGCGTCGGCTCGTGGCGCTGCCATCGTTGCTGAAGCGCTGCATCGTGACCGGTGCGGAGATGGACTCGGGTGGCGTGACCGTGGGGTTCCGCCCGGACCCGTCGTTGTGGCGCTGAGTGCGGCGCTGATCAGGAGTTTGGGATGACCCAGGACAACACCGGCAAGCTCGCCGAGGAGCTGCGGCTGCTCATCGACGCGGCCGCCGAGCGCATGCAGCCGTGGCTGCAGCGGGTGGCGGAGGCGGGCGATGGCTCGCACACGCCCGAGACGTGCGGCTGGTGCCCTTTGTGCAACGGCGTGGCGTTGCTGCGCGGCGACCGCTCCGAGCTCGCCGCGAAGGCCGCCGAGCACGCCGCGGGCCTGGTGGCGGTGCTGCGCGCGGCCCTGCGCGAGCCCGGCGCCCCGCCCACGCCCCCACCGCCGTCAGGTGCTGACCCGGCTGACTCCGGTCAGCGGGTGCAGCACATCAAGGTCGTCAGGAAGACCGACTAGTGCTCACCGTCGGAGTGGACATCGGTGGCACCAGCGTGCGCGCGGGTGTCGTGGACGCGCGCGGCTCGGTGCTGGACACCTCACGCGCCCCAACGCCCGCCGGCGAGCGGGCTCTCGAAGACGCGATCGTCGCCGCTGTGGAGGAGGTGGCGGATCGGCACGCGGTGAACGCCGTCGGTCTGGCCGTGGCGGGCTTCATCGCCTCCGACCGCCGCACGGTCCGTTTCGCGCCGCACCTGGCGTGGCGACAGGCCGACGTGGCGGACCGCATGAGCGACCGCCTGGGCATGCCCGTCGTCCTGGAACACGACGCGAACGCAGCCGCCCTGGCCGAACACCGGTTCGGTGCTGCTCGTGGCGCCCACACGGCCGTGTTGGTGGCCATCGGCACGGGCATCGGCGCCGCTCTGCTGCTCGACGGCGAGGTCTTCCGGGGTGCCCACGGCGTGGCTCCCGAACTGGGTCACCTGCGCGTCGTGCCGGACGGCCGTCCGTGCCCGTGCGGCAAGAACGGCTGCTGGGAGCGCTACTGCAGCGGCACGGCCCTTTCGGCCACGGCGGTCGAGCTGCTGGCCAAGCACCCCGGCATCTCCACCGTCCTGGCCCGGGAGGCCGCGGGTGACTCCCGGGCCGTGACCGGCCGTCGTGTCGCCGGCGCCGCCCGTGACGGCGACCCGCTGGCCAAGCGCGCGATGGCCGACCTGGCCCGTTGGCTCGGCGAGGGCCTCGCGCTGGTGGCAGATGTCTACGACCCCGAGGTGATCGTCATCGGGGGAGGTGTGTCGGAGTCCGCACCGCTGTTCCTCGACGACGCCCGCGAGCGCTACGCCTCCGTGGTCACCGGCGCGGGTCACCGTCCGCTGGCCCGGATCCGCACCGCGCAGCTGGGCGACGACGCCGGCATCGTGGGCGCCGCGACCCTGGCCCGGGAGATGACCGCGTCGATGGCGAAGAACAGCTCACGCCGCTCCTGACTCGCAGCGCCGGCCAGGTGCCCGACTGGATCACCGATCCGACGGGAGACCTTCGCCTGCCGAAGCACGCCTTTGCAATGAGTCTTTTGCGGACGAAGTCAAAAGTCTCATTGCCAAACAGCAGGTCAGGGCTTCGGAAGAAGTAGGTGTCGCGGTGGGCGTGTCGGGGTTTGTTCGCCCACCGCGAACGTTGCGACGTCCGGAGCTGAGCTGCCGGACTAACGGCCGAGGAGGCGCAGGATGCGCGGGCGGCGGCGCTTGGCGCGCTCGGCGTCCTTCTTGCTGAGGGTCGCCAGGGCGCGGGCCATCATCAGGTGTTGCATCTGGTCCATGCCGGACACGGTAGGCATGCGCGAATCGTTATCTGAAGGTTTGAGTGGCCGTTATCACGGTGTTACCAACTGGGACGTGACGCGTCACACCTGAGCGCCGTCGTCCCATCCCGAGTCCGGTGGTGGGGTGTTGCGCATGCGCAGGATCAGCCAGCCGACGCCCGCGCAGAGCGAGACGAGCGACAGCGGCGTGCCGATGCGCGCCTCCAGCCCGAAGAGGCCGGGAGCGACCAGGAGGACGATGCCGAGCACGAAGAGCCCGAGCGCGGCGATGGTCGAGGCGCGCAGCACCGGGAACGGCGGCGGCTCCGGCGGAATGTAGTGGTCCTCGTCGTCGCGGTCGCGTCGCTCGGGCTCGACTTCGAGGCCGGCAGTGGGCTCGCCGGCCGAGTCGTCGAGCTTCCTGAGGTCTTCCGGGCTCGCCTCGTCGAGGTCGAGCCAGTCCTTGCCGACCCCGTCCCGTTCGAGACCCGCGACGATCTCGGCAAAGAGCTCGTCGACGTTCTCGGGGCCGTCGGTCGAGTCGCGCCGGGCGTTCATCCAGAGCCTCTCCGTGTGCCGCAACCCTATGACCCCTCATCGTTGCACGGGCGGGATGTGTTGCGGGTTACGGCAGTCGGCGCAGTCCTGGTCGTGACGCTCTACTTCGGGACTCGTTGTGTGAGAAGCGGTCGGCTCCGTAGGCTGATCGCCGGGATCAAGGTTCGCGGTGTCTAGGGAGGCGCTTCCCACGGTGCTGTACTGGTTGATGAAGCACGTCCTCCTGGGACCGATTCTCCGGCTGTTCTTCCAGCCGAAGATCATCGAGGGTGCCGAGAACATCCCGAAGGACGGTGGCGCGATCCTGGCGAGCAACCACCTCGCCGTCTCCGACTCCTTCTTCCTGCCGTTGATGTTGTCGCGGCGGGTGACCTTCCCCGCCAAGATCGAGTACTTCACCGGCACTGGGCTCAAGGGCAAGTTGCAGAAGTGGTTCTTCTCCGGCGTCGGCCAGGTGCCGATCGACCGTTCCAGCGCCTCGGCCGCGCAGGGCGCGCTCGACACGGGCGTGCGGATCGTGCGCGAGGGCAAGCTGCTGGGCATCTACCCCGAGGGCACGCGTTCGCCGGACGGCCGCCTGTACAAGGGCAAGGTCGGTGTCGCGTGGATCGCGCTGGAGTCCGGCGCGCCGGTGATCCCGGTGGCGATGTTCGGCACGGACAAGGCGAACCCCATCGGCTCGAAGATGTGGAAGCCGTACCCGATCCGCATCAAGATCGGCAAGCCGCTCGACTTCTCCCGCTACGAGGGTCTGTCGAGTGACCGGTTCGTGCTGCGGTCGATCACCGACGAGATCATGTACTCGCTGATGGAGCTGTCCGGCCAGGAGTACGTCGACGTCTACGCGGCCAAGGCGAAGGAAGAGGCCACGAAGGTCCCCGAGCAGGGCAAGACCGCCGACCGGGTGCCCGAGACGAAGGCGAGCTGACCGCACCCCCTAGGGTGTCGCGGTGCGGTTCTTCTACGACTGTGAGTTCATCGAGGACGGGGTGACGATCGACCTCGTGTCGATCGGGGTGGTCGACGAGGAAGGCCGCGAGTTCTACGCCGTGTCCACCGAGTTCGACCCCGAGCGGGCCGGTCCGTGGGTGCGGCAGAACGTCCTCAACCAGCTGCCGTCGCCCGCCGACAGGGCGTGGCGCAGCCGCGAACGCATCCGCGAGGACCTGCTCGACTTCCTCGGTGCCCGCAACGCCGCCCGTGACGAGATCGAGCTGTGGGCGTGGTTCGCCGCCTACGACCACGTCGCGCTGGCGCAGCTGTGGGGCGCGATGCCGGCGTTGCCGCGCGCCCTGCCCCGGTTCACGCGCGACCTGCGGCAACGCTGGGACGACGTCGGCCGCCCCCGGCTGCCCGCGCCTCCGGCCGACGCGCACGACGCCCTCGCCGACGCACGTCACAACCTCGCGCGCTGGAAGGTGATCGAGGAACACCGGCGCAAAACCGGCTTTCCCGTCCGGTAAGTGAGACCCGCGTTGCTGCACCGATACAGCTCGTGAAAGTCTGAGTGACACAGAACACGAGAGATTGGGCAAGCAGATGCGCATCGGTGTGCTCACTGGCGGTGGTGACTGCCCCGGTCTGAACGCCGTGATCCGGGCCGTGGTCCGCAAGGGCATCAAGGCACACGGCTGGGAGATCGTCGGGTTCCGCAACGGCTGGCAGGGTCCGATCGAGAACCTGACCAAGGAGATCGACCTCGCGGACGTCGAGGAGATCCTCACCCGCGGTGGCACGATCCTGGGCTCGTCGCGCACGAACCCCTACAAGGTCGAGGGCGGTGTCGACCGCATCCGCGAGACCATCGCGGCCAACAACATCGACGCCATCATCGCGATCGGCGGCGAGGACACCCTCGGTGTCGCCAAGCGCCTCACCGATGACGGCATCGGCGTCGTGGGTGTGCCGAAGACGATCGACAACGACCTCGGCGCCACGGACTACACGTTCGGCTTCGACACGGCCGTGCACATCGCGACCGAGGCCATCGACCGCCTGCGCACCACGGCCGAGTCGCACCACCGTGCGCTCGTCGTCGAGGTCATGGGCCGGCACGCGGGCTGGATCGCGCTGCACTCCGGGCTCGCCGGCGGCGCGAACGTCATCCTCGTGCCCGAGCGCCCGTTCAGCGTCGACAAGGTCGTCGAGTGGGTCGAGCGCCGCTTCGAGAGCGAGTTCGCGCCGATCATCGTCGTCGCGGAGGGTGCGATTCCCGAGGGCGGCGCCGAGGTGCTGCACTCCGGTGAGCGCGACGCCTTCGGCCACGTCCGCCTCGGCGGTGTCGGCCAGTGGCTCGCGGAGGAGATCGCGGACCGCACCGGCAAGGAGTCCCGGGCGGCCATCCTCGGCCACATCCAGCGCGGCGGTACGCCGACCGCGTACGACCGCGTCCTCGCGACCCGCTTCGGCCTGCACGCGGTCGACGCCGTCGCGGCCGGCGACTTCGGCACCATGGTCGCGCTGCGTGGCACCGACATCGTGCGCGTGAAGCTGTCCGAGGCGACGGCCGAGCTCAAGACCGTTCCGACGGAGCGCTACGAAGAGGCCGAGGTCTTCTTCGGCGCCTGATATCCGATATATCGGCGAGCTCGCGCAGCGCCGCGCGGGCCCACCGATATATCAGTTATGCAAAAGACGTTTGCGGACGACCGCAAACGTCTTTTGCATAAGCAGGGGTTTGCGCTGGTCAGAAGGCCTTCACGTCGAGGTAGGCGGCGAACGTGCCCAGCCAGTGGTCGGCCATGTAGCCGTGGCCGCCGAAGACGTAGGTCCACCCGGCCTCGCGGTGGGAGGCGGAAGCCGTGCGGGCCAGCTCGGTGTACCGGTGCCCGGCCGGGAGGGCGTCCGCGATCGCCTCCCAGTTCCAGGCGCGGGACAACGCGAGCCCGGCCAGGTGCGAGCCGTACGGGTCGTCGGGGGCGTCGACCGGGAAAGGTTCGCGCAACACGCGCCATCGTTCCGCGTCGAGCTCCGGCAGGTACGCGTCGAACCACGTCCCGAACTCCGAGGTGTCGAGAGCGCGACGCATCAGGTCGGCCGTCGTCAGCGCGGGGGAGAGGAAGTCGGCGGCGTCCGGCTCGAAGCCGCCGTACGCGACCTCCTCGCGGTGCCATCGCAGCGCCGCGTCGACGCACGCGGAGGCCAGCTCGAAGTCGCCGTTCATCTGAGCGGCGTCGAAGACCAGCGCCGTCGCGAACGCGGTGTTGCCGTGCGTCCCGGTGCGCACCGGGAGCCGCGCCGCCGAGATCCACTCGAGCCACCGGTCGCGCAGGACGTCCGCGATCGGCGCCACCGACCACGGCAGGCCCGAGGTCCGCAGCTCCGCGTCGAGCAGCAACAGCCACGCCCACCCGTACGGCCGCTCCCAGTGCCGTCCCGCCGGCGAGGCGAAGAACGCGGCCTCGACGGCGCAGTTCTCGGGCGTGATCAGCTTGTCCAGCGCGTCACGGGCCAGGTCGGCCCCCGGCAGCGACGGGCGCAGCCGCAGCAGCCGCACCGCCAGCCACGTCTGGTGCACGCACGAGTGCCAGTCGAACGACCCGGCGAACACGGGATGCAGCATCCGCTGCGGGACCAGCCGGTCGTCACCGTCGATGACGTGCGTCCAATGCACCGGGTGGTCGCGCTGGATGTTGTCGATCGCGATGGCCAGCAGCCGGGTCGCGGTGCTGTCATCCAATCGGGTGGCGTTCATGGCCACATCATGCAATGCGTCGTCTCAATAGGGCAGGTGTTGATGGTTGACGCGTAACAGACCTCACCAGCGAATGACGCCCAGGCCGACACCCCGTCCAACTGCTGACAGGCCCGGCCCGGTCTCTCAGTGTGGGACAACTAGGATGAGCAGCGTGAACTGGACCGTGGACGTGCCCATCGACACGCTTCCCGAGCTTCCGCCGCTGCCTCCCGAGATGCGCAAGCGCCTGGACGACGCACTGTCGCGTCCCGCCGCCCAGCAGCCGGAGTGGCCCGACGCCGAACAGGTGCGTCGTGTGCGGGCCGTGCTGGAGAGCGTGCCGCCGATCACCGTGCCCGCCGAGATCGACCGGCTGCACACGCAACTGGCGCAGGTCGCGAACGGTGAGGCGTTTCTTCTGCAGGGCGGTGACTGCGCGGAGACGTTCGCGGACAACACCGAGCCGCACATCCGCGCGAACATCCGGACCCTGCTGCAGATGGCCGTGGTTCTGACCTACGGCGCGAGCCTGCCGGTGGTGAAGGTCGGCCGCATCGCCGGGCAGTACGCCAAGCCGCGGTCGTCGAACATCGACGCGCTCGGCTTGCAGTCCTACCGCGGCGACATCATCAACTCCCTGGTCGCGACGCCCGAGGCCCGCATCCCGGACCCGAGCCGGATGATCCGCGCCTACGCCAACGCCGGTGCCGCGATGAACCTGCTGCGCGCGCTCACCGGCGCGGGTCTCGCGGACCTGCACCGGGTGCACGACTGGAACCGCGACTTCGTGCGCACCTCGCCCGCGGGCGAGCGCTACGAGGCGCTGGCCAGTGAGATCGACCGCGGCCTGAAGTTCATGTCCGCGTGCGGTGTCACCGACCAGTCGTTGCACGGCACGGAGATCTTCGCCTCGCACGAGGCGTTGCTGCTCGACTACGAGCGCGCCCTGCTGCGCCTGGACACCACCGGTGAGCAGCCGCGGTTGTACGACCTGTCCTCGCACTTCGTGTGGATCGGGGAGCGCACCCGCCAGCTCGACGGCGCGCACATCGCGTTCGCGGAGATGCTCGCGAACCCGATCGGCCTCAAGATCGGCCCGACGACGTCGCCGGAGATGGCGGTGGAGTACGTCGAGCGGCTGGACCCGCGCAACGAGCCGGGCCGGTTGACGCTGATCTCGCGCATGGGCAACCAGAAGGTGCGCGACGTGCTGCCGGCGATCATCGAGAAGGTCGAGGCGTCCGGCCACAAGGTCATCTGGCAGTGCGACCCGATGCACGGCAACACCCACGAGTCGAGCACCGGCTACAAGACCCGGCACTTCGACCGGATCGTCGACGAGGTGCAGGGCTTCTTCGAGGTGCACCGCCGGCTCGGCACGCACCCCGGTGGCATCCACATCGAGCTCACGGGTGAGGACGTCACCGAGTGCCTCGGTGGCGCGCAGGAGATCTCCGACGACGACCTCGCCGGCCGCTACGAGACGGCGTGCGACCCGCGCCTGAACACGCAGCAGTCGCTGGAGCTCGCGTTCCTCGTCGCCGAGATGCTGCGCTCGTAGCGGGTTTGCTGAAGACGAGCTGAAGAACGAAGGGCCCCGCGTCGAGAACGCGGGGCCCTTCGCTTTGCTCCCGGTGCGGGGTCAGAGGCCGACGATCGTGATCTCGGTGCCTCGCCTCACTTTCGTGCCCGGTGGGATCGACTGGTTCACGACGGTCGCGTTGTTGCTCCGGTTGAACTCGACCTTCACCTTCAGACCGGTCCGTTCGAGTTCATCCTTGGCCTCACGCACCTTCAGCCGGGTCACCTCGGGGACCTCGACCTCCGAGTTGTCCTGGAAGAACACGGTGACGCGCTTGTTCGCCGTCGGGTCCAGCACGGTGCCCGCGGGCGGGTCCGTGCGCACCGCACGCGCTTGGTCGCCGTTCGCGGCGTCCTGACCGGTCGCCTCGACCGGCTCCAGACCGGCGCGCTGCAGCTCGGCGAACGCGTCGTCCTTCGACTTGCCTGCCACGTTCGGCACCGGCCTGCGCGGCGCGGGTCCCTTGCTCAGCACCAGGGTCACCGGACTGCCGATGTTCAACGCCGTCCCGGGCCGCGGGTCCAGAGCCACGACCTTGCCGATCGGCACCGTGTCGTGGAACGCGTCCTTGGTGGGGTCCTTTACCGCCTTCAGGGCCGCCGCCTCGATCTCCTTGGTCGCGGCCTCGACGTCGACACCGACGTTGACGAACGGCACCACGGGCTTGCCGCGCGACACGACGACCTTCACGGACTGGCTCTTGCGCAGCTCCGTGCCCGCGGCGGGATCGGTGCTGATCACCTGGCCGTTCGGCACGTCGTTCGACGGGACCTTGTCGATCAGCGCGGTCAGGTCCGCCGCCCGCACCAGCTGCGACGCGTTCAGCTCGGACTGCCCGACCACCGCCGGCATCACCGTCCAGCGGCCCGCGCCGAGGTACCAGGCGAACAGGCCGACGATCAACGCCAGCACCGCGACGACGGATCCCCAGATGATGAAGAGCCTCTTGCGGCGCTTGCGCTCCGCCTCGACGGGGTCGACCTTCGGCTTCTTGGCACGGGCCTGGGGCGGTCGGCGACGTGGCTGCTCCGGGCGCGCCATCGTGCGCGTGGCGGAGATGCCGGGAGGTGGCGTCGGCGGGCCCGTGTGGATGGTCGTCATCGCGGACTGCATCGGCTGAACCGGTTGCACCCGCCGGGTCGCCTCGGCGACCGACGGGGGAGTGGCGCCGACCGCGACGGCGACCGGTCGCATGATCACGGTCTTGTCGTTCTCGGGTGCAGAGCCGGGCACGGGCACCGGCTGCGGCGTGAGGCCCAGCTCCGATCCCACCCGCTCCAGCTCGGCGAGGAACGCGTCCGCGTTCCCAGGGCGCAGCGACGGGTCGCGCCGCGTCGCTTTGCGCACCAGCGTGTCGAGCGCCAGCGGGATCTCCGGGATGGACGGGACGTCCGAGTTGACGTGCTGGTAGGCCACCGAGATCGGCGTCTCGCCGCGATACGGCGCCTGGCCCGCCAGCATCTCGTAGAGCACGATTCCGGCCGAGTAGACGTCACTGCGCGCGTCCGCGGCCCCCGTCTCCACCTGCTCAGGTGAGAGGTACGCCACAGTCCCGAGGATCTCGCTGTCGCTCGTGACGCCGTTCTCGGCGATCGCGCGGGCCAGTCCGAAGTCCGCGACCTTGACCTGGCCACCACGTCCGATCAGCACGTTCTCCGGCTTCACGTCGCGGTGCACCAGCCCGGCGCGATGGGCGGCGCCCAACGCGGACAGCACGGGTCCGAGGATGCTCAACGCGAGGGCGGGAGGCAGCTTGCCGCGCTGGTTCAGCAGGTCACGGAGGTTTCCGCCGTCGATCAGCTCCATCACCAGGTACACCTGGTCACCGTCGACACCCTGGTCGTGCACCGATACCACGGCCGGGTGATGCAACTGGGCTGCCGCGCGCGCCTCGCGTTCGAACCTCGCGACGAACGCGGGGTCCGCCGTCAGGTGCGGATCCATCACCTTGACGGCCACATCGCGGTCGAGACGGGTGTCGCGACCTCGATAGACGGTGGACATGCCACCGCGCGCGAGCACGGCGTCCACCCGGTAGCGCTGCTCGAGCAGTCCACCCATCACGTTCGAAACCGACCTCTCCACAGTGCGAGATGGTAAAGCTCAGGATGACCCGGTTGGCGGAAGGGCGTTCACAGTTCGGTTATGGCATCGTGACCCCCGTGAGTGCGATTCCTGCCGCTGCGGATGTACTGGCTGCCGACCTGGAGGTTCTTCCTCTTCCCGAGGTGGCCGACCGAATGGGACTTCCGGTCACCCGGGTCCACCAACTGCTGCGCGACGGGCAACTGCTCGCCGAGCGGCGGGACGGCGTTCTCGTCGTTCCCGAAGCGTTCCTCGCCGCCGGAACCGTGGTGAAAGGTCTGCCCGGCACGATCACGGTGCTGCGCGACCAGGGCTTCTCCACGGACGAGATCCTGCGCTGGCTCTTCACGGAGGACTCCAGCCTCCCTGGCACTCCGATCGAAGCATTGCGCGGTGACCGTGGGCGTGAGGTAAAGCGACGCGCGCAAGCCATGGGCTTCTAGTTCACACGATGTGGCGGTTCCGGGCGTCTCCGCAGGCGTGAGACGTCCGGAACCCCTGAACTGGTTCCCATGATCACCAAGACTCTGCTGGCCGGCCTCGCGGCGGTCGGGCTGCTCCTCTCGCCGGTCGCCGCCAGTGCCGCTCCGGCCGTGCAGGCCAAGCCGACGACGCTCGAACTCGACGCGGGTGGCGCCAAGGTCAAGCTGAAGAAGGGCAACCAGCTCCAGATCAAGGGCAAGCTCGGCGCCGAAGGCGGCGCCCGTGAGCTCACCCTGGGCCTCGACGTGTTCGCACAGGTCAAGGTCGGCGCTTCGACGTGGACGAACATCTACACCAAGTCCTGCACGCCGAACTCGACGTTCACCGCGAAGCTGACCATCGACGCTTCCGCCGACCTGCGCCTCTACTTCCCGGGCACCAGCGTCTACGCCTCCGCGACGTCCAACATCGTCGGGGTCGTCGTCATCTGACGCCGGCTTCATCTGGTCATCGCACGCGCGAGCAGTGCCCGGCCGACGCCGGGCACTGCCACCGCGAGACGTCGGGAGTTCGGCACCGCGACCCGTCGCCACAGCACCTCGCAGCCGATGAGGCCGAGGATGTCGCGATACAGGGTGTAGGCCGTCTGCACACAGGGCCTCGACGACGGCGACAGCATCGAAATGCCTGGCCGGGCCGACTGATATATCGCATACGAGTGGGCGACGAGCTCGTCGAGCGCCCTTTGCACGCGGACGTTTGCACGACGATGGCGTCGAACCCATTGCAAAAGGTCGCGGTCGACGCCGTGCGCGCCGAGGACGTCCTGCGGCAGGTACACGCGGCCGCGGTCCAGGTCCTCGCCGACGTCGCGCAGGAAGTTCGTCAGCTGGAACGCCACACCGAGCCGGGCCGCGTACGGTTCGGCCTCCGCGCGGGGCACGACGGTGCCGAGCACGGGCAGCATCTGCAGGCCGATGACCTCCGCCGAGCCGTGCATGTAGGCGCCGAGCGCGTCGAGGTCGGCGTACTCGGTGACGTCGAGGTCCATCCGCATCGCCGCGAGGAAGTCCGTGAAGAGCGACCGGTCGATGTCGTAGCGGCGCATGGTGTCCGCCAGCGCGTGCAGGACGGGGTTCGACGGTTGCTTGTCGAGCAGCCGCTCCAGCCGGTTCAGCTCGCCTTCGCGGTCGTCGACTCCCGCGGCGTCGACGATCTCGTCGGCCCACCTGGCGAAGGCGTACAACGCGTGCACCGCGGGACGCTGTTCGGGGCGCAACAGCGTCGTGGCCAGGAAGAAGGTCTTGCCGTACCGTGCGTTCACCCGGCGGCACGCGGCGTAGGCGGCGCCGATGTCCGATGTGCTGGAGCTCATTCGTAGCGGGTGGACAGGCCGAACGGGTCCGGCTTCACCAAGGACCGCGCCGCGAGCACCGACACGGCCAGCGCGAAGAACAGGTAGCCCCACGAGTACAGCGCCGTGTCGCCGTTCGGGAACGTCACCAGCAGCAGGAAGACCGAGGCGAGCGACACCGTCACCAGTGCGCCCGTGGTCCACATGAACCCGGCGGCGAGCGCCAGCGGCCAGCTGAAGTACCAGGGCAGCGTCGCGGGGGACAGCAGCGCGACGGCGAGCATCGTCAGCGCGCCGCGCCGGATGCCGTCGCGGACCTCGCCGTCCCTGGCCGCCCACCACTGCGTCCAGGCGATCCAGACCAGCACGACCGACCCGAGCGCCCGCGCCACGCCGATGAAGATGCCGCCGTCGACGTAGACGAACCAGTTCACGACCATGCGCACGAAGTCGCCGACCGCGCTCGGGATCGACAGCCAGTTGATGATCATCGACGAGCTGCGCAGCGCAGGGATCCAGCCGAGGCTCACCCCGGCGACCAGCGTGCACGCCACGAACGCCCCGAGGAACGCCACCGCGCCCGGCAGCAGCGCCTTGCGGAACTGGGTGCGCCTGTCGCCGTCCAGGCGCGCGGCCCAGATCCAGATCAGGAACGGCAGGATGACGACCGCCGTCGCCTTCACCGAGAACGCGAGCCCGAGCAGCACGAAGCCGAGCACGTGCCTGCGGTCGAGCACCAGCAGCACGCCCGCGGCCATCAGGCCGATCATCAGCAGGTCGTTGTGCGCGCCGCCGACCAGGTGGATCAGCAGCAACGGGTTCGCCGCCACCAGCCACAACGCGATCGCCGACCGGCCTCCCAGGTGCCGGCTCAGACCCGGCAGCGCCCAGCACAGCAGCACCAGCCCGCCGGCGAGCGAGAAGCGCATCGCGACGACGCCGAGGATCACGCTGGCGCCGGTGATCCACACGATCGCCTTGGCGACGAGGATGAACAGCGGTCCGTACGGCGCGGGCGTGTGCTGCCACACCCAGCTGACGTTCTCGCTCAGCGTGCTCTGCAGCACGGCGGGCCCGACCTCGTACGGGTCGTACCCGCTCAGCGCGAGCTGGCCCTGCGCCAGGTAGCTGTAGATGTCCTTGCTGAACAGCGGCGGTGCGAAGAGCAGCGGCAACGTCCAGACCGTCACCGCGACCAGCACCGCGAAGTCGCCGATCTCGCCCCACCGGACGAGCCTGCCGAGCCGGATCCACGCCCAGACGACCAGACCGAGGCCCAGGTACAGCACCATGCTCGCGAGATCGCGGCCGTGGCCGTAGCGCAACCAGCTCAGACCGACCTGGGCGAGCAGCGGGTCGCGCTCCAGGATCGCGCCCGCGCCCATGCCGCCGAGCGCGATCAGCGCCACGCCCAGCAGGCCGAGCATGGTCGTGCGGATGGGGATGGCGTAGGTGTTCGTGCGCACGACTGGTGAGGGCTCCAGCGGAGACACCTCGGAGCTCGTGCGGGGGAGGGACGGAGTTGCTGCCATCGCCCGAACATCGTTGCACAACGCGCGGAAGCGTCAGCAAGCACAGCCCGGACTGGTCACGAGGAGTTAATCAGACGACCAGTCGCGTGAGCCCGTGATCGGCTTCAGAAGGCCCGCTTCGTGGAGCTGATCGCGAGGTCGGCCAGTTTGGTGGCGGCCGGCTCGGCCACGGGAGCCGCGTCCAGGGCGGCCAGCGCGCTCTTCGTGAGCTCCTCGATGCGCTCCTCGACGGCGTCGACGGCGCCGACCTTCACCAGCGCGCGGCGGACCTCCTCGACGGTGTCGAGGTCGAGATCGGGTCGGCCGAGCGCGATATCCAATATATCGGCGCCGAACTGCATGCCCAGTGCCACGAGCAGCGTCCGCTTGCCCTCGGCGAGGTCGTCACCAGCGGGTTTGCCGGTCACCTCCGGGTCGCCGAACACGCCGAGCAGGTCGTCGCGCAGCTGGAACGCGACGCCGATGTCGGCACCGAACGACCGCAGCCCCGCGATCAGCTCCGGCGAGCCGCCCGCCATCGCCGCACCCATGTGCAACGGGCGCTCGACGGTGTACGCGGCGGTCTTGAGCCGGTCGATCCGCAGTGCCGCGTCCGCCGACGAGTCGCCCTGCGCCTGCGTGAGCACGTCGAGGTACTGGCCGGCGAGCATCTCGGTGCGCATGTCCCGCCACGGCTCGCTCATCCGCCGCAGCACCTCGGCCGGCAGCCCGGCGGCGAACAGCATGTCGTCCGCCCACGCCAGCGCGATGTCGCCGATCAGGACGGCCGCCGACATGCCGAACCGTTCCGACGACCCGAGCCAGCCCTGCTCGCGGTGCCGCGCACCGAACGCGATGTGCACCGTCGGCTTGCCCCGGCGCACCGAGGAGGCGTCCATCAGGTCGTCGTGGATCAGCGCGCACGCCTGGATGAGCTCCAGCGAGCTGACCGCCGTGAGCACCTCGTCGGCGAGCTCACCATCGGGGTCGCCACCCGCCGCGCGCCATCCCCACCACGCGTACGTCGGGCGGATGCGCTTGCCACCGCCCAGCACGAAGTCCGAAAGCGCGTCCACCGCGCTCGCGAAGCTGGGATCCATCGCCTCTCCGGACGCGCGCCGGGAGGCCAGGTACGTGGTCAGCGCTTCTTCGACGTTCTGGGGCAACGCAACGTCGATGGGGTGGTGGGACACGTCCTCCATGGTCCGCTGTGTCCCGGACCACGCGCATGCCGGGGCCCGCGTCCACATGATGAGCTGAGGTCCCACCTAGCGGAAGTGGCACTAGGGTTGTGGTCATGACGTCCGTGGTGGATCGGCTGCAGGGGCAGTCTCCCAAGTTCTCGGTCGAGTTCCTGCCACCGCGGGACGCCGAGGACGAGAAGGTCCTCTGGAAGGCGGTCCGCGAGCTGGAGGGCCTCGACCCGGCGTTCGTGTCGATCACGTACGGCGCCGGGGGGTCGCGGCGCGACCGCACGATCCGCGCCACCGGGCGGATCGCACAGGAGACGACGCTGCTGCCGGTCGCGCACCTGACCGCCGTGGACCACTCCGTGGCGGAGCTGCGCAACGTGATCGGCTGGTACGCGGCGATCGGCGTGCGCAACATCCTCGCGCTGCGCGGCGACCCTCCCGGCGACCCGATGGGCGAGTGGGTCGCGCACCCCGAGGGCCTCAACTACGCCGACGAGCTGGTGCGGCTCGTCCGCGAGCTCGGCGACTTCTGCGTGGGCGTGGCCGCGTTCCCGTACGGGCACCCGCGCTCCGGTGACCTCGACACGGACCTGAAGTTCCTGCTGCGCAAGCTGAACGCGGGGGCGGACTACGCGGTGGCGCAGCTGTTCCACGCGCCGGAGCCGTTCCTGCGGCTGCGCGACAGGGTGGCGGCCGCGGGCTGTTCCGCGGCGATCCTGCCGGGGATCATGCCGATGCTGTCGCCGCGCGGCCTGGCCAAGATCGTGGAGCTGTCCGGCGCCGACCTGCCGCCGGAGGTCTCGCGCAGGCTGGAGCCCTACGCCGACGACGTCGCGGGCTTCCGCGCGACGGGCATCGACATCGCGACCGAGATGTGCCGGCGGCTGCTCGACGAGGGCGTGCCCGCGCTGCACTTCTACACGATGAACCGGTCGAAGGCGACGCGGGAAGTGTTGGGGCGCCTGGGTTTGGTCGCCAGGGCCTAATTCATCACGTTGCGCTTGTGCGCGATGAGGGCGAGCACGACGACGATCAGCGCCGCCCCGCCCGTGAGCCCGGCGACGAGCAGTGCCCAGCCGAGGAACGAGTCGGAGTTCTCGCCCGCGTACTGCACGGTGGCCTGGAGCATCGACGCCTGACCGGGCTTCGGAGACCACGCGATCGTGTTGTTCTCCTCCTCGCGGCCGTTGGTGTTCACGATCTTGCCGGGGAAGCTGACCTTCACCTGGATGTCCGCGCGTTCCACGGGCACCTGGGTGAGGTCGACCGACCCCGAGAGCGTGACAAGATCACCCGACCGGCGGAAGTTCAGGCTGTAGCGGCTGTTCGACGAGCTGGTGGACGACGTGAGCGTGCGCATCTCCTCGAATGACAGGCCGTTGAAGAACAGCTGCGTGCCCGAGTACGACTCCACCCGGTACGGCTTGATGGTGACGCGGCTCGCGAGCTCCGGCGGCACCTTCAGCTGGGGACCGGGGTCGTTGTCCTGCGTGGGCGGCGTGGCCGCGACGATCTCACCCGAGATGCGGTCGTCGTCCGACACGGCCATGGCCGCGTACACGCGAACGCAACCGCTCAACGAGAACAGGGTGAGCAGCAGGAAGACCGGCACGAGAAGTGCCCGGGATCGACGCACGGCGGACATCCTGCCAGGGCGGTCCAAACGACGCAGTCCCTCCTTTGGTCGTGAGCTTGACTAACTACCTTTTGGTGTCGAGGACCGCGAGGTAGCGTCTCGCGCCATGGCATCGGTGCACGACATCAGCAACAAGTACGTCAGCGACTACGTGGCGCTCGACCCCATCGCCGCCACCAACCTGGGCTTCGCCGGAGCCGAGGACCAGCTGACGGACTTCTCGCCGGAGGGCCACGCGGCACGGGACGAACTCGCCGTCCGCGCGCTCGCCGACGTCGCCGCGGCGACGCCCGCGTCCTCCTCGGAAGAGGCGGCGCGCGCCGTTTTCCTGGAACGAACGGGTCTGGAGCACGAGCGCTACGAGGCCGGCGACGCCGAGTCGTCGTTGAACGTGATCGCGAGCCCGATCCAGTCGGTGCGCGACATCTTCGACCAGATGCCGACCAGCACGCCGGACGACTGGGCCACGATCGCGCGCCGTCTTGCCGCCGTGCCCGCTGCTCTTGACGGTCTCCGCGCTTCTCTCTCGCACGCGGCCTCCCGTGGTCACGTCTCCGCGCTGCGCCAGGTGACGAAGGTCGCCGCGCAGTGCGACGTCTGGGCCTCGACGTTCTTCACCTCGTTCGCCGCCTCGTCCGGTGCCGAGGGCGCGCTGCGGTCGTCGCTGGACTCCGGCGCCGCCGCCGCTTCGTCCGCGTACGCCGAGTTCGCCTCCTTCCTGCGCACGACGCTGGCACCGCAGGCACCCGAGAAGGACGCCGTCGGCGAGGAGCGGTACCGCCTCGGCTCGCGCTACTTCACGGGGTCGCGGCTCGACCTGGCCGAGGCCTACGCGTGGGGCTGGGAGGAGTTCCTCGGCATCGAGGCCGAGATGAAGCAGGTCGCGGCCCGCCTGAAGCCGGGCGCCTCCCTGGCGGAGACCGCCGCCTACCTCGACGAGCACCCGCGCTACCAGGTCCACGGCCAGGACGGCCTGCAGGCGTGGATGCAGGAACTGTCCGACAAGGCCCTCCTCGACCTGCGTGACGTGCACTTCGACCTGCCGGACGCGCTGATGAACCTGGAGTGCAGGATCGCGCCGCCCGGCGGTGGCGTCGGCGCCTACTACACGCCGCCGACGGCCGACTTCTCCCGTCCCGGCCGCATGTGGTGGTCGGTCGCCGAGGGCAAGACGGTGTTCCCGACGTGGCGCGAGACGTCGACCGTCTACCACGAGGGCGTGCCGGGCCATCACCTCCAGTGCGCGACGGCGGTGTACCAGTCGGAGACGCTCAACGACTTCCAGCGCCTGCTGTGCTGGGTCTCCGGGCACGGCGAGGGCTGGGCGCTCTACTCGGAACGCCTCATGCGCGAGCTCGGCTACCTCGACGACGACGGCGACCTGCTCGGCATGCTCGACGCGCACCTGTTCCGCGCGGCCCGCGTGATCGTCGACATCGGCATGCACCTGGAGCTGGAGATCCCGGC
>Ga0070710_10000256_pt1 | contig 25228 bp, 27 predicted proteins | sample LARL52metaG_FD_65454 | JGI IMG/M metagenome (GOLD analysis project Ga0070710, IMG submission 65454) | Corn, switchgrass and miscanthus rhizosphere microbial communities from Kellogg Biological Station, Michigan, USA - LAR L5-2 metaG | ecosystem: Host-associated > Plants > Roots > Rhizosphere ...
TACCTCGAATCTCTCGACGGTGCGCCACACGGTCAGACACGGAGCACCAGGGCAAGGCCATCGCCGTCTCACGCACCGGGATCGCTGCAGCGGCCACCCATGCCGATACCGCAACATTGATGAACCGCGATCGCGCCGTCGATTGCGCTTCACAATTTGCTTCCGCTGCAAGCGGTCGTGTTTGGCCCGCAGACCCGAGATGGGCTATGCTGCGCGTGCGATCGCGTCAAGTCGATGATCGGGGGTGTCGACGAGGTCGCAGCGGGACGGCATCCATGATCACTATTCCTGAACTGGCGGCGGACGAGCTGGAGGAATTTCTCGGCTCCTACATGCGTCGCCGGTTCGGCTCGTCCCAGATGCGGCTCGTCGAGTGCGTGACGTCGGCCGCGCGCATGGCCATCGAGTGCATCGGCAACAGCGACGCGCTTTACCACAATGTCGAACATACGCTTCTTGTCACTCTCGCAGGGCACGCGATCTTCCGCGGCCGCGCCCTGCACATGCATGTGACGGCCGACGATTATGCCCATCTCATCATTGCCTGCCTCACCCATGACATCGGCTATGTGCGCGGGCTGCTCAGGGATGACGATGCCGACGGCTTTGTGATCGATCCCACGGGGAAGAAGCTGACGCTCCCGCGCGGGTCATCGGACGCCGCGCTGATGGCGTATCACGTCGATCGATCCAAACTCTACGTGTTGCGCCGCATCGCGGGGATTGCCCCGCTCGATCCCCAGCGCATCGCGGATGCGATCGAGGGCACGCGGTTTCCGCCGGTGGCCGGCAAGCAATGCGATGAGGAAGCGTCGATCGTGCGCGCCGCCGACTTCATCGGCCAGCTCGGCGATCCCAACTACATCCGCAAGGCCAACGCGCTGTACCACGAGTTCGAGGAGGTCGGCATCAACCGCCAGCTCGGCTATGAATCGCCGGCCGATATCATCAATCGCTATCCGCAATTCTATTGGGACAGTGTCGCCCCGCAGATCCAGACCGAGATCGGCTATCTGAACATGACCTCGGGCGGCCGCCAGTGGATTGCAAACCTCTATGCCAACGTGTTCCGGGCCGAGCGCGACATCGCGCTGTCCGGGCCGCAGCAATGACGGGCGCCGTGACATGCGAACGCGGTGTGAGTCGCGGCACGCTCGCTCATGACAGCGGACCACCGGCCTCGGCGAGGCGACTGAGGAACCGCAGCGCTTGCTTCATTCTGCGGAAGGCGTACCGCCGGACTGCGCGAAGACGCGCGCCCGCGCCGGCCGGCGCGGGCTCGTGCCGCGCGCCGTCAAGCGCGATCCGCGGATGCTGGAAGGGAATGGCGCGCTCCAACATGAAAATGTCTCCCCGGCCGGCCAATTCGGCAAATCATGCACCGACGCGGCCCATCATGTTGGCTGCGGATCAAGGTTTCAAGGAGGTCGACGAGCGATTCGACCAGGCTCACTGCCTCCGCTGCAACGCAGCTCGCTCGTGCAGCGCAGCAACGATTGACCTGCGTCAATGCATCGTCTGATGATCGCGGTTCGCTAAAGAAAATGTGAGGGAAACGCCGAGGGGAAATGCCATGGGAGATCTTGCTCAGTTCATCGCAATGCCGATCGACCGGACCGATGATGGTCTCGTTGCGGGCGAGCCCTTCAAATGCGCAAGCCCTGCAGCCGCGATCGAGCGCGCCAAGGGCTACTGGAAGGTTTTCGGCCACGCCGGCGCAGTCGCCCTGGTCCGCACCGGCTATCCCGAACACACGACAACTGTGCTCGGACGATTCGGCGCCGTGCCCGACCAGTTTCAATTTGAGGAAGGTTCGACCTGATGCACGTCGCCTGAAGCGAGCACATCGCCTGGCGCAAGCACACCGCCGGGAAGGCAAGGGGCCATGCCTCACTGATGCAGCCCGCTAAACCTTTGCCCGGCGTGCCGTTCGTGCTTTACCGCTATACCATGGTCCGAACGCGCACCACGATACTATCGCGGTTCTCTCTGCGGAGGTGGAGTCATTGAACCTCCCGTCTTCGTGGTTGACCAATGTGATCGCCAAATCGAGGCGACACAGTGATGCTCCTCCCATCCGTTTGTCCTGTCAAGCCGGATCACCACGGGGCCGGCAGCCGCGGCCAGTCGAATTGTGCGGTATTTCGGCACGCTTGATGGATTACTCCGACCGCATTGCATGGTAGTCTCCGGACAGAAATGACGCACCGCATTCTGGTCTTCTACGGCTCCTACCGCTCCGATCGGATGGGCATCCGCCTGGCCCGTTTCGTCGTCGCCGGCTTGCGGGCGCGCGGGCTCGATGTCGAGCTGATCGACGCCAAGGCCGTGGGGCTGCCGATGCTCGATCGCATGTACAAGGAATACAAGAAAGATGAGGCCCCGGCCGTTCTGGAAAAGCTCGCGGGCCAGATCCGCGACGCCGACGGATTCGTCTTCATCACCGGCGAGTATAATTGGGGCGTTCAGCCCGGCCTGAAGAACCTGACCGATCATTTCCTCGAAGAATGGTTCTGGCGTCCGGCCGCGGTTGCGAGCTATTCTGCGGGACGTTTTGCCGGAGCCCGCTCGGCGACTGCTTGGCATGGCATCCTCTCCGAGATGGGCATGGTGGTGATCTCGAGTTCGCTTGCGGTCGGTCCGATCGCACAGACGCTTGCCGAGGAGGGGGAGCCGACCGGGGAGGGCGGAAAGGCCCTGACACGCGCTTTCCCGCGCTTCGCCGACGATCTGCTGTGGTGGGTCGAAGCGGCGAAAACGCAGCGGCAACAGAAGGCGCCGCCCTATTGAGCGGGTACTGCCCCATTTTGTTCACGTTCTTGCCTTGCTTTGAACAAGCCGGACTGGAGTGTGGGGAAGGGGCCGAACGCCATAGAGCTCGTGCCGCCGAAGATCCGCGGCCGCTGTTGTGTGCGTGTGCGTGACATGGACCCAAATCCGGAGCGCCGATGCAGTCCACATTGAATCCCAAGAACAAGAGTGCGGATGAAGTCGTCGTGATCGCACCCGACGTGGTTCGGGTTGCGCCTGGGGACGATACGTCCCAGAGCGCCAAGACCCGTCCCTCCGACGCGCAGGCCCGTGCCGGCTCCGATGCCTCCGCCGTGCCGCCCGTCGATGCGACGTTTCGGGCCGCGGCCGTCGATACGCAAGAATCCGGCGCGGAGGGGCGATCGTTCGGCCAGAGTGCGGTGCGCGTGCTCAAGAGTTTTGTGATCGCGGTCCTGCTGGCGGCGGGGAGCGGCGCGATCGCCTATGGCTGGGAGAACTACGGCGACACGGCCCGGGAGATCGTGTTCGACTGGCTGCCCCAGCACGTCCCGACCTCGATCCCGTCGCTGTCATCGCTGCTGTCCTCGACATCGCCACGCCAGGAGGCCGCGACGACAGCCGAACAGTCGGTTGCGCAGGCCACCCAGGTGGCGACGACGGCACCTGCAGTGCAGCCCGCGGCGTCGGACACCACCGCCTCGGTGGCCCAGGCAAGCGACGCTGCCGCGCCGGCCGCCGCAGCACTGCCGGGCGAATCGACCCAGTTGCTGCAGTCCATGGCGCATGACCTGGCCTCGCTTGGTCAGGAGATCGTCCAGCTCAAGACCAGCATCGAGCAGCTCAAGGCGAGCCAGGAGCAGATGGCGCGCGAGCTGGCCAAGGCGCGCGAACAGACCGCCCGGCCCAGGGTGGCCGCAGTGACGCCCCCGATGCGGCCGGCCGCGCCGACGCTGCCGCTGCGCCGCCCGCCGCCATCCTATCCGCCGACGGCGGCCGTGGCTTCGCCGCTGCAACGGATGCCGCCGCAGACCGTGAGCGCCGTGCCGCCGCCACGGAGCGTCGCTCCGCCGCCGATGCCCTATAACGCGGCGCCTCCGGTGTCGCTGCAGCCTGATCCGCCGGCCGGCGCGGACGCGGAGGATGGCGGGCCGGTGGTGCGGCCGCCGCTGCCGGTCCGGTAGCCACCGGTTCCAGCCTGGCCGCGGATCCCGTGCTGGCGCCCGCGCTGCGACGGCAGATCTGAGCCTATTGCTTGGTGCGAATGAGCCCGGCGAGGCTGATTTTCTGAGTCTCGCACCAGCTCGCCATGCCGAGGCGCCGCTGGTCGAAATCCGTCGACTGGGTCGCTATCGCGACTTCCTTCATCAGCGTATCGTCACCACGTTCGCCCATCTTGCCGCCGGTGTGCATGAAGGCGATCGCCTTGCGCACCTGCTCGGTGGTGCCGTCAGGCAGGTGCATCTCCTGCGCCTTCTGCAGCAGGTCCTGATACGCGACGTCGGTGCCGGGGCATTCGACCTTGGCGGCAAAAGCCTGCAAAACCAGTGTCACGTAGGTGGCGCGTGGCGAACTCTCCTGGGCGTGGGCCGTAGCGGCCAAAAATCCCGAAACCAATGCAATCGAAACACCACGTCGCATATTTCTTCCTCCCTTTCGGAAAAGCCTAGCGCCGAGCGCGTGTCGCGCGCAATGGGCATGCGGCATTGCCCCCGTTGCCACGACGGCGCAGCTTCGCTGCGCCGGCAGCCGGACCGCGCAGGCCGGCGGCACGTCCCGCCTCGGCTCCGCATCGCTGTGGCGCGCATGCAATAGCGAAGCCACGCCATCGGGGGGCCGCATACTTATCACCGATTGGTCTTGGTTTGGTCAAAGCCCTCAGTCGATCTAGCCCGCACCGAAGAGCGCCCTCATTCGGGCATTGGACCGGACAAGGAATGCCAATGCAGTCAGCACCGAATCCGCAGGATGTCGATCCGAACGAGATCGGGATCGTTCCCGAGAATGAAGAGCTCGTCGGCTATGTCTACAAGCGGGTCGTGCGCGAAGTGCTCGCGCGCATCGACCAGCGCCTCGCCGAACTCGAGAAGGCCGCCGCGCCCGATCCGACCGAAGCCTCGGTGTTTCGCTCGGCCATGACGGCGGGTGAGGGCAATTCCGCTTTTCGCCGCTGGGGGGTGCGCATTGCCGTCGCATCGCTGGTGTCCGTCGCTGTCCTCGGCGGCGCGGCCGCCTGGTACTTCTCCGACAGCGACGGGCCGCGTGCGCTGATCGCGCGCCTGGTGCCCTCGTTCGGGTCGGGCGGTTCGGCGCCGCAGGAGAGCCAGCCGGCGCAAAAGGACGGCCAGGATACGGCGATGGACCAGGGCACGCACGGCCCGCAACTGGGCGCGACCGACGGCGCCGCTCCGCCGTCGTCCCCGCCGCCGAACGCCTCGGACAATGACGCCCGGCCGGCTGCTGCGACCTCGCCGGAACTCGCCTCGCTGGTGCAGAAGCTCACGACCGACATCGAAAATCTCGGGCAGGGCATCGACCGGCTCAGGATGAGCCAGGACCAGATGAGCCGCGACAACGCCTTGGCCATGCAGCAGCTGCAGGCCGGGCAGGAGCAGCTTGTCCGCATCGTCAAGCCGTCGGCCCAGAACGCCAATGCGCAGGCAAAGCCTTCTCCGCCACAAAGGAGCGCGCCTCGGCAGCCGCGCGCGCCCCGGCCGGCGCCGAGCCTGCTGTTCCGCCGCGCGACCTGAAGCGCTTTTTGAGTCAGTCGAAGCTCAGTTCGTGACGCTTTAGCGCCCACCAAGCCGGCGCTCCTGCTCCTTGAGCAGATTGTCGAGCTCCTCGGTCTGGCGCGCGATGCGATCGGCGTTGCGCTCCTCGTCGGCCGCGCCCGACTGCGATGCCGCCTGTTCGGTGATCTGGCGGATGTTGTCGCGCAGGATGGCGATGCGACGGGCCAGCTCAGGGGTCGACAGCGAACTGAAATCGGTTACGCTCATGGTGTTCCCCGCAATGTTGTCCCCGCAATCGTTGCCTCGCGGCGAACGGCGCGAGCCGTCCGCATGTCGCGCGGCTCGAAGTCTATCATGGCCGGCGGTCACCGCCATTGTCATTCGAAGGTGGGAGCCATTTGCCCCGGACCGCCGGTCCGGGCGTTGATCCTGATCAACTTGTCAAAAAGCAAGCCATGGCGGAGGAGGGGCCATCTCAAAAAACAAGACATGGCGCCGCGCGTCCGGCGCGCCGTTGGCGCCCGGGTTTTGCATGAAGCATGTCCCTCCACATTGAGAGAGGGCGCAGGGAATGCCGGGTGAAGGCCTCACCCATGGCCCGCCAGCAACAAAAAAAGCTGGCGGCAGACACCACAGGTTCAGCCAAATCATCCGGCATTCCCTGCGCGATGGCTTACGGCTTATACGCGCTCTCCCCGGGAACCGGGCTTTCTTGCTCCCGTCGTGCGCATCGCTTGTAACGTTGCGCACTTGGCCTCAGCGTCGGGAGGCCAGGACCACGCGACTTCGCCGTCCGTGCTGATGCCGATCGTCTTCGGCACCGACACGTCCACCGCATCCCGCAGGCAACGTCCGTGACGACGCGTCCGCCCCTCTTCAAATCGCGCGCGGGACGGGCGGGAGAATGCATCTGATTTGGGGTCAGCGTCAAGGCGTATTCTGAAAAACGGAATCGATCTGCCGCGTCAAATTGGCACGACGGGCAGATTGCGCATGGTGCGTATGCGTGACATCAGGCTTGGGCCGCAGCCGGCCAAAACTCCATCCCTCGTGCTCGATGCCATGAGCACGGTCCGGCACCACGACAGCCTATGCCTTTGTTGGCTCAGGGTTCAGGCTATGGGCACGCAGCTGAATATTTTGGAAGCGAATTCTAGGCCGTCACTGTGACTGATGTGGACGGCTCTTGAGGTGGCAGCCCTGGGTCACAACGGGCGTTAGCGAGCGCCTCGCTCAGTTTTCCGGTTGGCCGTGGCCCCATGCCAAATCTGCCTGTCGAGCATTCTGCTTTGGCATGTGTGTTGCGGGGTTTTTTCGGATGATCGACCTCGCTCGCCTGTGCGATACTCCCGCTCGATGCCCGGAGACTCTTGGTGACTGAGCAAGACAACATCGCTTCGTCGGGGACAGCTTCCGCCGCTTCATCCTCGGTCGCCTCGGCGCGTGTCGATCCGTCCGCCGCTCCACAGGCCGTGCAGTCGCTGCCGCGAACGAGCTTCGCGCGGCTCGGCCTGTCAGTGCTTGCGGTCCTGGCCGCGCTGGCGTTCGTCGCCCTGGCGACGCTGCGCTGGGATGAATGGGTCGGCAGCGCCACGATCCAGACCACCAACGACGCCTATGTCCGCGCCGAGCTGACGCGGCTGTCGAGCCGCGTCGCGGGCGAGGTGACCAGGGTGGCGGTGAACGATTTCCAGCGCGTCAAGGCGGGCGACCTTCTGGTGCAGATCGACCCTGCCGATTACGAGGCGCAGGTCGCGCAGGCCGAGGCCAATGTCGCGGCCGCGCAGGCCGCGCTCGACAATCTCGGCAACCAGGTCGAGCTGCAATATGCGACCATCGCACAGGCCGAGGCCGCGCAGGTCTCGGCGACCGCGCTGGACACCGAGGCACGCCAGGAGCAGGAGCGGCAGCAATCGCTGTCGCAGACGGAATCCGGGACACGGCAGCGGCTGGAGCAGGCAGTTGCAGCGCTTGCCAAGGCGGATGCCGATGTCCACGCCAGCCGCGCCGTGATCGCCGCACAGCGCCATCAGCTCGAGGTGCTGCAGGGGACCAAGAAGCAGCGCGCGGCCGATCTCGAAGGCGCCAAGGCGGCGCTGCGGGCCGCCCAGCTCCGGCTCGGCTACACCAGGATCGCGGCTCCGTTCGACGGCGTCGTCAGCGAGCGGCAGGTCCAGGCGGGCGACTACGTCAATATCGGCACCAATCTGATCAACGTCGTGCCGCTGCCGAACGTCTATGTGATCGCCAATTACAAGGAGACGCAGCTCACCCATGTTGAGCCGGGCCAGCCCGTGCAGATCACCGTCGACAGTTTCGCCGGCGAGACATTCCGCGGCCATGTCGAGCGGATCGCACCGGCGTCGGGATCGCAATTCGCGCTGCTGCCGCCCGACAACGCCACCGGCAATTTCACCAAGGTCGTGCAGCGCGTTCCGGTGCGCATCGTGTTCGACAAGGGGCAGTCGCTGGACCGCCTGATTCCGGGCATGTCGGTGGTCACCAGGATCGATACAGGCGGAGCGCGCACGGATGGCGGCAAATGAAAGCGCGGGCTTGCGGGCCGGTCTCGCGCGGCGGCGTCGGGCCGCGACCGCTGTTTGCGGTCGGCGCGGTGCTGCTCGGCGCGTTCCTCGCCAATTTCGACAGCCGCCTGACCTCGGTCGGTCTGCCGGACCTGCGCGGCGCCTTTTCGCTCGGCTTCGACGAGGGGGCCTGGCTCTCCACCGCCTCGATCGGATCGCAGATTTTCGTCGCGCCGGCCGTGGCATGGCTCGCCACCGTGTTCGGCCTGCGCCGCGTGCTGGGTATTCCCAGCCTCGTCTATGCCGTGGTTTCGCTGCTCATCCCGTTCGTGCGCGATTACCCGACGCTGATCGCGCTCGGCATCGTGCACGGCATGCTGCTCGGCACCTTCGTGCCGGCGACATTGATGATCATCTTCCGCAATCTGCCGATCCGCTGGTGGCTGCCGGCGATCTCGATCTATGCCATCCGTGTCGGCTTCGCTCTCGATAGCTCGACCTCGCTGGTCGGCTTCTATGTCGATCATCTCGGCTGGCAGTGGATCTACTGGCAGGGCGCGGTGATTGCGCCGCTGATGGCGCTGATGGTCTTTCTCGGCACGCCGAACGAGCCGGTCAATCGCGCGTTGCTGCGCGATGCCGATTGGGGCGGCATGCTGCTGCTCGGCAGCGCGGTGTCGATGATCTATGCCGGTCTGGACCAGGGCAACCGGCTGGACTGGCTGGGCGCCGGTACGGTGATCGCGCTTCTGCTTGGAGGCGGGGTGCTGTTCATCACCTTCCTCGTCAACGAAATGACGGCGCGGGAGCCCTGGGCCCATGTCAACGTGCTGTTCTCGCGCAATGTCGGGCTGGCGCTGCTCTGCATCCTGCTCTACACGCTGACGAGCCTCTCCAATTCGTCGCTGGTGCCGAATTTCCTCAGCGTCGTCGGTCTGCTGCGCCCCGAACAGTCCGGCGTGCTGCTCGCCATCTATGGCGCGCTGCCGATGCTCATGCTGGTGCCGGTCTCGATCGTCCTGCTCCGCCATGTCGATGCGAGGCTGATCGCGACGCTCGGCTTCTGCGCGTTCGCGGCCGCCAATCTGTGGGGCACGGAGCTCGGCCATGACTGGGCGCGCGAGGATTTCACCGGCATCGTCATGCTGCAATCGGTCGGGCAGGCGCTGACGCTGCTGCCGGTCATCATCATCCTCTTGTCCAATTCCGATCCCACGCGCGCGACCGCGTTCGCCGCCTACATCCAGATCATGCGGCTCGGCGGCGCCGAGATCGGCATCGCATTGATGGGCACCTGGCTTCGGGTGCGGGAGCAGATCCATTCCAACTATCTCGGCCAGCATGTCCAGAACGGCAGCATCGATCTGACGCACGCGCTGCAGCAGCTTGCGAACGGGTTTGCCGCCCACGGCGACGGGACCGCGCAGGCACGCGCCGTCGGCACGCTGGCCGCGCTGGTTCAGCGCGAGGCGAACGTGCTCGCCTATATCGACGGCTTTTGGCTGTGCTTCTGGCTCGCGATTGCGGCGCTCGTCGTCGTGGCCCTGATCACCCGCGCGCCGCCGGGTCCGTTTACACCCGTGCCGTTCGACTGGGGCAGGGCCATGCGGCGCGTCGCTGGTGTCTGGTGACACATTTTCCCAAGTCCGCTGACGCAAATTCCAAAACGAAATCAATAGCCAGGCGTTTTGCCGAGTTCGACGGCTCCGTCATCATGGCGACGGCATTCAGACCTCAGGATTTCATTTGCATATTTTCCACGTTCCTCATCAATGGCGTTCTCTGACTTCTCCGACACCAACGATGGCCGCGCGAAACGTCCGGATATGCTGTGATCGTCGAGCCCCGGGCTTAATCGAGCGTTTCCCAGACCGTGGAGGTTTCGATGCCGCAATCGCGAGGCACAACAGTGTTGCCGGCCTTTTGCCTATCAGTAGGCTCGCACCTCGCGGCGATCGCGGTCGGCGCCGTTGCCGCGGCAGCATATCTGACTGTCCATTCAAGCAACCCGCAATCGCTCGCGGACTACATCTCGGCAATCTGCGTGAAGAGTTTTGGTTCCGCGCCTGCCGCAGAGGCTTCGTATCTCGCCGAGAATGTCAGCGCGATGACGAAGATGATGATTGACATGGGTGTCACGCCGTCGGGCGATGTCGATACCGATTTTGTGGCGATGATGGTGCCGCACCATCAGGGGGCCATCGAGATGGCGCAGGCTGAATTGCGCTACGGACGCAATGAGCCGCTCCGGCGCATGGCTCAGGCAATCATCGTCACCCAGCTGCAAGAGATCACTGCGATGCGGTTGTCGCTGGGCCAGGCCGCGCCGGCATCGGTCGCGTCGCCTCATCAAATCCCGCCTGCAGCAATGCGCGCTTCAAGAGTCGAGTAGTGCGTAACATCTGGTAAAGGAGCAGTGATATGGTACGCAGCCTGGTGGTGGCCGTTCTGTTGCTCACGACAGCTCTTGTCGGCGCGCGCTACGCCGTCGCCGGTCAGGCGCCATCCGCTGCTTCAGATCCCGATATTCCCATCAGCCATCAAGACCGCGTCTACTCCGCCGAACAGTATTCGAACACTGTCTCGGTCACCGATCCCGTCGATAACAAGCTCCTTGGCACCATCCGCCTCGGCGATCCGCTGCCGGCCAATCTCAGTCCGCTCTATAGGGGCCAGCTGTTGGTGCACGGCATGGGGTTTTCGCCCGATCATCGCACGATTGCCGTCGTCGCCATCGGCTCGAATGCGGTGAACTTCATCGACACCGCGACGAATGGTGTAAAGCACGTAACCTATATTGGGCGCTCTCCCCACGAAGCATTCTATACGATGGATGGCAGTGAGGTTTGGGTGGTCGTCCGCGGCGAAAACTACGTCTCCGTACTGGACGGCAATACCTACGAGGAGAAGACACGAATTATCGTTCCCAACGGTCCGGGCATGACGATCTTCTCCCCCGACGGCAAGTACGGCTATGTCTGCTCCTCCTTCACACCGGAGACCGTGGTCATCACCGTTGCCGATCACAAGATCGTTGGCAGGGTTCCGCAAGCCAGCCCGTTCTGTCCCAACATTGCCGCAACGCCGGACAGCAAGCAGGTCTGGTTTACCCTGAAAGACAGCGGCAAGACCCAGGTGTTCGATGGGCAACCGCCATTCGCGCTCTTGAAGACCCTCGACACCGGTCCGATCACCAACCACGTCAACATCGTGCGCAATTCCAACGGCATGTTCGCCTATGTCACGATCGGCGGGCTCAACGAAATCAAAGTATTTCGCACCGATAATTTTGAGCAGGTCGCGACCATTCCGGTGGGCCAGTTACCGCACGGCATCTGGCCATCCGGGGACGGTACGCGAGTCTATGTCGGCCTGGAGAACGAGGACAAGGTTGCGGCAATTGATACACTGAAGAACGAAGTGATCGCGACCAGTCCGATCGGCCAGGCTCCGCAAGCCCTCGTTTACGTACCCGATGCCGTACCCGCGGCGAGCGGCGCCATCAATTCAGCAATGACCAGAATGATGGTCGTCCCCGAAGGCCTCGGAACCAGCAACTTGCAGCCGCTCGGCGTGGCTGGCCAGTCGGCGCAGCTCGCGCTGGCGCCGCCGGGAGCAAGGAAAGACGGGAAAGCGCCCACCAGCGTTTCGCTGTCGGATCAGGGCCTGGTGCAAGTATTGGAGGCGGCGGTCACCGGGCTCGAGCCAGGGAAGCCATATCTGCTTGCCCTTGCGACTGAGCCGTCGGGCACTGGCGTCGTCGAACCACTGCAAAGCTTCATGACCAACCCTGCAGGGGCCGCGGTCGTGAATGCAATCGGGCCAATCCGTCAGCTGGTGCGTGGCGAGGACAAGGCCCCGCATCGCTACCTCGTGATCCTTCCCGGCACGCCCGACACCCACGGAGCCCCCGTTCAAGTCCAAAGGGAATGAAGGGGATCCTGAATGCCATCCCAACGATAGAGGGTGGTCTTACATCTGGAAGGAGGAGAGCAACGCTCTTTCCGCGTGGCTCGCATGGCGCTCCTTATGTCTTAGAACGAAGAACGCGCGCGTCGGCAGCTCGAACTTGACGCGATGAAGTGCCCCTGCAGCCAGCGACCGTGCTACGACCAAGTCCGAAAGCACCGCCGTGCAGTCTCCGGACTCCACAGCCGTACGCACGGCTTCGTTCGACGGCAACTCGAGCTGGACATTGAGGTCCGATAATTTGAGCCCCCATTTCTTGAGTGCAGCCTCGAACATTGACCTGGTGCCCGAACCTGGCTCACGCAAGATCCACCTCGCTTCCGTGAAAAGCTTGGGTGCAATGCGCGCCTTTGCGATCCACGGATGGCCCGGTCGGACAACCAGGGCCAACTGGTCGCCTTGCATTTTCCGGATGGCCAGCGCGGGATCGTCAACCTCGCCTTCGACAAAGCCAAGGTCCGCGTCGCCTCGATTGACCGCCTGGGCAACGTTCTCGGTATTTGCCATTGTCACGTGCAGGTCGATCCCCGGATAGGCCTTTCGAAAAGCTTCGGCGCGTGGCGGAAGCCAATAGTTTGCAATGGTCTGGCTCGCAGCCAGGCTCAGCGAGCCGCGCTTGTGGCCCGCCAAATCGTCCAGGACCTGCGCCGCGGCCTTGGCGCGCCTCGTGACCTCGCGTGCTTCATTGAGGAAATCTCGGCCGGTCTGGGTCAGCACGATCCCGCGGCCGACGCGGTCGAACAGCTTGATTCCGTACCGCGCCTCGAGTGCCGCGATAGCAGCGCTCGTTGCCGATTGGGTCAAATTGAGTTCGCTCGCCGCTCGAGTGACGTGCTGCTTCTCGGCGACTGCGATGAAAATACGAAGCTGTTCAAGGGTCATGGCTGTCACCCCGCAAGCTTGATCAGTACAACGAACTCATCATCGACGACGGGTCTGATTGATCGATTATATCGATCGAAATGACGAAAACAATGAGTTTGAGAGCTCAATTAGACGCCTCTAACCTGCTGGCATCAGAAGCGAAGAGGAGAAGTTCAATGACTACGATCAAGCTTTTGTCGGCGGGTTTCATCGCGATCGCCATGCTCACGACGTCCGCCGCGGCACACGCGACTTCCATGACCGGGCGACACGCTGTGCTGAAAGTCAGTGCGAGTGCCAACGCCAGCAGCGCTCGCTGGATTTACGGCCATGCCCGCATCGCCGGGGAATCCGATTCAGCCCCTCAAAATCAGTCCGGCGGCGTGTGCGACCACGGCGACAATCCGGCGATCTGCTGAGTCAAGCACATCGTCATCTGCCAACGCCGCCCTCTCGATCGAGATGCGGCGCGCCGAATTTGGAGACTTATTATGGACAAGATCAAGACAACTGAAGACGTCAACCACCGACGCCGCCACTTTGTCCGTACCGCTGCGCTCACCGTGGCCGCCGCCCAGCTCGGTATGATCGGCGCAGCAGACGCGCAGGCTGGCAAGGCAAAGTTGCCAACCGTTAAGCCGGAATCGCAGCCTTCGTTCGGTCCGCTGAAGCAGATCGATGCCGGTTTGCTCAATGTCGGCTACGCCGAAGCCGGCCCCGCCGATGGTCCGCCGGTGCTGCTCTTGCACGGCTGGCCCTACGACATTCACAGCTTTGTCGACGTCACGCCGCGATTGGCGTCGGCGGGCTATCGGGTGATCGTGCCGCATCTGCGCGGCTATGGCACGACGCGCTTTCTCTCCAGCGAGACCTTCCGCAACGGCCAGCCGTCTGCGGTCGCCCTCGACATCCTCACCCTGATGGATGCGCTCAAGATCCAGCGCGCGCCACCCTGGCCGGCTTCGACTGGGGTGCGCGGACCGCCAACATCATCGCAGCGCTCTGGCCGGAACGCTGCGGCGCCATGGTGTCGGCGAGCGGCTATCTGATCGGTAGCCAGGAGGACGGAAGGATGCCGCTGCCCCCGAAGGCAGAGTTCGAATGGTGGTACCAGTTCTATTTCGCAACCGAGCGCGGCCGCGCCGGTTACGACGAGTATCGTCGCGATTTCGCGAAACTGATCTGGCGGCTCGCTTCGCCAAAATGCGATTTCGATGACGCCGTCTTCGATCGCAGCGCGGACGCCTTCGACAATCCGGACCATGTCGCGATCGTGATCCACAACTACCGCTGGCGTCTCGGTCTCGTCCAGGGCGAATCGCGATATGACGAGCTCGAGAAACGGCTTGCCCGGAAACCCGCCATCGGCGTGCCCTCCATCACGATGGAGGGCGACGCCAACGGCGCTCCGCATCCGGAGCCTGCCGCCTACGCCAAGATGTTTTCGGGCAGATATTCACACCGAACCATCAAGGGCGGCATCGGGCACAATCTGCCCCAGGAAGCGCCGCAAGCCTTCGCCGAAGCCGTCGTCGACGTCAGCTCTGAAAGCTGATCGGTGTGACGGACCCGCGGACCTGCCCGATCGCGGCCCGCGGGTTGCTTGTCACGAACCATCGAATGATGCCGCCTTTGGCTCAGTCAGTAACCGCGCAAAGTTTTTCCAGGAAGGTCAGGCCGTCAGGGTGGACTGGACGGAATTGCATCCGCCGGATCGAGGCGGTTGACCCTTCAGATATTCACCGGCTCAAGACAATGTGAAACGACCCGGTGATGCCAAGCATGCACTTGTAATATGATAATCGTCATGTAAATGTGACGCCGTTGTCGAAGACATGCGACGGAGAGGGTTTTTGGACGCGCGAACCCGCTTGCTGCTCGAAGCCCCGCCGGGCCGCACCATCCTGCGGCTCGCCTGGCCCAACATGCTGGTCATGGTGGCGCAGTCCGCGATCGGGCTGATCGAGACCTATTTCGTCGCGCGGCTGGGCAGCGACGCGCTGGCCGGGATGGCGCTGGTGTTTCCTGCCTTCATGCTGCTGCAGATGGTGTCGGCCGGCGCCGTGGGCGGCGCGATCCTGTCGGCGGTGTCACGGGCGCTCGGGGCAGGTGACCTGCGCCGTGTCGATCAGGTGGTGTGGACGAGCGTCCTGCTCACGCTCGCGCTCGGCATCGTTACCACATCGCTCATTCTGCCCCTTGGCCCGGCGCTTTACACGGCGATGGGTGGATCAGGAGGATCGCTCGCCGCTGCCGTGACCTATTCGTCGCTGGTGTTCGCCGGAACGATTCCGCTGTGGCTGTTCAACAGCTTTGCTGCGATCATCCGCGGCACCGGCAACATGCTGATGCCGGCGGCCGTCATGGTCGCAGGCACGGTGCTGCTGATCCCGCTGTCGCCACTGCTGATTTTTGGCATCGGCCCGTTCCCGCGGCTCGGCATCATCGGGGGCGCCTCGGCCGTCCTGGTCTATTATGTCGTCGGCGCGATCATCCTCGGCTGCTACATCTGGTCGGGCGCCGGCGTCATCCGTCCGTCGTTCAGGCCGCCAAGACTGTCGCGACAGACGGTCGCGGAAATCCTTCGGATCGGCATGGTGTCCGCGCTGACGAGCATCTCGACCAATGTCACGGTCGCCGTCGCGATGTCGCTCGTCAGCAGGGCGAACCCGGCTTATGTCGCCGGCTACGGCACCGGCGTGCGTCTCGAATATCTCCTGGTGCCGCTGGTGTTCGGGATCGGTGCGCCCACGGCGGCGATGACCGGCACCAGCGTCGGCGCGGGCAATTTTGCCCGGGCGGGACGGGTCGCCTGGACGGCCGCGGCGCTCGCCGGCGCCGTGACCGAAATGATCGGGCTGCTGGCCGCCCTGATGCCCGAGCGCTGGCTCAACCTGTTTTCCGATGATCCGGCCATCGCCGCCGGCGGCGTCGAATATCTGCGCATCGTCGGTCCGGCCTATGGTCTGTTCGGGGTTGGACTGGCGCTCTACTTCGCCTCGCAGGGGACCGGACGCATGGCGCTGCCGCTCGCCGCGTCGCTGCTGCGGGTCGCGCTCGTCGCCGGCCTCGGCTGGCTCGGCGTTGCCCGGTTTGGTCCGACTGGCCTTTACGCGACGCTGGTGCTTGGCTTGATGGTCTATGCGGCCACCAACGCCTTCGGCGTGATGCGCTGGTCGCGCCTTGCGGCCAGGCCGCAGCCGGTGCCGGGACGCGAGGGACCGTTGCCCGTTGCAGCCGAGTAGCGACATCACGCGCGTGTGACGTGCATCCTCTCCGTGGCTGATCGATCCTTGGCGCGAGCGGAGACGGTTCGGCATGACGGCGCATCGCCCGGTATCTCCTCGCGCACGACGCACTATCGTCGCGCTATCGCTCGTCATTGCATTTGGCTGCGGCACGATGGCGAAGGCGGGTGACGCGGACAATCTTTATCGCAGTCAGACAGTGCTCACGGGGCAGGGCGAGGCCAACCGCGTCATCGGTTTTGCCAGTTGCCTTGAAGACGTTCTCATCAAGATCACAGGCGCACTGAAACTCGCCGGCGATCCGCGCTTGCAGCCGTACAAGGCGCGCGCGGGCGATTTCGTGAAAACCTTTCGCTATCACGACAAGATGTCGGGCACGCCGGTGCGTGACGAGCAGGGGACCCGGGACCGGCCTTACGATCTGTTCGTCGCGTTCGATGAAGAGAAGATCAACGGCGTCCTGAGTGAGCTTGGTCTCACGCCCTGGCTGTCGCGTCCTGTGCTCGGTGTCTTCGTCGCGATGGAACAGGGCGCACGAACCTATGTCGTCAGCTCCGATGCGAGGGCGTCCGATCTGCAGCGCGATGCGCTGCTCGCGGCTGCGGACAAGCGCGGCATGCGCATCGCATTGCCAGATGAAGCGGCGCTCGCGCGGTCCAGCCTCACGGGCGGAGGACTTGCGACGAGGTCGCCGCAGCAGCTCTTGCCGGACCTGGCGCCGCAGGGCGCGGAGTTGGTCCTGATCGGTCATCTCCGGTGGGACGATGGCGATCTCGGCTGGGCCACCGATTGGCGCCTCGACTGGCAGGGCCGGCCGTATCGCTGGCAGTTTCGCGGCGTCACCTTTGACGAGGCGTTTCGCCGCGGCATCGGCGGCGCAGCCCAGATTCTCTCGGGCAATGGCGATCCGGATTAGCGGCAGGCCCCGTAACGGTCTTGCGACCGTCGCTCGCGAGGAGGTTCATTGCCGTTGTCTCGTTTTCCCGAGATGACGCCGGACGAAGCGCTGCTGCTGAAATGCTACGATTCCGCAACTGACGGCCGGACGCGTTTTGGACCGCATACTGCTTTTGTCGATCCGACCACGCCGCCCGATGCGGCGCCGCGCGAAAGCATCGAGCTGCGCGCGCTGGTGTTTCACCGGAGCTGACGACAGGGAAAATGCGAGACCGCAATGAGGTTCACCTCTCCCCGCAAGCGGGAGAGGGAGTGCAGCGCGGACGCGGCAACATCGAACCTCGACGCATCGGCCGCCGTCATTGCGGCGCCGGCCGCAGATGCCGCCCATAATTGTCGTCTTGACAACACGATCGTCGCTCCCGGGTATCGAACTGATTCGCGCTCGCCGACATGCGCGACAGAAGCGAAATGATACACGCTGTGCACGAATGCTCCAGCGCGGCCCGGCGGTATCATCGCAGCGTCGGTGGCGGCGCACCGCATGCCGGCGCGGCGATGACCGCGGCCGACGCGCCTTCGAAAATTCGCGCACAGGTAGAGTAAGGGGCGACCGGCGGCTCGACCGATTCTAAGGTCTCGCGGGAAATGGCCTTGCCCTTGTCACCATCTGGTCTTGCTTTGGCCAAAGCGCCGGGCCGATGTAACGAAGATTTTAGGATACTACATCCGCGGTCGTGGGGACCGGACTAAGGGGAGCGCCGAATGCAAGCCGCGCAGCGACAGCAAGCCATCGATCCGGCCGAGGTCGGAATCGAGCTCGAGCAGCCGGAAACCGGAACTGGATTTTCAGGCGTCGTTCGCGACATCATCGCCCGTATCGGCGTGTGGCTCTACGAAGTCAGGGCAGGGTCTCCCGCCCCGCGGCGGTCGCGGGTTGCCCGCAGGCCGTTTGGCGGCGCGCTGCTCAAGATGATCGTGGTGCTGCTGCTGTTCGGCGGTATCGCCGGCGCGGCGGTGGCCTGGCAATATCCGCGCAGCGAGATGGTCAGGCTGATGGTGGCGCAGTATGCGCCGCAGCGGGTCATCGATATGATGCCGGCCGTGGACCAGGACTCGGCCATGGAAGCGAATGCCGAGCTGCGGACAAATGTCGGCAATAGCGGCTTTCAGGTCCCGAGCATGGACAATGGCGAGGCGAACGCCAACCTGTCGCCCATGGAACAGCAGCAGCTGATCCAAAAACTCGCGCGTGACGTCGAAAGCCTGCAGCAGGGGATCGACCAACTGAGGGCCGGGCAGGACCAGATGCTGCGCATGATGCTGCGGACGCCCGCGGCGGCCCAGGCCCAGGCGAGGGCGCAGGTGGTTCCGCCGCCGCGGCCGGCCGGCGGGGCGACGACCGGGCTCGCGGCAGGTCTGCCCGGGCTTGCACCCAATCCGCCGCCGCCGCCGCGCCGTCCGGCGGTTCCGCCGCCGCCGCGGTTCTATCAGTAGGCCCGGGGGCGCGAGTCCCGCTTACGGGTTCGTGATGGCGGCCGACGCTTCGGTGGGGGCAGGCTGTGCTACACTTCATGGCACCGGGAAGCATCCTGCATAGGAAGGAGCCAGCCATGACGAAAATGTTCGTTGCCGCAGGTTTCGTAGCTGTTGCCTTTGCCGCCACGCCGGTGGTTGCCTGTGACTGGAGCCGCGAGGCCAGCGCAAGAGATCCCGTTGTCGCCACCACGGCCGCGCCGACGGAGCAGACCGCGTCGCAGGCCGCGGCAAATCCGACCCAGCCGGTAAACGTTGCCGCCGACGCGACCGCGCGCACGCCTGCCAGCGAACCAACCGCGCCGGTCGTGCTGGTTACGGATCAGCATCGAGAATGAGTCGCGGGTAGGGTGGGCTGAGTGCTTGCGAAGCCCACCGCTTCAAGACGAAGCTCGCGGATGAATGGTGGGCACGGCGCAAGAGCGCCTTTGCCCACCCTGCGGATTCGGTACCGTTTACTTCTTCGGAACCTGCGGCTCGCTCACCTGATCGGCCGGCGGAAAGATCCGGTCGTAGATCGCGCGGGCTTCGCGAATGAGGCGGGCCCGCTCCAGCTCTGATTTGGGGATAAAGCGTACGATTTCGCCCATGCTTGCTCCGCGCGTTCGGAAGGACCTGTCCGCATCAGCGAAGCGAATATCGTGCCATTGCACCGCCCGTGGCATTACGAGCGTGCCGTTACGGTGTGCGCCTCCCGCATCATTGGTTCACAGATTGATGCTTCGCAATGCGCTGTCGACGGCTCCCCCGAGCCGCTGGACGACCATGTCGATGTCTTCGGGCGTGGCGATATATGGCGGTGCCAGCAGCACATGGTCGCCGCTCTTGCCATCCAGCGTGCCGCCTGAGGGATAGCAGGCGAGCCCGCTCTCGAACGCCGCCGCCTTCACCTTCTGGTGCAGCTTTTGCCCGGGACTGAAAGGCCTGCGATGGGCGCGGTCGGCAACGAGCTCGATCGCTTGAAAGAGCCCGCGGCCCCTGATGTCGCCGACATGGCGATGATTGCCAAAACGCTCCGTCAGCCGTCGCTCGAGATGCTTTCCCAGCTCCTTGACGCGGTCGACCAGGTTGTCATCGCGGATCACGCGCTGCACCTCCAGTGCCGCGGCGCAGGCGAGCGGATGGCCGAGATAGGTATGGCCGTGCTGGAACGCGCCAGACCCCTTGCGCAGCGTCTCGATGATCTCGCCGCGCGCCAGCATCGCACCGACAGGCTGGTAGCCGCCGCCGAGTCCCTTGGCAACGGCCTGGATGTCCGGCGCGACACCCTCCTGCTCCCAGGCATGGGTGGTGCCGGTGCGGCCCATGCCGCACATCACCTCATCGAGGATGAGCAGCGCGCCGTGACGGTCGCAGATCTCGCGCACCATGCGGAAATAGCCTTCCGGTGCAGGCACGCAGCCCGCCGTCGCGCCGACCACCGGCTCGGCGATGAAAGCTGCCACCGTCTCGGGACCGAGCCGCTCGAATTCGGCCTCGAGCTCGGCCGCAAGGCGCGCGACGAAATCGAACTCGCTCTCGCCGTCGCGCTTCTCGTGATAGGCGAACGCCGGCGTCACGTGGCTGAAGGCGGACGCGAGCAGGGGAGCATAAGGCTCGCGGCGCCAGGCATTGCCGCCGGCGGCCAGCGCGCCGAGCGTATTGCCGTGGTAGCTCTGCCGTCGCGCGATGAAATGCGTCCGCCGCGGCTCGCCGCGCTCGACAAAATACTGCCGCGCCAGCTTGATCGAGGCCTCGATGGCCTCCGAGCCGCCGCTGACGAAATAGACATAGCCAAGGCCGCCCGGCTCGTGACCGACGAGAAGCTCGGCGAGCTCTTCGGCGGGCTCCGAGGAGAAGAAAGCGGTGTGCGCGAAGGCGAGCTTTGAGGCCTGCCGCGCGATCGCATCGAGCACGCGCGGATGCTGATGGCCGAGGCAGGAGACCGCCGCGCCGCCGGAGGCATCGAGCACGCGCCGGCCATCTTCGGCGATGAGCCAGACGCCTTCGCCTCCGATCGCGATCGGCGGCGTCTCGCGCAGGCTCCGGTGGATCACGCGGCTCTTGGAAGCGGTCATGGCTCAGCCTTTCTCCGAGACATATTGTGAGGTTGCGGCAAGGCGCGCCTCGGTGTCCTGCAGCCGCCGCTTCGCCGGCGCGCCGCCGAGCGAGAACGTCACGGCTGCGAGCGACTGCGCGATTGCGATGGCGCCGGTCAGGCTCGGAAAGAATCCGGGCGAGGCCGACGCCTCGAACAACAGGATGTGCTCGGCGCCTTCTGCCATCGGCGCAATCAGCGAATCCGCGATTGCGATCAGCGCGGCGTGGCACTGGTTCGCCGCGCGGGCCGACAGCACGCTGGCGCGGGAATAGGGTGCAAAGCCGATCACCACGACCGCGTCGCCGCGGTGGAACGCGCCGAGGTCGAGATCTTCGGGACCGGAGCCGCCGACGAGATGAACATCATGGGGGCGGAACAGCCGCAGCTCATAGGTGAGCAGTTCGGCGGCGCTGCGGCAGCTGCGAAAACCGGCGACCCAGATGCGGTCAGCCGCATGCAGCGCCTCGGCGGCACGCGCGACCGGCCCCGTTGCAATGCGCAGCAGCCCGGCGGATTCGGCCTCGAGCTTGTCGTTGATCAGCGCGACATCCGAGCCGGGACCATGGCGCCGGCTCCTGGCGCGGCGGGAGAAGGGCTGCGTCGGCGCCGGCCGGCGCGCTTCCGTCAGCGCCGCGCGCAGTTCATCCCAGCCGGAATAGCCCAGCGCCTTCGCAAGCCGGGTGAAGGCGGCGGGATCGGCGCCAGCCTCCGCGGCGAGATCGCGCATCGAACGGGTGGTGGCGTCGTAATCGTTGGCGGCGACGAAGCGGCCGACCTGCTGCAGCCGAAGCGGCAGCGACGGCAATGCGCTGCACAGCTCGCGCAGCGGCGAGGTCTTCGCAGGCGGTGGTTTCAGAGACTCCTGCATGAAACATTCGTTGCATATGTGAAAGATTGATGCAACAGATGAAGTGTCCGGACATCGCCAGAACACCGTCGTCAGACGATTGCCATGTTGAGGGTGTCACGGGGAGTTCCATGTGTCTGTTGATCTTGGGTGAAGCGTGGCGCATGAAACGTCCGATGCTGCGCCAGTTGAAACCGACTGCATGACGATTTACCAGAGAGGGGTCCGATTGGCGATGATCGGGTACTGACCAGCGTTAGTCGGAGGCGTTCGCGTGGCGAAAATCAGGATCGGTCTGGTCGGCTGTGGCTTCGTTGCCGAACTGCACATGAATGCGTACCGGCGCGTCTATGGCGTCGATGTCGAGGTGGTCGCCGTCGCGGCACGTGGCGACCATGTCCTTGAGTTCGCGAAAAGGCACCATATCGGGGCGACCTACCGCGGCTTTCGCGATCTGATCGCCGACGGCACGATCGACGTCGTCGACGTCTGCACGCCGCCCAATCTGCACGCCTCGATGGTCGTGGAGGCGATGCAGGCCGGCAAGCACGTGATCTGCGAAAAGCCGTTTGCTGGCTATTTTGGGCACGCGGGCGATCCTGTGCCGATCGGACGCCATGTGCCGAAGGCGCTGATGTATCAGCGCGTCATCACGGAAATGGAAGAGACCCGCGCGGCGATCGAAAGAACCGGACAACTCTTCATGTACGCGGAGGACTGGATCTACGCGCCGGCGGTGACCAAGACCGCGGAGATCCTGAAGGCCACGAAGGACAAGGTCCTGTTCATGAAGGCGGAGGAGAGCCACAGCGGTTCGCACGCGCCCCATGCCGCGGAGTGGGCGATGACCGGCGGCGGCTCGCTGATCCGGATGGGATGCCATCCGCTCTCGGCGGTGCTCCATCTCAAGCAGGTCGAGGCCCGCGCGCGCGGCGAGGCGATCGTTGCCGCGAGCGTGAGCTGCGACGTCGGCAATGTCACGGCCTGCCTGAGGCCTGAGGAGCGCGCCTACATCAAGGCCAATCCGGTCGATGTCGAGGATTGGGGGACGCTCACCATCACCTTCTCCGATGGTACCAAGGCGAGCGTGTTCTCGGGCGACATGATCATGGGCGGCGTGCGCAACCTGATCGAGACCTATACCTCGGGCGGTTCGCTGTTTGCCAACATCACGCCGAACACCCACATGATGAGCTATCAGACCTCCGAGGAGAAGCTCGCCTCCGTGTACATCACCGAGAAGGTGGACCGGAAGACCGGCTGGCAATATGTCTGCCTGGAAGAGGAATGGACCCGCGGCTATCAGCAGGAAATCCAGGATTTTATGGAATGCGTCGCGACCGGGCGGCAGCCGCTCTCGGACCTTGCGCTCGCCTTCGAGACAATCAAGGTCAACTATGCCGGCTATTGGGCCGCCGAAGAGGGCCGCCGCGTCACGCTCTGAGGTTTTTCGGCCGCGGTCGACCTGGCCGGCGCGCGGCCCGGCCAGCTCAGCCGCTGCAAGGCGCCGACGATGCCCTGGGGCATGAAGATGATGCAGAGCACCAGCAGGATGCCGTAGATCGTGTTGGCGGCGCCGATGAAATTGGTGCCGAACCAGACCCGAAGACCCTCGGTCAGCGAGAGTGTGAGCAGGGCGCCGACACTCGGGCCGAGCAGCGAATAGACCCCGCCGGCGATCGCCGCGAACACTATCTGCAGCGACACCGCGATCCCCGCCACGGTCTCCGGATTGAGATACATCACATACTGCCCGTAGATCGCGCCGCCGAGCGCGGTCAGGCCCGCGCTGATGAGCGTGACGCGCAGCTTTTGCCGCATCACGTCGATGCCGATCGATGCCGCGGCCTCCTCGTCTTCCGAGATCGCCTCGAGCGCCTCGCGGCCGATGCCGCGATCGATCCAGCGCCAGATGGCAAGGCCAGCGAGCCAGAGCAGGACTGAGATGGCGTAGAAGTAGCTCTTTTCCGGAAACTGCAGGGCATACCAGGAATGGCCGACCGCCTTTTGCGTGAAGCCGAGCGAGCCGCCGGTGACATCGCGCGCCGCCACCAGCGACAGCAGCACGACCTGGCTGAGCGCCAGCGTCACCAGCGCGAAATAATGTCCGACCACGCGGCGGCGGAAGCAGGGATAGCCGACGACGGCAGCGAGCAGTACCGCTGACATGATGCTCGAGGGAATTCCGAGCCAGGGCGTCAGGCCGTAAAAATTCCAGAGCAGCGCCGGCACATAGGCACCGACGCCCAGAAAAGCGCCATGGCCGAACGAGACGAAGCCGAACCGGCCCATCAGGGCCCAGGCGGTGTAGATGAAGGACCAGATCAGGATCTGAATCACGAGATGCAGGAAATAGGGCGGCAGAATCGCAGGGATCGCGATCAGGACCGCGAGCAGGATGATGGCCGGAACGAGGCGGCTGCTGCTCATGGTGCAAACAGTCCCCGCGGCCGGATCAGCATCAGCACGATGAAGAAGGTGAAGGCGAACACGTAGGAGAGCTCGGTGCTGCCGTAGTAGCCGCCGATCGCGATGATCTGGCTGATGACGAAGGAGGCGATGAAGCCGCCGATCATGTTGCCGAGCCCGCCGAGCACGCAGATCATGAAGATGACCGGGCCAAAGGTGTTGCCGATGAACGGATGCACGTCATATTGCAGCGCCAGCAGGCAGGCCGCCAGGCCCGCCAGCGCGCCGCCGATCGCGGAGACCGCGAGATAGATGCGGCGGTCGTCGATGCCCATCAATCCGACGATCTCGCGGTCCTGCGCGATGGCGCGGATCGCGGTGCCGAGATAAGTGCGCTTGAGGAAGAAATAGAGCGCGACCGCGCCGACCAGGCTGACTGCAAAGGCGATCAGCCGGGCAAAGCTCAGATACATGGTGGCGACTTCCAGCACCGGAAGGCGGACGCCGATGTTGCGAAAATCAGTGCCGAACAGCAGCGTTGCAAAGCTCTGCAGGAAGAACAACAGCCCGCCGGTCGCCAGCAGCTGATTGAGCGGCGGCGAGCGCAGTACGGGTGCGATGATCAGGAGATGGACGAGCACGCCGAGCCCGGCAAGGCCGATGATTGCGATCGCGCAGGCGAACGGCAGCGGGACGCCATACTGGACATAGAGGAAATAGATCGCATACATGCCGCACATGACGATGTCGGCGTAGCAGATCCACACCACGTCGATGACGCCAAAGATCAGGTTCAAGCCGAGCGCCAGCAGCGCCAGCACGCCGCCGAGCAGGATGCCGTTGATGATGGCTTCGAGCAGATAGATGTCCATCCCTAGAGCCCCATATAGGCTTCGCGGATGATGCTGTTCTGCCTCAGCTCCGCTGCGCTGCCTGCAAGCCTGATGGCGCCGACTTCCAGCAGATAGGCGCGATCGACCACCTCGAGCACCTGCTGCACGTTCTGCTCGACGATCAGCACGGTGAGGCCCTCGGCGCGGATCTTGCGCACCATCTCGAACACCTGCGCCACGACCAGCGGTGCCAGCCCCGCCGACGGCTCGTCCATCAACAGCACTTTCGGCTTCGACATCAGAGCCCGCGCGATCGCGCACATCTGCTGCTCGCCGCCGGACATGGTCCCGGCAAGCTGGGTGCGGCGCTCCTTCAGCCGCGGAAACAGCTGATAGACCCAGTCGAGCTGCTCGGAAAAACGCGCGCGTGCGGCGGGAATGAAGGCGCCGATCCGCAAGTTTTCCTCGACCGACAACGCAGGGAACAGGCGGCGGTTCTCCGGCACATGCGCAATGCCC
>Ga0070710_10000257_pt1 | contig 25154 bp, 25 predicted proteins | sample LARL52metaG_FD_65454 | JGI IMG/M metagenome (GOLD analysis project Ga0070710, IMG submission 65454) | Corn, switchgrass and miscanthus rhizosphere microbial communities from Kellogg Biological Station, Michigan, USA - LAR L5-2 metaG | ecosystem: Host-associated > Plants > Roots > Rhizosphere ...
CCGAGCGGCTGGTACTCCCACGCCTGGATGTCGCGGGCGGACCAGTCGTTGACCAGCGCGACGCCGAAGACGTGCTCGGCGGCCCGGCTCGTGGACACGTTGGCCGCCTGCGGACCGCCGCAGACGAACCCGACCTCGGCCTCGATGTCGAGGCGCTCGGACGGGCCGAACTTCGGGCCGTCGCTGCCGCGCTTCTGGCCGTTCGGGCGGACGACGTCGGTGCCCGAGACGTACACCGTGCCGGCCCGGCCGTGGTAGCCGATCGGGAGGTGCGTCCAGTTCGGCGTGAGCGCGTCGCCGTCGGGGCGGAACATCTTGCCGACGTTCTCGGCGTGGTGCCTGCTCGAGTAGAAGTCCACGTAGTCGCCGACCGTGAACGGCAGCTTCGCGGACTCGATGCTCGTGAGCTCGGCGCCCTTCGGTGCGGAGGTCGCGGTGACGATCTCCTTGAGCTTGGCGCGCAGCGCGCTCCAGACCGGCCGGCCCGCCTTGAGCAGCGGGTCGAGCGAGTCTGTCTGCACGTACTCGCTGCACTTGCCCAGCGCCAGGCTCTTGAGCAGCAGAGCCTGGTCGCCGACGCGGACGGCCACGCCCCCGTCGACGACGCCGTAGGGGAGGGTCTGCGGTCCGAACGGCTGGTCTTCGGTGAAGTTCGGGTCGCTGATCCAGCTCACAGCAGTCCAAGCTCCTCGAGGTCGGCGATCGGTTCGGAGAGCGAGCACGAGCCGTAGCTCGCGAAGACGCCGCGGACGGCGTGCGCGGCCTGGTCGCTGAGCGCCTTGGCCTCGGCGGTGAGCGCCTCGGCGTCGGTGCTCGCCAGCGCCTCGCGGACGTCGCGGCCGGAGAGGCTGCGCGCCGTGGCGACGAGGAGGTTCAGGAAGCCGTGGTGGGTGAAACCCTGCTCGTCGGTGTGGCGGACGGCCTTGTGCAGGCCCGCGGTCGCCTTGAACGCGACGCCGCCACCGCTGACGACGGACAGGAAGTCCGCGACCTCGTCCACGCTGGGGAAGTTCTCCTGGGACAGGCCACCGCAGCGCAGCTTGGGCCAGCTGCCGTGCTCGATCACCCGGCGGACGCCGTCGAGCCACTCGGACCCGCCGCGGCGTGGTTCCACGACGCGGATGACGTCCTCCGGCACGAACTCGGACACGCGCTCGAGCCACACCTCGTCCACATCGGACGGTGCGGGCATCTCGACCATGCGCAGCGCCAGGAGCTCGCTTCGGCTCTCGACGATGGACACGGCCTTCGGCACGCCGCCGAGGCCGGTGTCGATCACGAGGCTCAGCGCGATCGGCTTCGGCGGCTTGACCTTGATCAGCTCGGTGATCAGCTCGGCGAGACGGGACGCGGGACACAGGAAGAGGCCCATGACGCCGGACCACTCGCCGACCCGTCCGTCCAGGTGGCCGCGCACCGCGTCGGGCATCGACGCGTTCCCCGGAGGGAAGAGCGCGGCATCGTCCACAAGCCTCGCGAGCAGGGGCGGAGTACCGCGCGGACCGGGCGCACGGAGTTCGACAGCGCTTGACACGGCTGACACGCTAGCTGGGTATCGGTAAGTGAACAAAGATGTCCGATAGTCGAACGCCTTCGGAGAGGTCATGGCTTACTACCGCCAGGTCGGGGAGATCCCCCGAAAGCGCCACACCCAGTTCCGCAAACCGGACGGTGGGCTCTACGCGGAAGAGCTGATGGGGGTCGAGGGGTTCTCGTCCGACTCGGCCCTGCTCTACCACCGGTACCTGCCGACCGCGATCGTGAACGCGGAGACGGTGAAGGACGAGCGCGGGACCGTCGCGCCGAACCTGCCGCTGAAGCCCCGGCACTTCAGGACTCAGGACCTGACCTGGGCTTCTGACGAGGTCGACGCGGTCACCGGTCGTCGCCGGTTGTTCGGGAACCCGGACGTGACCATCGGTTTTGTCGTCGCTTCCGCGCCTTCTCCCTTGTACCGCAACGCTTTTGGTGACGAGCTGCTGTACGTGCAGTCCGGTGCCGGGGTCGTCGAGACGATCTACGGGGCGCTGTCCGTCGGTGACGGCGACTACGTGGTGATCCCGACCTCGTGCACCTACCGGGTGGTGCCGTCGTCGCCGATGTCGTTGCTCGTGCTGGAGGCGACCGGGCACATCGGGCCACCTCGCCGGTACCTGTCGGCGAAGGGACAGTTCCTGGAGCACTCGCCGTACTGCGAGCGCGACATCCGCGGCCCCGTCGAGCCGTTGCTGGTCGACGGCGAGGACGTCGACGTGCTCGTGCGGCACCGTGCGGGGCTGACGCGCTTCACCTACGCCAACCACCCGTTCGACGTTGTCGGCTGGGACGGGTGCCTGTACCCGTGGGCGCTCAACATCCGCGACTTCGAACCGATCACGGGCCGCGTGCACCAGCCGCCGCCCGTGCACCAGACGTTCGAGGGCCCGAACTTCGTGGTCTGCTCGTTCTGCCCGCGCAAGGTCGACTACCACCCGCTCGCCGTGCCGGTGCCGTACAACCACGCGAACGTCGACTCGGACGAGCTGATGTTCTACGTGGGCGGCAACTACGAGGCGCGCAAGGGTTCCGGCATCGGCATCGGCTCGATGTCGTTGCACCCCTCGGGTTGCACGCACGGCCCGCAGCCCGGTGCGGTCGAGGCGTCGCTCGGCGTGGACTACTTCGACGAGACCGCGGTCATGGTCGACACGTTCCGCCCGCTGGAGCTCGGCGAGGACGCGGAGGCCTGCGAGGACCCGTCCTACGCCTGGACGTGGGCCCGCCGCGGTCCGGCCTGATTTTTTGTCAGGGGTCCTCGCTACCGTTGGTTCCTGTGAGGACACGAGCCGTTCCGACGCGCTGGCAGGGCCTGGGCAAGGCCCTGCCGGTGCTGTGGGGCCTCTACACGGGCTCGGGTTCGGTGCCGTACCGCGTGTGCGTCGACCTGGCCGCCGGCTCCGCGAAGTGCACGTGCCCGTCCCGCAAGTTCCCCTGCAAGCACGCCGTGGGCCTGCAGGAGCTCGACCTCCCCGACGCCCTGCCGCCGGACTGGGTGCAGGAGTGGACCACCCGCCGCGCGGCCCGCGAGCTCGACAACTCGCCGGAAGCCGTGGCCCGGCGTCAGCGGGCGCGCGAGAAGACCGCCGACCGCAGAGCGCTCGCCATGTCGTCGGGCATCGACGGCCTGCGCGACTGGCTGCGGGACGTGGCGTCCGCCGGCGTGGCGTCGCTGCCGGGCCGTCCCGCGTCCTGGTGGCAGGCCTTCACGGCCCGCATGATCGACGCCCAGGTCCCCGGCGTGGCCGCCGCGGTGGCCGAGATCCAGGAGATCGTCGCCCGCTCCGGCCCCCGCTGGACCTCCGACGTGGCCGACCGCCTGGGCGGCCTGCACCTGCTGTGCGCCGTCCAGCCGCGCACCCGTCTCGGCGTGACGATCCCCGAGGAGACCGTCCGGGCCTCACCCGGCATCACCGACCGCTGGGTGGCGTTGCTCCGCCTGGAAACCGACGACGGCCGAGTCCGCACCGTCCGCCAGTGGTGCTGGGGCCGCCAGACCAACCGCTGGGTCGTGGCCATCCGCCACTCGGCCGTGGGAGCCCCCGTCCCGCTCCTCCCGCACGGCCAGGAGTCCTCGGCCCTGGTCCACCCGTACCCCGGCTCCGACCGAGTGGCCCTGGGCGAGCTCGCCGGCTCCCGCACCCCGGACCCGGTCCCGGCCCCGCAGTCCTGGCGCGCCTCCCTGGCAACGCTGGAACCGATGCTGATGGCCGACCCGTGGCAACGCCTCTTCCCGCTCGGCTGCAGCGCCGTCCGCCTCCACGGCACCGCCCTGGCCGACGAGTCCGGCCACGGCCTCCCAGTCCGCGACGACAGCGGCCTCGACCTGGCCCTGGCCCTGACCGGCGGCGCGCCGTTCGACGCGTGGGGCCTCTGGGACGGCCACGCCCTCCGCCTGGGCGCAATAGCGCTCGACGGCACCCTGGAGGTGGTCGCGTGACCACAACCCCTCCACGGCCCCCTCAGGGCCCCGCACACGCCACCGCAGCCCGACCGACGCACGCCGTCGCAGCCCGGCCAGTGCACGTCACCGCAGCCCGACCAGTGTGCGTCGTCGCGGCCCGGCTCGTGCCTGTCGCCTTTGCCTGGCCTGCGTACGCTGCTGCCGCCCAGCCCGCGCACGCCCTGGTCCCGCCCACGCCTGCCGCCTCGGCTCGGCCCGCGTACGCCGTCGGTTGGCCTGTGTCCGCGGCCGCACCTGTGCCTGTCGGCTGGGCTTGGCCCGTGCTCGCCGCCGCCTCCTGGCCCGCGTCCGCTGCAGCTTGGCCAATGGCCTCGCCCGCGTCCGCCGCCTGGCTTGTGCACGCCGCCCCAGCCCTGCCCATGTCCGCCGACCCGACCCGGCCCGTGTCCGCCGTCCCGCCCGCGTCCGCGAGCCGTCCCGCGACCGCCAGCGCCTCCGCGCTCACCGACCGCTCGGCAATCGGCGACCACCCGCTGATCGCCGGCCATCCAGCGACCGCAGGCCGCACGACGGTGGTCCGGCTCGTCCGCGATCTCAGGCTCGCGCAACCGTCCGCCGCGGCCGCGCTGCTCGCCCGCATCCCCGAAAGCGCGCATCCGGTCCCGCCTCCCGCAGGCTCCCGGCCCGCCCTCCACCGGCCGACCGAGCCCAGCGGCATCCCCGAACAGCCCCCGGAGGCGGCGGCATGAAGGCCGACTGGTCCAAGACCGTCCAAGAACTCCTCATCGGCACCACGAGAGGCGGCGGCGACCCAACCGCCCTGCTCGCCGACTGCGCCGCCCTGGGCGTGGCCGCATTCGGCGCCACCCTGCCCCAGGAGGTGACCGCGGAGCCGCTGCCTCCGGCCCCACCCGAGCCGAGCGAATTCCCGCGTCCCGCCGCCAGGGCCGTGCTCGAAGCGATCATGAGCGTTGACGACGAGGTGCTCCTCACCGAGTGGTGTGCCCTCGCCAAGGCCAACCACGTCGTCGCCGAGCACCGGATGCTCCCGGCCCTGCTGGCGCTGGGCACCGCCCGTCCCGGCCTGCGCGCCGCCGTGGTCGAGGTGCTCGGCACCCGCGGCCGCTGGCTCGCCACCACCCGTGCGGGTTGGTCCTGGGCTTCGGGGGCCGTGCCGCTGGTGGACGAGGTTCCGCTGGCCGAGGTGCTCGACCTGCCCAGCGCGCAACGGGTTCGAGCCCTTCGTCGCAGGCGCCGGACCGATCCGGTCGCGACCAGGGCCTTCATCGCCGCCGAGTTCGAGGCTTCCCGGCGTTCCGCCGACCGGCAGGTGCTGATCAGCGCGCTCGAAACGGCACTGGGCCCCGCCGACGAGGACATCCTCGAAGCCGCCCTCGACGACCGGGCGTCGGGCGTCCACGACGAGGCGCTCCGCCTTCTCCGCAAGCTTCCGGCCTCGGCCCTGGCGGCGCGCGCGGCCGAACGGCTGGGGCAGGGGCTTTGGCTCACCGACGGCGGTTTCGACGTCCAGTCGGACGAGCTCTGGACCGCTCAGCCCACCGCGGAGGAGGAACGCGACCTCATGCGCGACGGCTCCGAGAGGGGCGTGGCCGGTCGGATCCGGGGCGCGGCGGCCAGTGTCGCGCCCGAGTACTGGACCACTCGCCTGCAGACCGACGACCGGGGTGCGGCCCGCGTTCTCCGTCGCGGACCTTGGGCGGGTGCTCTGCTGCGCGGCATCGCCGACCAGCTGGCCGCCGCCACCGATCCCCGGCCGTGGGCGGTGGCCGCGGCCGAGACCCTCACCGGCATGGAACAGCTGGAGATGCTCGCGGCGCTGCCCGCCTCCGTGGCGGAGCAGGCGGTGGTGGCGGTGTCGGTGAACTGGCACTACGACCTGCTCGACCACGCCTGCGCCCAGCTGCCGGCGCCGTGGTCGCCGGAGACCACCCGCGCGCTGCTGCACCGGTATGCCGCGCTGCCGGATCCGCGGTGGCGTGCGGGGCGGCCGCCATCCGTGCTGCTGGCCAGGGGTGACGCGGACCTTCTCGGCGCCAACTGGGAGGGGCTCACCCGTCGGTGGCCGGAGAACTCGCTGGAGCTGGAGGTGCTCCGGCTCCGCATCCGGCTGCGCGAGTCGTTCGCCCCACCCGCCGACGATCTCCCGTGACCGGGCACACTTCGAACCAAGGCAACGCAATCGCAGGAGGCCCAGTGACCGCCGTGCTCAGGCCGACGGCCGAACAGCAGTACGCCGCCGAGCTGGCAGCCGTCGCGGCCCAGGACGACCGTCAGCGGCCGCCCAACTGGAACCTGTCCCCGCGGGCCGTCGTCACGTACGTCCTCGGTGGCACGTTGCCCGACGGCACCGTCATCACGCCGAAGTACGTGGGCGCCAGGAGGCTCGTCGAAGTCGCGGTGGGCACGCTCGTCACGGATCGCGCGTTGCTGCTCGTCGGGGTGCCCGGCACGGCCAAGTCGTGGTTGTCGGAGCACCTCGCCGCGGCGATCAGCGGTGACTCGACGCTCGTCGTGCAGGGCACGGCGGGGACGAGCGAGGACCAGGTCCGCTACGGCTGGAACTACGCCCGCCTCATCGCCGAGGGGCCGAGCGAGAAGGCGCTCGTGCCGAGCCCGGTGCTCAAAGCGATGCAGCAGGGCGCGGTGGTCAGGGTCGAGGAGCTGACCCGCATGCCGTCCGAGGTCCAGGACTCGTTCATCACGATCCTGAGCGAGAAGTCGCTGCCGGTCCCGGAGCTCAACACGCAGGTCCAGGCGGTCCCCGGCTTCACGCTCATCGCCACGGCCAACGACCGCGACCGCGGCGTCAACCAGATGTCGAGCGCGCTCGCCCGGCGCTTCAACACCGTCGTGCTGCCGCCGCCCGCGACCGAGGACGCCGAGGTCGAGATCGTCGTGACCCGCGCCCGGCAGCTAGGCAGGGCGCTGCAGCTGCCCGCCGAGCCGCCCGCGCTCGACGAGGTGCGCCGGGTCGTGCGGATCTTCCGCGAGCTGCGTAACGGTTCCACTGTGGACGGTCGCACGCAGCTGAAGAAGCCCAGCGGCAGCCTGTCCACGGCGGAGGCGATCTCGGTGATCGCCAACGGCATGGCGCTCGCCGGCCACTTCGGCGACGGCACGCTGGGCGCGGACGAGCTGGCCAGCGGCCTCATCGGATCGGTCATCAAGGACCGCGTGTCGGACGCGACGGTGTGGCAGGAGTACCTGGAGACGGTGCTGAAGGAGCGCGCCGAGTGGCGTGACCTCTACCGGGCCTGCCTGGACGTGAGCGGTGCCTGAAAATGGACACTGAACATGGACACTGATCCGGTCCTGCTGGGCATCCGGCACCACGGTCCCGGCTCGGCCCGGATGGTCCGCAGGGCGCTCGAACAGATCCGGCCCGCGCTCATCCTGATCGAGGGGCCGCCGGAGGCCGACGCGCTGCTCGACCACGTCCACGCCCTCACCCCGCCCGTGGCGATCCTGCTGCACGACGAGGCGGAGCCGGAGAACGCCGCCTTCTGGCCGTTCGCCGAGTTCTCCCCGGAGTGGCAGGCCCTCCGCCACGCGAGCGAAAACGCTGTTCCGGCACGGTTCTTCGACCTCCCGGCGGCGGCCTCGATCGGTGACGACGGTCCGAGCGGCAACATCGACCCCATCGGGCTGCTGGCCGAGGTCGCGGGCTTCGACGACCCGGAGCGCTGGTGGGAGGACGTCGTCGAGCACAGCGCGAGCGACCCGATCGACCTGGCCGGCGCCATCGCCGAGGCCATGGTCGCCGTGCGCAGCGAGTTCGAAGACGAAGTCGGTGAGCGCACGCTGAGGCGAGAAGCGTTCATGCGTCAGACGATCCGCAAGGCGCGCAAGGAGACCGACGGCCCGATAGCCGTGGTGTGCGGTGCCTGGCACGTCCCCGCGCTCCTCGCCAAGCCCACCGTCGCGGCCGACACCGCGCTCCTCAAAGGCCTGCGGCGGCGCAAGATCTCGGGCACCTGGGTCCCGTGGAGCCACGGCCAGCTGGCGGCGGAGTCGGGCTACGGCGCGGGCGTCGGCTCGCCCGGCTGGTACGCGCATCTCTGGCAGCACCAGGACGACGTGGTTCCGCGCTGGTTCGCCAAAGCCGCCGCCGTGCTGCGCGAAGAAGACCTCCCGGCCTCCACGGCGAGCGCGGTGGAAGCCGTCCGCCTGGCGGAAACCCTCGCGGCGCTGAGGGAACGCCCGTCGGCGGGCCTGAGCGAGGTGAACGAGGCGGCGCTGGCCGTCCTCTGCGGCGGCGACGAGGTTCCGCTGCAGCTGGTGCACCGCAAGCTGGTCGTGGGCGAACGGCTCGGCGAGGTGGGCGAAGCGGTTCCGCGCTCACCGCTGGCCGCGGACCTCCAACGCCTGCAACGAAAGCTCCGCCTCCCCGCGGACGTCCAGCCCAAGCCGCTGAAGCTGGACCTCCGCAAGGACACCGACCGCGAACGCTCGAAACTCCTGCAACGGCTGGAAGTCCTGGGCGTGCCGTGGGGTAAGCCGGACCGCTCCAACTCGCTCGGCACCTTCGCCGAGATCTGGCAGCTCCGCTGGGACCCGGTCTTCGCGGTGTCCGTGGCGGTGGCGGCCCGTCACGGCACCACCGTCCACACGGCAGCCGAGAACGTCCTCACGCAGGCGGCGCAGGACGCGACCAGGGTGGCCACGGCCGCGGCCACCCTGAGCAAGGCGGTCGGTTGCGAACTCCCGAAAGCCGTCATCGAGTCCCGCAACGCCCTGGACCGTTGCGCCGCCATGGCCACCGACGCGCTGGAACTCCTCGCCGCCCTCCCGGACCTGGCCAGGACGGTTCGTTACGGCTCGGTCCGCGGCACCGACCCGGAGCTGCTGCGCGTGGCGTTGCACGGTCTGCTGACGCGAGGCTCGGTGGGCCTGCCGCTCGCCTGCCGCAACGTCGACGACGAAACGGCCGAGAACGCGCTCGCCGTCATCGACGGCGCCCACGAGGCCACCCGCCTCGCCGCCGACGAGGACCACCAGAAGACCTGGTGGCGAGCCCTGCACGCGCTGGTCAAGGCGGAGGCACACGGTCTCCCGACCGGCAGGGCCACCCGCCTGCTCTGGGAGGCGGGTGAGCTGACCAGCGACGACGTGGCCGCCAGACTGCACCGAAGTGTCGCCACGGCCTTCGTCGCCGGCTTCCTGCGGGGCTCGGCCACCCTGCTCGCCGCCGACCAGAGGTTGTTCGGCCTCATCGACGAGTGGCTGACGGGGCTGCGCGGCGCGGCGTTCGACGACGCCCTGCCCCTGCTCCGCCGCGCCATCACCGACTTCACGCCCGCCGAGCGGCGCCTGCTCGGCGAACGCGTCGTCGCGGGCGAGACCCCTCAGCCCGCCTCCGACGACGAGTGGGACGCCGAGATCGCGCAACGTCTCGCCGCCCACGTCCGGAGCCTGCTGGCGTGAGTTTGGCGATCGGCGAATCCGCCGATCCCACAGCCGTGACCGCACCGGACGAGAAGCGCCTCGACGAGTCCCAAGAGCTCATCGACGAGGCCAAGAAGATCGCCCACGACCTCCGCGAGGAGGTTCCGGACACCGCACCGGAACCCCCGGAGGAGGGCTCGCCCGCGAACTAGCGCGAGCTAGAGCGACCAGGGCGGCGTGACCGTGGTCCCGTCGGCCAGCGTCCCGATGATCCCGACCGAGGTCGCCACCAGCACCCGAGCCGGGCCGCCGGTCAGCGACAGCTCGGTGTTCGGCTGCACCACGATCGCGTCACCGGGCCCTGCCGTCTGCCCCTGGATCGTCACCGATCCGGACAGCACGTAGAACACCTCCTCCTTCGAGGCGGTGTGCGTCTTCCCGTCACCGCCTTCCGGCACGTCAACGGTCCACAACGCGATCTCGGTGCTGCCGCGCGACGGCACGGCCATCGGCCTGAACTCGAACCCGCCGAACTCGTACGGCTCGACGGAATCCCCCGTAACCAGCAAGACGACCTCCAAAGTAGTCAACCAGGTTGTCTAACCATAGAATATGGTCAACCTGGTTGTCCAGTAGGAGGTGCAGATGGAACCGGTGCCGATGTTGCTGGTGATGGCCTACCGCGCCATGGGGGACCAGTTCCACGATCGCCTCAGGGAGGTCGGCCTGGAACCGCTGCGGCCCGCGCACGGCTACGTCTTCCGGTTCCTCAAGGAGAAGCGCGCCACGACCGTCGACATCGGACAGCACCTCGGCGTCACCAAGCAGGCCGCCGCGAAGATCGTCAACGAGCTCGACGAGTGGGGCTACGTCCTGCGCGAGCCGCACCCGACCGACAAGCGGGCGCAGTACGTCACGCTGACGACGAAGGGCCGCGACTACCTGAAGTTCGCGGACAACCTGTGGTCGGACCTGGAGGGCGAGATGGCCGACGCGATCGGCCGGCCGGCCGTCGACACGATCAAGACCGGCCTCACCGCCTACCTGCAGCACGTGCACGGCGACGACCAGCCGGGACTGCGCCCGGTCTGGTAGACCTCAGAAGACCTGCGTCAACGCGATCACGCCGAACACCGCGAAGATCACCCCGGCCACCCGCTGAATCCAGTGCGTCGGCAACCGTCCGGCGAGCTTCCGCCCCACCAGCACGGCCAGCCCGGCCACGGCGACCAGCGCCAGCCAGGCACCGAGCCCGACGGCCAACGGCGCTCCGTAGCGAGCCGTGATCCCCGCCGTCGCGAGCTGCGACGCATCACCCCACTCCGCGGCGAACAGCACGCCGAACGACGTCAGCGCCGCCCGCCAGAACGGCACGTCGGCGCGCACGCCGGCCTCGTCGGCGGAGTCGGAGTCACGTGAGAACCCCTCGCGGAGCAGCATGAACGCGCCCACGCCGAACAGCAGGGCGACCACGCCGGCGACCAGGCGGTCCGGCAGCAGGGTGATGGCCGAGCCGAACGCCGCGCCGACCACCGTCTGCACGGCGAATGCGGCCACGACGCCGACGAACACCGGCCAGGCGCGGTAGCGCGTGGTCAGCACCAGGGTCGCGACCATGGTCTTGTCGGGGAGCTCGACGAGGAACACCACCGCGAAGGCGGTGACGAAGGCGAGCAATGAGGTGGCCAAGAGATCCTCCACGTCCGAATACGAGCCCGGACGGAGGCGCAACAGACCCCGACCAGGCGTGTTGCAGCCTGGCCGGAGGTCTCGTTCGCCCGCAAAACGGGTGTGGGACCGGATCTGCTCGAAGGCGGATCAGTATGTCGATCACCACGCCACCGGCCGACAGCTCCGGTGGGAACTACTCCCCTCTGGCGCATCCATCTTAACCGACGCATGTCACCCGACCAGGGTGACTTCGCGCACGGGACCTTGGTCCCGAGCCTGTACGGGACCGTCGTACCTGATAACCGCCATGATCCACACATACGCTCGTCGACGTGGACGTACTCGAACTCGCGCGGTGGCAGTTCGGCATCACCACCGTCTATCACTTCCTGATGGTGCCGCTGACGATCGGCCTGTCGCTGCTCGTGGCAGCGATGCAGACCGCGTGGGTGCGCACGGGCAACGAGCGCTACTACAAAATGACGAAGTTCTGGGGGAAGCTCCTCCTGATCAACTTCGCCATGGGTGTCGTGACGGGCATCGTGCAGGAGTTCCAGTTCGGCATGGCCTGGAGCGCCTACTCGCGGTTCGTCGGTGACGTGTTCGGCGCGCCGCTCGCGATGGAGGGGCTCGTCGCCTTCTTCGTCGAGTCGACGTTCCTGGGACTGTGGATCTTCGGCTGGGACAAGCTGCCCAAGAAGGTGCACCTCGCCTGCGCCTGGGCGTTCAGCCTCGCCACGATGGTCAGCGCGTACTTCATCCTCGCCGCCAACTCTTGGATGCAGCACCCGGTCGGCATCGTCCTGCACGACGGCCGCCCGCGCCTGACCTCGATCTGGGCCGTGCTGACGAACAACACCGTGCTCGCCGCCTTCCCGCACACCATCGCCGGCGCGTTCGCGGTCGCCGCCACGTTCCTCGTGGGCATCGGCGCCTGGCACCTGTGGAAGAAGTCCGACGAGACCGGGGTCTGGCGCAGCTCGCTCAAGCTCGGCACCTGGGTCGGCGTCGTGGCCTTCGCGGTGCTCACGATCAGCGGTGACGTGCAGGGCAAGCTGATGTTCCAGCAGCAGCCGATGAAGATGGCCGCCGCGGAAGCGCTGTGCCACACCGAGCAGCCCGCCGCGTTCTCGATCTTCGCGATCGGTGACGTCGCCAGGCCCGACTGCGAGAACGTCAAGAGCATCACGGTGCCCGCACTGCTGTCGTTCCTCGCCAACAACGACTTCAACAGCGAGGTCAAGGGCGTTCAGGACCTCGTCCCGCTCTACCAGCAGAAGTACGGCACGAACTACCCGGTCGACGCGCGGCTGGGCGAGCTCAGCGGCAAGCCGATCGACTACGTGCCCGCACTTCCCGTCACGTACTGGGGCTTCCGCCTGATGATCGGCTTCGGCGCGATCTCGGCCGCGCTGGGCCTCGTGATGCTGTGGCTCACCCGTGGCGGTCGCGTTCCGCGGGGCAGGTGGTTCCCGATCACCGCGCTCGCCGGCATCGCGACTCCGTTCCTCGCCAACAGCTTCGGCTGGATCTTCACCGAGATGGGACGGCAACCGTTCGTCGTGGTGCCCAACCCGTCCGGTGTGGACGGTGTCTGGATGTTCACCGCGCAGGCGGTCTCGAACAGCGCACCTGGCGAGATCCTCACCTCGCTGATCGCGCTGACCCTGACCTACGGGGCGCTCGCGTGCGTCGAGGTCTACCTGATCCGCAAGTACGTCCGCGGTGGTGTCGCCGGGGTCATCCCCGCGAAAACCGACGACGGCGCGCTGGCGTTCGCGTACTAGGGGAGAAGCTGTGGAAACGCTCTGGTTCTGCGTGATCGCCCTGCTGTGGCTGGGCTACCTGTTCCTCGAAGGGTTCGACTTCGGCGTCGGCATGCTGCTGCCGTTCCTCGGCCGCGACAACACCGAGCGCCGGGTGCTGATCAACACCATCGGTCCCGTGTGGGACGGCAACGAGGTGTGGCTCCTCGTCGCGGGCGGTGCCACGTTCGCGGCGTTCCCGGGCTGGTACGCGGCGCTCTTCAGTGCCGCGTACCTCCCGCTGACCCTGTTCCTGCTGGCGCTGATCGGCCGCGGCGTGGCGTTCGAGTACCGCGGCAAGGTCGACTCGGAGCGGTGGCGCAAGGTCTGGGACGCGGTGATCTTCGTCGGGTCCTGGGTGGCCGCGCTGGGTGTCGGACTCGTCATCGCCACGACCGTCACGGGTCTGCCGATCGACGCCGCCGGTGACCGGGTGGGCTCGCCGTTCGCGGCGATCCGGCTGGAGACGGTGCTCGGCGGGCTCGCGATCGCCGGCTACGCGCTGGTGCACGGCGCGATCTTCGTGGCGCTCAAGACCGAGGGCGAGATCCGCGTACGGGCACGCCGGATGGCGTTGACGACGGCACCGGTCGCACTGCTGCCGCTGGTGGCGCTGCTGCTCTACGTCGCGGGACTGTGGGCGCTTCCGGTGCTGCTGTTCGCGGGGCTCGCCCTGTGGCGGCTCTGGGCAGGCCGCGAAGGACAGTCGTTCGCGTTCATGGGACTCGCGGTCGCGGCGACCGTCACGGTGCTGTTCGCCTCGCTGTACCCGAACGTGCTGCCGTCCACCTTGGACCCGGCGTACTCGCTCACCGTCGCGGGTTCGGCGTCGAGCCCGTACACGCTGACCGTCATGACGTGGGTGGCGGCGTTCGGCACGCCCGCCGTGCTGATCTACCAGGGTTGGACCTACTGGGTGTTCCGCAAGCGCATCGGCGTGCGGCACATCCCGGTGCACTGAGATGGCACGAGGCCCGCTGGGCGCACTGCCCCAGCTCTCGAAGAACGCCAGGCGCGCCCTCGCAGGGGTGGGCGCCCTGGCGTTCCTCAACGCACTGGCGCTCGTCGCCCAGGCCGTCGCACTGGCGTCGGTGATCACGACCCGCGAGGGCCTGCCCCTGCTCGCGGTGGCGGTCGTGGCACGCGCAGGTCTGTCGTGGGCAACGGAAAGCGCTGCCGCCCGTGCCGCCGCCGGGGCGAAGGAGGAGCTGCGCACGAAGCTGCTCGCCAGGTCGTTCGAACGCGGCCCAGGCTGGATCGCCGACCGCGGCACGGCCGAGCTGTCGGTGCTCGCGACCAAGGGCCTCGACGCGCTCGACGCCTACTTCACCCGCTACCTGCCCGCGCTGGTCACCGCCGTGATCGTGCCGCCGCTGGTGGGCGCGTGGATCCTCTTCACCGACTGGCCGTCGGCGGTGCTGATCGCGATCACGGTGCCGCTGATCCCGGTCTTCGCCGCGCTGATCGGTTGGTACACCGAGAAGCGCGTGCAGAAGGCCGCCGACGTCACCGAGCTGCTGAGCGCCCAGCTCCTCGAACTCCTGCGCGCGCTCCCGGTCCTCACGGTCTTCGGCCGCGCCAAGCAGCAGGCCGCGGCGGTCCGCCAGATCGGCGAGCAGCACCGCAGGGCCACCATGGGCACGCTCAGGGTCGCGTTCCTGAGCGCCCTCGTCCTGGAGATCGCCGCATCGCTCTCGGTCGCGCTGATCGCGGTCGGCATCGGCGTCCGCCTGGTCAACGGCAACCTGACCCTCATGACCGCCTTGGTCGTCCTCATCCTCGCCCCGGAGTGCTACCTCCCGCTCCGCGCGGCAGGCGCCGCCCACCACGCCAGCGAAGACGGCCTGGAAGCCGTCCGCCGAGTCTCCGACGTCGTTGACGGACCGCACGCGGGGCCCTTGCGTGCGCCAGGAGCGCACGAAAGCTCCCCGCGTGCGCTCAGCGGACGGGTATTTGTCGACAATTTGAGGGTGTTGCGGCGTGGTGGGTTCGCGCCGGACGGGGTCAGCTTCGACGTGCGGCCCGGCGAGATCCACCGGCTGGAAGGCGCGAGCGGGGCGGGCAAGTCGACGACGTTCCAGGTGTTGCTCGGGTTTGTGGAACCGACGGACGGTAGTGCGTTCGTCGCCGGGGACATCGCGTACGTGCCGCAGAAGCCCGCGTTCGCCGCCGCCACCCCGCGGGCCGAGCTGGAGTTGACGGTTCCTGGGGCGGAGGACATCGAGGAGGTCGCACGCGAGGTCGTGGCCGACCACCTGCTCGACCGCCGCATCACTGATCTCTCGACCGGTGAACGCCAACGTGTCGCGGTCGCGCGCGCCCTGCTGAGGGTTCGCCACGGTGCCACGGTTCTGCTGCTCGACGAACCGACCGCCCACCTCGACCCGGTGACAAGTCGCGAAGTCGACAAAGCGATCAAGCGAGCCAGCGCCACGGCGGCGGTCGTCCTCGCCTCGCACCGCGACAAGGCGTCGGACGAGGAAGAGACGTTCGCCAAGGTCGTCACCGAGGAGACGCAGCGGGAACGTCCGCAGCGCCTGCCGGTGCCGTGGAAGGGCGCCGGGCTGGGCGTGCTGGCGACCGTGGCCGGCATCGCGCTGACCGCGCTGGCCGCCCACCTGATCGCCCGCGCCGCCGAGATGCCGCCGATCCTGACGCTGACCGTGCTGGTGGTGGGCGTGCGGACGTTCGCGCTGAGCAAGGGCGTGCTCCGGTACGTCGAACGCCTGGTCACGCACCACGAGGCGTTCAAGCTCGCGACCGATCTGCGTGCCGAGCTGTGGTTGCGGCTCGTTCGCACGCAACGCCGTGATGGCTTGCAACGGCTCGTGGAGGACACGGACACCGTTCGCGACCTGGTGCCGCGCGTGCTCGTGCCGCCGGTCGTGGCCCTCGGCGCGGGCATCGCGGCCACGATCCTGTTCGCGTTCATCGACCCGATGGCCGCACTGACGTTCGGTGGTCTGCTCCTCGCCGCAGGTCTCGCGGCGCCTGCCGTCGCCGTGTGGACCGAGCGCCGGGCCAGCACGAAGCTCGCCAGGGGCCGCCGCAAGGTCGCCGCCGACACGATCAACGCGCTCGCCGCGGCACCGGACCTCATCGCGCACGACGCCCACCACCGCGTGCTGGCGCAGCTCCACGGCGAAGACGTCGAACTGGCGGCACAGACCCGCAAGCAAGCGTTTGGCACGGGCGCGGCCACGGCGATCGTCCTGCTCGCGACCGGTGTGGCGGCCCTCGTCTGCGCCACGACCGGCAACCCGGTGCTCGGCCTGGTGCCGCTCGCCCTCGCCGAACCACTGGCCGCTCTGCCGCTCGCCGCCCAACAGCGCAAGGCTCTCCAGGAGGCGAGCGCGCGACTCCAGTTCGACGCGCCGGAACGCCGGGAACCGCGCAGGGGCAAGCGGATCAGGCTGGAGAACGTCGACGTCCGCTGGCCCGGCGCGACCGAGCCGACGTTGCGCGACCTCCGCCTCAACATCGAGCCGGGCACGCACGTCGCGGTCGTCGGGCCGTCGGGCAGCGGCAAGTCGACGCTGTTCGCGCTGCTCCTGGGCTTCCTGCCGCCGGAGCGCGGGATCGTGGAGCTGCCCGACGCGACCTGGTGCCCGCAGGAACCGATGCTGGTCAGCACGACCGTGCGGGAGAACCTGCGGATGTCGGGCCCGCACGACGACGACCAGCTGAAGGAGGCGCTCAGGAAGGCCTGCCTGCCGGACTGGGCCGACCGGCTCGACACGGTGATCCGTCCCGACCAGGTGTCGGGTGGCGAGGCGCAAAGGCTTGCGCTGGCACGGGCGTTGCTGCACGACGCCGACGTGGTGCTGCTCGACGAGCCCACGGCCCACCTGGACGAACCGACCGCGCGCAAGCTCCTGGACGAGCTCCGGCGCGACCGCAGGACGATCCTGCACATCACCCACCGCCCCGACGAGGCGGCGAGGGCGGACCTCGTGCTGGACCTCGGCGCGCCCGCATACCGTTGAGGACCATGGACCCCTCCCTGGCGCGGCGCGTGCTCGTCGCGTCCACCGAGATCACGTCGGCGGCGCTGGAAGACCCGGAGAACGTGCTGCGGCTCGTGGTGGAGGCGGCCGCGGAGATCGCGGACGCCGACCTCGGGCTCGCCATGCTCGCCACCGGGGACGACGACGGCACGCTCACGGTCGAGGCGTCCAGCGGTGAACCGGTCGTGGCGACGCTGAGCCCGCGCAGCGCCGCCGCGAAGGCCGCGCGCACCGGGGTCCCGGTGATGGCCGACGACGTCACCAGCGACCCGCGCACGGCCCCGTACGTGCCGCAGGCGCTGCGGAGCTACGGGCCGTTCGCCGTGGCGCCGTTCGGCACCTCGGACCGCAAGATCGGCGCTCTGGCCGTTTATCGCCGTAGAGACAAATCGCCGTTCACGCAGGAGACGGTGGACGTGCTGACGGCGTTCGCGGCCCAGGCAGGCCTCGCCGTCGTGCTCGCCGAGGGCTTCACGGCACGGCAGCGCGTCGCGGTCTACGAGGAGCGCGAACGGATCGCCCGCGACCTGCACGACGTGATCATCCAGCGGCTCTACGGCGCCGGCGTGCAGCTCAGCCTGCTGGAACGGCGCCTGGGCCGCAAGCTCGACGCCTCGCAGCGCGCCCGCATCGAGGAGGCCGTCGAGCTGGTCGACGAGACGATCGCCGAGGTCCGCGCGACGGTCCGCAAACTGCGCAACACCGACCCGGCCGACTCGGCCGACCTGCTCGACTCGATCAACGCCGAGGTCCGCACGGCCGGCGAGCTGCTCGGATTTCCGCCGCGCCTGCACGTGGCCGGCGACCTGGCGAACGTGCCGCGGCGTCACGCCGACGACGCGCGGGCGGCGTTGCGGGAGGCGTTGTCGAACGTCGTGCGGCACTCAGGAGCAACGCACGTGCAGATCGACGTACGGCGTGATGAGAAGCATCTGCTGCTGAGGGTCGCCGACAACGGGTGCGGCATCCCGTCCGGCGTGACTCAGCGCGGATTGCGGCACCTCGCCGAGCGGGCGAAGTCCGCGAGTGGCGATTTCCGCGTGGTGAGTTCACCGAACGGGACGACGCTCACCTGGTCCGTCCCCGTTTAGCCACCCAGGCGGCGGCTTGCGTCCGCCGTTCCATGCCGAGTTTGGCGAGCACGGACGTCACGTAGTTCTTCACGGTCTTCTCCGCGAGGAAGAGCCGTTCACCGATTTGGCGGTTTGTCAGGCCCTCACCGATCAGCTCCAGCACCCGCTGCTCCTGATCGGTGAGACCGACCGGGGCTGGATTGCGCATCCGTTCGAGGACGCGCGCCGTCGTCGCGGGGTCCAGAAGGGACCGTCCAGCCGCGACTTCCCGCACGGCCGTGACGACGTCCTGGCCCCGAACCTGCTTGAGCAGGTAGCCGGACGCACCGGCCATGATGGCCCCCACCAGCGCCTCCTCGTCGTCGAACGCGGTCAGCACTAGGCAGCGGATGCCGAGATCGCGCAGCGACCGGCAGAGGTCAACACCGCTGCCGTCGGGCAGCTGAACGTCCACGACGGCCACATCGGGCGGGGTGTTCCGCGCCCGTGTCACCGCCTCGTTCACCGATCCGGCTTCGGCTATGACCGAGATGTCCGACTCGTCGTCCAGCATCTCGCGCAGTCCTCTGCGCACCACTTCGTGATCGTCAACCAACAAAACGCGCACTGGCACGAATCCACCGTACGTCGAATGGCTGTTCCTGAGTACGCCTCGGATTGGCACAGTTCTTGTCATGGCAGAAGGCTCGGTACGACCGGTCGAGGAAGCAGATCGCATAGTTGTCGCCCGATTGGTACTCGAGCTATGGGGAGCGCACACAGCCGTCGCGCACGGCGAGGTGTTCTTCCCGGCGAGTCTGCCGGGCTTCCTCGTGGAGAAGCAGGGCCACGTGCTCGGCCTGCTGACCTACGCGGTGGCGAACCACCAGCTGGAGATCGTGACGATCGACGCGCTGCGGCGGGGCCGCGGCGTCGGCACCGCGCTGGTCGACGCCGCGGTTCGCCAGGCGCGCACACTCGGGTGCACTCGGGTGCGGCTGACGACCACGAACGACAACCTCGACGCGTTGCGGTTCTACCAGCGGCGGGGCTTCAAGCTGGCGGCGTTGAGACCGGACGCGGTGCGCGAGGCGCGCAGGCTCAAGCCGGAGATCCCCGCGGTTGGGGATTACGGCATCCCCATCACAGATGAAGTTGACCTGGAACGATGGGTCGCACCCCGCCAGTAGTCCACAGGTGTCCACACCCTTGTCCACAGGGTTGTGCACAAGTCAGACGTGCAGCGGGTTGAACGCCTCGTCCCACGCGGCCGCGACCTGATGCGCGCACGTGGACGGCGCGACGCCTCCCACCCCGGTGCCGAGCCCCGGCATCGCGATGGTGCGGACGGCGTCGCGCACCGGCGTGCCGTCGTCGAGGCGACCTTCGAGCCAGAGCCGGAGGACCGCCCTCGCCGCCAGGTACGGGTGCACGGTGTCGACCGGCAGCTGCTCACCGGGCCGCCGCATGGTCGGCGCGCTGATGAGCCACGCAGGCTCGGTCTCGCCGGTCGCCACGATCTGGGCGTCGCCCACCGGCAGCTCACCGCCGTGCAGTGCGAGGACCGCGCTGCGGACGTTGTTCTCGACCTGGGGGAACGCCGTGGCGTAGACGGCGTCGATGCCGCCGCGCATCCAGCCCTGCGAGTTGGCCGGGCTGACGACGGCCTGCGCGGAGATGTCCAGCACGGACCCGCGATGCACCCGCACTCCGGTGCGTCCGTCCGCGACGGCACGCCAGGCGTTCGCCATCGGTTCGTCGACCGCGCACAACACGAGTTCAGGCGCTAGAGCGGGCACGCCCCAAGCATTCCAGTTCGAACGGCCCTGGCGGAACCCAGGTTTGGCCGCTGACACAGGCGTGATTCGCGCCTCTAGGCTGACTCGGTGCCTCGCATTGCGTACTTCGGACCACAGGGGACCTTCACCGAGCAGGCCGCGCTCCGGTTCGGCGCCGATCTCGTTCCCTACGAAACGATCCCGCTCGCCGTCACCGCCGTGCGCAAGGGCGAGACCGACTTCGCGTGCGTGCCCATCGAGAACTCCGTCGAGGGCGCCGTGCCCGCGACGCTCGACGTGCTGATCCGCGACGAGCCGGTGGTCGCCGTCGCCGAGACGGTGCTGGACGTCCGGTTCAGCGTCCTGGTCCGGCCGGGGACGACCGAGATCAGGACCGTCGCCTCGCACCCGCACGCGCTGGCCCAGGTGCGCGACTGGGTCGCCGCCGAGCTGCCCGGCGTCACGTCGATCGCGACCTCGTCCACCGCCGCCGCGGCCGCCGCCGTGGAGCGCGGCGAGTTCGACGCCGCCGTGACCGCTCCGGTGGCCGTGAACCACTACAAGTTGGACGAGTACGCCACCGACGTCCTGGACGTGGCCGACGCGCGCACCCGCTTCCTGCTGCTGCGCCGTCCGGGCGCGCTGCCGGAGCCGACCGGCGCGGACCGCACCAGCGTCGTCGTGACCACCCCGAACCGCGTGGGCGTGCTCTCGGAGCTGCTCACCGAGCTGGCGTTGCGTGGCATCAATCTCACTGGCCTCGAATCGCGCCCCCAGAAGGGCAAACTGGGCACGTACCGCTTCTACATCGACGTCGAGGGGCACATCGCAGAACCGAGGATCGGTGACGCGCTGGCCGCGCTGCACCGACACTCGCGCGAGATCCGGTTCCTCGGGTCCTTCCCGAAGGCCGACCACGAGCCCGCAGAGGCTCACAACGACGAGTTCGCCGCAGCAGCCGCTTGGGTCGATGCTGTCAGAAAGGGCGAGCGCGGGTGAGGTTGCTGCTGGTCAGGCATGGTGAAACGGCGTCGAACATCGACCGCAAGCTGGACACGGCCATGCCGGGTCCCCCGCTCACCGAGCTCGGCCACAAGCAGGCCCGCGAACTGGCCGACACCCTCGCCGGCGAGAACCTGGCGGCCGTCTACGCCAGCATCGGCCTGCGCGCCCAGCAGACCGCCCTTCCCACCGCCGAGCGCTTCGGCCTGCCCGTGCAGATCTTGGAGGGCGTCCACGAGATCCAGGTGGGCGCGCTCGAAGGCCGCAACGACCCCGAGGCCTACCAGACGTACCTGGACACCGTGATCAAGTGGGCGGAGGGCGAGCTGGAGGTGCCGTTCCCCGGCGGCGGTGAGACCGGTCAACAGGTGCTGGACCGCTTCCTCGGCGCCATCGACTCGATCCGGCAGGACGGCACGGTCATGGTCGTGACACACGGCGGTGCGGGGCGCATGGGCGCGTTGGCGCTGGCGTCGAACGTGCCGGTGGAGCTGGCCGAGAACCTACTGCCGAACACCGGTGTCGTGGTGCTGGAGAGCGAGGGCGACGGCTGGGTGTGCCGGTCGTGGGCGGGCGTGGAGGTCTAACCCCAGCCCAGCTCGTGCAGGCGCGCGTCGTCCACCCCGAAGTGGTGGGCGATCTCGTGCACCACGGTGATGGTCACCTCCTCCACGACGTCCTCCTCGGAGTCGCAGACGTCGAGGATCGCCTCGCGGTAGATGAAGATGTGGTCGGGCAGCGCGCCGCCGTAGTCGCTGTTGCGCTCGGTCAGCGCGATGCCCTGGTACAGCCCGAGCAGTGACGGCTCGTCCGGGTTGCGGTCCTCGACGAGCACCACCACGTTGTTCATCGCGTGCGTGAACTCCGGCGGGAGCAGGTCCAGCGCTTCGGAGACCAGCTCGTCGAAGCGAGCCCTGGTCATCTCGACGGTCATCGGTTCTCGGTGGTCGTGGTGGGTGCGCTCGACGACGAGGGCTTGTCCGGCTTGCCGGAGTCCGAGGGCTTGCCGGACTCCGACGGGGGCTTGCCCGACTCGGAGTGCAGCGGTGCGCCGGTGGGCTCGTCCTGCGGCTTGACCGCGGTGGTCTGCGGCGGGTTCGCGGTGGTCAGCGGGGCGCCGTTGGGGTTGCGGACGCTGCCGTTCCACGCCACCAGGTTGTTGCCCTGGGGGACGGCGCCGATCTTGCAGTTGGCCTTGCGGGAGCCGACGGCCCAGCTCTTCTCGGAGCGGGTGTCCCAGGTGACGAGCAGGCCCTTGGCCTTCAGGTCGGCGCCGCCGGTGTACTCGTTGGCGGTCGCGGCGCACTTCTCGGACATGGCGGCGTCCTGCTTCTCCGCCGGCATGAACTCGCCCTCGGGGTGCTGGACGACGCCGATGATCTCGAACGCGTGCGGCTGGGCGCAGTCGACCGGGTCGCCGACGGTGTTGTTCTCGCCGAGCGCGAGGCAGACGCCGGGGTCGTAGACGTTCGACTGGTCCTGGGACTTGGCGCTGCCGAACGACGGCAGGGCAGCGCCGGACGGCGCCGTGACCTGCAGGCCGCAGCGGATCTGGCGGTAGCCGTCTGACCAGCGGTGCTCGTCCGGGTTCAGCGTGCTGACGCCGTACTTGCCCTCCGGGTCGAGCTTGCCGGACATGTAGCTGTTGCCGGTCTGCGCGCACTGCTCCTCCGCGATCTTCTCCCAGGCCTGCGCGTTCGGGAACGGCGCTTCCTTGGGGTACTTCGCGGTGATGTCGGCGGTGCCGGTGACCTCGAACCGGTGCGCGGCGGAGCAGTCGACCTTCTGCGCGTCGGAGAGGTCCTTGCGCTCCCAGTTCAGGCACTCGCCGGCGACGGCCTGGTAGGCGGCGTTGACCAGTTCGCGCTTGGACCCGAGCGGGCCTCCTGCCAGCACGGACGTGAACGCGGACAACATCAGCAGCACGAACGCGCCCAGGAATGCCCCGAGCATCACAAGCCGCGTGTCGCGGATGTGACCAGCTCGACTCAACCAACGGGCGTTCGGAGACATCTCATCCATGATGCCCGTGCTGTGTGAGACCGCTGTGCGCCGGGTTGGGTGGAGTGTTGCTATTAGGACACTCGTCACTCAATCGACCGTGTTTCAGCTGCTTCGCTCGGTACCTTGCCCGCGGGAGTGGTGATGACTGACAACAACCTGCCAGAACCTGGCCAGCCGACGCCCCAGTCAGGGCAGCCCGGTGAACCTCAGCAGCCGCCGCCGTACCAGCCGGCGCCGGCCCCGCAGCCGGCCCCGCCCGTCAAGGGCAGCATCCGGCAGCAGCAGGCCGGAGTGACGCAGCCGCGTCCGCCATCGGTCGCCGAGCAGCGCGCCCGTGCCGCCGCGTTGAAGGCGCAGGAGGAGCGGTTCGCCGCCGAGTCCGCCGCGTTCGAGAAGAAGCGCAAGACGCGCAAGCGCCTGCTCATCGGTGGCGGCGTCACCGTGGGCATCGTCGCGCTGGTCGCGATCTGGTACGCGGCCGCCAGCCCGTCGAACGTCACGGCGCAGTGCACCGACCAGAACAACGTGATCGTCGACGACGACTACTGCTCCGACAGCTACTACCGCAGCCACGGCGGGTACAGCAGCGGCGGCTTCATCTACATCGGCGGCAGCTCGTACCGCTACAACTACGGCGGCTCCGGCGTGGTCGGGCAGAAGATCACCGGCGGCAGCTACACGATTCCCAAGGGTGCCAACGTCGCCACGAAGTCGGGCACGTCGATCCAGCGCGGCGGCTTCGGCATCAGCAGCGGCTCGTCCAGCAGCGGAGGCTGACCCAGTTGCGTCGTGAAACCTCCCAACCGCGACCGAACTGGCAGCGCACGGTCTCGGACCAGGGTCTGGTCTTCGGCCTGCCCGCCAAGTACGCGAACGGCACCGACCGGCCCTACTGGGACGAGTCCGTGCACTACGTGTTCGAGATGAGCGAGGTCCTCTCGCTCGAAGCCGACGTCGAGCTCCTCCACTCCATGTGCCTCGACGCGGTCGACAACGTCGTGCTCACCGAGCGCTACCGGGACTTCGGCATCCCAGAGTGGGTGTGGCCGCACATCGCCGAGTCGTGGCGGCGCCGCGACCCGCACGTCTACGGCCGCTTCGACCTGCGCTACGACGGTTCCGGACCGGCGAAGCTGCTGGAGTACAACGCGGACACCCCCACGTCGCTGCTGGAGGCCGCGTACATCCAGTGGTACTGGAAGACCGACGCCTTCCCGGACGACGACCAGTGGAACTCGCTGCACGAGCGCCTGGTCGAGCGCTGGACCGAGATCGGCGCCAAGCTGCCGTCCGGTGAGCTGCACTTCAGCTGGTCGAGCGCCGACCCGTCCGGCGAGGACCACCTCACCGCCGCGTGCCTGCAGGAGACGGCCGCCGAGGCCGGCCTGAACACCGTGGGCATCGCGATGGAGGACATCGGCTGGGACAGCCTGCTCAACCGGTTCGTCGACCTCGAAGAGGCGCCGATGAACACGGTGTTCAAGCTCTACCCGTGGGAGTGGGTGGTCGAGGAGCAGTTCGGCCGCCACGCCGTCGAGTCGCTGCCCGGCACCCTGTGGGTCGAGCCGCTGTGGAAGATGCTGCTCTCCAACAAGGCGCTGCTCGCGATCCTGTGGGAGATGTACCCCGGCCACCCGAACCTGCTCCCGGCCTACCTGAACAACCCCGGCATGCTCACCGAGTACGTGCGCAAGCCGCTGCTCGGCCGCGAGGGGTCGAACATCCAGATCGTCGCCCCCGGCTACGAGACGCAGACCGGTGGCGTGTACGGCAAGGAAGGGTTCGTGTACCAGCTGTTCGACCCGCTTCCGGAGTTCGACGGCTACCGCCCCGCGTTGGGTGCCTGGGTCGTCGGCGACACGTCGGCAGGCCTCGGCATCCGGGAAACGGTCGGTCTAGTGACCGACGATGGCGCGGCGTTCGTGCCGCATCGAATTGTTGAGTAAGTCTCCGAAAGGGAACAGCACATGACGACCACGCTGCTGGCGTTGGATCCCGGCTTCGGCGCGACCCTTGGCCGGAACATCGGCGCGATCGCGCTGTACGCCGTCGTGGGTCTCGTCCTCATGGTGTTCGGCTTCTACGCGATCGACTGGACCACGCCGGGCAAGCTGTCGGCCCTCGTCCGCAACGGCTGCCCGAACGCCGTCATCGTGACCTCCTCCGGTCTGCTGTCGATGGCCTTCATCGTGGTCGTCGCGATCACCAGCTCGGTCGGCAAGCTCGACGAGGGTCTGCTGTCGGCGCTGATCTACGGCCTGGTCGGCATCATCGTGCAGGTTGCGGCCGTGCGGTTGCTGGAGTGGGTGACCAGGCTCGACATCGGTTCGATCATCGAGTCGGACCGGTTCGCGCCCGCCTCGGTCGTCGTCGCGACCGCGCACGTCGCCCTCGGTCTCGTGGTCGCCGTCGCCATCAGCTAGCCGCTTTTCCGCATGCTGAAAGTCACGCGGGGAGCTTTCGTACTCTCCACGGGTACGCGGGGGCCC
>Ga0070710_10000258_pt1 | contig 25121 bp, 28 predicted proteins | sample LARL52metaG_FD_65454 | JGI IMG/M metagenome (GOLD analysis project Ga0070710, IMG submission 65454) | Corn, switchgrass and miscanthus rhizosphere microbial communities from Kellogg Biological Station, Michigan, USA - LAR L5-2 metaG | ecosystem: Host-associated > Plants > Roots > Rhizosphere ...
GGACCACAGAGCCGGACCCGGTACCGCCCGGTCCAGTTGAACGCGTCGACCCCGACAGCGAAGTCGAACGGGACCACGCTGTCCATCACCACCACCGCGACCTCGTGCACGCCCACCACGGTAGCTGGCGAGAATCCGTTGGAACATGGCATTCCAGCCAGTTCCCGCTTCGGCCTGGCGCCCCTACCTTCGTGATCACCGACAAGCAAGGAGGGGCGGATGTTCGCTCAGGTGGTGTTGTTCGACGGTTTCGACCCGTTGGACGTGATCGGGCCGTACGAGGTGCTGACGGCGGGCGGAATCAGGACGGAGCTGGTCGCCGTGGAAGGGCCGCGGGAGGTGCCGGCGGGCCTGAACCTGCTGTCGCTCAAGGCGACCGCCCGGCTGGACCCGAACGCGGACCTCATCGTGGTTCCCGGCGCGGCGGCCCTGGCCGACGACGAGACGATCGCCCTGCTCAGCAAGGCTGCGGCTGCTCTCGCGCCCGCGCTGACCCACCCGAACACGATCGCCACCGTGTGCGGTGGATCCTTGCTGTTGGCGATGGCCGGCCTGATCACGGGCAGGAACGCGACCACCAACCACCTCGGTCTGCACATGCTGGAGTCCATGGGCGTCAACGCCGTCCGCGCGAGAATCGTCGACGACGGCGACCTCGTCAGCGCCGCCGGCGTCAGCTCGGGGATCGATCTCGGGCTTTACCTGGTCGAACGCGAGATCGGCGCCCAGCAGGCGCTCCAGCTGGAAACCCTGTTCGCCCACGAACGCCGCGGCACCGCCTGGAGGGCCGCGTGAGCAAGCTGTTCCTCTCGCTGCACGTCCTGGCGGCGATCATCGCCATCGGCCCGGTCACCGTGGCCGCCAGCATGTTCCCCAGAGCCGTCCGCGACAACGGCAACCCCGAGCTCCTGCACCGCATCTGCCGCGTCTACGCCCTGATCGGCATCTCCGTGCCGGTCTTCGGGTTCGCGACGGCCGGCGTGATGGGCGTGACCGGCCACCCGTGGGTGATCGTGTCGATCGCGCTCACCACCGCCGCCGCGTTCGTGCTGGCGTTGAAGATCCTCCCCGGTCAGGAGAAGGCCATCAGGACCCGCGACCTCAAGCACCTGGCCGTGTACACGGGGATCTTCAACGTGCTCTGGGCCGCGGTCACCGTCCTGATGATCCTCAGGCCCGGCTCGACCACGGGCGCCTAGCGCTGGGCCACCGGACGCACCACGATCTCGTTCACGTCGACCGAATCAGGCTGCGAGATCGCGTAGGCGATCGCCTCTCCGATGGCGGAGGCGGGCAGCGCGATCTTGCGGAAGTCCTCCATCATCGAGGCCGCGAAGTCCTCGGTGATGGTGTCCGCGAGCTCGGATTCCGTGACACCGGGCGAAACGACGGTGACGCGCAGGTCGTCGCGCTCCTGCCGCAGGCCCTCGGACAGCGCCCACACCGCGTACTTCGTCGCGCAGTACACGGCCGCGGTGGGCATGACCATGTGCGCGGCGATCGAGGCGACGTTCACGACGTGCCCGCCGCCGGTGAACCTCGGCAGCACGGCGGCGATGCCGTTCAGCACGCCGCGGATGTTTACGTCCACCATGCGGTCCCACTCGTCCACCTTCAACGAGTCCAACAACGACAACGGCATCACGCCCGCGTTGTTCACCAGCACGTCGACATGGCCGTAACGCGCCACTGCGGCGTCCACAAAGGACTGGAACGACTCGCGCGAGGTCACGTCCAGCCGTGCGAAACCACCACCGACCTCCTCGGCCAGCGCCTCCAGCCGGTCCTCGCGGCGCGCCCCGAGGAACACCTGATGCCCTGCCTTGGCCAGCACACGGGCCGTCGCCTCGCCGATACCGCTGGAAGCTCCACTGATCAACACAACTTTGCTCATGGCCACGACGATCGGCGGGAAACCCGCGCCCGACCAGGACACCTTCTCCCTAGGTGTGGCACACCCAGGCAAGCACCACGAACGACGAATACCCTGAAACGCGTGCTCGGAGAGTTCCTGAAAGCCCACCGCGGCCGCGTCAACCCGGAGGACGCCGGCCTGCCGAGCCACACCCAGCGCAAGGTCAAGGGCCTGCGGCGGGAAGAGGTCGCGGTGCTGGCCGGCGTGAGCGCCGACTACTACGCCCGGCTGGAGCAGGGCCGCGAGACCAACCCGTCCGCGCAGGTGCTCGACGCGCTGAGCCGGGCGCTGCGGCTCGACACCGACGCGCGCGCCCACCTGCACCGGCTCGCCGGGGTCGTCGCCGACGAAGGCCATGCGCCGGACGTCGTCAGTCCCGAACTGCGGCGGCTCATGGACGGCCTGCACGACATGCCTGCGTTCGTGATGAACTCGCTGCTCGACATCCTCGCCACGAACGCGCTGGCAGAAGCCCTGTACGAGCCGTTCAGCCCTGCCGACAACGCCGCCAGGATGACGTTCCTCGACCCCGCCGCGACCAGCTTCTACCCGCGCTGGCAGTGGGTCGCCCAGAGCACCGTCGCCCATCTGCGGCGGACGGCGGACCCGAAGTCCCAGCGGCTCGAGCAGATGGTGGCCGAGCTCAACCGGCATCCGACGTTCGCGGAGCTGTGGCAGCAGCACGACGTGCGCGGGAAGACCCAGGACACCAAGGATTTCGTGCACCCCGCGGTCGGCGCGCTCACCCTGAACTACCACTCGTTCGACGTCCGCGAGGCGCCCGGCCAGTTCCTGGTGGTCTACCAGGCGGAACCGGGTCCGAACGCCGACGCGCTGAAGCTGCTCGCGACTAGTCGGGCCACACGGGCGGCCGCTTCTCCAGGAACGACGCCCGTCCCTCTTTGGCTGACGGGGACTGGGAAGTCTCGGCCATGACGGCCAGCGCGATCTCGTAGCCGTCGATCTCCGGCCGGTCCAGCTGCGCGTACAGCGCGACCTTGCCCGCGGCCTTCGACGCACGGCTGCCGCGCGTCGCCCGTGCGAGCAGGTCGTCGACCTCGGCGTCCAGCTCCTCGGCCGGCACGGCCTTGTTGATCAGGCCCCACTCCACCGCCGTCACCGCGTCCACGACGTCGCCGGTGAGCGCCATCTCCATCAACCGCTTGCGCCCGATCGAACGCGCCACGGGCACCGCGGGCGTGTGGCAGAACCACCCGCCTTTCCCGCCGGGCAAAGCGAAACCGGCGTCCAGCGACGCCACGGCGAGATCGCAGGAGGCCACCAGCTGGCACCCGGCCGCCGTCGCCAGCCCCTGGACGCGTGCGATCACCACCTGCGGCACGGACTGGATGGTCTTCATCAGCATCGTGCACAGCTCCAGCAGCAGCCGCACACCCTCCTTGTCACGGGCGTGCACGTCCGCGAAGTCGTGCCCTGCGGAGAAAACCGGGCCTTCGGCGGCGAGCACGATGCCCGCCGCGTCGGAGGTACCGGCCTCCCGGAACGCCTCCAGCAGCTCGGTCAGGTGCTCCGCGGACAGCGCATTGCGCTTGGCCGCGCGGGTCATCGTGATGCGAACGACCGAGCCTTCACGCGCAACATCGACCATCCCAGTGACCCTAGAGCCCTACGACAGCGAGTGCACCTCCCGGATCACGGTGACGATCTCGTCCATGATCTCGGTCAGCTCGTAGTCCTTCGGCGTGAACACCCGCGCCACACCACGTTCGCGCAGCTTGGCCGCGTCGTCCGGCGGGATGATGCCGCCGACGATCACCGGGATGTCCCCGGCACCGGCCGCGCGCAGCCCGTCGACCACCGCGGGCACCACTTCGAGGTGCGAACCGGACAGGATCGAGAGGCCGACGACGTGCACGTCCTCCTGCACGGCCGCGGACACGATCTGCGACGGCGTCAGGCGGATGCCCTGGTAGACGACCTCGAAACCGACGTCGCGAGCCCGCACGGCGACCTGCTCGGCACCGTTGGAGTGCCCGTCCAGACCCGGCTTGCCGACCAGCATGCGCAGCCGCTCGCCGATCTCCTCACCGGTTCCGCGCACCCGGTCGCGCACGCGCGCGATCTCCGAGCCCGCCTCGCCGGACGCCGAAGCACCGGAAACGCCCGTGGGCGCACGGTATTCGCCGAACGTCTCGCGCAGCGCCTGCGACCACTCCCCGGTCGTCACCCCGGCCTTCGCGCAGGCGATGGTGACCTCGACGAGGTTCTGGCCGGTCTTCGCGGCTTCGCGCAACGCGTCCAAAGCCTCTGCCACGGCAGCGTTGTCGCGGTCGGCGCGCCACTGCCGGATCGCCTCGACCGCGTGCATCTCGACGATCGGGTCGATGGTCTCGATCGCGTTCGCGCCCTCGGCCTGCAGCGGCGACGGCTCGGTGGTGTCGAACTTGTTGACGCCGACGACGATCTCCTCGCCCGACTCGACGCGGCGACGCCGGTCCGCGAGCGAGGACACCAGCTGCGACTTCATGTAGCCGGACTCGACGGCGGCGACGGCACCGCCCATCGCCTGCACGCGGTCGATCTCCTCGCGCGCACCGGCCAGGATGTCGCCGACCTTGGCCTCGATCACCGGCGAGCCGTCGAAGATGTCCTCGTACTCCAGCAGATCCGTCTCGTACGCGAGCACCTGCTGCATGCGCAACGCCCACTGCTGGTCCCACGGACGCGGCAGGCCCAAAGCCTCGTTCCACGCCGGCAGCTGGATCGCGCGCGCACGGGCGTTGCGGGACAAGGAAACCGCGAGCATCTCCAGCACGATGCGCTGGACGTTGTTCTCCGGCTGCGCTTCGGTGAGCCCCAGCGAGTTGACCTGCACGCCGTAGCGGAACCGGCGGTGCTTCGGGTTCTGGACGCCGTAGCGCTCCAGCGTGATCTCGTCCCACAGCTGGGCGAACGCGCGCATCTTGCACATCTCCTCGATGAACCGCACACCGGCGTTCACGAAGAAGGAGATGCGGGCGACGACGTCACCGAACTTCTCCTGCGGCACCTGACCGGAGTCGCGCACCGAGTCGAGGACGGCGATCGCCGTGCACATCGCGTACGCGACCTCCTGCGCCGGCGTCGCGCCGACCTCCTGGAGGTGGTAGCTGCAGATGTTGATCGGGTTCCACTTCGGCACGTTCGACACGGTCCACGCGACCATGTCGGTGATCAGCCGCAGCGACGGCCCCGGCGGGAACACGTACGTGCCGCGGGACAGGTACTCCTTGATGATGTCGTTCTGCGTGGTGCCTGCGAGAGAAGCGACGTCCGCGCCCTGCTCCTCCGCCACGGAGACGTACAGCGCGAGCAGCCACATGGCCGTCGCGTTGATCGTCATCGACGTGTTGGCCTCGCCCAGCGGGATCTGGTCGAAGAGCTGACGCATGTCGCCGATGTGGCTGATCGGCACGCCGACCTTGCCGACCTCGCCCTTCGCGAGCTCGTCGTCGGGGTCGTAGCCGGTCTGCGTCGGCAGGTCGAACGCCACCGACAGGCCGGTCTGGCCCTTGGCGAGGTTCCGGCGGTAGAGCGCGTTGGAAGCCGCGGCCGAGGAGTGACCCGCGTACGTGCGCATCACCCAGGGGCGGTCGCGTTCGCGGTCAGCTGGATACGGCACAGCAACCTCCCACATCGTCGTCTCCCGGAGCGTACTGGCCAGTAACCACTGCTGCGCGTGCGATTGCTCACTGAATCGAGACCGCTGAGAGCATGATGAAGGGGTGACGGGCTTCTACCAGACCGCGGTCGTCTTCGGCGTGATCGGACTGCTGGTGCTGGTGCTGCGGTACTTCGCGGGCAACGACAAACGGCCCGTACCGGATCTGGACGGCACGGACTTCGGGTTGCTGAGCGAGGTCGCGCTCGTGCCCACGGAAGAGGCCGCGAACGTCCTCGTGCGGAAGCTGAAGGCGAACGGGGTGCGCGCCACGCGTTCGCGGAACGCGCCGTACCGGGTGATGGTGTTCCCGGCGGACGTCGCGAACGCGCGGCTGGTGCTGAAGAGCTAGGCGCTCACGCGCTCGACGTCGGCACCGAGTTTGCGGAGGTTTTCCACGAACCCAGGGTAACCGCGCTCGATGTGGAAGATCTCGTAGACCTCGGTGGCCCCGTCCGCGCACAGACCGGCCAGAACCAGGCCCGCACCAGCGCGGATGTCCGAAGCCCACACCGGCGCGCTGGACAGCTGCTCGACGCCGCGGATCACCGCGTGGTGACCGTCCGTGCGTGCGTCGGCTCCGAGCCTGATCATCTCGTCGATGAACCGGAACCGCGCCTCGAACAGGTTCTCGGTGATCATCGAGGTGCCCTCGGACACCGCGGACAGCGCGATCGCGAACGGCTGGTTGTCCGTGGCGAAACCGGGGTACGGCAGCGTCACGAAGTCGACCGCCTTCGGCCGGCCCTCCATGACCACCCGGAAGCCCTCGTCCTCGCCCTCGTAGACGGTCACCTCGGCGCCCGCCATCCGCAGCTTCTCCAGCACCAGGTCGAGGTGGTGCGGGTTCACCCCGCGCACCCGCACGTCGCCGCGCGTCATGGCGGCGGCGAAGCCCCACGTGGCACCGACGATCCGGTCACCGATGACGCGGTGCTCGGTCGGCGTGAGCTCCTGGACGCCGTGCACCGTGAGCGTGGACGTGCCGGCACCTTCGATCTTCGCGCCCATCTGCGTGAGCATCAGGCAGAGGTCGACGATCTCCGGCTCACGCGCCGCGTTGTCGATGACCGTCGTGCCGTTCGCGAGCACCGCCGCCATCAGGATGTTCTCGGTGGCACCCATGCTGGGGAAGTCGAGCCAGATCTGCGCGCCGTGCAGCCCCTCGGCCTCGGCGACGATGCAGCCGTGCTCGATCCACGTCTTGGCGCCGAGCTTCTCCAGGCCGCTCTGGTGCATGTCGAGCGGCCGCGACCCGATCGCGTCCCCGCCCGGCAACGCCACGACCGCGCGCTTGCACCGCCCGACCAGCGGTCCCAGCACGCAGATCGACGCCCGCAGCTTGCCCATCGCCTCGGAGTCGGCGTGGTAGCTCAGCTCCTGCGGCGTCGTGATCCTCGCCACGTCACCTTCGAGCTCGACCTCGCACCCGAGGCTGCGCAGGGCGTCCGCCATCAGCGGCACGTCGAGGATGTCCGGGCAGTTGGTGAGGGTTGTCGTGCCCTCCGCGAGCAGAGCCGCGGCCATCAGCTTGAGGACGCTGTTCTTGGCGCCGACGACATCAACCTCGCCGACCAGACGTGCGCCACCGTGTACCCGGAAATGCTCGCTCACGCGGCAATCCTACGTACGGCCATAGAGTGAGGTTTATGGCGGTACATCTCACCAAGATCTACACGCGGGTCGGCGACGACGGCACGACCGGACTCGGCGACTTCTCCCGCGTCCCGAAGTCCTCGCCTCGCATCGAGGCGTACGCGGACGTCGACGAGACGAACGCGGCCCTGGGCGTGGCTTTGGCGTTGGGTTCGTTGGCTCCGGACGTGCACGACGTCGTGCGCAAGGTGCAGAACGATCTCTTCGACGTCGGAGCGGACCTCTGCACGCCGATCGTGCCGGACCCCAAGTACCCGCCGTTGCGCATCACCCAGGCGTACGTGGACCGCCTGGAGGGCTACTGCGACACGTTCAACGAACGGCTGGGCAAGCTCGACTCGTTCATCCTGAACGGCGGCACCCCCGGCGCGGCGTTGCTGCACCAGGCCCGCACGATCGCCCGCCGCGCGGAACGGCGGGCGTGGGCGTTGATCGAGGACGACGCGGAGCACACGAACGTGCTCACGGCGAAGTACCTGAACCGGCTGTCGGACCTGCTGTTCATCCTCGCCCGCGTCGCGAACCCGGACGGCGACGTGCTGTGGCAGCCCGGCGGCAACGCCTAGCAAACGATGAAGGGAACCTTCATCCACGTGAGGTGGATGAAGGTTCCCTTCATCGTGCTAAGAAGCCCAGGGAATCGAGCGGCCCGGAGGAGCGGACTCCAGCCAGGACAGGAACCCCGTCAGCGCGTCCGGGCCCATCGCGATCTCGACCTCACCACCGGGGACGCGGCACCGCAGCACGGTGGCGCCGACCGGCATGGCGTACGCCTCCGGCCCGGTCGGTTCACGGCGCGCGTCGATCTCCAGCCCGTCCCGGGAGATCAGCTGGTTCGGGCCGGACCCGAGCGAGAGCACCCGGAACCAGGCGAACGAGTCGCCCCGGTAGTGCCCCACGCCCAGATGCCAGCCACGTCCACGATCGTCGAACTGGCTGCGCAGCGCGACGTGCACGCCACCCTCACGCAGCAGCCGGATGCGACGCCAGGCGAAGTAGGCGATGACGACCGCCACCCCAAGAAGGATCAGTCCGGCAATCTCGGTGATCCCCACGGCTGCGCCCTCGCGCCCGGTCTCAGGCCGACTGTTCCACGGCCCGCACGCGCGCTGCCGCACGTGCGCGCTCGGCATCGTCCGAGTCCTGCAGCGCCGACCGCGCCGCGTTCACGTCGATCTCGCCCGCGAGCTCGGCGTCCTCGGCGAGAATGGAAACGCCGGTGCCGGTCACGGAGAGGAAACCACCGTGCACGGCGGCGGTGACGAGGCCACCGTCCGTCGTGCGGATGCGCACCACACCGCCCTCGACGAGCTGACCGAGAACGGGCTCGTGACCGGGCAGGATGCCGATCTCGCCCTCGGTCGTCTGCGCCGATACCGAGGTGGCCTTGCCGGACCACAGGCGGCGTTCAACGGCGACCAGTTCAACGGTCATCTCGGCCACGCGTATCTCCCTAGTCGTCTGGAGTCGATCTGAGTCTAAACGGTCGCCCGGCCACCTCGCCGCCCGCCCGGTCCTGAGCCACCGCCGAACCACCTCCCGATCGCCTCGTCGAGCCCGTCCCCGCCGGCCCACGCCACGACACCGTCCGGCCGGACGAGCAGTCCGGGCAGCTCCGGCTCGTCCTGGCAACGAGTGCGGACCGTGCGCACCCGGTGCTCCGAGACGTCCGGCACGCCGCCGAGGTCCAGCAGCAGGCCCCTGCCGTCGTGCAGGTGCCCGGCCAGGGTCGTGCCGTCGGCCAGCACGAGATCCGGTGCGCTGCGGCCGATGAGCGGGTGGTCGCCGGGCAGGTCGTAGCGGTGCCACACACCGGAGATCTTCTTGGCGAAGTAGGTCGTGACCGCCGTCGTCCCGATCAGCTCACCGACGATGTGGCGCAGGGCGCGAGCGTGCGAGTCGGGCCGCATCAGCGCGATCTGGGCGCGGGTCCACTCCAGCACCCAGGCGCCGACGGGATGGCGTTCGGCGGTGTAGGAGTCGAGCAGGTCCTCCTCCGCCCGGCCCAGCACCACCTCGGCGAGCTTCCAGCCGAGGTTCACCGCGTCGCCGATGCCGAGGTTCAGCCCCTGGCCGCCGAACGGCGAGTGGACGTGCGCGGCGTCTCCCGCCAGCAGCACGCGGCCGAGCCGGTACGTGCTCGCCTGCCGCGCGTTGTCGGTGAACCTGGTGGCGGAGAGGACCCCGGTGATCGTGACGTCGACCCCGGACACCGCGCGCAGGCTCTTCTCCAGCTCGTCACGGGTGATCTCGGCGTCGCGGTCGGCCGGTGGTCCGTCGAACTCGACGGTGAGGATGCGGCCGGGCACGGGTCCGTGGGCGTAGATGCCGGTCGGCGTGGTCTGCCAGCCGCGGCCGAGCCGCTCGTGCCCCTCCATCTCCACGATCGCCTGGTGCCCGGTGATCTCCGGCGCCGTGCCGGGGAACTCGAACCCGGCCAGCTTGCGCACCTGGCTGCGGCCGCCGTCGCAGCCGACGAGCCAGCCGGCCTGCCACGTCCGGTCGCCCGCGTGCACGGTGACACCGGTGTCGCCCGCCTCGAAGCCGGTCAGCTCGACGCCCCGCAGCACCTCCACGCCGAGCTCCGCGGCCCAGTCACCGAGGATCGCCTCGATCTGCTGCTGCGAGACGAACCCGACCTCACCGGCCGGGCCGCGGCCCTGGAAGTCCGCGTCGCTGTCGTCGAAGTTCTCCGCGGACAGCCAGAGCCCGCCGAAGTGTCCGGCGAACTTGGGCGGCGTCGCGTCCTGCGGTGCCTTCTTCCCGCCTGCCTTGGCGAGGAAGGAGCGGAAGTGCCCGAAGGACTCCTCCTGCGCGGCGACGAGCCGGGGCAGCAGGCCGCGCCGGTGGAACGCCTCCGCGGTCGGCACGTTGATCGAACCGGCCTTGATCGTCAGGTCCGGTTCGGCCAGACGCTCCAGCACGGCCACGGAAACGCCGCGCAGGCGCAGTTCGCAGGCAAGCATGAGGCCGGCCGGGCCGGCGCCCGCGATGATCACGTCATGGGTCATACAAAAACTGTACTCGACTCAAAATTCAGCCGGGTACAGTTTGCGCATGACGTCGTTGCGCGAGCGGAAGAAGGCCGAGACCCGGCAGCGGATCGCCGACGTGGCGACGGTGATGTTCGTGACGCGCGGCTTCGACAACGTGACCATCGCCGAAGTCGCCGCGGCCGCGGACGTGTCGAAGGTGACGGTGTTCAACTACTTCGCACGCAAGGAAGACATCTTCTTCGACCGCTACCCCCAAGCCGAAGAGCTGCTCACCGCGGCCGTGCGCGACCGCTCCGCAGACGAGTCACCGCTGCAGGCGTTGCGGCGGCTGTTCGTGGAACTGGCCGAACAGCAGCACCCGCTGGGCGGGTTCCACGAGCGGTACCCGCCGTTCTGGCACACGGTCGTGGCGTCACCGGCCCTGCGCGCACGGGCGCGCGAGGCGGTCGACGAGCTGCAGGCCCTCCTGGGCAGGCTGATCGCCGAGACCAGCGACGACCCCACGCCCGCCATCACCGCCGCGGTGACCATGGCCGCGTATCGCGCCGTGTACACCGAAAGCCTGGCTCGCATGCTCGCGGGCGACTCCGCCGCCGAGGTGACCGCCGACCACATCGCCGCCGTCAACCGCGCCTTCGACCGGATCGCGGCCGGACTGGCCTAGGACCCGTGCCACGACCGCCAGAGCGCCGCGTACGTACCGTCCCTGGCGACCAGGTCGTCGTGAGACCCCAGCTCCACGATCCGGCCCGCGTCCACCACGGCGATCCGGTCGGCGTCCCGCGCGGTCTGCAGCCGGTGCGCGATCGCGATCACCGTGCGGCTCTCCCGCACGGCCGCGATGGCGCGCTCGGCGTGCCTGGCCGTGGCCGGGTCCAACGACGACGTCGCCTCGTCCAGCACCAGGGTGTGCGGATCGGCGACCTCCACCCGTGCGAGGGAAAGTTGTTGTGCCTGCGCGGGATCCAGCTCCACGCCGCCCGCTCCCAGCCTGGTGTCCAGCCCGTCCGGCAGCTCGTCGAACCAGCGGGCGCCGACGGTTCGCAACGCCTCCAGGAGCCGTTCGTCCGGCGCGTCCGGGGCGGCCATCGCCAGGTTCTCCCTGAGCGTCCCGATGAACACGTGATGTTCCTGCGTCACCAGCACGATCCGCTGCTCGCCCGCGGCCACGAGATCCGCGACGGGCACTCCACCCACGAGCACGGAACCCGCCGCCGGCCGGTCGACCCCCGCCATCAGCCTGCCCAGCGTCGACTTGCCCGCACCGGAGACCCCAACGACCGCGAGCCGTTCTCCCGGCTGCACCACGAGATCAACGCCGTGCAGCACCTCGTTTCCGTCCACATAGGAGTAACGGACGCCGCGCACCTCGATGCGGTCGTTCTCGGGTTCACCGACCGGCGGCACCGGTTCGGCGCTGGCCCCGATCCCCTCGATCCGCGCGAACGAAGCGGCACCACGTTGCACGAACTCGACCCACATCAGGATGCGGTCCATCGGCTCCACCAGCCGCCACGTCCACAACGCCCCCGTGACGACGACCTCGATGCCGACACCGTCTGCCGCGTGAGCCAAACCGCCCACCAGCAGCACCAGCACGGTCGGCAAGGCGTTGACGAAGGACCCGACCGGGAAGAGCACGTTCCGCAGCCGCAACGTCCGCAGCCGTGCCCGGTACAGGCGCGCGATGGTGTCGTCGGCGGCGGTCACCATCCGGTCGCGCAGCCCGTAGACCTCGATCGTCCGGCTGCCCTCGCCGACCGCCGCGGAGATCTCCGCCACGTCACCGTTGGCCACGCTCTCCGCGAGGTACGCGCCACGCGCACGTACCAGGTACCAGCGAAGCACCCACACGATCAGCGGCGTCCCGGCGAACGCCACCAGCCCGAGCACCGGATCCAGCAGGAACATCGCCACGAACACCACGACGATGTGCACGACCCCGGTGAACACCTCGGGCACGCTGTCCCGCAACGCCTGCCCGACCGTGCCGACGTCGCTCGTCACGCGCGTGAGCAGATCGCCCGTGCTGAGCCGGTCCACCACCCGCGCCGGCAGTGCCAGCGACCGCGTCACGGCCTCTTCACGCAACGAGGCCAGGAACCGTTCGCCGAGACGTGCGGTCTGCAGGGCGCTGTACCGCACCAGCAACAGGTGCGCGACCGCCGCACCGAGCACGCCCAGCGCCATCAGGTCCACAGTGGACGCGACCAGTCCGCCGCGCTCCACACCGCCCACGATCTTGCCGAGCAGGTACGGCCCGACGAGCCCGACCAGCGCCGTCAGCACCGTGAGCACGAGAACCGCGGCCGACGTCCGCCATTCGCCCCGCATCAGCCGCACGGCCGCACGCCGCACCTCACTCCGGTCCGCGACGGGCAACAGGTTCATCGGCTCTCCTCCAGTTCCTCCCGCACAGCGGAGGAGTCCAGGTGCACCACGCGGTCCGCCTGCCCCACCCACAACGGTGACGACGACACGACCACGGTGGTCCGCCCGAACCGCGCTTCCTTCACCCGCCGAGCCACCGCCGCCTCGGTCACCGCGTCCAGTGCCGACGTCGGCTCCACCAGCACCAGCACGTCCGGTTCGGTCAGCAACGCCCGCACGAGCCTGAGCCGTTGCCGCTGACCTCCGGAGACGTTGCGGCCCTTCGACTCCAGCTGCGAGTCGAGCCCGTCCGGCAGCGCCTCCACCACGTCCACCGCGGCCGCCGCCCAGATCGCCTGCTCCAGCTCGATGTCGTCGTGCTCGGCCACCGACACCGCCTCGCGCACTGTCCCGCGGAACAGGTAGTCGTCGTTGTCCGCCACCACACCGGGCAACCGTTCGACGGCCTCCCGCGCCAACGCCGAGTTCGCCGACACGACCACGGTCAACACCCCGCGCTGCACGTCCAACGGCTCGCCGGCGTCATCGGCATCCCGTTGCAGGGTGAGCAGGTCGACCACCCGCTGCGACGACACCAGGGCCCGCGGAATGGCGTCCGCGCCTTCCATGAAGAAGCTGACCGGCACGATCAGCGTCGTGACGTACAGGTACACCGCGAGCATCTCGGGAACCGTGATCGTCCCGTTGACCGCCATCCGCGCCACGATCCACGTGACCACCGCGAGGAACAGCGCAGGCAACCCCCACGTCAGCGCCTGCACCCAGCTCAACCAGGAGGAGACCCGGTAACCGTCCTTCAGCACCTCCCGCGACATGACCCGGAAGCGCTCCTCGAACGCCGGCTTGCCACCGATCCCGGACAACACCCGGAGGCCGGCCACGATGTCCCCGGCCCGCGACGTCAGTTCCCCCTGGCTGTGCCGGTACCCGGCCTCCACCGCGTGCAGCCGGCTCATCACCGGCCCGGTCACCACCACCAGCACCGGTACGCCCAGCAGCACGACCACGGCGAGGAGCACCGAGATCCGCAGCAACAGCACGGCCGTGACGGCGTACGCGATCACCGCACCCACCCCGGGCCCGGTGCTGGTGAGCGCATGCGCGATCCGCATGGTGTCGCCGTTCTGCAGGTACGTCAGCTCACCCGTCGACAACTTTCGCCGCACCACGCCACCAAGGCTCGTGACGTGCCGGACGACGACCTGCGCCGTCCTGAGCGCCGCATCGGTGCGCACCAACGTCATCGTGCTGTGCCTCGCCACCCCGACGAGGGCCAGCAACGCCGCCACCACGAGCAGCGCCGCACTCCACCACACCAACGCCGTGCGGTTGTTCGCCCTGAGCGCTTCGATCGCCTGCGAGATGAGGTACGGCGGCAGGATCAGCCCGCACATCCACAGCGACCCCCACCACGCCCCGGCGAGCACCCTCCAGCGCTGCATCCGCACGAGCCACCACAGGTACCGCCAGGCTGAACGGGTGTCGGGCGTGCCCGGATCGTCGTAGGGCGCGTGTCGGGACATGCCCCGACTGTGCCATCACCTCGCACCGCGACACGACCGCTTTAAACGCCCGAAGGGCCGTCCCTCCACAAAGGAGGAACGGCCCCTGGAAAAACCGAAGCTCAGTTGCCCGCGAGCTTCTTGGCGTTGGCCTCGACGTCGTCCAACCCGCCGCAGGAGAAGAACGCCTGCTCCGGGTAGTGGTCGAACTCGCCCTTGCAGACGCGGTCGAACGCCTCGACGGTCTCCTTGATCGGCACGAAGGAGCCCTTCTGGCCGGTGAACTTCTCCGCGACGAAGAAGTTCTGGCCGAGGAAGCGCTCAAGGCGACGCGCACGACCGACGAGGACCTTGTCCTCCTCGGACAGCTCGTCCATGCCGAGGATGGCGATGATGTCCTGCAGCTCCTTGTACTTCTGCAGGATCCGCTTCACCTCCTGGGCCACCCGGTAATGCTCGTCGCCCACGATCGACGGCTCGAGGATTCGAGACGACGACGACAGCGGGTCGACGGCCGGGTAGATGCCCTTCTGGGAGATCGGACGGGAAAGCTCCGTCGTCGCGTCCAGGTGGGCGAAGGTGGTCGCCGGGGCGGGGTCGGTGTAGTCGTCCGCGGGCACGTAGATGGCCTGCAGCGAGGTGATCGACTTACCGCGCGTCGAGGTGATGCGCTCCTGGAGCTCACCCATCTCGTCGGCCAGCGTCGGCTGGTAACCCACGGCGGAAGGCATGCGGCCCAGCAGGGTCGACACCTCGGAACCGGCCTGGGTGAAGCGGAAGATGTTGTCGATGAAGAGCAGCACGTCCTGGTTCTGCACGTCGCGGAAGTACTCCGCCATCGTGAGAGCGGACAGGGCGACGCGCATACGCGTGCCCGGCGGCTCGTCCATCTGACCGAACACCAGCGCGGTGTCCTGGAGGACCTCCATCTCCTCCATCTCCAGGAGGAGGTCGGTGCCCTCACGGGTGCGCTCACCGACGCCGGCGAAGACCGAGGTGCCGGAGAACTCACGCGCGATACGCGTGATCATCTCCTGGATGAGCACGGTCTTGCCGACACCCGCGCCGCCGAACAGGCCGATCTTGCCGCCCTTGACGTACGGGGTGAGCAGGTCGATGACCTTGATGCCGGTCTCGAGGATCTCGGTCTTGCCCTCGAGCTGGTCGAACGACGGAGCCTTGCGGTGGATGCCCCACTGCTCGCCGTCACGGCCGAGGCCCGGCTGGTCGAGGCAGTCGCCGAGGGCGTTGAACACGTGGCCCTTGACGACGTCACCGACGGGAACCGAGATGGCAGCGCCGGTGTCGGTCACGGTGGCACCGCGGACCAGACCGTCGGTCGGCTGCATCGAGATGGTGCGGACGAGGTTGTCGCCGAGGTGCTGCGCGACCTCGAGGGTCAGCGTCTTGGCGACGGCCTCGAACGTGATCTCCACGTTCAGGGCGTTGAACAGCTCCGGCACGGCGTCGCGCGGGAACTCCACGTCGACGACCGCACCGATCACCCGGACCACACGGCCGGTGCGGGTGGTGGTGGCAGTAGCACTCATGTCACTCATCACTTCCTGCGCCACCGGTAAGCGCGGCAGCGCCACCGACGATCTCGCTGATCTCCTGGGTGATCTGGGCCTGACGGGCCGAGTTCGCCGCCCGGCTGAGGTTCCGGACCAGCTCCGTCGCGTTGTCCGTCGCGGCCTTCATGGCCGTACGACGAGCCGCCGACTCCGAAGCCGCGGCCTCCAGCATGGCGGAGAACAGGCGCGTCTTCACGTACTTGGGCAGCATCGCACCGAGCAGCGCCTCCGCGCTGGGCTCGAAGTCGTACACCGCGCGCGGACCCGTGGGGGCCTCGCCCGTGTACTCGACCTCCATCGGCGCGATCCGCCTGGCGGCAGGCGTCTGGCTGAGCATGGACTTGAACTCGGTGTACACGACGTGGATCTCGTCCACGCCCTGCGCGCCGTTCTCCGTGCCCTCCAGGAACGCCGACACCAGCGCGTCGCCGGCCTCGACGGCGTTGACGTAGTGCGGGGTCTGCGAGAACCCGCTCCACGCGGCCGTGACCTCGCGGCGGCGGAACTGGTAGTAGCCCTGCCCCTTGCGGCCGGTCACGTACAGCACCGGCTCCTTGCCCTCGGACCGGAGCAGCTGCAGCAGCTGCTCGGCGGCCTTGAGGACGTTGGCGTTGTAACCGCCGCACATGCCCTTGTCGCTCGTGATCACCAGCACCGCGGCGCGCTTCGGGTTCTCACGCTCCGACAGCAGCGGGTGGTCGAGGTTCGCCGAGGCCTCGGCCAACGCGGAGAGCACGTTCGTGATCTCGTCCGCGTACGGCCGGGAGGCCGCGACCCTGGTCTGCGCCTTCGCGAGGCGAGACGTCGCGATGAGCTCGTAGGCCTTCGTGATCTTCTTGGTCGAGTTGACCGTTCGGATCCGCTGGCGGAGCTCCCGAATCTGTGCGCCCATGGCTCAGATCACTTCTTGGTGGGCTCGGGCTTGTGGACCTTCACCGACTCCTGGCCGACCTTGTCGGCGTCCATCGCCTTCTCGGGCGCCTCGTTCACGATCGTCGTGCCGTCCGAAGCGGTGAACTGCTTCTTGAACTCGGCGATGGCGGCGACCACGCGGGACTGGGCGTCGTCGGAGAAGACCTTGGTCTCGACGATGCCACCGAGGACGTCAGCGTGGTTGCGGCGCAGCGAGTCCTTGAACTCGGCGACGAACCGGCGGATGTCGCCGACGGGGACGTCGTCCAGGTGACCCTTGGTCGCGGCGAAGATCTCGACGACCTGCTCCTCGACGGGCACCGGCGAGTACTGGCCCTGCTTGAGCAGCTCGACCAGACGGGCACCGCGGTCCAGCTGGGCGCGCGAGGCGGCGTCGAGGTCGGACGCGAACGCGGAGAAGGCCTCCAGCTCGCGGAACTGCGACAGGTCGAGGCGCAGCGAGCCCGCGACCGCCTTCATCGCCTTGATCTGCGCGGCACCACCGACGCGGGAGACGGAGATACCCACGTTGACGGCCGGGCGGACACCGGCGTTGAACAGGTCGGACTCGAGGAAGCACTGACCGTCGGTGATCGAGATGACGTTGGTCGGGATGTACGCCGACACGTCGTTCGCCTTGGTCTCGATGATCGGGAGACCCGTCATCGAGCCGCCGCCCATCTCGTCCGACAGCTTCGCGCAACGCTCAAGCAGACGCGAGTGCAAGTAGAAGACGTCGCCGGGGTACGCCTCGCGGCCCGGCGGACGGCGCAGCAGCAGCGAGATCGCGCGGTACGCCTCGGCCTGCTTGGTCAGGTCGTCGAAGATGATCAGGACGTGCTTGCCCTGGTACATCCAGTGCTGGCCGATGGCGGAGCCGGTGTAGGGCGCCAGCCACTTGAAGCCGGCGGAGTCCGAGGCCGGGGCGGCGACGATCGTGGTGTACTCGAGCGCGCCCGCCTCCTCCAGCGCGGCCTTGACGCCCGCGATGGTGGAGCCCTTCTGGCCGATGGCGACGTAGACGCAGCGGACCTGCTGCTTGGGGTCGCCCGACTCCCAGGCCTTCTTCTGGTTGATGATCGTGTCGATGCAGACCGCGGTCTTGCCGGTCTTGCGGTCACCGATGATCAGCTGACGCTGACCGCGACCGATCGGGGTCATCGCGTCGATGGCCTTGATGCCGGTCTGCATCGGCTCGGACACCGGCTGACGCTGCAGCACGGTGGCGGCCTGCAGCTCCAGGGCGCGGTTGTCGTCCGCGACGATGTCGCCGAGACCGTCGATCGGCTGGCCCAGCGGGTTGACGACGCGGCCGAGGAAGCCGTCGCCGACCGGCACGGACAGGACCTTGCCCGTCCGGCGGACCTCCTGGCCTTCTTCGATCTTGTCGAAGTCACCGAGGATGACCGCACCGATCTCGCGGACCTCGAGGTTCAGGGCGACGCCGAGGACGCCACCGGGGAACTCGAGCAGCTCGTTGGTCATCGTGCCCGGAAGGCCCTCGACGATGGCGATGCCGTCGTAGGTCTCGGAGACGACACCAACCTCTTCCCGGCTGACCTCCGGGGAGTAGCTCGAGACGTACTTCTCGATCGCACTGCGGATCTCGTCCGACGAGATCGTCAGCTCCGCCATGTCGTTCCTGCTCTCACTTCTTCGTTCTTGGGAAAGGGCTCGGGGGCTAGCTGGCGAGATTGCGGCGCAGTGCCGCCAACCGGCCGGCGATGCTTCCGTCGATGATCTCGTCGCCGATCTTGATCGTGAGGCCGCCGGCCAGGGCCGGGTCGACCTCGACGTGCAGCGCGATCGGGCGCGAGTAGATCGTGGTCAGCGTCGCGGTCAAGCGGTCGATCTGCTCCGCGGTCAGCTCCACCGCGGACCGGACGTGCGCGACGGAACGCTGACGGCGCTTGGCCGCCAGGTCGGCGAGCTCGGAGAGCCCGTCCGCGACGCGCATCCCGCGCGGGTGGCGAACCAGCTGGTCCACCAGCGTCTTGGTGACCGGGCTGACCTTTCCCTCGATCAGGGAGTCGACCAGCGCGACCTTGCCGGGAACGGATCCGGCCGGGTCGGCGAGCAGCAGCTCGAGCTCGTGCGAGCCGGCGACGATGCGGCCGAGCCGGAACAGCTCGTCCTCCGTCGAGTCGAGCTGGCCGTCGCGTTCGGCACGCACCAGCAGCGCCGTGCGGGCGAGCGACTCGACGCCGTCGACGAGCTCACGCGGGCTGGACCAGCGCGCGGTCACGACGGCGACCAGCACCTGCAGGGTGCCGTCACTCACCTTGCCCGCGAACAGGCCGCGGACGAGCTGCTCACGACCGGCGGCCTCCGACGAGGCGTCCGCGAGCGCGCGACGCAGCGCCGGCTGCTCGATCAGCAGGCCGAGCACGGCGAAGAGCTCCTCGCCCAGCTTGGCGAGGTCGTCCGTGGACGTGGTGGCGTCGGCCAGCTCCAGCAGCCGCAGTTCCGCGGCTGCCAGAGCTTCACGACTTGCGGCATGCAACGTCATCGGCAGCCTCTACTTGTTGGCCGGCGCCGCGACGGCGTCCAGCTCGTTGAGGAAGCGGTCGACGGTGCCGCGGCGGCGGGCCTCGTCCTCCAGGGACTCGCCCACGACCTTGCTCGCCAGCTCGACGGCGGTGCGGCCGAGGTCGGCGCGCAGCTCGGCGACGATCTGGGCGCGCTGCGCGTCCAGCTGGTGCTGACCCTGCGCGACGATGCGCGCGGACTCGGCCTGCGCCTGCTCACGCAGTTCCTCGATGATCTGCAGGCCCTCGGCCCGCGCGTCGTCGCGGATGCGGGCGGCCTCGGCGCGGGCCTCGGCCAGCTGCTCCTTGTACTGCTCGAGCGTGCGCTGAGCCTCGGCCTGGGCCTGCTCCGCCTTCTCGATGCCACCCTCGATCTTGGCCGTCCGCTCCGCGTACAGCGCTTCGAACCTCGGCGACACGAACTTCTTGATGACGAAGAAGAGAAGCAGGAACGCAACCAGACCGAGGATCACCTCAGCGAGCTGCGGAACGACCGGATTGTGCTTCTCTTCCGCGGCCAGGATCAGGATGTCGTACACGACGTCTCCTAACTCGTAGAAGGGTTAGGTCAGCCGGCGGTCGCGATGAAGTACACGACGAAGCCGATCAGCGCGAGGACCTCGACGATGGCGAAGGTGGTCCACGCGAGGCCGAGCAGCACGCCGCGGGCCTCGGGCTGGCGGGCGGTGCCGCTGATGACCGAGGAGAAGATCAGACCCACGCCGATGCCGGGGCCGATGGCGGCGAGGCCGTAGCCGATCGCGGCGAGACCCGGGTTGATGTTGCCGTTGAAGGCGGTCTGGGCGATCTGGAGAGCGCTCACTGTTGCTGTTCCCTTTCCAACTCGGTCCGCGAGTGTTCGCGGATCGGAGGCTTTGTGCTGTTTCTCAGTGCTCTTCTGCCAGCGCCATGCCGATGTAGCTGGCAGACAACAGCGCGAAGATGTAGGCCTGCAGGCACATGATCAATGCCTCCAGGAAGGTCAGCGCGAGGGCGAAGGCGAAGGACACCGGCGCCACGATGACGGTCAGACCGCCGTTGAGCAGCAGGAACTCACCAGCCAGGGTGAACACCAGCAGCAACAGGTGACCCGCGAACATGGCTGCGAAAACTCGGATCGCGAGCGTGAGCGGGTTCAGAATGAACTTCTGGAAGAACTCGATCGGGATCAGCAGCGGGAGCACGAACCACGGCGCGCCCGGCGGAACCGTCTGGTGCTTCAGGTAACCCACGAAGCCGTGCCGCTTGAACCCGACGAAGTGGTACACCGGGTAAACGACGAGCAACGAAACGGCGAGCGGGAAACCGATGTGCGACATCGTCGGGAACTGGACGAGCGGGATGAGCCCGAACAGGTTGTTCACCAGGACGAAGCAGAAGATCGTGAGGATCAGCGGGATGAACGGCTTGAAGTCCTTCGCACCGATCTGCTCCCTGGCGATGTTGTTGCGCCCGAAGTCGTAAAGCGACTCGGCGGCGAACTGGAACTTGCCGGGGATGAGCTTCAGGTTGCGGCTCGCCGCGATGAAGAAGGCGCCGATGATCAAGATCGAGAGCACCAGCAGGACCATCGGCTTCGTGACCGAGCCGAAGATCGGCGGGAGGAAGAAGTCCGCAACTCCTGGGGCGACGAACTTGTCGCCCTCGGCCAGCACCATCGTGGTCACTGTGTTCCTTCCGGTTCTCCCGGCCGGCGTTCACTCCGCCGGGGGAATCGTCACGATCTGGACTTAACGTACCTTACGGTTCGCAAGCGACTACCAGAGGCACCCCTGCTATCGGGTGTCCCTGGTCTGCGCGGACCATATCAGCAGGTCTCAGGCGCCTTCCGAGGCGGGCACCACCATCTGACTACGGCTGCGCCTGGAGGCTCTCGCCTCCAGGATCGAGGTGACGACCACGGTCGCCACCAGCGTGATTCCGAGCGCCTTGGGTTCCAGCCACGACTGGTTGCGCAACAAGATCACCGCGGCCAGCAGCACGATCAACTTGCCCGTGAATCCACCGAATGCGGCGACCATCACGAACATGGGATCGAGTGCCGCCGTCTTGCGCATCAACAACAGCGTCACGAGGCTCGAAGCGATGGCAATCGCACCACCGATCAATGATCCGTTGAGACCAGCGGTCCCCCAGATGACGGTTGACACGACGACGCCGAGGACAAACGTGCCGAGCGCGGCCCAGGCGGCCGCGCGGAACATTTCCCCGGCGAGCCGCTGGACGGTCAGCTCGTGTGTGACGGCCTTGTCCGCGTCGCTCATGTCCCAAAGTGTAGGAAGCCGCTTTCGACCGCCTGCGAGCAGCCCCCGGTAAACGACGGTTAAGCGGCTCCAAACGAGATAGCGCAAGAACTCCTAGCCAGCTGGAAAGGACAAGCCGGTTTGACACCTGCACCGGCACGCGACCGCACTCGCTGCAGCCGGCACCGAGTCCAAGTCACCACGAAGGATCCGGTCATGCAGACTCGCGAGTTCCTTACCTGGCTGCACACCCAGCTCCTCGGCCAACCGCCGGTACACGCCGCGATATACCGCCAGGGCATCCGCTGATCGGCCCGCACGATGAAGTGCCACCATCAACGAGGCTGAAAACCTCTCCCGTGTCGGATGTCGATCAGCAAGCGCGTACAGCTCAGGCACCAGCTCTCGGTGTGCGCCCAGCTCGATCTCTATCTCGATTCGGCGTTCGAGTGCGGAGAGCCGCTCCTCATCGAGCTTGGCCGCTTCCGACCGCATCCCCTCCGACGACACGTCCACCAGCGCATTTCCCCGCCAAAGCGCCAGCGCCTCGCGAAGACGCCCGAGCTGCGTTCGCAGGTCCAGATGTTCACCTGCCACCAATGCACGAAAGCGGTACAGGTCGACCTGCTCCGGGTCGACCTCGATACGGTAGCCACTGCTGCTACGGCAGATGGCCGGGCCGCGCGGCGCTAATACCTGTCTGAGTCGCACGACGTAGACCTGCAATGTCGATCGTGCTCGCACAGGCGGTTCGTCCCAGAGGTGATCGATGAGATCGATCTCCGAGACTGTCCCACCTCTTCCCAGCAGCAGGGCGGCCAGTAAGACTCTCAACTTGCCCGCCCTGAGCGCCACCTGCCGACCGCAGCAGTCGATCAGCAGCTCGCCGAGCAAGCCAAACGTGTATCGCTCCACGTGGTTGTCACCCCCCGGTTTTCAACCGAAAGTAATCATACCAAGACTCTCCGCGTCCGACGCAACCTTGGAGTAACCGCTCGATCACCTACAGGTGATGTAGGTGATTCGGCACATCGCCTGGCTAGCTTCGGCTCGCCAGGCCAACCGGCAAGGTGAAGACAGAGGGGACCGAGGATGAGCAAGAAACGACGGGCCGCGATCGGCGCTACCGCCGTGGCTACGGCGGTAGCGTCTCTGCTGGTGGCAGCACCAGCGGCCAACGCGGATTCAAGCGGCAGGAACGGCGGTATCGTGGTGACCGCGCGGGGCTCGGGCGGCCATGTGACGAACACCTACGCCACCATCAGCTCATTGGCGCCGTTCACGTCGTTCTATGGTCATTACCGGGTATTCGGGCCGGACTACTCGTCCAACTCCCCCACGCAGCAATGGAGTGGGCAGCTCATCTGGAACGTCCAGGTCCACCGCGACTACGCAAACGGCCAGCAACACTGTGCAGAAGCCTGGGAGCAGCAGAGCGACGGATCGCACAAGCTGCTCGGTCGCCCCTGTGTGCAGAACCCGGTATAGCTGGTGAGCTGATGGAACTGGCCAGGCGGAGCGCTCCGCCTGGCCGGTTCATCACGGCTTGCGGGTGTCCCTGAGCCTGGGGATCACCGAAACCACGAACGTCACGATCAGCCCGATCACGAAGCACGTGGCCACGATGACCGGGTCGAACAGCGTGAGCGCCACCGCGCCGAACGCCAGCACACCCGCCCACAGGTAGATGAGCAGCACCGCGCGCCGCTGCGAGTGCCCGATCTCCAGCAACCGGTGGTGCAGGTGCATCTTGTCCGGCGAGAACGGGCTTTCGCCGCGGCGGGTGCGGCGGATGATCGCCATCAGCAGGTCGAGCACCGGCACGAACAGCACGGCGGCCACGACGATCAGCGGCGACAGCAGGCCGAGCAGGTCCACGGCGCTGCCGGTGGCCTGGTTGAACTTGCCGGACGCGCTCGTGGTGGCGGCGGCGAGCATGAGGCCGATGAGCATCGAGCCCGAGTCGCCCATGAAGATGCGCGCGGGGTTGAAGTTGTGCGGCAGGAACCCCAGGCACGCACCGGCGAGCGCGGCGGCGATCAGCGCGGGCGGGTAGGCCTCGACCGCGCCCTGCCGTTCGATGAGCAGACCGATCGAGAACGCGCACGTCGCCGCGGCGGCGATGAGCCCGATGCCGGCGGCCAGCCCGTCGAGGCCGTCGACGAAGTTCATCGCGTTGATCATGGTGACCGCGAGCAGCACCGTCAGCAGCGCGCCCTGGTTCTGGTCGAGGCTGATGGTCGCGCCGCCGTCCCACGGCACCCACGCGATCATCCACTGCAGACCGAACAACACCAGGATGCCCGCCGCCGTCACCTGCCCGGCGAGCTTGGTGAGCGAGTCGAGCTCGAACCTGTCGTCGATTGCACCCACGAGCACGATGACGCCGCCCGCGACGATGACTCCCCACGGGTCGTTGGAGAAGTCGAACGCCGCCCGCAGCACCGGCAACTGGTGCGCCACGAACATGCCGCACAGCACGCCGCCGTAGATGGCAACGCCACCCATGCGCGGCATCGGTTGCACGTGCACGTCACGCTGCCGCGGGTAGGCGACCGCCCCGACCCGGAACGCCAGCGCGCGCACCAGGCCGACGAGCAGGAACGTCACGACAGCAGCGATCAACGCGACGAGCAGGTACTCGCGCACGGGAAGGACGAACGAGGATGCGGGCCCCACGGGCCTACCAATCAATCGGGAGTGTTCGGGGTGCTCGCCACGGTACCCGCGGCGACATGATCAATTCTGGCAGCAGCGCCTCAGCGCGCCACTTCGACCTCGACGCCGAGCACCTCGTTGACCGCTTCCCTGCTCACCGCACCCTCACGCAGGATCAGCGCGTCCGGCCCGGTGAGGTCGACGATGGTGGAGGCGACGTTCTCCCCGCTCAGCCCACCGTCGAGGTACACGGGCACCGCGTCCCCGAGCTGGTCACGCGCCTCCTGCGCACTGGCGGCCGGCGCGTGCCCGGTCTTGTTGGCGCTGGAAACCGCCATCGGCCCGACATCGCGCAACAGCTCCAGCGCCACCGGGTGCAACGGCATGCGCAGCATCACCGTGCCGCGCGTCTGCCCCAGATCCCAGGCGAGGCTCGGCGCGTGCGGCAACACGATGCTGAGCCCACCGGGCCAGAACGCCTCGATGAGCGCCCGCGCCTGCCGCGGCACGCTGAGGACCAGCCCGTCGATCGTCGTCCAGGACCCGACCAGCACAGGCACGGGCATGTCAGGCCCACGCCCCTTGGCGTCGAGAAGACTCCGGACCGCTTCAGCGTCGAACGCGTCGCAGCCGATCCCGTAAACGGTGTCGGTGGGCAGGACGACAAGTCGCCCGCTCCGCACCGCACCGGCCGCGGCGGCGAGACCCGCCGCGCGGTTGCTCGGTTCGCTGCAGTCGTAGACCGTGCTCACCTCGGTGAGCCTAGCCAGCCGTCCCGACCGGGTGACGCAAGCCCCGCCTAATCACTCAGCGTCGCGTAGCTCTCGACGGCGCTGATGCGCGTCTCCGCCGGCCAGGCCCCAAACGCGATCACCATGAGCGAGGCCCGAGACCAGTGGTCCGCAATTGAAATACCGCGGTACGCGATGCCCCGCTCGCTGCCGAGAGGATCACCGGCCCGCAAGCCCCGGAACTGCGCCTTCATTCTCACTCAGCGCGTTCGGAGTGCTCTGAGCCAGGTGAAGTTTCAGCCCGAACAGGGCTGAGTAGTTCAACGCATCCCCCAAACGGGCGCACAACTGTAA
>Ga0070710_10000259_pt1 | contig 25114 bp, 27 predicted proteins | sample LARL52metaG_FD_65454 | JGI IMG/M metagenome (GOLD analysis project Ga0070710, IMG submission 65454) | Corn, switchgrass and miscanthus rhizosphere microbial communities from Kellogg Biological Station, Michigan, USA - LAR L5-2 metaG | ecosystem: Host-associated > Plants > Roots > Rhizosphere ...
GTCGGCCACGGGCTGCACCACGGGAGCAGCCGCATCGACCACCGGTGCCACCGGAGCTGTCGCGGCGTGCACGACCGGCGCCACCGTGTCGGTCACCGTGTGGACCACGGGCGCCACCGGAGCCGTCGCCGCGTGCACCACGGGCGCGACCGCGTCGGTGACCGGCGCGACCACGCCGCCCACGACGTTCGTGACCGGCGACAGCAAGCCGCCGCCACCGCCGGGGCCGTGCGCGCCCGGTGCGGTGTTCACCGGCGGCGTGGCCTGGCTCATGTCCACACCGCTGTCCAGGCGGACCGCCGACGACAGCGTGTTCTGGAGGTTCGCGACGTTGGCCGCGGTGCCTCGGGTGAGCGTGTCGAGGCCGAGCAGCGCGGTGGGGTTGCCGGCCTTGGCCGAGGCGTTGGCGGCGTCGTTGTTCTTGGCGAGCGTCACCAGCTCGCGGACGATCTCGACCTTCGCGGCGCCCACCTGCTGGGCGGCGTGGTCGAGCCGGTCGGCGGCGGCGTGGCAGCCGCGCGCGGCTCGCTGCAGGTCGCCGTCCGGGGCCACGACCTTCGCCCAGCGCCCGCGCGCGGCATCGCCGGTCGCGCCGGTCACGCCCGCCAGCGCGCGGTTGGCGGCACCGTCGGAGGAGGTGCCCAGACCCTTGATCTTGTCGCCCGCCTCGCGCCACGCGGCGGCGCTGGAACGCATGGCGTCCTCGTCCGCCTTGGGCCACGACACCCCGGCCTTGGCGGCGACCTCGGTCAGTTCGGCGGGAAGCTCGATGCCCATGTCAGCCGTCCAGTCTCTGCATCGCCGAGGCGTTGCTCTGCTCGACGTGCCGGTACGTCTCGGCCGTCGCGGCGAGCTTGTCGCCCACCTCCCCCAACGTCGTCGACACCGCCGACAACGCCCCCTGCGCCTCCCCGGAAGGCTTCTCGTGCGAGGAGGCGAAGCTCCGCCCGACCGCGTCGTCCCCCCAGCAGGCGCCGAACCCGGCCAGCGTCCTGCCGAGCGCCGACGCGATCTCGCCCGCCTGCCCGGCGAACCCCTTGAGCTCCCGCGCTCCGGCGTCCAGCCGTTCGAGGTCGGCCTCGTACCCGGTCATCGGACCCTCCTGTCGATGAGCTCGGAGTCGAGCCAGCTCTCCCGCTGCTCGTTGTCCTCGTCGTCGTCCACCCGGCGGCGGACGGGACTGCGCCCGAGGTCCACGGTCTCCGTCTCGTCCGCCGCGTACTCGGCGGGCCGCAGGTCCGCGGTGCCGGCGACCAGCGCGGCCGGATCGGTCGAGGCGGGCAGCACCGTGCTCAACGTCTTGTACGTGTCCTCGGCGGCGGAAGCGGCGGCGGCCTCGACCGTGCGCACGATCAGCTCGGCCAGCTGCTCGGGCCGATGCCGCCGGTACGCGAGCTCGGACAGCTCCAGCCCCACGAGCTTGCCGCCCGTGCCGACCGTGGCCGTGACCGTTCCGTCCGGACTGGACGCGCGTCCGGAGACGGCCGCGAGCTCGCGCTGGACCGACGCCAGCTGCTCGCGGCTGCGCCGGTAGTCGGCGAGCAGCTCCTCGACCTGCGCACGGTGGTCGTCCACCGAGTCCCCCTCACACGCATAGCCCTGGGCTCGGGCTCTTGGACGCCGTCGCCCTTAGATCGGTTCCCAGCGGATTCAGTTACGTACGATCGAACGCGTGATCGCGTTCGAGGACCTGCCCGCAGGCCGAATCATCCCGCTCGGCGAGGTAATCGTCGACCGGGACGACATGGTGGACTTCGCGAAGAAGTTCGACCCGCAGCCGTTCCACCTCGACGAGGAAGCGGGGCGGAACTCGATTTTCGGCGGTTTGTCCGCCTCCGGCTGGTACACGGCCTCGCTGTGGATGCGCCGCTGGGTCGACGTGGTCCTGGCCGACTCCACCTCGCAGGGCTCACCGGGCGGCCGCGAGCTGTCCTGGCTGGCGCCGGTGTACGCGGGCGACAAGCTCACGTTCGCGGCCGAGGTGCTGAACGCCCGGCTGTCGAAGAGCAGGCCGACCCTGGGCCTGGTGGAGTTCGCGGGCACCGCGCACCGGCGCGAGGACCTGGTCTACAAGTTCGTGGCCACCGGCATGTTCACCGCGCGCGGCCGCTGAACCTTCACTTCGCGAGCGCCCGCACCACGCGTGACGGACTGGGCCGGCCGAGCTGTTCGGCCATCCACACCGAGGTCTCCACGAGCTCGTCCAGGTCGACCCCGGTCTCGATGCCGAGCCCGTCGAGCATCCACACCAGGTCCTCGGTGGCGAGGTTCCCGGTGGCCGACTCCGCGTACGGGCACCCACCCAGCCCACCGGCCGAGGAGTCCACAGTCGTGACGCCGCAACGCAAAGCGGCCAAGGTGTTCGACAACGCCTGCCCGTAGGTGTCGTGGAAGTGCACGGCCAGCCGAGTCACGTCCCGGAAGCCCTCCAGCAGCGACTCGACCTGTCCCGGCGTGGCCACCCCGATGGTGTCGCCCAGCGACAGCTGCGAACACCCCATCTCCAGCAGCCGCTCGCCCACCGCCACCACCTGGGCACGCGGGACGGCACCCTCCCACGGGTCACCGAAGCACATCGACACGTACCCGCGCACGTCCAGACCGGCGGCCAGCGCCCGTTCCACCGTCGGCTCGAACATCTCGAACTGCGAGTCCAGCGTGCGGTTGAGGTTCTTCGAGGCGAACGTCTCGGTGGCCGACGCGAAGATCGCGATGTGCGTGACACCGGCCTCCAGCGCCCGGTCGAGCCCGCGCTCGTTCGGCACCAGCACCGGGTAGACGACGCCGGGCCTGGTGTCCAAACCGGACAGGAGCTCGGCCGCGTCCGCCAGCTGCGGCACCCACTTGGGGTGCACGAAGGACGTTGCCTCCAAAACGGACAGTCCGGCGTCAGCCAGCCGCGAGAGGAACTCCAGCTTCACCGCCACCGGCACCACGACGGACTCGTTCTGCAGGCCGTCCCGCGCGCCGACCTCCCAGATCGTCACCCGTGAGGGCAGCGAACCGGAAGGCACCACGTCGGGCAGCCCGGCCTCACGCGCGCCCATCGAGCGTCCTCGGGTGGAAGTCGTCGTCGGGGTTGTCGTTCACCTCGCGGTACAGCAACGAGTGCACCCTCTCCACGGACGGGATGTCGTCGAACTCGAGCGGCTCGTCCGACGCCGACTCGATGATCAGCGTGCCGCAGCCCAGCACCCGGTCGAGCAGGCTGTGCTCGAACCGGACGCTGTTGATGCGCGACAACGGGATGTCCAGGCCGGTGCGCTTGAACACGCCCTCGCGCGCCATCACCCGGTCCGACGTGACGATGAAGTGCGTGGTCCGCCAGCGCACCAGCGGGGCGAGCGTCAGCCACATGATCAGCACCAGGCCCACCACGGCCAGCGCCACCCACGCGACGGGGGCCCACGACTGGTCCACGACGAGCCCGGCCAGGTAGGTGCCGAGCGCGACGACCACCAGCAGCCAGAACACCGGGAAGATCAGCATCTTCCAGTGGGGATGACGGTGGATCACGACGTGCTCGCTCGGGCTCAGCAGGTCGTCGGGATAGGCCATGGGCCAACCCTAATCACGCGGGGCGCAAATGCACCACGTCACCAGCGGACACGCCGTGATCCACGCCGTCGTTCCCGCGCACGACCAGCGTGCCGTCGGCCTCGATGCGTTGCGCGACCCCGAGCAGCTGAACACCACCGGAAAGTTCCACGCGCACGCGCTCGCCCACGGTCGCCGAGTGCTCCTGGTACTCCTCCAGCACCCCGGACTCGAACGCGTCGCCGCCGTTCTTGCGCCACACGCCTTCCAACTGGGCCAGTTCGACCAGCAGCCGGAACGCCAGCTCGCCCCGGTCCAGCTCGGAGGCGCCGACGTCCTCCAGCGACGTCGGCGCGAGACCGCCCGGCGCCGGCTGCACGTCGTCCGGCAGCTTGGCCACGTTCAGGCCGATGCCGACCACCACGGCCTGCGCGACCCCGGCGGTGATCTCGGACAGGATCCCCGCACCCTTCTCCGCCTTCGGACCGAGCAGCAGGTCGTTGGGCCACTTCAGGGACGCCTCGACACCGGTCGACTGGGCGACGCGCACCAGCGCCAGACCGGCGATCAGGTTGAGCCACGGCAACCGCTGCGGCGGCACCTCGGACGGGCGGAACAGCACGCTGACGTAGAGCCCGCCCGGCGGTGACGACCAGGTGCGACCCCGGCGGCCCTGTCCGGCGCTCTGCTCCAGCGCGATCAGCACGGTGCGATCCGCGGCGCCTTCGGCAGCGGCCTTCGCGAGATCCGCGTTCGTGGACGCGGTGGTCGCCACGACGTCCAGGGCGGAGTACGGACCGTTGGGTGCTACCAGCCGCGCGCGCAGCGCCTCGGCGTCGAGTGCGGTGTCCATCGCGCCAGGCTATTGGAACGAGAGAGAGTACGTGCGACTTGAGATGACCAACAGGTTGCCGTGACCTGGACAACTGCACGGGGCAGTTCAGCAATGCTCTCGTTAGGCTGCGAGCCCATGAGCAGTGCGACCGAGCCGATCGGGAACGTCCCCGCGGACGTCCCGGACGTCCACACCACCGCGGGCAAGCTCGTTGACCTCTACCGGCGCAACGACGAGGCGGTCCACGCCGGGTCGGAGCGCGCGGTCGAAAAGCAGCACGCGAAGGGCAAGAAGACCGCCCGCGAGCGCATCGACCTCCTGCTCGACCCCGGTTCGTTCGTCGAGCTGGACGAGCTCGCGCGGCACCGGTCCACCAACTTCGGCCAGGAGAAGAACCGACCGTACGGCGACGGCGTGGTGACGGGCTACGGCACCGTCGACGGCCGTCCGGTGTGCGTGTTCTCCCAGGACGTCACGGTCTTCGGCGGTTCGCTCGGCGAGGTCTACGGCGAGAAGATCGTCAAGATCATGGACCTCGCGATCAAGACCGGCCGGCCGATCATCGGCATCAACGAGGGCGGCGGCGCGCGCATCCAGGAGGGCGTCGTCTCGCTCGGCCTCTACGGCGAGATCTTCACCCGCAACGTCCGCGCGTCCGGCGTGATCCCGCAGATCTCGCTGATCATGGGCTCCAACGCGGGCGGCCACGTCTACTCGCCCGCGCTCACCGACTTCGTGGTGATGGTCGACCAGACCTCGCACATGTTCATCACCGGCCCGGACGTCATCAAGACCGTCACCGGCGAGGACGTGACGTTCGAGGAGCTCGGCGGCGGCCGCACGCACAACACCAAGTCCGGCAACGCGCACTACCTCGGCAGCGACGAGGAAGACGCGATCGCGTACGTCAAGGAGCTGCTGTCGTACCTGCCGTCGAACAATTTGAGCGACGCGCCGACGTTCGAGGGCACGCTGGCTCCCGGATCGATCTCCGACTCGATCACCGACGAGGACCGCTCGCTGGACACGCTCATCCCGGACTCCGCGAACCAGCCGTACGACATGCACGAGGTCATCAACCGCGTGCTCGACGACGGCGACTTCCTGGAGGTCCAGCCGCTGTTCGCACCGAACATCCTGGTCGGCTTCGGCCGCGTGGACGGCCACTCCGTCGGCGTCGTCGCGAACCAGCCCACGCAGTTCGCCGGCTGCCTCGACATCGACGCCTCCGAGAAGGCCGCCCGGTTCGTGCGCACCTGCGACGCGTTCAACATCCCGGTGCTGACGTTCGTCGACGTGCCCGGCTTCCTGCCCGGCACCGACCAGGAGTGGAACGGCATCATCCGGCGCGGCGCCAAGCTGATCTACGCCTACGCCGAAGCCACCGTGCCCCTGGTCACCGTCATCACGCGCAAGGCGTACGGCGGCGCGTACGACGTCATGGGCTCCAAGCACCTGGGCGCCGACATCAACCTGGCGTGGCCGACCGCGCAGATCGCGGTCATGGGCGCGTCAGGTGCCGCGAACATCGTGCACCGCAAGACCCTCGCGGCCGCCGCTGCCGCCGGTGAGGACGTCGACGCGTTGCGCGCTGGGTTGCAGCAGGAGTACGAGGACACGCTGTGCAACCCGTACGTCGCCGCTGAGCGCGGGTACGTCGACTCGGTGATCCCGCCGTCCTACACGCGCGGGTACGTGGCGCGGGCGTTGTCGATGCTGCGGGACAAGCGCGAGACGCTGCCGCCCAAGAAGCACGGGAACATCCCGCTGTGAGCGCGGACCAGCCCCAGGAAAAGCCGCTGCTCCGGGTGGTCAAGGGCACCCCGGACGACCACGAACTGGCGGCCCTGACCGCGGTCATCGCGGGCCTGGCAGCGGCCGCACCCGTCGAGGACAAGCCCGCCCCGCGCTCGGAGTGGGCCAACCCGGCCCGCCGTGTCCGCCGCCCGCTCCAGCACGGCCCCGGCGCCTGGCGCGCCTCCGGCTTCCCGACCTGAGCTGAACCGCACGCGGGGAGCTTTCGTACGCTCGTGGCGCACGCAACGTCCCCGCGTGCGGTCCGTCAGCAGTGGACGCGGCGGCTGATGCCGAGGTGCACGCGGGGAGCTTTCGTACTCTCCTGCAGTACGCGGGGACCCCGCGTGCGAGCAGTCAGCAGGACACGCGGCGGCTCGTGGTGGTGAGGCCTACGGAGACTTCGCGGCACCGGGTCTCGCCGTCGACCTTGAGCTTCAACGTCCAGAACACGCTGCCGTACGCGTCGGTCTTGCGGAGCACCTGCGCGTCGGCGGGGTTCAGCGGCAGGTTGTCGCGCACCGCCGGGATGACCTGGCCCAGCAGCGCGTTCTCCGCGCGGTCCAGGCGGTCGGCGAACGGCCAGATCGGCACGCCGTAGCCGATGGGGTCGCTGGCGAGCACGCTGCCGACGGCCCACGATCCGACGAGGCCGCCGAGCACGACGAGCAGTGCCGCGATCCGTCTGCGCTTGCCTTCGCGATCGGAACCGCGTTCGGTGAGGACAAGCACCCAGCGTTTCACTCTGCCGAGGGTGCACATCGAGGAGGCGAGCGCGCATCAGTAGTACTACTCGAACCGCCTGGCGGGCCGTCGCGGCGCTCTGCGTCGGGTTCTTCATGATCCTGCTGGACACGACCATCGTGAACGTCGCGATGCCCGCGATGATCGATGGTCTGCGGGCGTCGCTCAACGACATCATCTGGGTCAACAGCGCGTACCTGCTGTCGTTCGCGGTGCCGCTGCTGCTGACGGGCAGGATGGGCGACCGGTTCGGTCCGAAGCGCGTCTACCTCACCGGGCTCACGATCTTCGTGCTGGCCTCGCTGACCTGCGGTCTGTCCGGCAGCGCCGAGCTGCTCATCGCCGCCCGCGCCGTGCAGGGGCTGGGTGCCGCGGCCATGACCCCGCAGACGATGGCCTTCATCACGCACCTGTTCCCGCCGCACCGGCGCGGTGCCGCGCTCGGCGTGTGGGGGTCGGTCGCGGGGTTCGCGACGGTGTCGGGGCCGCTGCTCGGCGGGGTGCTGGTCACGCAGCTGGGCTGGGAGTGGATCTTCTTCGTCAACGTGCCGATCGGTGTGGTCGCCGCGACGCTGGTGCTGCGCTGGGTGCCGGACTGGCAGCCGGGCCGGTCGCACCGGTTCGACGTGCTCGGGGTCGTGCTGTGCTGCCTCGGGCTCGGGCTGGTCGTGTTCGGCGTGCAGAACGGCGAGCACTACGGCTGGGGCAGGGTCGCCGGGCCGGTGACGATCGCCGAGATCATCGGCGCGGGCGTGGTGCTGCTGGTGGCGTTCGTGCTGTGGCAGGCCGCCGCGCGCAACGACGAGCCGCTGCTGCCGTTGCGGATCTTCGGCAACCGGAACTTCTCGCTCGGCAACATCGCCAACGTGATGATCGGCTTCTCCGTCACCGGGCTGTTCGTGCCGCTCGTGCTATTCGTGCAGACCGTGCCGAAGCTGTCGGCGTTCGAGGCGGGCCTGCTCACGGCACCGACCTCGCTGGCGTCCGGGGTCGTGGCGTTCTTCGCGGGACGGTGGTCGAACGGGCCGGGCGCGAAGTACCTGCCGATCACCGGCTTCACCATGCTCGGCCTCGGCATCGCCGTGATGACGCTGCAGCTCGGCGGATCGCCGTGGACCCTGCTGCCCGCGCTCGTCGTGGTCGGCTGCGGCATGGGGATGGTCTACTCGCCGCTCACCAACATCGCCACGAAGACGCTCGACCCGCGGCTGATGGGCGCGGGCGCCGGCATCTACAACACCTCGCGGCAGTTCGGCGGCGTGCTCGGCAGCGCGGGCACCGGTGCCGTGCTGCAGATCGTGCTGGCGGCCACGGGCGACTTCACCGCGGCCACGCGCGGCGCGTTGCTCATGCTGGTCACGTCCACCGCCGTCGGCGTGAGCGCGGCGGTGCTGATGAAGCGCGAAACCGGCGTGCAAGACTCCGGGCGTGCGTCTGATCCTGGCCTCCCAGTCACCCGCCCGTCTTAGCGTCCTGCGGTCCGCGGGCGTCGAGCCCGTCGTCCGCGTGTCCGGTGTCGACGAGGACGCGCTCGTCGCGTCGCTCGCCAACCCCACGCCGGAGGAGACCGTCGTCGCGCTGTCCGCGGCGAAGGCGGAGGCGATCGAGCACGACGACGAGTGCGTCGTGGTCGGCTGCGACTCGATGCTGCTGTTCGAGGGTGAGCTCATGGGCAAGCCGGGCACGGCCGAGGTCGCGCGGGAGCGGTGGCGGCGGGTGGCGGGCAAGAGCGGCGTGCTGATCACCGGGCACACCGTGCTCAGGGTCTCCGGTGGCGAGGTGACCGACCGGGCCTCCGCCGCCGAGTCGACGACCGTGCGGTTCGGCACGCCCTCGGAGGAGGAGCTGGAGGCGTACATCGCCACGGGCGAACCGTTGCACGTCGCGGGCGGCTTCACGATCGACGGGCTCGGCGGCTGGTTCATCGACGGCATCGACGGCGACCACACGTCGGTGATCGGCATCAGCCTGCCGCTGACGCGACGGTTGCTGGGGCAGGTGGGCGTGGCGGTGTCCGCGCTCTGGTAGACCCTGGTCACACTTGGCTTGATCAGGGAAGACTGCTCTCGGCACACGTGTTGTGAGCAGTGCCATGAACGAGTTTTTGACGCGCCGCCGGCACATCGACCACGGCCGCAGGACGAGCACGGGCTGTCGGAGCTGACGCTCCCGGCCCCTTTCGCTCATCCCTGCAAACGGAGATGTTCCAGTGTCGTTCGTCCAGACCTACCGCAAACCCAAGGTCTTCGGCCTGACCGTGCTCGGCGCGCTCGTGCTCGGCGCGCTCGCCGGCTGGCTCGGCAAGGGCACGTGGCTCGCGCCCGTGCTCGCCAAGATCGGTTCGGTCTTCACCTCGCTGCTGCAGCTGACCGTGATCCCGCTGGTGTTCACCGCGATCGTCGTCGGCATCGCGTCGCTGCGGAACCTCGGCGGCGGCCGCACCGCCGCCCGGCTCGGCGGCAAGACGTTCCTGTGGTTCGCCATCACGTCGTTCATCGCCGTGCTGATCGGTCTCGCGGTCGGTTCGATCATCAAGCCCGGCCAGGGCGTGCACATCGAGCCCGCCGCCGGTGCGGTCGACAAGCTCGCCAAGCGCACGTCCGGTTCGTGGCACGCGTTGCTCGACAACCTGGTGCCCAGCAACGTCTTCAGCGCCTTCACCGAGGGCGAGGTGCTGCAGGTCGTGTTCATCGCGGTGCTGGTCGGGTTCGCCGCCTACGCGCTCGGCGACAAGGCCGCACCGTTCACGAACCTGGTCCGGTCGTTCTTCGACATCGTGCAGAAGGTCGTCGGCTGGATCATCCTGCTCGCGCCCGTCGGCATCTTCGGTCTCATCGGCAACGCCGTGGCGTCGTACGGAAACTCGTTCGTGCGGCCGCTGTTCTCGTTGATCCTCGCGGTCTACGCCGGCACGCTGCTGGTGCTGTTCGCCGTCTACCCGATCCTGCTGAAGTTCGTCGGGCGGACCTCGCCCGTCGAGTTCTTCCGCAAGGCGGGCACGGCCATCCAGTTCGCGTTCGTCTCGCGCTCCTCGGGTGCCACGCTCCCGTTGTCCCGCAAGGCGGCCACCGAGCTCGGCGTCTCGCAGGAGTACGCGAACTTCGCCGTGCCGCTGGGCACCACGACCAAGATGGACGGGTGCGCCGCGGTCTACCCGGCCATCGCGACGATCTTCATCGCGAACCTCTTCGGCATCCAGCTCTCGGTGTGGCAGTACGTCGCCATCGTGCTCGTCGCCGTGTTCGGCGCGCTGGCCACCGCGGGCACGACCGGCTGGTACACGATGCTCACGCTGACGCTGAGCGTCGTCGGCCTGCCGCCGCAGGTCATCGCGACCGGTGTGGCCGTGGTCTACGCGATCGACCCGATCCTCGACATGATCCGCACCGCGACCAACGTGGCCGGCCAGATCACCGTGCCGGTGCTGGTGGCGCGCAGCGAGAACCTGATCGAGGAGCCCGCGGCCGACCGTGAGCTCGTGACCGCCTAGGAATCAGCGCACGGACGAAGCTGCGACATCTTCGGCACCGGTGTGGGCCAGCCCGTGAGCTGCTCCCGCGCCGGTGCCGGTGGCGTGCAGCCGATGTTCGGGCCGAGCGGCGAGAACACCTGCAGGAACGCGTTGCCGCACTGGCCGGCGCACGCGTGCTGGGCGGCGATGATGTCCGCGGTGCCGTCGTCGTTGACGTCGTGCAGCCCGAGATATCCGGCGCTGGCCAGGTAGTTGTCCTGCGCGCGCGACCACGTGCCGTTCTTGCGGACCAGCACCTCGCCGAGCATCTCGCCGCCGCGCGCCCCGCGCACGAGGCACACGCTGACCGCCGCCTCCGCGCACTGCAGCGACTTGTCGTTCACCGTCGCGCCGGACTCGGCGATGGTCATCTCGAAGATGAACGGGCCGGACTCGCCGGTCACCCTGATCCGCCCGCCGCCGGTGCCGCTGAGCAGCTCGACGAGGTCCCTGCCGACCGACTTGCCGATCACGACCTGGCAGACGGTGGTACCGCAACGCATTCCGGCGTCGGTACCGGACTGAGCTGAATCGGTGTCGTGCGGGCGCTGGAAATAGGCGAACACCAGCCCCGCGACGACCACCGCGGCCGCCACGACGGCAGTCACCTGCACCGATCTGGACCCACCCACATCGCAGATTGTGGCGGATGGGCCCAGGATGGTTGTGAAGTGAGCCGTCTCTCCCTCTCGGAGTTCACCGATTTCCGTAGACTGCGGCACCAGCCAGAGCCGTAATTACCGGTCCAGCAGGAGGTACGACGCCGTGTCGCTGCGCAAGGTCCTCATCGCCAACCGCGGTGAGATCGCCGTCCGGGTCATCCGCGCCTGCCGTGACGCCGGCCTGGCCAGTGTCGCGATCTACGCCGACCCCGACCGCGACGCGCCGTTCGTCCGGCTCGCGGACGAGGCGTTCGCGCTCGGCGGCAACACGCCGGGCGAGAGCTACCTGTCGTTCGAGAAGGTGCTGGCCGCCGCCGCGCAGTCCGGTGCCGACTCGGTGCACCCCGGTTACGGCTTCCTGTCCGAGAACGCCGACTTCGCGCAGGCCGTGATCGACGCGGGCCTGGTCTGGATCGGGCCGACCCCACAGGCGATCCGCGACCTCGGTGACAAGGTGACCGCGCGGCACATCGCGATGCGCGCGGGCGCGCCGCTGGTGCCCGGCACCAAGGACCCGGTCTCCGGGCCGGACGAGATCATCGCGTTCGCGCAGGAGCACGGCCTGCCGGTGGCGATCAAGGCCGCGTTCGGCGGTGGCGGGCGCGGGCTGAAGGTCGCGCGCACGATCGAGGAGATCCCCGAGCTGTTCGACTCCGCGGTCCGCGAGGCCGTCACGGCGTTCGGCCGCGGCGAGTGCTTCGTCGAGCGGTACCTGGACAAGCCGCGGCACGTCGAGGCGCAGGTCCTCGCCGACACGCACGGCAACGTGATCGTCGTCGGCACCCGCGACTGCTCGCTGCAGCGGCGTCACCAGAAGCTGGTCGAGGAGGCGCCCGCGCCGTTCCTGACCGACGAGCAGCGCGCCACGATCCACAGCTCCGCCAAGGCGATCTGCAAGGAGGCCGGCTACCACGGTGCCGGCACCGTCGAGTACCTCGTCGGCCTCGACGGGTCGATCTCGTTCCTGGAGGTCAACACGCGCCTGCAGGTCGAACACCCGGTGTCGGAGGAGACGACCGGCATCGACCTCGTGCGCGAGCAGTTCCGCATCGCCGCGGGCGAGAAGCTCAAGCACACCGAGGACCCGACGCCGCGCGCGCACTCCATCGAGTTCCGCATCAACGGTGAGGACGCCGGTCGCGGCTTCCTCCCGGCGCCGGGCACCGTCACGTCGTTCGTCGCGCCGTCCGGTCCGGGTGTCCGGGTGGACGCCGGTGTCGAGAGCGGCTCGGTGATCGGCGGGCAGTTCGACTCGTTGCTGGCCAAGCTGATCGTCACCGGCGAGAACCGCGACGAGGCGCTCGCCCGTGCCCGCCGCGCGCTGGACGAGATGGTCGTGGACGGCATGGCGACCGTGCTGCCGTTCCACCGCGCGATCGTGCGGGACGCGGCGTTCACCGCCGAGAAGCCCGAGGGCTTCACCGTGCACACGCGGTGGATCGAGACCGAGTTCGACAACCAGATCGCACCGTTCACCGGTGGTGCCTCGGAAGCCGGCGAGGAGACGCCGCGGCAGACCGTGGTGGTCGAGGTCGGCGGGCGTCGCCTGGAGGTGTCGCTGCCGGGTGACCTCGCCGTCGGCGGTGGGCGTCCGGCCGCTGCCGCCGCCAAGAAGCCGAAGCCGAAGCGCGCGGGCGGCAGCTCCGCCGCGGTGTCCGGGGACGCGGTGGCCGCGCCGATGCAGGGCACGATCGTGAAGGTGGCCGTCGAGGACGGGCAGACCGTCGAGGCGGGCGAGCTGATCGTGGTCCTGGAGGCCATGAAGATGGAGAACCCGGTGACGGCGCACAAGGCGGGCACCGTGACCGGTCTCGCGGCCGCTCCCGGCGACCCGATCACCCAGGGCACCGTGATCTGCGAGATCAAGGACTGACCACCGGGGTCGCTCACCTACGATTGCGTACGTGAGCGACCCGTCGAGGGACATCCGCATCGGTGACGCCGAACGCCAGCAGGCGTTGGAGGTGCTCGGTGAGCACATGAGCGCGGGCCGCATCGACATCGAGGAGTACGGCGAGCGGTCCGCGAAGATCACCACCGCGAAGACCCGCGGCGAGCTGATGGCGTTGTTCTACGACCTGCCGGACCCGCGTCCGCAGTTCGCGAGCCCGATGCCGATGGTCCCCCAGCCGTCCAGGGCACCGGCGCGCCAGTGGCAGGGCGCGCTCGTGCCCCTGGCCGGGATCGCCGCGGTGATCCTGTTCTTCACGGTGGTCAGGACCCCGCTGATCTTCGCCCTCATCCCGATCGTGGCGATCGTGCTGGGCCAGTGGAACGGACGCCGGCGCTGAAACCGTTGCTGCTGCTCGATCTCGACGGGGTGCTGCGCTCGTTCCCGCCCCTGCCGCCGGGGATCGCCGAGGTCGCCCCGGACTTCGAGGCCACGCCCGGTGAGGTGATCGCCGAGGCGCTGGCGTTGGTGCGGGCCGCGCGCAAGCAGTGCTTCGTGGCGTTGCTGTCCAACGCGACCACGCGACTGGAGGCGGACCTCGCCCGGCTCGGCCTGGACGCCGAGTTCGACGCGATCTTCAACTCGGCGCGGCTCGGGGTCGCGAAACCCGATCCGGTGATCTTCCGGCGGGTGCTGAACGAGCTCGGTCACCAGAGCGCGGTGTTCTGCGACGACACCGAGGAGAACGTCGCGGCCGCCCGTGCGGCGGGACTGGACGGCGTGCACGTGCCGGACACGGCGGCGTTGCGGACGGCTTTGGCGGTGCGCGGGCTGATCCCGCCGACCGTGCTGCTGATCCTGCCCGACCGCGACGAGGCCGAGGAGCTGGCGCAGGAGCTGCTCGCGGACGGCTGGGGCCCGTGCGCGGTGCACCGCGACATGCTGGCGGGCGAGGACGACGCCGAGGACGTGGACTGGGTGATCGAGCTCACCACGGCACCGGACGGCACGCCCGCGTCCGCGCACCGCGACCGGCTCGACGAGGTGGCGGAACGGCACGACGGTTTCACCGACGAACCCTAGGCGCGGCCGCTGCGGCGGTTAGCCTCATGGTCGTGGAGCCAGTCGAGATCAACGCAGGCGAGTACTACCTGCGCGCCTTCCGCAACGACGACCGCGTCAACGACGTGCCGGCGCTCGTCGAGATCTACGCGGATCCCGAGACCAAGCGGTACATGAACCGCCTGACCGTCGACAGCCCTGCGACCGCCGAGCTGTTCATCACGCTGATGACCAGCGGCTGGGCGAAGAACTACCGCTGGTCGTGGGCGGTGTGCGAGGCGGTCACCGCGGATCTGGTCGCCGGGATCGTCCTCAACAACCTCGACCTCCAGTTCGGGTCGGCCGAGGTGACCTGCTGGACCCATCCGGCGCACCGCGGCAAGGGCGTGCTGCCGACCGCGCTCAACGCCGTGCTGGGCTGGGCGTTCGGCGCGATGGACCTGCACCGGGTCGTCTACAAGCACTCGGTGTTCAACACGGCGTCGCAGCGCGTGGCGGAGAAGTGCGGATTCACCCTGGAGGGTCGACTTCGCGACGAGACGATCATCGATGACCAGCGCGTCGACGAGTTGCTGTGGGCACGACTGGCGACAGACCCCCACCCAGAGCAGCTACGGTGACCGGCCATGCGGACCACGGCGCTCCTGATCGTCGCGGTGGCGCTGGCCGGATGCACGGCCGGACCTGCCCACAGCTCGCTGGGCAGCACGCCACCGACACCTTCGTCGACGCCGTCGACCACGGCCTCGCACCTGGACTTCCCCCAGCGGCCGCGCGCCGTGCCCCTCGACGACGTCGACCCGTGCGCCGTGCTGACGCCTGACCAGCGCGCCTCGCTGAGCCTGGACAACCCGCCCAGCGCGTACGTCGAGACGAGCTTCGGCGGCGCGAAGGCGTGCACGATGCGCAGCACGACCAGCGGCAACGTGGCGCGGCTCGCGCTGGTGCTGGCTTCCGGGGCCGAGGTGTGGCTCTCCGACAACGCCCAGGTGGACTACAAGGTCAACACGATCGAGGGTTTCGCGGCGATCACTGTCCGTACACCCGGCATCGACGACGTCTGCAACGTGGAGATCGACGTGGCGGACGGTCAGTTCCTCGACGTCATGTTCCGCGACGGCGGGAATTCCACTGCGGTACAACAAGATCATCTTTGTCTGGGCGCGCAGCGGGTGGCGGAGGCGGCCATGGCCAGTTTGCTCCAGAAGCGCTGACCCACACGGGCGGATGTCACTGATCGCACTCCACAGCGTCACCTTCGGTGGTTAGAGTGGCGAAGCGCTTGTACGCACAACCGCCGGAGGTCGCACCATGCCGCCAGGGGGACGAAGCGGGGCAGACACCTCGCCACCCGTCAGCCACGAGCTGAGCGTGGAACCGGAGGCGATCCCGGCGTTGCGCAACACCTTCTCCGCCGCGCTGACCAAGCTCGACAAGCAGATCGAGATGGCGATCACCGAGTTCCGCGTCCGTCCGTGGGCGGGTGACCCGGTCAGCCAGGAGGCGGCCGAGAAGTTCAACGACAGGTCGATCACCGACGACGACTCGGCGCTGCAGGCGTTGCTGAACTACCAGCGCCAGCTCAAGACCGCGATGGACAACCTGAACCAGATCGAGCGGCAGTACCAGGTGGTCGAGGGCGACAACACCGGCATGATGAACAAGAGCGGGTGCTGAAGATGGCAGACCACCGCTGGCAGGGCTACAGCCACAAGGAGCTGTACCAACGCATCCACACCGGCCCCGGCCCGTCCGCGTCGTTCGCGTCGATGGAGCGCTGGCAGGGCGTGTCGAGCGCGTTGACCGAGATCAACGACGACCTGCACAAAGGCATCACGCTGTCCGGCGCGAAGTGGACCGGCAAGGCCGCCGAGATGGCGCAGGCCGGCCTGAACCCGATCGCCGCCTGGGCCGACAGCGCCCGCACCGGCGCCGACGTCATGCGCTGCTCGGCGGAACTGCAGGCGAACAACATCTCGAAGGCGCGCGCGGACATGCCGGCCCCGGTCGAGGTGACCTCGGAGCAGCCGGGCGCCCTGATCACCGGCCTCACGCACCTCTTCGTCGGCCAGACCGACCACGAGAAGCAGGAGGCGGCCCAGGACGCGGCCGAGCGCCGCGCCCGTGAGGTCATGTCCACCTACGCCTCGTCCACGACCGCGAACACCTCGACCCTGGGCCAGTTCAGCCAGCCGCCGCAGCTGCAGATCAGCGCGACCGGCGTGACGCACGGCGGCGGCGCCCAGGTGGGCACGCCCGGCACCTGGGTCGTCGGTCCGCAGGGCACGACCGGTGGCAGCGTCACGCGCGGCCGCACCGGCACGGGTTCGCGGGTCTCCGCCGCTCCCCCGCCTCGTGGCGGCACGCAGGCGCCTCCCGGCTCCTCGACGCGCACCTCCGGCACGCCGGTACCGACCGGTTCGTCGTCCTCGTCGAAGGGCTCGACGACCTCGCTGTCGTCCGCCGGCGCGTCCGGTTCCTCCAGCACCGGCACCGCGGGCATCGGCGTGCCGGGCCCGCGTTCCAGCCGTTCCGGTTCCTCCGCGTCCAAGGAGATGGAGGAGGGCGCGACCGCCGTGTCGTCGGCCTCGATGGGCCAGATGATGAACCACGGCGGCCCCGCCGGTGCCGGCGCGGCCGGTTCGGCCATGGGCCCGTTGGGCACGGTCGGCGCGTCGGCGTCCGATGGCGACCAGGTGCACCGCCGGGCCGTGGCGACGCCGCAGCAGTTCGACCCGTTCGGCGGCATGGGCCCGCGCCAGGGCGAGGAAGAGGAGGACCTGGAGCACAAGGCCGCCGACTACCTGCGCGAACGCGACGACATCTACGGCGTGGGCAGCTACTCGCTGCCCGTGATCGGGGAGAGCACGACCGACTGATGACTGTGCTGGGCCTGGACATGGGGACGAGCGACACGCGCGACCCGGTGATCATCTCCACACTGGAGTTCGACGTCCTCTGGGAACACCTGGGCCTGGAGACGATGCCCTTGGTGCTCAAGGTCCCGTCACCGGGCAAGACCCGCGAGGAACGCCGGGCGGTCGAGGACCAGGTCTGGCGCCAGCTCGGCGCCAGAGGCCTGGGCGGCCCGCGTTCCCTGGACCCGACCCTCGAAGACCTGCTGCACGTCCTGAACCGCCCGCAGCAGGAGGTGGACGCCCGCCTGTGGCTGCACGAGCGCAGCGTCCGCGTCCTCGCCGCCGGCAAGGGCCAGGCAGGCGTCCTGGCCGTCCTGGACAGCGGCCAGCTGGTCCTGCGCCCGGCCGAAGCCGGCGGCCTGCCCCGCGAGGCCCTCACCGCCCTCCCGGCGGCCCCGGCGGGCGAGGGCCACTCCATCACCCTCCCCTCCGCGGACCTCGACGCAGCAGCCGCCTCGGCAGCCACCCCGGAAGACCTGGCGGCAGCCCTGCGCGGCGTGATCCGCCCCGCGGACGCCGACACCCTGGCCGAAATGGTCCGAGACGTCTCGAACCGAGGCCAGTTCGGCGCCGCCGCCCGCGACAAGTGGGGCAAACGCGTCCGCCCGGACCGCGTCGTCGCCTTCTACGACACCCCGAAGGGCCGCTACCTGCAGATGCGCCGCGCCACGCCGGGCCAGCCGCCGTGGTCGACCATCACGCCCGTGGACTACCGCCGCCTGCACCACCACCTGGTGGAACTGCTGGAGGAGACGGCGGGTTCTTAGACCGCGTGCATGCGGTCACACGCACCCGCCCGGCAACGCTTCCGGCGCGACTCCGCCCGCTCGTCGCGGTGGATGAAGGGAACCTTTATCCACTTGTGGTCGAGGAAGGTTCCCTTCATCGCCGAGCTGGCGGTCGTGAGCGCCAGCCGAAGAACTCAGGGCCCGATCCCCTGACAAGGCCGAGTCCGCAGGTCGTTCACGTAGTCATCGGGCGCCCCAGCGGCCTCAGCCGCGTCCGCGACGACCCCGATGTACCGAGCCGACGGCAGCCCGCCCTCGTACGCGTCCAGCACGTACAGCCAGGCCACCACGGACCCCTCCAGGGTCTGCACCCGCAGCCGGATCTTCTTGTAGAGGCCGAGCGCCCCCTCCCAGCGGTCGAGGCGCGACTCGTCGCGAGGCGAGACGTCGTAGAGCACGCAGAACGTCTGCGCGTCGGGATCTTCGACGATCGTCGCGAGCGCGCCCTCCCAGCCGAGATCCTCGCCGCCGAAGGTCAGGCGCCAACCCACGAGCCAGCCGGTCCCCGCGAGCGGGGAGTACGGGGCTCGCTCCATCATCTGGTTCGGATCCATGTTCGACCCGTACGCGGCATAGAGCGGCACGTCCGACAGCGTAGCGACCCGGCGATCAGCTTTCGGTACTGACGACACGGGCGATTCGGCCAACGCGTACGGTTGTGCCGGCCAGCAAGCGCGCAGAAGGGAACTGATCGTGACCCGCATCGTCATCATGGGCGGCGGACCCGCAGGTTACGAGGCAGCCCTGGTCGCGGCGCAGCACGGCGCCGACGTGACCGTGGTGGAGAACGACGGGGCCGGCGGTGCGTGCGTGCTGTACGACTGCGTTCCGTCCAAGACCTTCATCGCCTCCGCGGGTGCCCGCAGCGCCTTCCGCAACGCCGGTGAGCTGGGCATTCAGACCAACAACGACCAGGCCGCGGTCGATCTGCCGGTGGTCCACGGACGGGTGAAGGGGCTCGCGCTCGCGCAGTCCGCGGACGTCCGGGCGCGTCTCCAGCGAGAAGGCGTGCGGCTGATCAACGGGCGCGCCAAGTTCGCGGACGGCTCGCGCGGGCTCGCCCAGCACCAGGTCGTCGCCATCGGCGCGGACGGCGAGGAGGAGACGCTCAGCGCCGATGTGGTGCTCATCGCAACGGGCGCCACGCCGCGCGTCCTCGACGGCGCCGAGCCGGACGGCAAGCGGGTCCTCACCTGGCGGCAGATCTACGACCTGCCCGAACTGCCCGAGCACCTCGCGGTCATCGGCTCCGGCGTCACCGGTGTCGAGTTCGCCTCCGCCTACACCGAGATGGGCGTGAAGGTGACCATGGTCTCGTCCAGGGACCGGGTGCTCCCCCACGAGGACGCCGACGCGGCCGCGGTGCTGGAGGACGTGTTCGCCGAGCGCGGCACGGCCGTCGTCAAGCACGCCCGCGCGGACCGGGTCGAGAACACCGGTGACGGTGTGCTGATCCACCTGGAAGACGGTCGCACGATCGAGGCATCGCACGCGTTGATGACGGTCGGTTCGGTGCCGAACACCGCCGACATCGGCCTGGACAAGATCGGCATCGAGCTCGGGCGCGGCGGGTACATCCCGGTCGACCGGGTCAGCCGGACCAACGTCAGCGGCGTCTACGCGGCCGGCGACTGCACCGGTGTGCTGCTGCTCGCGTCCGTGGCCGCCATGCAGGGCCGCATCGCCATGTGGCACGCGCTGGGCGAGGGCGTCAGCCCGATCAAGCTCAAGACCGTCGCCGCGAACGTCTTCACCAACCCCGAGATCGCGAGCGTCGGCATCAGCCAGCAGGCGATCGACTCGGGTGAGGTGCCCGCGCGCACGATCATGCTGCCGCTCGCCACGAACCCGCGGGCCAAGATGGAGGGCCTGCGCCGGGGCTTCGTGAAGCTGTTCTGCCGCCCGGCGACCGGTGTCGTCATCGGTGGCGTGGTGGTCGCGCCGAACGCGAGCGAGCTGATCCTGCCGATCGCGCTGGCCGTGCAGAACCAGTTGACCGTCGAGCACCTCGCGACGACGTTCTCGGTCTACCCTTCGCTGTCGGGCTCGATCACCGAGTCGGGCCGCCAGCTGATGCGGCACGACGACCTCGACTAGACCACTCCGCACTTGGAGAGAAGATGAAGCGCAAGCACACCACTGGCGCGGCGCGGTGAAGCTCGTCCTCGCCGGTGTGCTGCTGGTGGCCTTGGCGCTGACGAGCCGTGCTGCGCCGCAGGCCTCCGAGTTATCGCCGGCGTTGACGGTTTCGGCACCGGCGAAGCCGAGACCAGCGCCTTCACACTGCCCGAAGAGGACGCCGAAGGACCGGCGACGGCAACCTGCCGCTCACCAGGGACCGCACCAGGGCCGCCGGACGGCGCCCCGCAAGCCGGCGGCGGCCCGGCATGATCGAAGAAGTGCCTCGGATCTCATCTGGTCGAGCAACGAACGCACCAGATGTGCGTCAATGGCTTCGTGGGGACTCGTGTCTTGATCGCGGTGCTGACCGCGGCACTGGCCACCGCCGCCTGTGCGCAGGCGCCGGCACCGAAGCCGTCGGCGGCTACCAGCGATGCCGCCGTGCCGCCGGTCGTCTCGCCGCTCGGCGACTCCGACCCGATGGAACTGCGGATCGAGCGCATCGGCGTGCGGTCGTCGCTGGTCCAGCTCGGCCTCGACGCTCAGGGCCTGGTCCAGCTGCCGCCGGTCAGCGAGGGCATGCAGGCCGGGTGGCACCAGACGCACCCGAAGCAGTGGATCATCGTCGGCCGGATCGAGAGCAACAAGGCCAGGGGCGTCTTCTACCGCCTGAACGACCTGCGGCAGGGCGACACCCTCGAAGTGTCCAAGAAGGACGGTTCGGTGGCCCGCTTCACCGTGTCGCGCAGCGAGAGGATCATCCGCGACGACTTCTTCGCCGAGGCGGTCGCACGGGACGCGGACGAGCAGGGGCTGCGGCTGATCACGTGCGGCACTCCCGACAACGTGATCGTGCACGCCGCTGCCTCGTCCTGATTCGGCGGAGCCCGATCAGGACGAGGCAGCGGCAGGCTTCCCGAGGAGTCGACACAGCCCCGGCCTAGGTCGGCGAAGGGCTCAGTCCTGCACCCAGTCGAAGGTCTTCGTGACGGCCTTCTTCCAGTTCGCGTACTCGGACCTGCGGCGGTCGTCGTCCATCTGCGGCTCCCACTTCTTGTCCTGCGCCCAGTTCTCGCGGATGTCGTCCTCGGTCTTCCAGAACCCGACCGCGAGACCGGCCGCGTAGGCCGCACCCAGCGCGGTCGTCTCGGCGACGACCGGCCGGATCACCGGCACGCCGAGGATGTCCGCCTGGAACTGCATCAGCAGCTCGTTCACGACCATGCCGCCGTCGACCTTCAACGCCGTCAGGTCGACGCCCGAGTCGGCGTTCATGGCGTCGAGCACCTCCCGCGTCTGGAAGGCGGTGGCCTCCAGCACGGCCCGCGCGAGGTGGCCCTTGTTGACGAACCGGGTCAGGCCGACGATCGCGCCACGGGCGTCGGCACGCCAGTACGGCGCGAACAGGCCGGAGAACGCCGGCACGAAGTACGCGCCACCGTTGTCCTCCACGGACCGCGCGTGCTCCTCGATCTCGGCCGCGGAGCCGATCATGCCGAGGTTGTCGCGCAGCCACTGCACCAGTGAGCCGGTGACCGCGATCGAGCCCTCCAGCGCGTACACCGGAGCCGCGTCACCGATCTTGTAGCAGACGGTGGTGAGCAGCCCGTTCTCGCTCATGACCTTCTCGGTACCGGTGTTGAGCAGCATGAAGTTGCCGGTGCCGTAGGTGTTCTTGGCCTCGCCGGGTGAGAGGCAGGCCTGGCCGAACGTCGCCGCCTGCTGGTCGCCGAGGATGCCCGCGATCGGCACCCCGGCCAGCGCGCCGCGTTCGCGCACCTGGCCGTAGACCTCCGACGAGGAACGGATCTCCGGGAGCATCGACATCGGAATGCCCATGTCGGCGGCGATCGACGGGTCCCACTGCAGCGTGTCGAGGTCCATGAGCATGGTGCGCGAGGCGTTCGTCGGGTCGGTGACGTGCACGCCGCCGTCAATGCCGCCCGTCATGTTCCACAACACCCACGTGTCCATGTTGCCGAACAGCAGGTCGCCGGCTTCGGCACGTTCGCGCGCGCCTTCGACGTTGTCGAGGATCCAGCGGATCTTGGGACCGGAGAAGTAGGTCGCGAGCGGCAGGCCCACCTTGGCGCGGTACCGCTCCTGCCCACCGCCCAGAGCGCCCAGCTCGGTGACGATCTTGTCGGTCCTGGTGTCCTGCCAGACGATGGCGTTGTAGACGGGTTCGCCGGTGTTGCGGTCCCACACCACCGCGGTCTCGCGCTGGTTCGTGATGCCGACGGCGACGATGTCCGAAGTGGTCAGATCGGCCTTGGCGAGCGCGCCCGCGGCGACCTGGCGGGTGTTCTGCCAGACCTCCATCGGGTCGTGCTCGACCCAGCCCGCCTTCGGGAAGATCTGCTCGTGCTCCTTCTGGTCGACCGACACCACCCGACCCGAGTGGTCGAAGATCATGCAACGCGTCGACGTGGTGCCCTGGTCGATCGCGGCCACGTACTGGGTCATGCGAGAAGTCCTTTCAGACCGGGAGAACCAGGTAGAGCAGCGCGGCGAGCGCGCCACCCACGAGGGGGCCGACGACGGGGACCCACGAGTAGGCCCAGTTGGCGTTGCCCTTGTTGCGGATCGGCATGAGGAACGCGTAGGCGATGCGCGGGCCGAGGTCGCGCGCCGGGTTGATGGCGTAGCCCGTCGGGCCACCGAGCGAGGTACCGATCACCAGCACGACGAACGCGACACCCGCGTAGCCGAGCGCCGAGTTGCCGAACTGCGGGATCCCGTCGGTCGCCACCTTCGCGCCCGGCGACAGCAGGATCCACGCGACGAGCACGAACGTGCCGATGATCTCGGACACCAGGTTCCACGGCACGTTCGGCACGGTCGGTCCGGTGGAGAAGATGCCGAGCGTGTTCTGCGGCTCGTCGTGCGTGTCGAACTGCAGCTTGTACGTCGCCCAGCAGAGCATCGCGCCGAGGATCGCCCCGACCATCTGTCCGAGGACGTAGACGGGAACGTCGCTCCACGGCGTCCTGCCCGCGACGGCGAGGCCCAGCGTCACCGCCGGGTTGAGGTGCGCCCCGCTCGGGTTCGCGATGCTCGCGCCGGTGAAGACGGCGAAGGCCCAGCCGACGTTGACGAACAGGAAGCCGGTGCTGTTGCCGAGCGTGTTCTTGAGCACCTGGTTCGCGACGACACCGGTACCCAGGAGGATGAGGACCGCGGTCCCCAGCATCTCCCAGACGAAGATCGAGCCTGCACTCATCGTCGACCTCCTGCGGTCTGCGGCAAGGAGGGAGCGCAAACCCGGAGGTCAGGCCGCGCCGCCCGCCCACAACGGGTTCGGACGCTATTACCGTGCTGATCAGTTGTCCACGCCAAGCACCCCGGTCAGGTCATTTTCAGGCCGTTGGCAACTGGTCTTCGTGCCCGTGGGCGAACGGGCGTTGCTGCAGGTAACGTGATCCGCGAGTCGTCACAGGGAGGCGTCTGTCGTGGCCACGCGCAAGAACGCAGCTGCACCACCGCAAACCCATGCCGAACCTCCGATCACCGGCCGACTCGGGCCCGCCGAACGTGAGGAGGCCTGGCAGCGACTGGCGGCTGAGACGTTCGACCTCGTCGTGATCGGCGGTGGTGTGGTCGGTGTCGGCGCGGCACTCGACGCCGCGACGCGCGGGCTGCGAGTGGCGCTCGTCGAGGCCCGTGACCTGGCGTCCGGCACGTCCAGCCGGTCCTCCAAGCTCTTCCACGGCGGCCTGCGGTACCTGGAGCAGCTCGAGTTCGGCCTGGTCCGCGAGGCGCTGCGCGAACGCGAGCTGATGCTGACGCGCCTCGCGCCCCACCTGGTGAAGCCGGTGAGCTTCCTCTACCCGCTGTCGAACCGCCTGTGGGAACGCCCGTACACGGCGGCCGGCCTGTTCCTCTACGACACGATGGGCGGCGCCCGGTCCGTGCCGGGGCAGAAGCACCTCACCCGCGCGGGCGCGCTCCGGCTGGTTCCGGCGCTCAAGCGCGACGCGTTGATCGGCGGCATCCGTTACTACGACGCACAAGCCGATGACGCGCGGCACACGATGATGGTCGGCCGCACCGCCGCGCACTACGGTGCCGTCGTGCGCACCTCGACCCAGGTGGTCGGGTTCCTGCGCGAGGCGGACCGCGTCTCGGGTGTGCGCGTGCGGGACGTCGAGGACGGTCGCGAGGTCGACGTCCGGGCGCACGCGGTGATCAACGCGACGGGCGTGTGGACGGACGAGCTGCAGCGGCTTTCCGGTTCGCGCGGCCGGTTCCGGGTGCGGGCGTCGAAGGGCGTGCACATCGTCGTTCCGCGCGACCGGATCGTCGCCGAGTCCGGGATGATCCTGCGCACCGAGAAGTCCGTGCTGTTCGTGATCCCGTGGCGCAACCACTGGATCGTCGGCACCACCGACACCGACTGGAACCTCGACCTGGCGCACCCGGCGGCGACCAAGCACGACATCGACTACATCCTCGAACACGTCAACTCGGTGCTCGCGACGCCATTGACGCACGACGACATCGAGGGCGTGTACGCGGGTCTGCGGCCGTTGCTGGCAGGCGAGTCCGATTCGACCTCGAAGCTTTCGCGCGAGCACGCGGTCGCGCGGGTCGCTCCCGGACTGGTCGCGATCGCGGGCGGCAAGTACACGACGTACCGGGTGATGGGCGCGGACGCGGTCGACGCGGCGCACGTGGACCTGCCCGGCCGGATCCAGCCGTCCATCACGGACAAGGTGCCGCTGGTCGGCGCCGACGGGTACCACGCGCTGGTGAACCAGGCGGACCAGCTGGCGGCCAGGCACGGCCTGCACCCGTACCGCGTCCGGCACCTGCTGGACCGCTACGGCTCGTTGGTGCACGAGGTGCTGTCGCTGGCCGCGGACAACCCCGAGCTGCTCAAGCCCATTCCCGCGGCGCCGGACTACCTGCAGGTCGAAGCCGTGTACGCGGCGTCGCACGAGGGTGCGATGCACCTGGAGGACGTGCTGACCCGGCGCACCCGCATCTCCATCGAGTACGCCCACCGCGGCGTCGAGTCGGCGGAGGCTGTGGCGCGGCTGATCGCGCCGGCGCTGGGCTGGGACGACGACGCGATCAAGCGCGAGGTCGAGGTCTACAACGCGCGGGTCGACGCCGAACGCGCGTCCCAGACCAAACCGGACGACCAGGCGGCCGACGCGGTCCGCGCCGCGGCACCGGAGGCACGTCCGCAGTTGACCGAACCCGTGAGCTGAGTGTGACCCGCCCCGGGCATGCTGGACGGCATGGC
>Ga0070710_10000260_pt1 | contig 25102 bp, 20 predicted proteins | sample LARL52metaG_FD_65454 | JGI IMG/M metagenome (GOLD analysis project Ga0070710, IMG submission 65454) | Corn, switchgrass and miscanthus rhizosphere microbial communities from Kellogg Biological Station, Michigan, USA - LAR L5-2 metaG | ecosystem: Host-associated > Plants > Roots > Rhizosphere ...
GCGTATGACGCGACCGGCACGGACATGCCGGACAAGGTCGCGCGCAAAAAATCATCCGGCCTTGCGAGATGCCGTGCGGGACTGGGTTTGCGCCAGCGCCTTGAACTTCGAGACCGGGCTGAAGGCCTGCCGCAGCAGCGCGGTGCGATGACGCAGATGCCGGCTCGCCAGCAGCGTCCACAGATCGCCGTCCCTGACCTGCAGGGCACGGAGCATCTGCTCCTGCTCCTCCGCGGCCTTGCCCCATTCGGACGGCGCCCGCTCGGCGACATGCGACCAGCGCAGTTGCCTTAGCAGCATGGCATGAATTTTCGACAGGCTGTCATTGGCCGCCGCGGCGAACACCACGCTGCAGATCGCATCCGCGGTCTCCATGTAGGCCTTTTCCTCACCGTGACGGAAATGATGCCCGAGGCGTTCGTGCAGCGCCTCGAGGCGGCTCAGCGTCAGCGGGTTGATCTGGGCGCAGGCAAGCTGGCCCGCCAGGATTTCGAGCGCGCCGATGATCGGCATGATCTCGTCGATCTTCGCCAGCGTGATCGGCTCGACCACGGCGCTGCAGTTCGGAATCAGCCGCACCAGCCCCTCGGCTGCGAGCACCTTGAGCGCCTCGCGCACCGGCGTGCGCGACACACCAAAACGCACGCAAAGTCGCTGCATGGTGATGCGGCCTCCGGGGCGGAGTTCGCCGGCGACGATCATATCGCGCATGCGCCGTGCGAGTTCTTCGGGCAGCATGCGGCGGACGATCGGATTTCTGCCCGGCCCGGGCGGCAGCGATGCCTGGATGGGTACTGACAGCGCGATTTCAGTGGTGCTCACGACTTACATCTCCCTGCTGGATCGCGTTTTCATCCGCGACCGAAAGCCCCCGAAACACGACCTCTGCTCCGGCACGCCCGGGGCATCGCATGTGACATTCATGCATCGTGGGGCCGGCTCATCCCTGTGACCGCGGTCACAGCAGGACCAAATTAAGCGGCGGGACGATCAAGCCAGCGTTATTGGCTTCACGTGCGGTGCGCCGGCTAGACCCAACTGCGACGAATTGGGAGGCAAACGGTGTCCTCAACGCGGCGCCAATTGGGCAATCGCTCTGGAACAGCAGCCGAGGACGCGACGGGAGACGGCCAGAAATTCAGCAGCTTCGGCGCGCAACGCCCTGCTTCGTTACAGCTGCAACACCAATTGATGTCCCGCCTAACAGTGGCCGCTTTGGTGTGCCGGTATGCCGCGATCCTAATCTCATCCGGGCGAAAAAATGTTGATGAGGCTCACGATCCGCTCGCGGATCATGCTGCTCGCCGGTTTCTTGATGTTGCTGGCGTCTGCGACAGCGGCTGTCGGCTGGTACGCGATCTCGGACATTTCAGCGAGTCTGTCGGAGAGCGTGCGAGGCGCCAAGCAGGCGCAATTCATCATCATTGCAATCCGCGAATTTGCCGGCGCAGATCGAAGCTTCGTCAGTTATGTACAAGGTGCGAGCGACCAGGACGAGCAGGTTTACGAGAAGCGCAAGGGTGAGTCCGATGCAGCCTTCGTCGGCGCGCTGGAGCTCGTCCGCGACCCCGCTCGCCGCCAGGCCATGCTGGAAGGTCGTCAGAGCGTGAAGGACTTCATGGCGACCGCCGACGCGGTCATCCGTGACCGTAAGGCGTTGCGCCAGCGGGTCAGCATGATCAGGGATGCCCTCGCAGCGCTGGCCGGGCCGAACGGCAAGGAGCGCGACCGGGCAAGTCTCAATCAGGCTCCGCGCGTCGCGGTCGCGGAGTCGTTACGGAGCGGGCCACAGATCGCCGCGAGACCGGGTGGCGCGGCGAGAGCCCAACAACGCGGCGCGGGCGGCGTGCAAGATGGGCGCCTGGGCACCACCGGGCTTGCGGCTTCAGAACCGGCCGGCGCGATGGCCGAGGCCGACAGCCTTCCCGAGCCGCCAAGGCCGGAGGTCGATCTTGGCAACGCTGCCGGACGCCAGACTGCCGCTCTGCAACGGATCGGCGACGCCGCAGAACTGGTCGCGCTCAATCCGTCGGCGGCGACCCTTGGCCATTACGCGGCCGCAGTGCAGGCGATGGGTGACACGCCGACCGGCAGCGATCTCGCCAACCGCCTTCTGCTCGCCGCCAAGGACACCGCCGCGGCCGCCCGTGCGATCATCGCGAACAAGGAAAAGCTCGATCAGATCGAGGTGCCGCTGACCGACAAACTGCGACATCTGAGAGACCAGCTCACCGAATTCAGCGACGAGATCGCCGGTGGCGCCAAGCTGACGGCCGCCTCGCTGTCGCGGACCGTTCTCTTCATCAGCGCGCTGGTCCTGATCGTCGGCAGCGTCCTGTCATGGCTGATCTCGCGCGGCATCATCGTGCCGCTGAACGGCATGACGGCGGCGATGACCCGGCTCGCGTCGGGTGACGGCAGCGTCGAGATTCCCGAAATGCAGAGCCGGAGCGAGCTTGGCGCGATGGCACGCGCCATCGACGTCTTCAAGCAGAATGCCGACAAGATCGCGGCGATGCTCGCGGCCGAGACCACGACGCGCGAGATCGGCGACGTGATCTCGAAGGCCGCCGCCGGCGATCTCACGGTGCGCGTCGGACTCGCGAACAAGGTCGGTTTCCTCAAGGACATCGGTGCCGAGGTCAACCGCCTGTTCGAGAGCTCTCATGTCGCCTTCAAGGATTTTGGCGACAAGGCGCGGCGGACCGCGATTTCGGTGGGCGAGGCGACGGCTGCGGTGAGCCAGGTCTCCGATGGCGCACGCTCGCAGAACACGGCGCTGTCGCAGGTCGCGACCGCCCTGAAGGAATCGACGGATGCACTGCGGAGCGTCTCGGACAATACGCGGGCGGCGAGCGACAAGGCGACCAACGCGGCCCAGCTCGTGCAGAAGGGCCTGGGTTCCGTCGAGCGCCTGTCCGGCATCGTCGAGGCGATCGCCGAGAACAGCCGCAAGGTCAATCAGATCACCGAGGTGATCGCCCAGATCGCAAACCGCACCCACATCCTGTCGCTCAATGCCGCAATCGAGGCCGCGCGCGCCGGCGAGCATGGCAAGGGTTTTGTCGTGGTCGCCCAGGAAGTCGGCAAGCTCGCCGAGAGCGCCGGCCAGAACGCCAAGCAGATCGCCGACATCGTCGAACAGGCAACGGTCGAGGCCAATGACGGCAAGTCGGCGACCGAGGTGGTCCGGTCGGCGATGCAGGGCATCGCCGCCGAAACCCAGCAGACCACGCTGATGATCCACTCCTCGGCCGCCGCGATCGAACAGCAGCAGGCGAGCATCACCCAGCTCGATGCCAGCATGTCGCAGCTTCGTTCGATCGCGGCCTCGAACTCGGCCGCCGCCGAGGAGATCGCCGCCACCATGGTCCAGCTCTCGCAGCTCGCCGACGAGACGCGCGGCCGTATCGCACAGTTCAAGACCGGCTAGCGGGAGTAAAGCGACGTGTCGCTTGTGGAGTTCGCGGCAGACGAGATGGTCGAGCGTCTTGCCGAAGCGACGGCCCGTCGCCTCGGCTTCAGGCGGATCGACGTGCTTCCCAAGGTGGCCGCCTGCCTCGTGCAGCTCGACCAGACCGAGCGCTTCGGCTATGTCGGTCGCCTGATGGCGGCTGCGCCGAACGATCCGGCCTGGCTCGATTTCGCCGAACGGCTCTTGGTTCATGAGACCTATTTCTTCCGGCATCCGGCGCAGCTCGAGCTGCTCCGCGACCAGGTTCTCCCCGAACTCGACGCAGAGCGGCGGACGGCGGGACGCGGCGCCCTCATCGTGTGGAATGCAGCCTGCTCGACCGGCGAAGAGACCTGGACGCTGGCGCTGCTTGCGGCCGGCACCGATGACGATTCGGCGATTCCGCTGTCGATCCTCGCGACCGATCTCAGCGAGGCAGCACTCGCGAAAGCGCGCGGCGGCAGTTACGACCGGCTGCACGGCCTCGACAGCTTTCGCGCCATTCCGCCCTGGGCCATCGGGCATTTCCTCAACCGCGATGGCTCGGCGTGGTGCGTACCTGACGGCGCGCGGCGCGGCGTGAGTTTTCTGCGCCACAATCTGCTCGATCCGCCGCCGCTTGCCGGGGCCGATCTCATCGTCTGCCGAAACACGCTGATCTATTTCGACGCGGCGGCAAATCACCGCGTCCAGAACCATCTGGCCGGGGCCTTGCGGCCGGGCGGGGTGCTCGTGCTGGGCGCCGCCGATACGCTGCGCACCTCCTGCGCATTCGAGGTGATCGCAAGCCGCGGGGCCACCGCCTATCGCAAGACGACGGGGCCGTGATCATGGGTGCTGTCCTCATCGCGTCCGCATCGGCGTTCCTGCGCATGAGCCTGGTCCGACAATTGAAGCAGCGCGGCGACAGCTTTCGCACCAGGGAAGCGGCAAGCGCCACGGAAGCGATGCGCATTCTCAGTGAAGGCACGATCGAGATCGCCATCGTCGACGAAGCCCTGCTCGCGGCATGGACCGAGGACAATTTTGCCGCTCCGCCCGGCCTCGACATCAAACGCACGGTGTTGATCGCGACCGGCTCCGCTCCCCCGCTCGCACCGCAGATCCGCGAGTCCTTCCTGGTGATCGACGGTGAGATCGAGGGCGTCCTCAACATGGGCGCGATCGCGTCCGCGCTGCCGCGGGCGCTCGACCATCTCGCGGGCCAGCCAAGGCGGCGCCGCGTGCCGCCCGCCGCGGCACCAGCGCTGCCCGCCGCTTCGTTGCGGCGACCGGAAATCATCCTGGTCGCAGCGTCGACTGGCGGTCCGACCGCGCTCACGTGCCTTCTCAAGCGGACGGGCCGATCCGGCCTGCCGATCGTCGTCGCCCAGCACATGCCCGCCGACCAGACGGCAGGCTTTGCACGGCACCTCGCCGCCGAGACCGGGCTGGAGGTCGCCGAGCGCGCGGGCGGAGAGATCCCGCCAGCTCCCGTCGTGACCGTGCTGCGCGGCGGCACCGACTACCGGCTCGACCGCGGCGCGTCGGGACAATTGCGTCTGCTCAAGGCAACCTGCGAGGGCAACGTGTTCCATCCGAGCGCCGACCTGCTGTTCGCATCGGCGGCGGAGAGCGGCATCGCAGCGCTCGCCGTGGTGCTGAGCGGCATGGGTGAGGACGGCGCGCGCGGTGCGACGGTTCTCGCATCGCGCGGTGGACGGGTGCTGGTCCAGGATTTTGCGAGCTGTGTGGTCGCTGGAATGCCGGCCGCCACATTCGCCGCCTGTCCATCGGCGACCGTTGCGAGCCTCAGGGAGATCGGCGAGCAGGTTTCGCGATGGACCGGCGTCATCCGATGCGCCCCGGATCAGCACGCGGGGGACTAGATGGTCGAGATCGTGCTGATCACGGAGGACGACGCTTTCGCCACCGCCGCCGAGGCACTTGCGAGCGACGCGCTCACGATCCGGCGGGTCAATCCCGAAGACGCCGTCGTCGTCAGCCGCCGCGACCGGCCGGGCATTCTCGCCATCGATGTCGATTCGGTTCGCTACGCCAGATCGCTGATCGGCGCGGTCTCGCTCACCACCACCTCGACCATCGTCGCCATCTCCAGCGAGGCCTGGCCCGGATCGGATGCAGCCTTCGCCTGGCATCGCACCGGGGCCGACGCCGTTCTGCCAAAACCATCCGGACCTGCCTCGCCGACGCTCGCAGGAGCGGACCGCGATGCCTATCAGCGCTGGTTTTTCGACCTCGTCAATTCCTGGCCGGAGAGCGCAGCATGACCGGTCGGCTCGATCCGGACCTGCATTCCCAGTTCAAGATCGAGGTCGGCCAGCATCTCGCCGCGATCGAGCCTCTGCTGCTGTCGGCGGATTTCAATGCACTGGAGCGCCCGGAAATCGATCTCCTGTTCCGCGGCTTTCATTCCATCAAGGGCCTCGCCCGCGTCGTCGACGCGAAGGGCATGGAGGCGCTCGCCCACGAGGCCGAGAACCTGTTGTCGCAGGTGCGGCGCGGCGCCCGCGGCTTTGACGCGAGCTGCCAGGAACCGCTGATCGCCGTCGCCGACTGCCTCAAGGATGCGCTGGGCGTCGCCTCGTTCTCCTCGCGGGCGCCGGAATCGATCATCGAGGCGCTGCGGCAGGCGAGCGACGGGGCGGAGCACGACGATGACACGGAGCTACCTGCCGCCGTCGAGGGCGGAGAGCCGTGGCGGCATCTCGGAGACGATCTGGACCTGCTCCGCGCGTTCGCCGAGCTGCTCCGCGAGCTGCTTCCCGAGGCCGCCCAGGCGATGCGCGGCGATGACGGTTCCGAATGGGATGCGCTGGTCGGAACCATCGCACATGCCTGCTCGCGCCTCGGCCTCGATCGCATGCAAGCGGTCGCGCATCGCCTGGCGGGACAGCGCGGCGCCGCGCGCCTCTGGGATGCCGGCGAACTCTTGCGGCAGGCTGCGCGATTCGGCCATCTGGTCGGCGAGGAATGCGGCGTGGCGGAAACGGTCGAAATCCTGTCTCCGCAGTTCACATCGCTCCTGATGCAATCGATCGACGATTGTCTTGCGACCGTACCGCGCCAGCGCGCGGCGCTGGCAGGGCGCTGCGCAAGACTGTCCGAAGTGGTGCTGCCGCAGGCAGGTGCCGCCGAACTGATTGCGGACATGGTCACGGTGTTGCCGGCGAGTGTCGCGAGCGACCGTGACGTCGACCCGCTGCTCACCGAGGCGCTCGCGACACTGAAGCGTGCGCTCGATCGCAGCACCGAGGCCGAGGCGCCGCTTGCCGCGCTGCGCGAGGCGTTCCGCGCCCCCTATCAGGCGAGCGACGAGATCGCCGCGCAACTGCGCAAGCTCGGTTTCGATACCAGGCTGTTCACGCCCGGGCCGCCGTCCCGGATGCAACGCCTGTCGATGCTGACAGCAGGGGATGGCACGACCATCAAGGAACTGATCATCGAGATGCCGAAGCTCGAATGCCTGATCGGGCTGGCGCAGCAGCAGCCGCTGCTTGCGCAGGTCACGAGGTCGGGCGGACGGCCGCTGTTCGCGATATTGCTGATCGGCGAGGAGGACGCCGATGCGCTCGCCGAGCGATTGCGCGCCGTGGCCGGAGACGGCATCCATGAACTGCGCAGGGTCGACCCTGGGCAGGGCGCCGGCGTGTTCTCGCCCGCGCGTCCGCCGGCGAGCGGCCCCCAGCCCGCGACTGAGACCCAGGTGCGGGTTCCGGTCGAGGTTTTGGACAAGCTGTTCGGCCGCATCGGCGAGTTCTTCTCGCTCTCTAGCCGGCTCAATGCGCTGGCAACCGAATCGGACGTGCCGGACGCGTTGCGGCGGCTGAAGGACTTTGCGGTCACGCGGGCACCCGAGCTGCAGTCGGACGTCGAGACCCTGCTCCGCCAGCATCGCGATTTCTCCTCGGTCGAAGTGGATGTCGGCCGCCTCATCAGCCTGATCCACGAGAGCACGCTAGGCCTGCGCGTGATCCCGCTCGACACCCTGGTCGGCCGCTTTCCGCGGATGGTGCGCGAGACCGCGCGCGGCCAGGGCAAGCAGGTCAGGTTCATCACCGAGACCGGCGGCATCCGCATCGACAAGGGCATGGCAGACATGCTCGCCGATCCGCTCACGCATATGCTGCGCAACGCCATCGATCACGGCATCGAAACCGAGCCCGAACGGCTGGCCATCGGAAAACCGCGCTCCGCGAGCTTGCGGCTCTCCGCGCATCAGCAGGCCAACCGTATCGTGGTGGAAATCAGCGACGATGGACGCGGGATCGACATCGAGCGCGTCAAGCGCCGCGCGATCGTCTCCCGCCTAGCATCGGAGCAGGAAGTCCAGCGCATGAGCGACGAGCAGGTGACGCGCTTCATCTTCACGCCCGGCTTCTCGACGGCCGCCGAGGTCAGCGACGTTTCGGGACGCGGCGTCGGCCTGGACGTGGCGCTGGTCAACGTCACGAAACTCGGAGGCAAGATCGACATCGCGACTGTCCCGGGAGCGGGCACCACGTTTCGGCTCGATCTGCCGCTGTCCGCCGCAATCCAGCCGATGCTGCTCGCCGACACCGGCGTCCAGCCGATCGGATTTCCGGAAGCCATGGTCAGCGAGGCCCTGGTCTTCCCCGCCGCCGCGCTCCAGCACGTCAACGGCCAGCGCTCCATCCTGCTGCGCGACCGCTTCCTGCCGCTGTTCAAGGTCACCGAGCTGCTGCGCCTGCCGGAGCCTTCGGCACAGCGACGCCCCGACCTGCCGATCGTGCTGTGCGAATGGTCGGGCCAGCGCATGGGCATCGAGGTGCACCGCATCCTGCGCCGTGGCGAGATGCTGATCCGCGAGACCCATCCGCGCATCGCCGCGCTTCCGGGCATCGGCGGCATCTCGACGATGGGCTTCGACCGCATCGTCCTCGTGCTCGACCCCGACGAGATCTTCGATCTGGCCCGAAAAGCCTCCGTGTTCGGCCTTCGGGTTCCGGACCAGCGCCTCGCATTCGAACTGGCCAGGGAGCAGCAGGAATGACCGAGTTCCTGGAGATCCGCTGCGGCCGCAACCGCTTTCTGGTCGCAAGCGCCGAGATCGACGCGATCGAGGTGATCGACGGCGACCTGACGCCGTTCGCCGGACGCCGCGCGCCGCGCGCGGTGTTGTGGCTCGACGGTCATGCGCTCGCCACCGGCAGCCGCGCGAAAACCCTCGCGCACGGCGTCGCGCTGCGTCCCTCGCTGCATGAGGGGATCGCGACCTGCATCGTCGTCGACCAGGTCGGCGCGCTGATCCGCTGCGATCCGGAGGAGATCGAGCCGCTGCCCCGCGCAGTGGCAGGCCTGCGAATGGTGTTCTCCGGGGTCTGGCGCGATGCCGCGGCATCGGAATATCTGTTCTGCGTGCGGCCGCATGCGGAGCTGCCGACGGCCAGCCGAAGCTGGCGGCGCCGCGTGCGGGGCGCGGCGCTGACGCCACCTTCGATATCGCGCAGCGGAAACGTCCAATGACCGCGCTCGCAGCCAAGATGATCGACGTCCGCAAGCGCATCCTCGTCGTCGACGACAGTCTGATCATGCGCCAGCTGGTCAGCGAGATCGTCGATAGCGATCCCGATCTTGCCGTCGTCGGCACCGCCGAGAACGGCCGCGTCGCGATCCAGAAGGTGCGGCAACTCGCCCCCGACGCGGTGCTGCTCGACATCGACATGCCGGAGATGACCGGCCTCGAAACCTTGCGGCGGCTCGGTCTGCGCTCGCCCTGCAAGGTCATCATCCTGTCCTCCCTGGTCACGAACCAGGATGCGTCCGAGCGCGTCGAGGCGCTGCGGCTGGGCGCCGCGGCCGTGATCGGAAAGCCCTCCGGCGGCGTCAGCCTCGATCTCAAGCAGCGGCGGGCTTCCGAGATCGTCGGCGTGCTGCGCCAGGTGCTCGCCCTGCCCGCAATCGCCGATCCCGCGGCGACGCCGGCCATCGGTGCCGCGGCCGATCTGACGGCCGGCCCGATCGCAGAGCTGCTGTTCGCCGGGCTCGACATCGCCGTGCTGCTGTTCGATCACGCCGGCCATCTGGTGCGCGCCTCGGAGGCGGCGCGGCGCGTGCTGCACGGCTGCGACCTGGAGCCGGGGCGGGCCACGATCGCAAGCATCTGCGACACCTTCAACCACACGCTTGCGAGCGAGCTCTGGGACGTCATCGGCGGCCACCGGGCGCCCCCACCGCAGGAGATCGATTTTGCGATGCCGGACTACAGCTGGATCCCGCTCGGCCGCACCATCCTGCCGGTCGAATTGCCCGGGCAGGCGCGCGGCGCGCTGCTGGTCCTCGACGACATCAGCGAAAAGCGCAGGCTGCAGGCGCTGCTCAACAAGACCATGTCGTCGGCCGTCGCGGAGGCGGTGATGACCGCCTCGCCGACGCTGGGCGGCGAGCTCCGCGAGGTCTCGGTCCTGTTCGCCGACATTCGCGGCTTCACCGCGCTCGCCACGGCGCTCGGCGCGCACGCCGTCGTCGATCTGCTCAACGAATATTTTTCCTACATGACCGACGTCATCGTCGCCGAAGGTGGCATGGTCGACAAGTTCATGGGCGATGGGCTGATGGCGCTGTTCGGCCTGCCGACCGGGCACGGCGACGACGCCGACCGCGCGGTTGCCGCCGCGCGCAAGATGCAGCGGGCGCTCACCTTGCTCAGCGAGCGGCAGGCCGGTCCGCCGCTGCGTATCGGCATCGGGGTCTGCACCGGCCCTGTCGTCGCGGGCCAGATCGGCTCGCCCGCGCGCTTGAACTACACGGTGATCGGCGAAGCCGTGAACCTCGCTTCCCGCCTCGAGACGGCCACAAAACTTTACGGCAGTCAGATCCTGATCTGCGGCGAAACCCGTTCGCGGCTCAGGCGGCCGGTGCCGGCCCGCCAGATCGACCGCGTGACGGTGGCCGGCATGGACACGCCGACCGAGGTGCACGAGGTTTTTGTGCATGAGCCCGGACCGACGGCTGCGGGTTGGCTCGGCGCCTTCGACATGGGATTGAAGGCCTATCTCAGCGGCGAGGTCAGGGCAGCGCTCGATCACCTCATGCGCGCCGCCACCGCCAATTCCGAGGACACCACCACGCGCGTGCTGGCGCAGCGCTGCCGGCGCCTCGCTCTGCTCAAACCCGGTGAATGGGCGGGACATTGGAGTCTCGACGAGAGATAGGGGTCTTGAGATGGAACGGCTCGACTTCCTGTGCGTGATCGCAGGGTCCTTGCGGATCGCAATCCCGCTCAACCTCGTGCTGTCGGTCGAGGAGGCCGGTCCGCTGACCCCGCTGCCGTTCAGCCCGGAGCTGGTCGAAGGGCTGGTGATGGCGCTCGGCCGCGTGCTGCCGCAGATGCCACTCGCCGCGGCACTCAAGGAGACCAGCCGCGATGGCGGCGTGCTGGTCGTGGTGGCCGGCAGCGACGACGTGCGCGCGCTGCGGGTCGATCAGGTCGCCGGCATGGTTCAGGTCGACATCCAGTCGATCGATCGCCTTGGTGACGAGGAGCATGCGCGCCAGCCGCTCCTCACCGCGCGCTTCACGGCGCTGGGCGCGGAGTGGCGCGTGCTCGACTATGCGAGGCTCACCGATACTCAGCCGATGGCGCCGGCCGGCATCGAGAGCGGCGCCGCCTTTCTCGGTGCTGCCAGCGACAGCACCGAACAGGTCGCCCTGCCCGCCGAAATCGCCGACACGCGGCAGCCGCTGCTGCTCGTCGATGTCGGCCGCGAGAGCTATGCGGTTGCGACGTCCGACATCGTCGAGATCCTCGTTCCCGGCAGCGTCAGGTCGATGCCGGGAGCCCCGACCTGGATCGCGGGCCTGGTCGACCGCCGCAACAGCCCGCTGCTCGTCCTGTCGACGGCGTCGCTGCTGGGCCGGTCCGGCAGCGATGCCGCCGCGATCGTCCTGGTCGTCGATGTGCAGGGCGGCGGCGAGGTCGGAATGCTGATCGACCGCGCCGTCGGCATCGAGCGCATCGATCACGCCGACATCCACGACGTGGCGCAGGACATGGCCGGCGTCGCCAGCTACTTCGTCATCGGCCGTGAGCAGATCGTCGGCATCATCGATCCTGCCGCCCTGATCGGCCAGGTCGGCGCCGCGCTTGCCGCGCTCGTTCCGCGCGTGGCCAAGGCTGCGAAGGAGACCGAGATCGTCAGCACGCCAAAACTGTCGCGCAAGCTGCTGACGGTGCGCGTCGGCCGTGAATTCCTCGCGCTGCCGCTCGATCGCGTCGAGCGCATCCAGGCCTCGGTGGTGCTGACGCCGCTGCCCGACCCCGGCACCGGCTTTCACGCCATGGCCGATGTCGGCGATGCCACCGTCCCCGTGCTCGATCTCCGCCTGCGCATTCCCGAAGCAGGCGCCGCGCCCAATCCACCCTGCACGCTGGTCAAGATCGAGGGCGCGCTGGCGGGGCTTGCCGTCGACCAGGTGCTGCGCATCGAGGACGTCACTGATGACGATATCGACGACATCACCGCCCATCCGCTGCTCCCGATCTCGCATGTGGCGCGCTCGGGCGACCGGCTGATGTCGGTGCTGGTCATCGACCGCGTGCTGCCGCCGCTCGATGCGGAAGTTGTCGCGCAGACCGAGGCGGCGTAACGCCTCTCTCGTCGTCCCGGCGAAAGCCGGGACCCATAACCACCGGCGGCTGTTGTCGAAGGAAGCGGTCACAGTCAGCCCGCGCAGCAACTGAGGCCCGTGGTTATGGATCCTGGCGTACGCGGGGACGACACCGAGCAGGTTGAGGCGACGAACGCGCCGCCGCTCAATCCTGGTGGGCGAGGTCCTCGAGCGTGGCGCGGTCGAGGATCGTGATGCTGTTGCCGTCGACCCGCAGCAGGCCGCTGCGCTGCCATTCTCGCAGGCACCGGTTGACGCTCTCGCGCGCCGCGCCGACCAAAGCGCCGAGTTCGCGCTGCGACAGCGGGATCGCAACCGGGCGATCCGCGCCTCCAGCCTTGACGGCGCGCAGCAGGGCCTTGGCGAGACGGGTCGGCAGTTTCAGCAGCGCGATCTCGGCGACGTGCCGGTCGGTCGCGCGGAGCCGCTCGCACAGCACCTCGACCATGCGCGCCCAGGCACCCGGCTGGCGCTCGAACAGCGCCAGCACGTCGCGCCGCTCCAGGATCGCCAGCATGCACGAGGTCATGGCGCGCGCATCAGCCGTGCGCTCCTTGCCGTCGAGCATCGCGATCTCGCCGAAATATTCGTTCTCGTGCAGGATCGCGAGCACGATCTCGCGCCCGTCCGCCGACGGCACGCTGATGCGGACGTCGCCGCTGAGCACCGCCATCATGCTGTTGCCGAGCGAGCCCATCAGGAAAATGGTCTCGCCGGCCTCGAAGCGGCGCAGTCGCGCGCGCGCCGCCAGCGCGTCCTTCTCGTCGTCGGACAGGCCGCGAAACAGCGTGCACTCCGCCAGGGAGCGGCGAGCCATGTCCAGTGATGTTCGATCAGTAACCAGTACTGCCCTCGTCATTCTGCCCGCCCAAAGAGATCCCCACCACCGTAATGATGGCCTTTCACGTGGACCGGAAAAATGCTTAGGCTCCCGAACATCCAGATGAAAATGACGGTTTGCGGCGCCACCGTGGCCGAAATGGAGCCCGGAGATGAACGCTGTGGACGCAGGGACGACACGCGTCGGACGTCGTCGGCAGATCGCTCGCGGAACGCGCGAGCCAGCGCTTGAGGATGCGTTGCAGATGCCTTTTCTGATTTTCGATATCAAAGAGCCGGACAGGATAAGCGGCCGAACGGCTGGTGATTCGGGTGCCGGTCTCGTAGCCGGTGGAGGGAGATCTTCAAAATCGGCATCGGGTCGCTTGCCGCCTTCCCGAATGCATTGGAAGTCGGGCCTTACGAACGAAACGGGTCCGCGGCTAACCATTGCTTAACCCTGCTTGCGGGGTTTCCACAATATGCCGAAACATCCGGCAACCTTGCGCAGCCGATTGCAATCCTTCGTTACTTTTCCTCCCTAGGTTGTGGGGACCTGCGAGGAGGATTCCACCCAGATGACGGCCATCGAACTGCCCGCGGCGACATCGGCACGGGCCTTCGCCCCGGCGCGTATTCGCATCCTCTGCGTTCTCTTCTTCTTTTCCGGCTTTCCCGCGCTGATCTATCAGCTGGTCTGGCAGCGAAGCCTGTTCCGGATCTTTGGCGTCAACTCGGAATCCGTGACCATTGTCGTGACCGCCTTCATGCTGGGGCTCGGCCTCGGCAGCCTGTGCGGCGGCTGGATATCCCGACGCAGCACTGTCAAGCCGTTGCTCCTGCTCGGCGTGATCGAGCTTGCCACCGCCGCGTTCGGACTGGTCTCGCTTCAGATCTTCGAGCAGGTCGGTGCGCTCGTGGCCGACCTGCCGCTGCCTGCCCTTGCCGTCATCAATCTCGTCCTGGTGCTCCTGCCAACCCTCCTGATGGGCGCGACGCTACCGATCCTTGTCGCTTATCTGGCACGAATGTCCGGGCAGATCGGCGGTGCGGTCGGCACGCTCTATTTCGTCAACACGCTCGGCGCCGCGAGCGCATGCGTTGCGTGCGCCATGCTGATTTTTCCGCATCTCGGCATGCACGCGGCGATCATGATCGCGGCTGGAACCAATATCGCGGTCGGCTTGGGCGCCATCGCGGCCCATGTCCTCCTCGGTCCCGCTGCGACCGACGATAGACCGGGACTGGCCACGGCGCCACGCACACCGATACTCGGCATGGGCTTCGTCGCGCTGCTCGCGACGGCGGGAGGTTTCATCTCGCTGTCGTACGAGATCTATTTGTTCCGCGCGATGTCGTATGCCTCAGGATCGAGCTCACTGGCCTTCGCCATCACGCTATACGCATTCCTGAGCGGCATCGCGGTCGGCGCCCGGCGTGCCGGCCAGTCTTGTGAGACGCTTGCGCCGAAAGATGCGCTGCGCCAGGCCGCGAGAGACCTGATCTGGGCCAATCTGTTCGGCGCGCTGTTTCTGCCGTTGATGACGCAGCTGGCATGGACCGGCAACGGCGTGCTGGGCGTCGCCGTTGTCATGATTTTCCTGATTGCGCGGCAATGGGGCGCACTGCTGCCCTATCTCTCGCAATTCGGCATCGCCGCGGACGAACGAACGGGTCAGCGGACGGCGCTGCTGTACTTCGTCAATATCGTCGGCTGCGCCAGTGGAGCGGTCCTGACCGGTTTCGTGCTGACCGACCACTTCGGAACGAGGCAGATCGCAGTGATCCTGCTTGTCGGCGGCACAATCTGTGCGTGCGGATTGATCGCGGCCGGTCAAGCGAGCAGGCAGGAGAAGGTCCGTCTTGGCGGCCTCGCCATTGCGGTACTGATCCTTGGCATCGGCGCAATCGCCCTGCTGAGCCATCGGCTGCTGGAGAATCTGCAGGCGAAGACGCTGTCCGACAATGACTTCGCTGAGATCGTCGAGACCCACAGCGGCATCATCACTGTCGATACCGACGGCACCGTGAACGGCAACGGCATGTATGACGGCCGTTTCAACACGGACCTGAAGTCCGACCGCAACGGCATCATCCGACCATATGCCCTCAGCCTCTTCCACCCCGCGCCGCGGGACGTCCTGATGATCGGGCTCTCTTCCGGCTCGTGGGCGCAGGTGATCGCCAACAATCCCGACGTTTCTTCGCTCACGATCGTGGAGATCAATCGCGGATATCTCGAGTTGATCGCGAGACACGACGACGTCAAATCGATCCTGCAAAATCCCAAGGTCACGATCGTTGAGGACGACGGGCGCCGTTGGCTCGGCCACCATCCCGACGCGCATTTCGATGCGGTGGTCTCCAATACGACGTTCCATTTCCGCTCCAACGTCACCAACCTGCTGTCGTCCGAGTTCCTGAATCTCGTGAAGCAGCACCTGAAGCCGGGCGGAATTTTCTTCTACAACACCACCAGTTCGCGACGCGCTCAGCGCACCGGTTGCATCGCCTTCCCCTACGGCGCCAGGTTCCTCAACCATATGCTGGTGTCGCAGACGCCGATCGCCTGGAATTACGCGCGCTGGCGACGAACGCTGGAAACCTACAGCATTGACGGCAAACCCGAGTTTGCCTCCGATGACGCTGATCGCGCGCGACTCGATGAACTGATGGCCGACTACCGTCAGGACGGTGCTACGGTCGAGCCATGCCCGGAGCTCTTGAAGGAGACCGCGGGCCAAACGCTCGTCACCGACGACAACATGGGAACCGAGTGGCGTTACTTTCTGCACATGGAGTAACGGCCGCTGCGTCAGAAGCGACAGCCTCATTCATTGTCAGGGCCGCGGGAGGCATTCGTGGACATCCTGATGGGTCAAAAGCTGCAATGCAGGGCCACTGCGACTTGGGTCCGGCATGCCCAACCAGTTGCGTAGTCGGGGCCAATGCTGATCACCTACCGCTCATCCCGAGGATAGCGGCTGTCTTCAGGACGAAAGCGGGACGTGAGCCGTTTGAGTTGCGCGCTGTCTTGCCTTCTTGGCGTAGTTTTCTCGAATGGTCTTTTCCCGCCATCGATCAGATACCGCCTGTAGGTCAATATACGATAGCTCGCTCCCTTCCTTCGCTCGATACCAGTCTATTAGCGGCCCACACTTTTCATAGCACCAAGGCAACAAATCGCCCCAGCAGTCGAATGCCACGCGGTCATCAAAGACCTCTCGATTGATTCCGACAGCTATCAGCTCGCAAATGTTGAGCCAGATGCGAACGCTCTTGTACGCCTCCGTCGTTTCGTAGTCGCTGAAATCGAAGTCCTTCTCGAACTGCTTGAGCTCGGCTTTGAAAACTTCGTAGGTGTTCAAACACTCCTTGTCCATCGATGACTTCAGGAAAAAATCCATCGTTGCGCGTTTACGAGCGATCTGCCGCTGAATTATGATCGAAAGAACTGCAACGACGGCAGCTCCCAAGGCAATGGCCGCCGTTACCCATTGTGGTACCGAGCCCCATTCCACCTGACACATGTTAGGATCCCTGTTGAGATAGATCAGCGGCAGGACTCCGAAGAGCCAAAGCGCAAGAAGAATTAACGGACTGAGGTCCCAAATTGCCCTACGCATGATGGGTGCCTATCACTACGGTCAACAAGACTGCATATAGCATTTGGCCGCCCTCAGCGCCGCCAGCATCCAATCGCAACCACAGGGCGCGCGCAAGCGAGAAAACCTATTTGTTAATGATCCGGTATGTCACCGCGGTCCTGCCGCGGACGCCGGCCGCGGTTTCGGTCGCAATCGACCGGGCACGGTGTGATCAGGCATCACCCGGTGGCAGGAGCTTCAAGGCCTTTCTTCGCCTGTTGCTTGCGGCGCACATCTGTCAGAATGAGCGCCATGAGCGAGCCCCTCGATATCAACCTCCTGAACTGGGAGGAGCGCGCGGCAATTCACGCCCGGGAATCGACCGGCGGCTACATGCTTGGCCGATTTCGCGCAGGCGAGGATTCGCTTCACGCGATCGAGGCGGCCGAACTCGGCGATATCGCTGGAAAGCGCGTGCTGCATCTGCAGTGCCATATCGGCCAGGATACCCTCTCTCTGGCGCGGCGCGGCGCGATCGTCACCGGACTCGATTTCTCCAAAACCGCGCTCGACGTCGCACGACGCTTGTCCGACGAAACCGGCCTCAAGGCCGAGTTCGTGCAAGGGACGGTCGATCGAGCCCCGGAGTTGACGCCGGGCCCGTTCGATCTGGTGTTCACCACCTGGGGCACTGTCTGCTGGCTCCCCGACATGTCGATCTGGGCCAAGGTCATCGCATCCGTGCTGGCACCGGGAGGCGAGCTCTACTTTGCCGACGCCCATCCGGCATTCAATGTGCTGGAAGTCTGCAACGGAAGGCTGGTGCCGACATATGATTACCAGACGCCGGCCGGCAGGCCGCTGCAGTTCGCCAACGAGACGACCTACACCGGCGACCCGACGATCCTGTCACATCCATCGACCCGCGAATGGATTCATTCGCTGTCGGCGGTGCTCGGCGGGTTGATCGATGCCGGATTGACGATCACGATGTTCCGAGAGCACGACGTCCTGCCCTGGCGCGGTTTGCCGATCCTGGTGCCGGCGTCCGACAGGCTGTGGCGGCTTCCCGACGGATACCCCCGCATTCCCCTGTCGTATTCCTTGCGCGCAAAACAAGCCGCATAGGTAACAGTAGCCCGCATGAGCGCAGCGACATGCGGGATGCCGCTATTTTGACGATCGTCATCACGGCCGCCTGGTCCTCCTTCGGCGAGAGGCGCTGGCGCCGGGCCAGTGGTGAAAGGCGACGTCGGCGACCCCCTGCAGCTCCTTGCGCGTGGCGCCGCCTGCCGCAAGGACAGCCATGCCGTAGATCAGGGCCGACAGATAGCGCGCCAGGTCCGCGGGGTCTTCGTCTGATGTCAGGTCGCCTTCCTTCGCCGCGCGCTGAAGCCGACGCCGTATCGCAGCTTCACCGCGATCGCGACGCTCCGCAAGGTCACTGCGGACGGCCTCCGATTCCTGCCCGCAGGCCAGCGCACCCTGAACACCGAGGCAACCGGGCGGATTTTGCTTGTCGCCGTGCAGCTCGACCGGGCCGTTCAACAACAACCGCACCGCTTCGCGGGCTGTCGGCGCCCGATCGGCCGCGATCCTGTAGGCGCCAGCCCTGGCCTCGTAGCGCTCCATCACGCGCTGAAACAGGCCCTCCTTGCTGCCGAAGGCCGCGTAAAGGCTCGCACGCGTGATCCCAAGCGCCTCGGTCAGGTCGGACATCGAGGTTCCCTCATATCCCCGGCGCCAGAAAAGTCCGAGCGCACGTTCGACTGCTTGATCCACGTCGAATTCGCGAGGCCGTCCAGCGTTCATGATCCACCCTCGTCGCGTCGTCAGGTCCATCTTGCCTATTGTGGACCAATCGGTCTAAAATGCCCGCATCGTTGGCTTTGCTACGAAATGACAGGGGATGCCCGTGCGCGCAAGATGGTTGGCTGGTCTCCTGCTCCTGCTCATTCCCGCTGCCGCCCAGGCCCAGTTCGAGCCGTTCTCATCCCGCTTCCAGACCAAATCCGTTGCGGCCAATGGCACGCAAATTCATGTGCGCGTGGGCGGCAGCGGACCGGCCGTGATCCTGATCCACGGTTTTGGCGATACCGGCGACATGTGGGCAAAGCTCGCCGAAGACCTGGTGCGCGATCATACCGTCGTAGTTCCGGATCTGCGCGGCATGGGCCTGTCAGCCAAGCCCGATGGCGGCTACGAGAAGTTGAACCAGGCTGCCGACATGCGGGCCGTCCTGGAGGCGCTCGGGATCGACAAGGCTGACGTCATCGGACATGACATCGGCACCATGGTGGCTTACGCCTACGCGGCGCGGTACCGCGACAAGACCGAAAAACTGGTGGTCATGGATGCTCCGGTGCCCGGCATCCCGCCGTGGGATGACATCGTGCGCAGTCCGCAGCTCTGGCATTTCGATTTCGGCGGTCCCGACATGGAGCGACTGGTCAAAGGCCGTGAGCGCATCTATCTCGACCGCTTCTGGAATGAATTTGCGGGGACTCCGTCCAGGATCGGGGAGGCCACCCGCCACCACTATGCGGCGCTCTACGCGCGGCCGGGCGCCATGCGCGCCGCGTTCGCCCAGTTCAGGGCGATACGCCGTGATGCGGAAGACAACAAAAAGGCCGTCGCAACCAAGCTGACCATGCCCGTCCTCGCCGTCGGCGGCGAAAAATCCTTCGGCGCAATGGAAGCCGTCGTGATGCGGAATGCCGCCACCGACGTGACCGAGGTGGTCGTTGGCGACGCCGGACATTGGCTGATGGAAGAGCAACCGGCGGCCACCGTGAAGGCCATCCGCCAGTTTCTCGATAAGGCGCCATAGCGGGACCGCCGGCCTGGCGTGATCACCTTCATCGACAAGCGCGGGCAACTGCCCAAGTTCGGCCAATAGATCGGCGTCGGACCAGCCTTGCTCGTTTCACAACCAGATCTTGACTTATATGAGCATATGCTCTTATATTCACACAATATAAGAGCATACGCTCTCAATTGGAAAGGTCATCGTCATGAGTGAAGCCGAAATTCTGGTGAGCGGCGCGACCGGACGCACCGGCGGTGCTGCGATCGACGAACTGCTCAAGATGGGCAAGCGCGTCCGGGCCTATGTGCGATCGGAGGGCGACAAGGCTGCGCACTTGCGGGCGCGCGGCGTCGATATCGCCGTCGGTGATTTCACCGACATCGATGCCATCCGTGGCGCGATGGAAGGCATCCGATCGGCCTATTTCCTTCATCCGATCGCGCCGGGAATCATCGGCGCCGCCGCCTTTTTCGCGCAGGCCGCGAAGGAAGCGGGCGTCACGGCGATCGTCAACATGTCGCAGATTTCGGCGCGGCGCGAGTCGGCGAGCCATGCGGCACAGGACCACTGGGTTTCGGAGCGGGTGTTCGATTGGTCAGGTGTTGCGACGACGCATCTCCGCCCCACCTTCTTCGCCGACTGGCTGGTCTATCCGCATTTCGGGAAGGAGATCTGGGCCAGGAAGAAGATCGAATTCCCGTTCGAGAACGGTCGTCACGCGCCGATCGCCAGCGACGACCAGGGGCGGGTCATCGCCCATATCCTCGCCAAACCGCAAGGTCATGACGGCAAGATCTACACGCTCCATGGTCCGGTCGAGATGAACCATACCGAGATCGCCGCCGCGATCAGCGAGGTGCTCGGCACCCGGATCGACTACGCGCCGACATCGATCGCGGCGTTCAAGGAGAAGATGGAAAATTTCTACAAATTCCGTCCGTTCCTGGTGCAACATTTGGTCGAAGTCGCCCAGAACTATCGTGACGGCATTTTCGCAGGGACCAACGATGTCGTCGAGAAGATCACCGGGACGCCGCCGCTGTCGGTGCCGGCCTTCATCGAAAAATACCGGAGCGCATTCGCGTGAGGAGCGCAGCGCGCGGGCTATCGTGAGAGGAAACGTATGATGCCCACAGTCAAGGAGCCGCTTGGGATCGATAGGTGCAACTGCTTCGCAATCCGAAAGGCGAGCCGGCAGATCTCCCGCTTATACGATGCGTATCTCGAACCGACCGGTCTGCGCATCACGCAATTCCTCACCTTGGCGGCCCTCAACGAGGTGGGGAGCACGGCCGTCAATGCTCTCGCCGAACGGCTCGACATCGAACGGACGGCGATGGGGAAGATGGCCGGCTTTCTGGAGCGCGACGGCCTGATCAGAATCCGCCCCTCACCCACTGACGGGCGGAGCCGGCTGATCGAGCTTACCGAAAAAGGGCGACGGCTTCACGCTGAAGCATCGCCGCTCTGGCGCGAAGCCCAACGCCTGTTCGAGCAACTGAACGGAGCGAAACATGTCGCTGAGCTCCGGCAGCGACTGAGGGAGATGGCCGTCGGCGACATAGCGACAGGTTCATCCGAAGACTGAGCATCCCCGTGCTCCCGCGGCCATTTGCATGCGACAAAATGGAGAAGGTCAATGAAATATGCTCTCGCCGCCGGTCTGGTGCTGTTTCTCAGCCTCCTCGGTCCGGGCTCTGGAAACGCGCTGTCCGCGACAGCGTCGACGCCGACCACGAAAATCCTCGCCATCGGGACCGTTACTCCTGGTGTCGATCCAGCCAGAGTGTTTGCCATTCTGCCGGACGAAGTTCGCAACACGGTCGACCTCTATCTGGATGGCAAGATCGATCAATGGTACTCGCTCCGGGAACGCAGGGGCGTGGTGTTCATATTGAACGTCACTGATCTCGCGGCCGCCCGCGACATGCTCGAAAAGCTGCCGCTGGGCCAGGCCCATCTCATGAGTTTCGAACTGATCCCGCTTGGCCCGCTCAGTCCACTTCGTTCGTTGCAGGGAATGAAAGCGAACCCGTAGCACGGCGGGGCTATCGCATTTGACGACGGCAGACATTGGCACTGCCGTTTGCCGTGGTCATGCTGTCCGGCCAGTCACCAGGTCGCGGTGAACGCCTGCTGCAGCTTTGCCGGAACCGTCACGCCGTTCGCGATCAGCAACTGGGTGAGAACGCGCGCCTTCTGAGGATTGAGGTCCTCGGAAACGACGAACCCGTTCTTGTCGTCGTCAACCTCGACGTTGCGCGTCACGAAGCCGGATCGAACCCGCGTGGACCGGACCACGATGACGCCCTTCTTCGCGGCAAGCTCCAGCGCATCGAGCGCCTGCTTCGACGTGTTGCCGTCGCCGACACCGGCCAGCACGATGCCTTTTGCGCCGTGTGAAATGGCGTCCTCGATCGGCGTGGCATCCATGTTCGCATGCGAATAGACGATCTCGACGCGGGGCAATTGATCGATCGCCGGCAGTTCGTAGGTCGTCCGCTTCAGACCGGACGCCTGCGCCATGAAACGAATGCCTCCGGCGGTGTCGACGTAACCGATCGGTCCGCCGTTGACGGAATTGAACGTCTCGAGGCTCGTGGTATTGGTTTTGGTGACCGAGCGAGCTCCCTCGATCTTGTCGTTCAGCACGGCCATGACGCCACGACCGCGAGAACGCGGGTCGGCGGCGACCTGTACTGCTTCGTATAGATTGCCGGGACCATCCGCGCTGACCGCCGTGGACGGGCGCATCGACCCCACGATCACCACCGGTCTGTCACCCCTCAGCACGTTGTCCAGGAAGAACGCGGTCTCCTCCAGCGTATCCGTGCCATGGGTCACGACGACCCCATCGGCCTCGTTGTTGTCGAAGGCCTGCTGAATACGATGGGCCAGCGCAAACCAGACCTTGTCGTTCATGTCCTGGGATCCGATCGACGAAATCTGCTCGGCGCTCAGTTTCGCCAGCTCGCCCAGGCCCTGGACCGACTGGACAAGCTGTTCTCCCGTGATCTGACCGGACTTGTACGCACCGGTCGCACGCGTGTCTGCCTGACCGGCGATCGTCCCTCCCGTCGCGAGCACGAGGATGCGCGGCAGATTGGTCGCGGCGGCGGCATCCTTGCCCGCCTCTGCGGCATGCGCCGCCGCATTGATCACGAATGAACAGAGTGCGAAGGCAACCAGGGCAACGCAGCGCATCGAAGCCCGGCCTTGCCGACGGCTCGCTGATCCGACGATGTTCTTCCTCATCGCGTTGACCTCCCGCTTGCGTGGGTCATCAACACCCGAGGCGGCCGCATTGAGCCGCAGCTGAGCCGGCTTGGCCAGTCGTTTCTCGGCCATCGGGGTATTGGAGCCCATCGTATGCCCGTGCCAGACAAGTTTTTCCAGCGACCGAGAGCTTGTCAATCCATCCGATCGAAAAACCGGGGTGACGTTCGAAAATTGCGACCCGACGCCTTGCCAATTCAACACGCGCTGGCACGGCATGAGCAGGCCCGCGTACCATTCCAGGCCAGTGCAATCCCGATCAAGCGGCCCCCGGGTGAAAGGGGCTATACCAAACCGACTTCACGCTGCTGTGAGCCGCCATGAGCGCCGTCGGAAAAGCGATCTGGTTCATCGAGACGCACTTTGCGGAAAACATGTCGCTCGACGACATCGCAAGGTCGGCCGGCGTGTCGCGCTTTTATCTGGTGCGCGCGTTCGGCGCCGCGACGGGCCGTTCGGTCATGGGTTATGTGCGCGGACGCCGCCTGAGCGAGGCGGCGCGTTCGCTCGCCGGCGGCGCGCCCGACATCCTGGCCGTGGCGCTGGAGGCCGGTTACGGTTCTCACGAAGCCTTTACGCGCGCGTTTCGCGATCAGTTCGCCCTGACGCCGGAAATGGTCCGGGCGCAGCGCCGCACCTGCAACCTCGATCTCGTCGAGCCGATCAAGCTGGACGAGACTCCGATTGCCGAACTCGCCCCGATGCGCTTCGAGCACGGCAGGCCGATGCTGATCGCGGGGCTCGGCGAGCGCTACACCTGGGAAAGCAGCAAGGCCATTCCGGCACGCTGGCAGCGCCTCGTGCCCTATCTCGGGACCCTGCCGCGCCTCGGAAACGCGACGTTCGGCGTGTCGTACAATGGCGATGACGAAGGCAATTTCGATTACATCGCAGGCTGTGAAGTTGCCGATTTCTGCGGGCTGCCGGCGGCGTTCGGCCGCCTGCGCCTTGGCCCACAAAAATACGCGGTGTTTGCCCATCGCGCGCATATTGCCGAGATCCGCCGCACCGTCTGCACCATCTGGACCAAATGGCTGCTCGAATCAGGACATGAGGCCGCCGATGCACCGAGCTTCGAACGCTTTGGCGAGGCGTTCGATTTCCGGACCGGACAGGGCGGGCTCGAAATCTGGATCCCCATCGGAGCATGAGGCACTGTCATGAACGAGACCAGACGCGAATTCATGCGTGGCGCCGGAGCGGCGCTCGCCGCCCTGTCGCTTTCACAAGCGAGCGCTGAAGCCGCCGGCGATGCGGCCGGCAGCGAGAAAGGAGGCCCGGCGATGGATTATCGAAACGCAAGGGAGCTGATCGGCCTGTTGCAGTCGCGGCAGGCGTCCGCGGTCGAACTCACCGATCGCGCGATCGCACGCATCGAGGCCCATGACGACAAGCTCAACGCCGTCGTGGTGCGTGACTTCGAGCGCGGCCGCGCCGCGGCGATCGAGGCCGACAAGGCCCTCGCACGCGGCGAACGCGCGCCACTGCTCGGCCTGCCCATGACCGTCAAGGAATGCGCCAATGTCGCCGGCCTTCGGACCACCTGGGGCATTCCGGGCACGCAGCAGATCCCGGTCGGCGAGGATGCGGTAACGGTGGCGCGACTCAAGGCGGCGGGCGCCGTCGTGCTCGGCAAGACCAATCTGCCGCTGATGCTTGCCGACATGCAGAGCTACAACGCGATCTATGGCACCACCAACAATCCCTGGGATTCGTCCCGCACGCCCGGCGGCTCCTCGGGCGGCGCGGCGGCCGCGCTCGCGGCCGGCTACGTGTCGCTCGAACTCGGCACCGATATCGGCGGCTCGCTGCGCATCCCGGCGCATTTCTGCGGCGTCTTTGCTCACAAGCCGACCCACGGCATCGTGCCGTTGCGCGGCATTGCGCCGCCGGGCACGCCTTCGCTGTCGATCCCGACGCGGATCGAGCTCGCGGTGGCCGGCCCAATGGCGCGAAGCGCCGGCGACCTCGCGCTGGCGCTCGAAATCATCGCGGGTCCCGACGCGACCGACGCGCTCGGCTACAAGCTCGCGCTGCCGCCGCCCCGCCACACCGAGCTGCGCGATTTCCGCGTGCTGGTGCTCGACACGCATCCGCTGCTGCCAACCGCCGCCTCCGTTCGCACCGCGCTGGACGGCATGGCCGATCGGCTCGCGGGGCGCGGCGTCAAGGTCGCGCGCACGAGTGCGCTGCTGCCCGACCTCGCGCGCATCGGCCGCACCTTCGTGCAGATGCTGGCTGCGATGTTCGCCGCCGACTATCCCGACGACATCTATGCCGGCCTGAAATCCAGAGCCGCGGCGCTCCCCGCTGATGCCGACAGCACCGCCGCCGCGCGGCTGCGCGCCACCATCATGTCCTATCGGGACTGGGTGAAGACCGATCGCATCCGCATTGGCATCACCAACCGCTGGCAGCTTCTGTTCCGCGATTTCGACGTGGTGCTGTGTCCGGTGACGCCAACGCCGGCCTTCGCCCACGACCACAGCGAGATGGCCGCGCGCCGCCTCTCGGTCAACGGCACCG